>Ga0102934_1002308_pt1 | contig 13155 bp, 12 predicted proteins | sample SalPonR2_A_D1_MG_FD_78175 | JGI IMG/M metagenome (GOLD analysis project Ga0102934, IMG submission 78175) | Salt pond soil microbial communities from South San Francisco under conditions of wetland restoration - Salt Pond MetaG R2_A_D1_MG | ecosystem: Environmental > Aquatic > Marine > Intertidal...
AATAAATCTAATATTAAGGTATATGATTCGGATTTATAATCTAACATGGGCCTGTGGGGTAGCTTGGTATCCTTGTAGCTTCGGGAGTTATAGACTTGAGTTCAAATCTCAGCAGGCCCATATTTAATTAATCCGTTAGTTTCAATTCTTTAAAAATAGGTCGTTTTCCTTATATCTCGTATCATTTTCATCAATACTGTTTTTAAATATGACTTGAATTCAATAGTTTTTAAATTTTGCATCGTAATACAGAACTAGCGATACAAATTCTTAAATACACTTATAACTGTTAACACACGTGAATAAAATGGTTCGATCAGAATTCAGAATCATAATTGGATTTATTCTAATTCTAAGTTTTTTCTGTGGTTGTGTTAATCAAAACCAAGATAATATCAAAACAGGAATACCTACGGGTTTATACGTATCAAGTTCAGGTGAAAAAGAATTTACTTCAATCCAAGATGCTATCGATCAGGCTTTAGAAAATCAAACTGTTTATGTTTTTCCAGGCATCTATCAAGAAACAATCAATATTAATAAAACGATTAATTTAATGGGTCACGATCCAGAAACAACAATTATCGATGGAAATAATAGTGATAATGTGATTACCATTACAGATGCTGAGTTCTGCAATGTGACTGGTTTTACTATCCAACATAGTTCATCTAAAGGTTCAGGAATTAACCTGAATGGACCAAATAATAATGTTAGTAACAATATCATCAAAAACAATGACAAGGGAATTTATTGTATTAGCAAGAACCATAATTTATTTTTTAATAATACCCTACTTTCAAATGAACAGTACGGGATGTATATCTTAAATTCAAACTATAACACTATAAAAAAGAATGATCTTAATCATAATTTATATGGAATAAGAATCAAAGGATCTCGACATAATAGCGTAGTCAATAATAACTTCAAAGATAATTATCGTGGGTTGTATTTTTGTTGTGGTGGAACAAGCAACATTATTTATTACAACACTTTCGTTAACAATAGTGTTTGGAATGCAAATGATGGTGTTGGAGGGAACACTTGGCATAATGAAGAAAATTTTAAGGGAAACTATTGGGATGATTATACAGGGTTAGATGAAGATAAAGATGGAATTGGAGACACACCATATATTATTACTTCGTACCAATCAAGAAAAGATAATTATCCACTAATGGAACCCTGGCCCTAAATAAGGTATAAATTATCGAGAATATTCAACAACTGCATCTTCCCTTAAATCTTCAATCAACGCTTGTCGTTGTAATCCAACTTTATAGTTTTGTAACTGTTCTTCATAAGAATATCCTTCCTGTCCGAGATATTCTTTATATTCATCTAATGTTCTATTTTGCTCTGTTAGTAATTCCTCTAAATCCTGTTCTGCTTCTTCATCAGAGAGATCATATTTTTCCGCTTTAATCGCATCGTCCAAATAATTTTGCAAGGCCAGTTGATCTTTATAGCTTTGTAATCTTTCTTCATAGGATAATTCTTGTTGTTCAAGATATTGTTTATATTCATCCAAGGTTTGATTTCGTTGTGTAAGTAAATCTTTAAGGTAGTCTTCTGCTTCTTGATCGGTAGGCGTGTATCCTTCTAATCTAGCTTGCTGTGTGAGTATTTTTTGTTCAATTAATCTTTCAAGTGCATATGATTCTGAAATTTGGCCTTGTTGCTGTTGGACAAATAGGGTAACTTCATCGGTTGTTATTTCTTCACCATTTACAGTTGCTGCTATAGTGCCAGTCATATCTGAATCAGACGTATCGGTTTTATTGGTGTTATTCTGGGATTGGTCAGTACATCCTGGAAGTAAAAAAAGTGATATTATGAAAACGAGAATAATAATTGTCAGAATTTTTTCTGGGGGGTTCATGGTTAACAACGAGTTGTCTACACTTAAAAAGTTTTCGCTCTTCTAATCTGAATTAGGGTAAAACAATCAACAATAAAATAATTTTTATATTAAGATTGTATATTTATTAGTAATAGTTTTAAAGTATAACAAATCAGGATACACCTTGCCCCAAAATTAAGTTAAAAACTAACATTACAAAAATCAGGCATAAGCACAACCGGAGAAATCAAATGATTAGAAAGAAGATAATGACAATTTCAATTATTTCAATCTTCATTTTTTTAAGTTTAACTCAAGGGGTTCTTTCAATAAGAACTAATGACTTCATCGTAAAGCAAGATACCAGTTCTCTGAATCAATATTGGTGGCCAATGTTTCAACATGATATCAAAAACACAGGTTTCTCACAATCAAATGGACCAGAAACAAATGAAGTTGCCTGGTCTTTTAAATCAGATAAACAACTTAACTCTGCATCTGTTTCTGATAATCGAATTTATGTAGGATCCAATGTGGTTGATACTTCTTCTTTGGCCGACTCATATTTCTATTGTTTAGATCTCAGAGGGAATATCCTGTGGATTGCAAAAACCACAGGTAATTTAGATTCATCTCCGGCAATAATCAATGAACTGGTTTATGTCGGAAGTGATAATGGAAATGTCTATTGTTTTAATGTCACTGATGGTAGGATTGTATGGCAAAAAAGATTAGGTGAAGAAGTTTCTTCTCCAATTGTAAGTGATAATAAACTCATTATCGAATGTTTGGATGGATATATTTATTGTCTGGATAGCATATCTGGAGAAAATCTATGGAAAACGCAACTTAGCATTGATGTTCTTTCAACACCCATCATTGTGGAGAATCATATTTTTGTAAGAAATTATTGTTTAAATCTTTTTACAGGTAAGATCGTATGGTCTTCCAATGTGGGCATCGCATTGTTATCATCTCCAACTTTCTTCGAGGATAAAATTTACATTGGTTCTCGGGATGAAAAGATGTATTGTTTAAATGCTGATACTGGTGAAAAATTGTGGAGATTTTACACTGGAAGTATGTCATATGAAACATCTCCCGCGGTTGCATACGGAAATGTTTATGTTGGCAATGCATTTGGATACATTTATTGCTTGAATGCAACTACAGGTGAGCGGGTGTGGAGTACAAAAGAGAGTGCTCGTGCAGTATCATCTCCTGTGATCTGCGATGGGAAACTATACATTGGATCAGTTGACAATCATTTGTATTGTTTGGATGCCTTTTCTGGAGAAAAAATTTGGGATTTTAGTTCAGATGCTGATTTCTTTTCCTCATCTGCTATTGCAAAAGACCACCTCTTTAGTGCTAGTGGAAATACATTGTATTGTTTTGGTGAAAAATTCTCATCAAACTCAGATCTTGAGTGTTCTGACACGCTTACGTTCTCTGAAGTGAAACCAAATGAAATGGTTTCTTCTTCGTTTACTGTTGCTAATATCGGTGAACATTATTCTAAACTGCATTGGAGGATTGAATCTTTCCCTGAATGGGGAGACTGGATTTTTAATCCACGGGAAGGCATGAATCTAACTATATATGATAATCCCGTTTTAATTGACGTATCAGTTCGGGTTCCAGATATGAAGGAAGCATCTTTTTCTGGTGAAATAGTAGTAGTTAATAAGGAGGATTCTTCTGATGTTGAAATTGTAGAAGTTGTGCTTACAACAGATAAAAAGATGGTTAGGAATCATCCTATCTTTTCTATTTTTGAAAGAATGATTAATTTGAGATATTGGTTTTCTTAAAAAAAGAATGCTTTTGTTAAAAATATGTTTCATTTACCTATTTTCAAAAAAAACATTAATAATCAAATAATATCATGTTATTTTCCGGATCGGATTGGTGTATGTATATTGTTGAGCACGCTATACCTAATGAAATCAAAGTGGATAAAAAACTATTGAGAACATTAGAATTGATGGGAAATACCTGTTGTTTTCTTAGGTGCCAGTTTTGATGATATCGCAAGAATCAACGGTGATTTTCTCGGAGAAGAAATCGGTGAAAAGCCAATATGATCTCAATGATTTGATACAAATAATAAAAAAAATAATGAATCATCCTAAAAAAAACATTTTCTATGATGAAAAGTCAAAATAATAAATCAATATATTGATAGGTCATTATTGAATTATCCTAGAAATTTTGATAAGTGAAAGTCTTTTTCCCATGTGTGAAAAGATGGGAAAAAAGTAAAATGAGATGGCGCAAAATTTTAAATTTTTTATTCGTTGCGCTGGAATAGATTATTATATCAATCTTGTTGTTTTTCATTAACAGGACAATTAACCTTTTTAACTTTAAATGAATTAGTCCCTTGAACTATAAAATTAATATGAATTTAGCCGATTGTAAAAAAAGCATTTGAATGAAAATTATATAGGTTTATGGCAATGAATGAGAAGAGAAGGATTCATAAAAGAGATGTTTTTGTACTATGTATAACTCTATTTCTTTTTTGGGTTTTACTAACGGTTAATTTCTCGTTTTTCTCACTCACCTTGGGTTTTTTGATTTCTTTGACTATTGGATTAGCAGCAACAAAATTGACTATTGAAACAGTTGAAGGCAAGCGAAAAACCATTAAGGAATATTTCTTTGCAACAGAACATTTGATAACATTGATTCTTTCAGCCATTTTTAGAATAATTTTGGCAAATATCGAGTTGATCTATCAAGTAGCTACATTAAATATCAAACCGAAGATAGTGCGGATAAAAGTTAATCTTAAATCAGATGCTGAATTAACGCTTATTTCTCATTTGATAACTGTAACTCCCGGAACGCTGGTCATTGATGTTGAGGATGCTGAGGAAGGAGGATCATATCTATTTGTTCATTTTTCATATCACTGTGCGGTAGATGAAAATTCAGTTGAAAAAATAGAGAAAACCATTGGGAGATGGGATACTCTTATAGGGGCGTTGTTTAAATGATACTATTTATTTATTTTCTCATAGGCGTTTCAATATTTACATTATACCGATTGATATTTGGTCCTACAATTCAGGATGCTTTGGTGGCATTGAACAGTATTTCAATTATTTTCATTGCCATATTAGTATTATATAGTATTTATACCGGCAATCATTTCTTCCTTGATATCGCCATTTCCTTTCTTCTTTTAGATTTCGTTGGCATGATTGCATTCACAAAATACCTGGGAAGGGAGGGGTCGAGATGATGCTGGTTGTTCACATTCTTTCCCTAATCTTTATTTCATTAGGCTGTGGTGTCATGGCAGTAGCTGCGTTAGGACTTTATCGTTTCCCTGATGTATACATGCGACTTCATGCCAGTACCAAGATTAACACTGGCGGAGCAATGAGTATTTTTGTTGGTTTGATGTTAAGAACGGGTTTAGATATTCTCATGGTAAAAATCTTTGTGTTAATGATTCTTATTTTCATTTTAACTCCGGTGGTCTCACATGCCATTGCTCGGTCGGCTCATCTTCAAGGGAAAATACCGTTAGTCCCCTTTTTATCACATTGTAAGGAACGTAAAAATTTTGAGAATCCATGGAGGAAAAAATGATTTTGGAAATCCTTTTATTATTTCTTGTAGCAGCTTCAATTTTTTTTGTAGCTGCAAAAACATTGTTGAAATCATTGGTTTTTCTTTCATTGAACACGCTGTTACTAGTGATAATTCTTTTTCTTCTTCAAGCACCGGATGTAGCAATTACCATGGCCGTGGTTGGAACCGGCGCTACCACTGTTCTTTATCTTTCTGCGATAAAAAAATTAGGAGGAATATATTGAGAAAGCAAATTTTCTTCAACGTATTTGTTCTCTTTATTCTGAGTTTCTTTGGATTTATTCTATTTTCATCAACACTTCGTAATTATCCTATTGCATTAACTTCAACGATAGCAACATATTATGTTGAACATTTGTCTCTTACGGGAGCGTTAAATGCGGTTGTTGCCATCTTGCTTGACTTTAGAGCGTATGATACCCTTGGTGAAATATTAGTCATTTTTGTAACGATCTCAGGGATAACCATGTTGATACGGAGGAAAACATGACCTCAAGAATTGTGAAAACCGTTTCAAGAACGATCATACCGTTCATCTTCCTCTTTGGAATCTATATAATTATCCATGGTCATCTTTCCCCCGGGGGTGGTTTTCAAGGAGGGGTTATCATGGCCATGGGCGTAATTCTTATTATTATTTCTTATGGATATGATATCTTTCGAAATTATACGGATAGTCTATCATTAATCGAAACGTTAGGAGTTGCTTTTTTCATTCTAATGGGTCTTATAGGAATTATTGCTGGAAAATCATTCTTCTCTAGTCTGGGCACAATCTGGTTGTTAAATATTATTATTGGATTAAAGGTATGTTCAGGAATTGTTCTTTTTTACATGCTATTTATTAAATGGGAGCATCCGCCATGATAAACGGTATTACCATTGGTCTGGTGTTATTTCTCATAGGATTATATGGAATTATTACTAATAAAAACTTGATAAAAATAATTATGTCACTGGGTATTTCTAGTAACGGAATTATTCTGTTTTTTAACTCTCTTGGTTACGTTCAAGGAGGTCTTCCACCGATTCTTACTGAAAGCTCAGTTAATTTTGTTGATCCTGTTCCTCAGGCACTGATGCTTACGATGATTGTAATTAATCTTTGCGATACTGCATTAGCATTAGCTATTATTGTTTGGATTTACAAAAAATTTGGCACAGTTAACATTGAGGAGATGACATGATTGAACACATTTCTATCCTTCTATTGATTACTCCCTTATTGGCAGCGATAGTTGTATCAATAGTTAATACACTTTCAAAAACAAAGATCATACAAAAAATCATTACTGCAATTAGTTTAGTACTTCCCTTTTTTTATTTATCAATTATCTTTCAACGTATTTCGACTGAATCGATCTCCTATAACGTTGGTGGTTGGGAAGAACCATTTGGTATCACTCTTATTATTGATGAATTATCATTTATCCTTCTTCTTATTTCATCAATTCTTGTATTTGTAACGTTTATTTATTCACTACAAAACATTAAGCAAGATACTGAAAAATTCTATTTTTTCTTTCTACTGTTAACGACTGCTTTAAACGGGATATTTTTATCTGGGGATTTATTTAATATTTACATTTTCTTTGATCTTACGATCATCTCTAGTTTCATTCTTATCACCTTTGGAGATAAAAAATATGCACTTAAAGGCTCCATTAAATATCTTATACTAGGCACTCTTGCATCCTTGTTTCTTTTGTTGGGCATAGGTTTTGTTTACGCTGAGACCGGCGTATTAAATCTTGAATATGTACAACACCGGATTTCTTTGATTGATGTACAAACCCAGATTGTTATTTTTGTCTTTTTTTTAGCTGCAGTTGGAATAAAGGCTGCTATTATCCCGTTTCATACCTGGCTTGTGGATGCACATTCAACAGCTCCGGTTCCCATTTCTGCGTTGCTTTCAGGAATTATTGTTAAATCAGGTGTTTATGTGTTCATTCGAATTAGTTCTTTTGAATTTACGCTCCCAAGAATGAATGAAGTTATTATTATGCTTGGTGCAATCACCGCGGTTGGTGGAGTAATTGGTGCATTGATGCAGTGGGATATCAAAAGAATCACTGCGAATCATACAATATCCCAAATTGGTTTTATTATTGTGGGAATTGGTACGGGTTCAACAATTGGATTTGCTGGAGGGATTTATCATATAGTGAATCATGCTTTTTTCAAGGCTTTGCTTTTCTTATGTGCTGGAGCATTGATTTATAAAACGGGCTCTAAAGATATTAGGGAGTATCGAATTGGCTGGACTATGCCAATAACGTTTATTGTTTATGTTATTGGAATCTTATCTATCTCTGGTATTACTCCGTTTAATGGATCGGTGAGTAAAAAACTGATTGAAACTGCGATACATTCCTATCCTGGTATCTCTATCATGCTTCTTTTCGCTTCTGTGGGTACGGTTGCGAGTTTTTCTAAGATTCTTTATTATGCATTTTTTAAACATAAGAGTGTTAACACCAATGGTAACGATGGGAAAAAGGTTCCATTCACAATGCTTGTGTCTATGATTATTCTTGCCGTTTTTTGTTTGGCTTTAGGGATTATTCCCCAATTATGGTTGGATGGATTAATTCTTCCTGCGTCTTATCTTTTGGGTGATGTTAATTTGATTCAGCAGGTATCATTTATTGAACCTTTGTCGATTCTGAAAGAATGGATTATTGTCGGTGGTGGACTAGTGCTTTTATTTTTAATTATACGTTTTTCTACCATGGTTGATTCTCTGCGAACCAAAATTTCAAAAATACCTGTGAATCAATCGATACTATTTATGATTATAACGTTAATTATTATTTCAATAATATTTAATTATTTATAGTATGTATCATATTGACTTTTGTCCGCATTGTTCAAGTGAAATTACATTATGGTATTTGGTTATTTAATTTGTTTTTCCTCTCATTTGATATATAAATAAAAAGACCTTAAAGAATATTGAGTTGTAAGTGGGATAATTGAAAACCTAAAAATAACATGTTTGTTATAGTGGTTGTCAGCACGATGACCTTAGATGAACCGGATGAATGTTTAAAAAAGGAATTAGGATTATTTGAAGTATTTGCTATCGCTTCTGGAGCGATGATAAGTTCCGGGCTTTTTATTTTGCCTGCGATTGCATATCAAGAAACAGGTGCATCAGTCATAATTTCATATCTTATTGCAACACTTTTGATGTTACCTACCTTACTTTCAGCATCTGAACTAACTACAGCTATGCCAAAAGCTGGAGGTGATTATTTTTTTATCGATCGGAGTATGGGTCCTGCCCTTGGAACCATTGGAGGTACTGCTTCTTGGTTTGCATTGAGTGCAAAAACAGCGTTTGCTTTAATTGGTATTGGAGCTTTTGTTCAACTTTTTAATCCGGGTTTGTCAGATTTTTATTTAAAAATTATTGCAGTAGTATTTTGTATTATTTTTACCATAATAAACTTAGCCGGTGTTAAACATGCAGGTAAAACACAAGTTTATTTGGTAGCAGGTCTACTTAGCATTCTTATCATTTATGTTGGTATAGGTTTTTTTTATTTTGAGCCATCAAGATTTCAGCCATTCACTCCTTACGGTGTGGGCTCAATTTTTGCAACAGCAGGAATTGTTTTTGTTTCTTTTATGGGGCTTATCAAAGTATGCAGTGTGGCAGAAGAAATAGAAAAACCCAAAAGAAATATTCCACTTGGGATGCTTCTTGCTTGGAGTATGGTCTCTACGTTATACATACTTGTTGTTTCTGTTACGGTAGGCTTGCTAGATCATACCACATTAACTAACACGTTGATGCCTATATCAAAAGGTGCTGAGGTATTTGCCGGTGAAATAGGTCTTATCTTACTTGGTGTTGCAGCGGTTTTAGCTTTTATTACAACAGCAAATGCCGGGATACTTTCCTCTTCACGTTATCCTTTGGCACTAAGTAAAGATCAGTTATTACCCAGTTTTTTTTCCAAATTATCAAAAAAAGGTACACCCGTTGTTTCTATATTGTTTACTTCTGGATTTATGATTAGTATCATTCTCTTTTTAGATCTTGAAGGATTAGTTAAAATTGCTTCAACGCTGGTGCTTTTATTATATGTGCTAGTGAATTTATCTGTTGTTATGATGCGGGAGAGTAATATAAGGAATTATCGTCCAAGTTTTAGTTCACCTTTTTATCCCTGGATTCAGATTGTAGGAATAATTGGGTACATTTGGTTAATCTATGAAATGGGCGTAATCTCTATTGCGATAGTTGGTTGTTTTATTTGTGGTGGTTATGCATGGTATTGGATTTTTGCTCGTGATAAGATTTGGAGGGAATATTCGCTTCTCAATGTCGTTGAAAGAATTACGGGTGAAAAAAATACTGGTTATTTACTGGATGAGGAGTTAAGAGAGATTCTTATAGATCGGGATAGGCTGCATGAAAAACGTTTTGAAAAATTGATAAAAAATTGTGAGGTTTTAGACTTACAAAAATTATTGACTCCAGATAAACTAGTAACCGTTTTATCTGTAAAATTAAGTGATAGATTATGCATTGATGAAGATAAACTTTATAATTTGTTAAAAAGTAAAGAATGTGATTCTAATATCGTACTTCATCCAGGGTTGGGCATTTTTTCGCATTTAATCAAAGGGAGAGGAAAACTTGATATTGTTTTGGTTAGAACAAAAAAAGGATTAATACTTTCAAAGGATATTGATCCAATTTATAGTTTTTTTACTATTGTTGCATCGGAAGATCAAAAAAACTTCTATTGGCATACCTTGATGTGGGTTGCCCAAATAGCTGAACAAGAAGATTTTCAAGATAACTGGTTGAGAGCAAAAAGCGAAGAAGATCTTAGAAATGTGTTTCTAACTGCTTGGAAAAAAAGAGAGATATACTAGTCCATCTGGGATTTATCTTTCGATTTCTTTCCACAGTTGGGGCAAAATGAAAAGTCGAATGGATATATATGCCCACAATATGAGCATTTTTTTTCTTCGTCAAATTTCATTTTTGGTATCACATTTTTTTTAGATTGAAAGTAACGCGGCTCCACAATGTGGACAGATTTTTCGGCTTGTTCTAAATATTTTATGGCATTTTTGACATTGAGATATCATCTTATCATCCGTGTTATTTTATAACATGATACATATTGTCATTCAAAGCTTATATACTTTTCGAGTAAAACCGTCAATACTACATAAAAATACAAGAAATAGTTTAACCATAATCCAAAAATCAGTTGAAAAAACCTCTAATACTCTTTTTATGTTCATACTAGTTATGATCTTTGATTTTCTTGATTCCTTCTTCCCAGAAAATCGAACTAGAAACATACTCCTCATCTCCATCATCCTTTTTCCACTGTTGATGATTACTGTAAATTATGCAGTTGAACAATCAGGATACCCCGCAACATTTTCAGAAAGCCAACTTTCATTTAGTGGAGAAGAAATCAAATCTCATTACCAATTAATGACATCAGATCAAATACAGATGTATATCTTTGCCCAACTCATCGATTACATTTATTTAACTATTTATGGTCTATTAATACTCAGCACAGGTCTCTTTTTAGGAAGAAAACTATCTGATTCTCCAAGAATTAAAACCTATTGTTACTTCATTTCAATAGCTGGTATTACATCTGCATGCTGTGATGCAGTTGAAAACGCATTTATTCTTTCTATGGCATCAAATCCACTTCAATTCAACAATCTTTTAGCCATTCTTCATTCAGTTTTCGCTAGTTTAAAATTTGGATTATTAAGTATCTCAATCAGTTCAATAACCATTGTTACCATATTTTTCATCATAAAGAGAACTAAATCATCAAAACAGTAAATTTCATAGCAGAACACTATTCTTCAATGAATGATTTTTGTTGATACCTTTTATACGATAATACCCCTTTCTAAAAAAATTTTCTTTCACAGTATCAGTCATAAACTCAACTAATACTTGTATGATTTCTCTTTTTATACTTAAATTACAAGGATAAATTGATACCCAACAAAGAGCAATATTAAAATAGAACAATATTTATAATTTATATTGGGTTATTTGTACTTATGAATAAACAGTTTCGTTATATAATTGCGTTCATCCTTGTCATCGGATTGCTTTCTTTAAATATGATCTATCCTTTACAGGCCAATTCGATATCATCTAAGGAAAAAAAGACTGATTCATTGGACTTAAAAATCAATCAGGTCATTGATCGTATTGACCAAGAATTAATCATGGGTTTTCTATCAGATCTCGTTTCTTTTGGTCCCAGGATGACAGGCACCTATGCTTGTCAAAAAGCAGGAGAATATATTAAACAAAAATTTGAATCGTTTAATCTAATCACGTCTACCCAAAATTGGACAAGTTTTGGAAATAGATATAATCCCCGTTGGTTTAGCGGATTTAATATTATCGGAACCCTCCCTGGAAAAAATCCAGATAGTACTCTTGAACTAGTGTTCAATGCACATTACGACAGTGTAAAAGTATCACCCGGAGCAGATGACGATGGATCGGGTGTTGCAGCTGTTCTTGCTGCTGCATCAATATTAAGTGACTTTAAATTTAGCCATACTATCCATTTTGTTTGTTTTTCAGGAGAAGAACAAGGCCTTCTTGGAAGCAAAGCCTACGGAGATTGGTTGTATGAAACAAACAAAGACAAAGCTATCATTGATTTCAATGCAGATGGAATAGGATATTCAAATAGTGAAACAACGAACAATTTCCGATTATGGGGAACAGAAGATGTTTCCTGGTTGATGGAAGAAATAAGTCAATTAAATGATGAATATAACATTGATTTCACGTTAGATAAACGAACACTGCCAGAAGAGGGTCGTGGTGGAAGTGATTATCATTCATTCGTTCGTTATGGTTTTGATTCAATTGCTTTTTTTGAAGGGGCATGGAATCCACATTGGCATAGTGCAGATGATACAATAGAAAACATGGATTTACCATATTTGACAAGAACTACGGAACTTATATCGATTAGTTTAGCCTGGATTTCAGATAATCCATTATCTTATCCTTATGTGTATATTGAATCACCGAATAAAGGAATGTTTTATTTTGAAGGAAGAGAACAAAAACCGGTCAAGGATGGTTCAAACCAAGAAAAACGAACTATCATATTTGATGATATTTGGATCTGGGCCCAAGTATTTATCAATGAATCATTAATCGAAAAAGTAGAATTTTATGTGCAGGGAAAACTACAAGAAACAGATACTGAGCCACCATACAAATATCATTTGAACAAAATATCTTTTTTCAAACAACGAGTTGAAGTTGTTGCCTACAGTGTTGATGGACAAATCAGCATGGATTGGATGGATATCTTCTTTTTAAATCTAAGACGTAGAGACTAAAAAAAAAGAGAGGAAAATTGCTATTTTCATCTATCTTTTAGCTAGCAAATAAATCCATTGTTGGAAGTTCAAGAGCTGCAGCGTTTTGCGTGGTTCCTATCATATAAGTAAAACTTTGTTCTGGGAATTGTTGAGGAATATGACCATAGATTCCTCTGAATCGATACATAAAACCTAATTGGTTTCCAACTACAGTTTCAACTTTCATCGGATCTCCAGAAATAAGAACTGTAACACTAGGCATACTCATCTTCTCTGAGGTATCTGTATATTTCCAGAGTGATAATGGTTTTACGATTTTTACTTCTGTTTTCTTC
>Ga0102934_1002309_pt1 | contig 13153 bp, 4 predicted proteins | sample SalPonR2_A_D1_MG_FD_78175 | JGI IMG/M metagenome (GOLD analysis project Ga0102934, IMG submission 78175) | Salt pond soil microbial communities from South San Francisco under conditions of wetland restoration - Salt Pond MetaG R2_A_D1_MG | ecosystem: Environmental > Aquatic > Marine > Intertidal...
CCTTTCTCTTTTCCCCCGTACCGTTCCACACCGGCCCCAGTAGCAACCGCATCGCCATTTTCCTTCTGAATTCTTCCTCTTTCTCCCTCCTTCTCGCTTCTTCCTCCTCCTCCCTCGCCCTCCGCTTCTCCTCCTCCTCCTTCTTCTTCCTCCCCTCCTCATCCAAGGCATAGTCCTCTTCCACCTCCCTCTCTTCCTCCCGCATGAAGACATAGTACTCGTGCAAACGCCCCCCCGGATAGAGGAAGGAAAAGGCCGGATTGTCGGCTTGCTTCACCTTCAGCATGATCTCGAGCTGGGGGTCTTCGCGCGCCCTCCGTGACGTCATACCTATGAGACGATGCTCCTGCCACGTCGACGGGAGGCACACCGAGGGAGGGACGGAGAAGGAAGGCGTGAAATCGCTCCCGCCCTCTGCCGACTCCTCCCCCGCCTCGTCGCCATGCGAGTGCCCACGACCATTCACCTCCTCCCTCGCCTCCTCCCCTTCCTCCCCTTCCTCCCCCTGCTCCTCCTTCCTCACCACTTTCAGGTCCCGATACCTTTCCACGTCGCATTGTCTCTCCACCTCTTCTATCTCCGCGTCCTTACCATCGTCCTCTTCTCCCTCCCCCTCCGGCTCACCCCCGTTGTCATCATCTTCCTCCTCCGCCCCTCCAGCCTTCCTTCTCCCCCTCCACCGCCCCCTCCCTTTTCGTTTTCGGAACATCATCCTGTCATCCAAGAGGGCTCGCCCGTCGAACCGGTCGATCACGATAGGGTCCTCTCTCTCCCCCCTCCAGTAGATCATGTGTTCTTCTTCCTGCACAGCCATGGCAGCCACAGCATCATTCAATATGTCTGCTCTCAAGCCGTAGACGGTGAAAGAAATACCCTCCGTGTCGTTCCCCACAGGCTGGTGGTCTCCCTCGACCAAGCCACCCACGCCTTGCAGCGCCTTGAAATACTTCTTAGGAAGGAATTGCTGTTGTCCAGGTCGATCACTGGGTGCCACCGTGGATGATGTGGTAGACGGGCCATAGTACGATGCGCCCGTGTCCCCGGCGGAGGGACGCTGAGACAAGCGAGGACCCCCTTTTGAGCGTTCCCCTGGTAAGGAAGGCGGTGCCCCCATGAAAGACATGGTTTTAATAAGTGCTAATCCCTGTATTTATGCATTTTCCGATGTGAAATTTCACTCGTGGAGACATATTTTATACCATTTGTATTCTGGTTCCAGCCGTTGCTGGAAGTCAAAGTGCTGGTGAGGGGGGGGAGGTTACTCCTCTCTGAAATATTTTCTTTTTATTTTGTTTTCTTAGCCATTTACGACATCTGTACTGATGGAGTGAGTGTATATTGTAACTCATTGCCTGTATGGACATCTGGGTCAAAACTCTCCTTCGAGAGAAGCCGTGTAATCCTTCACACGTGGCTAGCCGAAAGTCCCTCCTTGGGAGAAAAAGGAGTTTCAATATACGAAACAAAGTTACAAAACCAGCGATGTCTGAGTGTCATGTGGAATTCAATCGTCCTGTGATGTACTCCTCTTTTTATCACGATCTGTACATACACACTATATAACCAGCCTTTTTCTCTCCAAAGTCGCCCCGTGCTCTCCCTTCCGCCTCCTCCTCGTCCTACCCCCTTCATCAAGCCCATCTCTTCCGCCCCCCCTCTTTCCAGATCTGCCGCTTCCCTTCTTTCTCTTTCCACCGTTTCTTCTCCCCCAAATTTGGGAGCCTTTGTCGTCCACTGCTGGTACATTTACCTCGATGATAGCAAAGTCTCAACCATGACCCGCCATAATCAATGCCTCGTGGCAGTATTCTTTTCCGCCAACATCCTCAAAAGGCCATGCTCGGGTCCTTGTGCCGGACCACACCAAACGTTTGTTGAGAAGGCGCCGAGAGAAAGAGGATGCTTTGACACAGCATGTAGCTGATAAGGACCAGAATGACCATACCCACACAGGGCCACGCCCAACCTCCTCCTCGGGGCCCCCGACAAGAAATCAACCTGCGCCTGTCCACCGGAATCCCCCAATTCCTTTGGATGTGAGGTATCAACGAGGCGCCCACAACGGCCAAGACTACCATCCTTTCCTCCCCTGTCCCCTCCCGCCCTCCCTCCCGGCTACACACAGGTCTGTCCAGCTTTTGCATGGAAGAAAGGAAGTAATCCCCTCCTTCTTTCTCCAACGGCGCCAAGGACGGATGCCGATGGGCGAAGAAACGAAGGACTTGGGACATGGCGTCGGAGCCCCGCGGTATGGGAAGAAAGGGGGGGGAGAGGCCGAGGGCCTGGCAAGCCGTCCGTCCCGACAGACAAGGGAGGGAGAGCAAGGCCACGTCTTTGACGACTCCGAGACGGTCCCAGGCGGACAAGGAAAGCCAGGCGCGGGCCAAGGTCGTGGGCAGATCCCGCCCCCCCAGCACGACACGGGTGTGGTGGCCTGGAACGGGGGTGGTGGCAGCCAACCGGATGCTCTGCACAAATTCGTGCGCAAACGTCCGGCGTTGCCCCACCAACACAGCCACGGCTTTCCATACCAGGCGGGCAAGCACCAAGGAGGAAAAACGGGAAAAGTTCAAGAGAGGCGTCGCTCCCGCCAACATGTGGTAGGGGCTAAAACCACCTTCCACACCCAGGACCTGGCCACTGCTGCTGCTGCTGATGGCGGCGTGAATGTCGATCAGATAGCTCCAAATGGAGGCGTCGGGGTCAAGCAAGAGGCGGAGGCGGGTGGGGCAGATTTGAACGAGCAGCACGTCCGGCCGCTGCTCTTGCAAGGCACGTTTGACTTGGGCCAAGCTTTCCGAGCCACCAATGCCCTTGGACCCCAACAAATAGAAATCGGCGTGGTTGCCCGCGATAAAATGCACGTCCGATATGGTGGTGGAGTGCGCAAGATGGCCAGTCGGATTCATGGGGACGGTGCTGGTGCTGGTGCTGCTGCCAAGTGCCAGGGCCGCATCAAGGGGAACATCGCCTCCCAGACTCGAGGATGAGAACGAGGCTGAAGGGTCAGCAGTGCCATCACGTTTCCGAATCAGAGTGGCAGATTCTTCGTCATGCGGGTCAGGACGCTCAAACGGCAGCTGAGTGCTGGGACGGAGGAGGGACTGTCCCGGAGGAACTGAGGAGGGAAATACTCGGGACGCAGGTGGTGGAGGTGGTAAAGGTGAAGCCGAGACCATGTTCGTTGCTCCAGTGTGACTTAGCACGTAGGATTGTGGTAGGGACAGGATGTTGCGCACCCAAGCGAGTAATGCGACCTCGAGGAACACCGGTTCTCGGGTGCGTACCTCCTGCCAAGTTGGTGGGGCCTATAAAAAAAGCACGTGCTCCACGTTTAGTCAAAGGAATGGTCTACCACACGATGCGGACCTCACACATGTGTACGTCCTCCCGTTGCGTCCGGCTCGGTGGGTGTCGGTGGGCAAGGTGGATGAGATGGAACTTGCCTTAGATATCGCCGCCATATCACTGGAGGAGGAGGTTAAAAAGTCCTTGCAGAGCAGTATGGAAAAAACAAACAGCAGGACTGCATCACAGTAGTTTTCGATCCAATAATCTCGGAATCGTCATTTTTGTACGTCCATAAACACAGGTTGACAGGGTCGCTGTTTTGTGCGTGGCCATAACCATGCAGCGTTTTTGGCCATATTTATTCATCCTCTGGCATCTCCATGTCCTTCTACCCAAGTGTCTTGGAGCGGGGGATACGAACGTTTTATTGCTCAACCACGTATCCCGCGAATGCCGCGACCCCGAAACAATGGCAGAATTCTACACCAGTGTCATGGGCTTCTCACGCGTGCCGGCGCCCCCTTTCCCCTTTGTGACCATCTGGTTGTACCATCCCAGCGGTGTCACTATGCATCTCATCGAAGGTACGCCGGACTACGGCCTCGTGGAGGGGCCCGCTCGTGACGCGTCCACAGGAAATTGTAGTCAGCATGTATTTATGCAAGGAAACTTTGACCCAATCCATATCCGACGCGGTCACCATCTGGCCTGGACTGTAAAAGACTTAGAAAGCATCAAGGCGGCGTTGGGCACCCGAGGAATTCCCTTCGGAACGTCCACGGTACCAGGCACGGACACACGGCAAGTCTTTGCCTTCGACCCCGAAGGAAACGGGCTGGAATTTGTGTATAAACCACCACCGAACCAGGAGCTGTGAAGAAACGGGAGGAAAAGACTTTGAAAGCAGACGATGAAAGACACGAACCCCTCTGCCTGAGCGTTTCGGCATTATTCTCCTTCATTTCATTTTTTAAATAAGGCTAAACATTAATGCTTGCTCCCTTTGTACAATATTTTCATTCAAATGCCGTCAGGCCCTCAATTTGTCATCGCTCCAAATCTAGGCAAGCACGTAACGACCGTCTATACCGTTAGGTCTGCTAGGAGCCCTCCTCTTTACTTTTCAGTCGATTTCTAGTCACAGAATACATTTCAGACCCTTCTTTGACTTGCAGCTCACACTCAAATGCGAGGTAAGGATGGCCTTCCCTTTAAAACTCCAGATTGCGCTCTGTTCCTCCTCTACACTGCTGCCCATCCACCAAACTTGTCAACAATCTTGTTCCTTCTAACATCTTCTACTTCCTCCTCCTTATGACTCCTTGATAGAGACTCAAAATCTACATGCCCTGTTCGATTCGATTGCTCGTCCTGAGCAGCATGCTTTCCTGAACTTCCGACCTCTGTGTTTGCCGTCTCCTTTGCCTTTGGGAAGCCTACGTATTCAAAATGCCCACCGCCCCATACGTGATGGCTGTCAACAGCCCCTTGCGCATGGCTGCTTCGCTCTGGTAAGGCGGAAGCTCGATCGAGAAGAAGCACGTGTGGCTGGCGGGCAAGGAATCTTCGCCTGCGTTTCGGCGCGAGATCTGCATGTTCTTGTACCACGCGTTCTTGGGGGGGAGCCGCGAGCGACCCCAGGCGAAGCGGACGAAGCCACTTTGTTCTTCGTGGCTGAAAGATTCTAGAACCTTCCAAAACAGCTGGATGGTCAGGTCGTCCTTGCTGTACCCCGCGTAGGTCGTGTGCGCCTTCCAGAAGGCCATGTCGAAGGTAGGAGAGCCACAGACCAAGACTTCAACTTCTTGCCAGGTCAACAGCAAGAGCGTGTCCCGAGCGACCACCGCATATAGTCCCCGGGCCATGGCTCCCACCTGGGCGTCCGAATCGTGCAGATATCGCTCCGATAGCAAGTCGCAATAGGCCTGGCGAGTCGCGAATGTCACGTCTTCCATGGAACCTCCGGGTATGAGTTCCACCTCGTCCCCGTCATACCCTGTCGCCACGAAGGTCAAGCTTCCTCCAAACTTCCCTTCGAACTCCGCCTCGTCCTCGCAGCCTCGCACCGAGTCCAGGAGGCGGCTCGTCAAGGTATCCACGGCTTCCATGTCGCTCCGGAGCACTTCGTGTCCCAGTAGCCGTTTCCAGATCAAGGAAGGGAAGTGAAAAGGGAGGCACAAGTTCGCTCGCAAGGACATGCCCATCAATTTCCCAACGAATTCAAACATCTCCAAAGCGAGGGGACAGGTGGCAAGCTGCGGGTTGGGAAGAAATTTGTCCGTATTGGTGGGGAGCCCGTGCTGGGCGTTGGGACAAGGGATGAGCAGGTTCAAGGTTTCAGGAGAGTACAAATCTTCCAGGACCCGAGACATGCCTTCGCGGAAAACCCCCCCGGCATCCGAGCCGTTCTCTCCTCGAAACGTGACTTGGAAGACGCGGTCTCCGTCCCAACAGGAGCGCAGCACCTGGGAGTCTTTGTGGTGAAGGGCCCTAAAGGCCTGAACGAAGATGCAGCGACTGGTGGTCACGTCGCGTTCTGCGGCTTCCATCGACCGGGAGGCAGCGAAGTTGTCGAGGGTGATGGTCAAGGAGTTTCCGCCCGAGCCCAGGGTCCGCTCCTTTCCGGCCTCCACCACGGCCATCTTCACGTCCCGTAGGACCAGGGGGGCCAATGCCCGAAGCTTGGCGCCCAGACTGTGTCGACACGGGTTCGCCAGGTCCACGAAGGGGAGGAGGCGCTGGATGTGTTGGTTAAAACCCTGGATCAGGGCAATCCGCAGGTATATGGCTGGCATGGGACAATGCTCCAGGTGCAGTCCCACCGACGATTCCCTCCCTCCGTGGCGGAAGTCAAAGGGGGAGACGTCCACGGCCGCCCGACCCAGCGCTTCGCTGGCCGTGTTCAACCATTCCACCACTGCCACGTCTTGATCCAAGGACCATTCCGAGGGAAATGCCACCACGCAGTTGTGGTCTTGCACCTGTCGGACCAATCTGGCCAGGGACTGACTGGGAGTGATCCTTTTGGCGAGGACCGTGAAGCCAAAGCCCCACGTTTCTTCCTTGATCTCCAGGCCTGCGTCCAACAAAGAAGTCCTGGATCGTTCTGTCGATCCTTTTCGTACCACCGACGACGTGGGAGAGGGCGGCGCGGCTTCGGTCCTGGCAAGTCGCGTGGAGGACGCCATCGGCCCGGCAGGAAGTCCTGCGGTCTCAGCCGAGACCCAAGCAGGACCCGGCGTTCCATGTACCCCTTCCTCTGTCTCGGTCGCCCCGCCCATGTCGGGCTCCGTCTGCTGCTCTCCTTCCTTCCTTCGCTTCTCATGCGCGGGCAGTAGAGACCATTGGACCCGTGGCCCTTTGAAAACCAGCCTCGTCGTGAACTCTCCCGGTTTCCGCTCCCCGGTACTGGACCAGACTACCAGGCTCTCCTTTTCCTCCTTCCCATCCCACAGCGCTTCGGGGGCACCGGCGTTCGGATTCCCGCCCTTTAACGTCAGGAACAAACCTCTCGGCAGGTCACTCCGACCATCAAAGACGACCTCCACCGCCTCCGCCCCCTCCAACACCACTTCGCCTCTCTGCTCCCAGACGTTCGATTTTTCGCGTAGACGCGCCATGCTGACAGGGTGCAGTGACTCCACCACCTCCGAGCTGGCCGTGGACCTCAGCCAGGCCTTTAGCGCTGTCTGGCAAAACGGCGCCACCACGATTCCTTCCTTCTCCTTGCCCAGACTCCTCGAGGCCGCCACAAAGGCCTCGTCTTCCTCGCCCAGAAGCGTCAACGGGGAGGCCTCTCCCGAGGTCGGCGACCCGTCCAGGCGACTGATCCGGTCGAGGCCGCCGTCGTCATCCACCCCACCCCCATTTCCCCTCCCTTTCCGACAGTCCCCTTTCACGCCCCTCCACAAGAATTCTGCCAGTCCCATCAAATCTTCCAAGGCTTCTTTGTCACTCCCTCGTTCACCTCGGGCCGCCCGTTGCAGCTCTAGCAGCACTCGCTCCAGGATCGTCTGAGGCGTCGCGATCCCGTCCATGCCCCGAGATCGAAGCAGAGAGCCGACAGCAGGGAGGGGCAGAAGGGTGAGGGAGGCAGGGGAGAAAGGAAGAAAAGCGGAGACGGCACGTTCGACCGCCAAACGCAAGGGTGCGGCCCAATTGATGGTGGTGACAAGCTCCAGAATCTGTTGCAGGTCTCGAGGCAAGAAAAGGCGGGAGGAGCACGACCCAGAAGCAGTCACAGCCTCTGTGGGATGCCCATGCAGGTGAATCTGTTCCCGACAATGACGCAGCAAGGCAGGAGCGACCTCCCCCAAGGCAAGGACGCTTCGAGGAAGAGAGGAAAGGGAGGTGAGGGACATGAGAGGCAAGCCGTCCTCCACATCTTGACCATCGTAGGCCGAAGACATGAGCAGCCCTCGGCGCGTCCGGAGCAAGCGGGTGAGAAGGGAGACGGCGGGGAGACGGGCTTGATCCCTGCAGTGCGACGCGTCCAAGATGCAGGTCAGGAGGGCTTCGTAAGTGCGTCGGGACAAAATGCCACCCGCCGTCAATTCCCAGGAGGCACATGTCTCCAGGAAACAATCCAATACCCACAGGGCCCATTCCATGGAGGGTTGTCCTTGCGCGTCCTTTTCTGAGCTCCAACCTTGAGGCAAGGTGATGCCGGGGAGGGAGGTTCGCAAAGCCCAGCCCATGGGACCAGGAAAGGAGGGAGAAAGCGGCGTGGCGTGTCCAGGAACGGCGAAAAACGTCCGGGACTGATTGCCCACGCCCCAAAACGTCACAGGGCCGTCTCTGTCTTTGGCTTGACCGGTTTCAGGTATCCCGTCCCCGACCTTACACGACTGGATTCGGGCAAAGAGGGCTGCTGGCTCCACGGCATCTTCTCGCAAGCAACGTACCAACGACAAGGGAGGCTCTGAATTCCCACCCCAGAAGACATCTCCCATGGCCACAAAGCCTGGGGGCGGGATAGGGCGCCAGAGAGCTCCAGGCTGCTGTGCCGAGGACTGGCTAGCGGGCGGACGAAGGGGGTTGGGCGGCGGCAATGGCGTGAGGAGTCGGTAGCCGCGCGGAGGAGAGAGGAAGGTACTCTCGTCGGTAGCCACAGTCAAAATGCTCTCTGGGAGGGCATCGCCCCGAGTGATCACGTCGCCCAACACGGCATATCCCGGCCCGGGGCGGGGTCGCCAAATCGTGCAGTGCGCCCGGCGAGGGTCTTGGGCAGAGGAAGGAAAGGCGAGGGCCGGTGGAGGGGGGACAGAGGAGGAGGAGGGGGGAAATCTCCAGACAGGTTTGAAATCTTCGCAAGTGCGGGCTCGAATCCCTTCGGACGGAGTGACCTGGAATCTGAAGCCCCAGTAGCAGCGGCGCAACGCTTCCTCCTTCGCGGCCTCTGCCACGGCTCTGTGTCCCGGAGGCCGATGTTTGAGTGGTGCTTCCCCTTCTCCTCCGAAGGATACCCCGAAGGAACAGGATTTATTGAGGGTTAGGCAGGGTCGGAGACCTTCGACAAAGTCGATGTCTTCGAAAGCCCTCCCGACCGGAGCCTCCCAGGATCCATTCACAGAAAGGGATAACGTCCTGGCTTCCAAGTCGCAGGCGAAGCCCAGCACGTCGCCCTCCACCCACGGAAGGCCCCATTTCTCACCCCCCCCGTGCCAACGGTACACCCGATGTCCGTCCACGCCCCAGGAATGCAGGTCATCTCCCACTCCCTCGCCTCGAGACGAGTGGCCCACAAAGGCCCCATCTCCCCACCCCAACTGAGCCAGCCCGGGCTTGACAATGGTCACTTCGTAGTACCATTTTCCTTTCCGAAGCATGACACCCTGGGGGGCCAAGGAAGGAAAGCCTCGCTGGCACCGGACAATGCCGTCAGCCACGGTGAAGTCATCGCGGCAGTCGGCGTGGGTGGGCGCAAGGTCCACACCTGGGGGAGGGGAAGAGACAGGAAGCAAAGGAAGGAAGATATCTCTGTCGTCGACATTCCTTTGCCCGCAGGCCGCGAAGGAGTAGTAGATCCTGTCCGTGTTGGGTACTACGAAGGAAAATTCGCCCGAATCACCTTTTCCCTTTTTCTTCCCCTGCTGCTGCTGCGACGACTGCAGCTGCTGGCGCCCTTGTCGTTGCCGCTGCCACCAGCCTTTGGTCGGAAATCGTTTCAGTGGCTTAACACCCTGACGTGCCTCATCCTCGGAGCGCCAAAAGCAAAGCGTCGCTTCCCCACTGCCTTGGTCCCCGCGCCTGGCCCCCGCCTTTCCAAAGGCATTCCGTGCATCCAAGCATACCCGGATGGACGTAGCTCCCGGCAAGTGCACTTCTTCTCCGTAGGAGCATGGACCAAAGAAAGGATGAAGAGACTCACGTTGAACGGACTGGCCGGAGGAGAGACCTGCCCTTATCCCACGACTCGTTGGCAATGGAGGGGAACCCTGAGGCGTGGCAGTGCCCCGAGTGGAAGAGGATAACTTGAGAGGGGCTGCCAAGCCCCGCAGTTCCTCTACAATGGTATCCGCCTTCTCCTCAGCTTCCTCCTCATGGGCCGCCTCCAAGGACGAATGTATGATGTAGGAGGAGGTTGAGGCACGGACCAAGGCAGGTGGAGGCGGAGGAGGAAGGAGCGGCAGGGGCAAGCTAGGCTTTGGAGGGAGAGGCCGCGCTTCCCCCCCCCTACTCGCCCGTCCTCTCTCTCGCCTCCCTGTTCTAGGCAAAGTTGCCGTGACGGTGGGACTGAGAGTCTGACCCAAGGCGATACTGTACAGGTTCTCCAAAGAATCTGTCAACAGGGCTTGGAACAAGGAATCGGGTCCGTGACTGGCAAAAGTGGGAGTCACACACCGCAACCGTTCCCGGGGACCACCTCCTCCGCTCCCATGGTGCGAATAATAGGCGTGACTTTCTGCGCCAGCGCGCAACCACAGTACAATTTGCCGCTTCAGCACGGTCGACAAAGTACCTTTTTCCCCACTGTTGCTGCTTCGGCCTGCTTCGGACATGGCCTCCGTCCTCATTCCACCCCTTTGCTCTGTCAGCCCTTCCACCCTGCCGCCCGAGGCCCCGAAGGGCGGGAGGGAGGTGGAGGGCGAGGTCATTCTCATCACGTCCAACAGGGACGCGGGGGGGTTTCTAAACGTGCCTTCCATCACCCCGATATACTTGAACAGCTGGATAAAGGGACGCCAAGAGTCGATGCCGAGCATGGCAGGCGTGGGCGGGTGCTGTGGAGACCAGTGACCGAGCATGGCAACCAAAGCTTGTCGCGCGTAGCGAACTTGCAGCATATGGGCCGTGGCAGCTGCCTGACGCTGAAGGACTGCGAGCCCGGGGGGTGGGAGCGTGCCCGGCTTGCCCGCAGCAGACGGGGATAGGGGGGGAAGCTCTTCGCCGTAGAGGTGCGTGACCAGACGGATGCGAGCAGCAGGGACTGTGTGTGGGACGAGCAGTCCCGTTTCTGCATCCAAAACGTCCACCGTCACGGAGGCCCCGGGGGCTCCACCCACCGTGCCCTGCGCCCCTCCCTTCTCAACCAGTCCCCTGGCCAGGCCCACTTTTCCGTGGAGGGACTGAACCGGCCCTTCCGCGTCCGAGATGGTCACCATGACCCCTTCCTGTATCCTTGGGGCGGGCACCACGTACCGAGCCTGGGTCTCCACGTTTCCCACCGTCTTGCACAGGTACTGGGCCTCCGAGAAGGAGACGCGCACCAACACTTCCTCCAGACGCAGGCCCTCGTCCCGTCCTCTCTCCTGCCCTCCGTCTCTCCGAGGACAGTTTCCTACATGACAAAGCCGCGAAGACCATGTCTCGGGCGGGAGGACCTCGGGAGGTGCGGATTCGGCTTGCCAGGGACGGGTCACAGTATACCTCCCCGCTTGTGTCTTCAAGCATAAAGAGGGAATGCCCCCCCCCACCCCCGGGAAACCGACCGCAGAGCAATCGGGGCAACGAAGGACGTACACCTCACACGTGTCCTCGGTTCGAAGGCGAAGAGAAGGCGGAAATGCCCGGAGGAGGAAATGTGCCTCCGGGAAGGCCATGGCCCAAAAGTATTTGCGGGTGGGTGCCCGGCAGATCCTGCAGCCTTTGTCCCAAGGGGAATGAAGGTCCGTCGCGCAAGGACATTGGGCGCACTTACCGTGTCCGTTGGCTTTCCGGACGGAGAGGAGTTGGCCATGTTGAGAGCAGCCTGGAAACTCCAAGTAATGACAGCGTGTACAGACCAGAGCCACCGTGATCTTGTGGACCGAAGACGCCCGCGACACTTCCAACGGTTCCAGGACAGCTTCTTCGAAGAGGAGTGGAGAAGGGAGGGAGGGAATAAAAGACGAGAACGTGGAGGTGGGTAACACACGACGGGAAGCAGGAGGAAGGCTGCGACGCCTGGTGGTGGCGGAAGGCGACGTGGACGTAGGGGAGGCCCCTCTTTCGTATAGAAGCACCTCCTTTGCGGCTGAACTCAGGCGTGAGGTGAGCTTTTGCATGATCAGCGCTTCTTCTCCGCCCGCGCCTTCTCCCACGTCCTCTTCCTCATCCCCATGGCTGTCCTTGCTGCTTGCGAAACAAGACATCTCCGTTCCAACTTTCACAACCACGCTCCCCTCCCCTTGCCCGTCCCGCTTCGAGTACTTCCCCTGCGGCTCTTCCCACGCCCGGGTGGCAAAGCCTAGACTGAGGAACACCGCTGGATACAACGTGAGATATCGCCCTTCTTGTGGTAGGTATCGCATTCCGTGGACCTCGCACCATTTTCGTGCAATTTTCATGTCTCCCGCTGCCAGCTGGAGGGCAGCCCGACAGAGAGATAATGGTAAGGAAGTCTGAATGTGCAAAGCTTGTGTCTTCACGTGCTTTTGCACGTCCGTATCCCGCCACGTGTGCAGCGGTCGCCGGTCGCGGGGCAGGTTGGGTGGATAGGGGTCCCTCGAAGGATTCTCTCTGCCCTTGTTGTGGCTGCAGTTGCTGCTGCTGCTGCTGCTGCTGCTGCTGTCACTCCCAATACTGCTTCTCCTGTCATGACCCACGCCGAGAGCACCGCCTCGCTGGGAAGACACCGGGGGAGGAAGGGGCCGAGCAAGGAGACCGCGAAGGACGCGCTCCTCCCCGCCTTGCCGCCTGCCGTAGGCACCAGAAGGCCCCATTGCTTTGGCTTCGGCTGTACAGGGCTGATGGACGGGGGTAAGGCCACGGGCAGGCTCGGAACGTGTGAGGGGAAGGACCGAAGATGGCTGAGGAGGTGAAGATGGAGGTAGGACCTGCGGAGTGGCCGCAAGCTCCGCGTCCTCGCCTCTGCTCTCCCCCACGAGAGGCAGGACAGGACGGGAAGACCAAGACGGGGTCCTGGGGGGGGGGGTTGTGTAGGGATCTTTCTCCTCAGCCACCAGGGGGATTCGTCGCTCCTCCATCTCGTCCAAGGCCCGCAGCAGGCCATGGACAGACTCCTTTTCGCCGTCCTCCTCCTCCTCCTCCTCCTCCTCCTCCTCCTCTTCCTCTCCGTCCTTGGTGGCGTCGCCCTCGCTCTGCTCCCATGCCCCCACGGCAAGCACGGGGGACCCTGGACCCTCCACCTCCACCTCCCCGTCCTCATCATTCTCGCTGACACTCCCACCACTCCTGTGGTCCTCTTCCACACTGCTGCTGCTTGCCGTGCTGCCGCTGCAGCTCTCTTCGTCCTCCTTTTCTTCCTCTTCCTCTTCCTCTTCCTCTTCCTCAACGTCGCCTGTCGTCGCCCCCCGACCCTCCCGCCTCGCTTGCGTCCGAGACGACATCGCAGAGTCAAGAGGGGGAAACACGTCCACCGCGTCCTCACCGGCGGTCAACAACTCAATCGCATGTTCAACCACCTGCTCCAAACCCTCCC
>Ga0102934_1002310_pt1 | contig 13152 bp, 10 predicted proteins | sample SalPonR2_A_D1_MG_FD_78175 | JGI IMG/M metagenome (GOLD analysis project Ga0102934, IMG submission 78175) | Salt pond soil microbial communities from South San Francisco under conditions of wetland restoration - Salt Pond MetaG R2_A_D1_MG | ecosystem: Environmental > Aquatic > Marine > Intertidal...
ATGACCGAGGTCCCGCTCGACACGGACGCCACGCTGCGGCGCCAGGACAACGGCAACGGTGGCCCGCCGCAGTACGAGGTGATCTTCCTCGAGAACGAGTGCGACGACATCCCGCCGCCGCCTCCACCTCCACCTCCGCCTCCTCCACCAGCCCGCCACGCACCCGGGCATCCAACTCTCCTTCTACGCTCCAACCTGTGTCTCGTGTCCATGACCCTGTCGTTCTTTTTCGGGTATCGATCGGTGTTGAACCGGCTTCGGCGAAGTTGTCAGCTGCCGGTGCTAGCAGGGGAGGGGGGCCTCCGAGTCTGGTCACCAGGCCCTCCTCGCTACTCTCAGAGTCAGAGTCTTTGGTTGAAAGCCGTCTAAGGCGCTTCCTCTTCAGCAGTCTAGCACGAGGCGACACTCCCTGTGCATCGCGCATCGTGATGCTTAATCTTTCCTGCACACCGGCCTCGCTGCCATCCTCCCTTCCTTGACGACCTTTTTCCTCAGCACCTCCGCCTTCCTCTGGTACATCCATGTCACAGTTTGGAACAGCAGCTGAATCACCTGCTGCAAGTGGCGATAAGTTCTGACCCGGTGGAGGCTCGGGAGAGAGGCCCGTTCCAGCGTCTTCCACCTCCTCCCCGTCAGGATTCACAAGCTTGAGAAGACGCCGGGTGGCGGGACGCTTCGACTCGCACATCTCACACTCTTGCAGCCACATCGAGTTCGCGAAGGTGCACTTTACACATGCCCATCTCAAACCTTGCTTGTCCATCTTGACACCTCGCGGGGATGAGAGATCCGCTGCCCCCTCCCCCCGATCGTCTCCACTACTCGTTCTGCGCTTCCCCATCTTGAACCCGCGTAGACAGACAGTTCAGCCGTAAAGAAATCCTCTGTGCCAATTCTTTCCTTCGCCCCTTTCTCCGTCGCTGGTATGCGCACGTATCGGCCGTTTCCCCCTGCAACACCCTGCGGTGTACGCCTATGCTGCCAGACGCGCAGGGAGTCGTCCTCCCTCCGACACAGCGGTTGACAGTGTCCTTGAGCGCGCGCAAAACGTCATTTTTCACCATTGAACACTTACAATGGCATGCTCACCTATTCTCTGCTATCTGTGGAGGCGTAGCATATAGTGTGGGGGATGCGTGAGGCATCAACACGGCAAAGACATGATTTGCGGCCTCCCTCAGAGGTCGTGTCTCGGAGAGCAAGAACACCGCGAGCCATGCCCGGAGATCAACTCGTAGAGTGACGACTGTCTGCACCACTCATATCTCCTCACGGAGATCTCCTCCAACACACGAGCGGTCCAACCGGAAAGTTAAAGACGTGCGCGCAATCTTTTGACCAATTTTTCCGTAGCGGATCATCTGCAACAGGCAGCATCGACCAAGTCGAAGGCCGGAAGTAACCTCCCCCCCCTTTTGCCGCCCCGTCCTGCTCTTCTAGCCCACTTCGCTCTGGCATACGGTGGGTAGGCTCCATCAACACTATGCCCTTCAAGAAATATGTAGCTGTCATCGGTAGCAGCGGCGGGGGCGGAGCAAGTCATGCGGGAAGTGACGTCTACGGGCTCTTAATTGCATTGCGACAGGAGCTGGCACAGTGCGAAGTTGGTATTGCCGTTGCACAGGTATGGAAGCCAAGCGCCCTTGATATGATATATACACTAAGCACACCGATTGATTTCTTTGATGTGGATACTTGGGCCTGAACAGGACAAGAAAGGACACTGGTGTGAATCCTCAAGTTCATTCATGCACTCGCCCGCACTCGTCACAGCTCGTGGATTGCAGCACGCCTCTGGACTTCGCGGCCTCCCAGACACCGACAGTCCTATGGACGTTCAATACTGAGACGAATCAGGTCGAACGAAGCTATGAGGGTACCCTCGAGGCGGTCAATGAGCGGGCGCAATTGATGGATCGGGCCATCAGCCGGATGATCATCGGCGACGAGAAGCAGCGGGTCGATGGCCTCATCAGCATCAGTGCGGACCCCGAGGCTGTCAATCAATTCACTTTCCTTGCCGCGGCCAAGGCTAAGATTCCTGTCGTCGGCACTGGTGGCACTTCGTTGGGTAAAGCCGCGGGCGACTTGGGCTGTGATGTTGTGGGCAACAGCGGCGGGTCCGTCTCAACAACGATAGAGACGAAAGCCTTGTCGTTCACAGCCAGTCTAGCCAGCTTCTGGGGCCTTCCCTACGACCCATTGGTTTCTTATCCACAGCTTCACAGTATCCTGGCCGCGTGTCTCCCGGTTTTCGTGGCGGTAGTCCTGGCCAAGGAAGCTTGGAGGAAGGCTCTGGCGCTGGGTATCTCGGATTGGTGGCTGGCACGTCAGACTCACGCCACCTTCACAGGGCTGTCGGACATCGCGAATGCCTTGCCAGTGGTAGTGGCGGTGGTGACGGCCTCTCAAGTGGGAAGACTGGGAGAGGCCGGGCTCTTGTCGGGGGTATTGGCGGGCATGCTCGCCTGTGGCGCGGGAGGGAGCGAGGAGGGTACCGGGTCTGAGAGCACCGTGCTTGCCGGAGCCCTTACGGGCTTGCTGGCAGGATGGCTGAGTCGACAGCTTTTGGTTGCCACGGCAAAGTCCCTGTGGGTGCCAGCCACGGCATCTTCCATCATAACAGCCGGGGCAGCGGGGCTATCTGCTGGGCTGGGGGGTAGATTACTCATTCGACGGCCATGCGCCTGGGTCTCGGACACATTCCGAAGCATTCTTCTGTACTTGGAAGCTCCTGTGGTCGTGGGAAACGATGCAGGCGGGGGACGTGGTGGCGTGGCGGGAATCAGCGCCTTTCAGTGGGCGCTCGCCCTGGCCGTGGGTCCCGGGGTGACTTACGGCTCCCAAAGGGGTCTTTATCACGTCGTACTCCTCCCGCTCATCCTCTTTGAGATGGAGCGCGGAGATCCCTCCTTCTTGGGGGCGGTGGATTACTGCTCGCTCTGTCTAGTGTCTGCGGGCGTGACGGTGGCGACCTGGCTCCTGCCCCTCCCTCCCGACCACCCCGGCAACGGGGGCCGGGACCCGCGTCCCCTGGCAAGACGGGGGGCCTACACGAACTTGGTGTGGGGCGACTTCGTGGAGGCTTGCTATCCACTCGTCCAGCACAGCGTCTTCTTGACCGGGGCGGCGTACGCGGCGTCAACCCTGTCTACGGCCGTGCTTCTGCAGGAAGGGGGAAGGTCGTCCGCTTACATGCCGGCGCCTCTGAGTCTGTGGCTGGCCTCTCACGTCGAAGAAGGGGAGGGAAGCGCATGGCGAGCTTCGTTGATAGCGTTTGGGCTGCCGTTTTCGGCGACGCTGTTGCGGAACGGATGGCATCGCTTCGGGGGTTGGGAGTAAGCGGCTTGCTGATGTATGGAAAGCAACGGATGTTCATTTTACGCACCAGAGCTGGCTTTCGTACCTTCTATCAGTCCCCACAATCTTTTTTTTACGTCATTCACGTTTGTTTACACTCAAAAAGCCGCCCCGAAACCGTTCTCGGCACGCTGCGTATCCAGCAGCGATGCACGCTTTTCCATTTACGGCCTCCTTCCTCTCCCCTTCCCGTTTGCTGTACATCTTTCGAACGCCTATCGATATCATCGCATTGTCCGCCACTGAGAGGCCTCTTCTCTCCCAGGCGACAAGCACAACGTTCTCCACCGCGGGCATATCGCCTCCGCCCCGTCTCTCTACGCAAGCCTCCTGGACCACCCCCCTTGTTCCCCTTACTTATGCGCGTGGACGTAGTCTATGAAAAGCATGCGCTTCTCCAGGCGTGCCATCTGCCAGGAACCGAAGGCCATGGCGACGCCGGCGCCCAAAATTTTCCCCAACACGCTCGCCGGCCGCGGCGTCCAGATGGCCGTCATGCAGACCAAGCTCATCGCCGCCGTCACGCCTTTCAATACCCGGATATTCCGGAGGGCCCCCCGGCAGGCAGAGCACTGGGTTGTGTGCTGGGTGTATCGGTCCATAAGGAAGTGCCGGTCGTTGCTGCGCGGCGGTAAGGCCGAGTCGACGCCATCCGCCCACCTCGGGCCCCCGGCACCCCACCGGACAAGCCACTGACGGAAAGCGCGCACGCCCTCATCCGACTTGGTGGGCATGTAGAACGCCCGGTCAATGTTCTCCTCCCACTTCAACTCCGGCCGCCGCATCTCCCGCTCCTGTCCATGCAAGAAGACCAAGTCTCCGTCCAGGACCGCGTTGCGCTCCAGGTGGTCCAGCCAGCGGGGTTTGTTGATCGCGAAGAAATTTCGGGGAAACAAGGCCAGGATGCGCGAGCGCCCGGGCCCAACTGGAATTGTGTACGTGACCAACGAGGAGCGAGGGCGTGTGTCTGGGGGGAGTCGACGCAGCCATTTCTCCAAGCGAAAGGCCCACTTCATCAGGGGGACGCGCTGGAAGAAGCCGGTGAAATCGAACAGGTAGTGGAGACGCGTGGGCGCATGGAATTCAATCGTGCTGTTCGCCAGTCGAGGCAAGCTTAGGAAAACGCCCTCCTTGCCCACGTAGTTCAGAGACACATTGAGGGGCATAGCCATGCTCCGCTGGGCTTGCACGCCGTGGTGGGCGAAGGGAACATGGGCCGGGTCCACCACGTTCTCCACCAGCGTGTCGTACCCGTACATGAGGTCGCGGGTCACCCAGGCCCCGCGGATGAAGGCCGGGTCGTGCAGCTCCGGCACCGTGCTGGGAAGCTGGCTCCGAGATGCCTCCATGCCGTCGGGCGAGTTGTCTGGCCACAGCCACACCATTCCCTGAGCCACCAAGAGCGGTACTGCCTTGGCGCAGGCCCGACCCGAGCGCTCAGCGACTGCCTTGATCTCCGGCTCGGCTTGCGGGATATTCACGCAGCCCCCTTGCCCACTGAATGACCAGCCATGGTAAGCGCATTGCAAGTTTCCGCGCTCGTCGATGCGGCCTTCTGAGAGGGGCGCGAGGCGGTGGGGACATTGGTCCTCGAAGGCGTGCCACGTCTTGTCATGGTCCGCCCATATTACGAAGAGCTTGCCTAACAGTTCGACCTGCGTGGGGCGGGCAGGATCCAAGTCGTCGAGGAAGGCCATCGGGTACCACTGTCGCCACCAGTCGATCGGAGCCCCACTGCCGTGACCGGGGCCAAGCGGTTGCAACGACCCAGACGAGGACGGCGCGTTTGTGAGGGATGATGATGAGGTGGTCGATGAAGGAGGCATCGGGGAAACAGGCGTGGGTGCAGGTTGCGCGACTGTGGCAAAAGGTCCGACAGCGTGGGGAGGTTGGGGTGGTGATGTCTTGGCAGGCAACACGCATCGGAAAAGTGGACTACCCGAGGGCGTAAAAAATGCTGTGATGGGGGAGGCGATTGTACCAACGACCACAAGAAGACGCAGAAACATGAAGCACGCCATGCTGCAAAGGTATAAGGTTGCTCAGGTCAGGAAATGAGGACGACGAGGTAGTTGCCTGTTCTCTTCTGCGTTGTCCGTGTCTCAAGGCGAGGCGAGGTAAATTTTCTGTTAATCGACTGCCTGTCGAATCAATAGTACGGACCACAGTGAGAAGAGCTACGAGTTACAAGCAAAAGACAAAGAATGAAACCCCTATGGGAATGACCTCGCTTGCGTGTTCGTATCGTCAGGTCTTCTTTATCGCCGGGGGGTTCTATCTAGCTTGTGGACCGAGATCGAGGAGGCAAGCTTCTTGTGGACCGAGATCGAGGAGGCTAGCTTCTTGTGGACCGAAACTAAGGGTCGACGCCAATTGTGGACCGAATAGCGAGGAAGGAAAGCTTCATGGCTGCTTCTGCACCGTTGATGCCTGTCGTTTTCCTCCCCGTGTGTCGTAGAGCCAGAGCATCGACGAGCGACTTTGCCTATAGCGGTACCCGTGCACTCAATCCTTCTTTGTTCTCGGTGGCTGGACACTGACTTGTACTTGTGGTTGCAGGCATCTTTTGTTTGTGCACAACGGATGGAGGGGAGGCTAGCAGGGATGGGAGATGATGGAGTAAGCGAAGCCTCGATGCCTAGGCTTCATGTCTCGTCGAGGAAAGAACGTCTGTCTGATTTTAAAGCATGATCTTTCTGCAGTTTAGACTTGGGCAGCGTGTATGGCAAGCTGTCGGCCCTGAATTGATTGCGTCTCATTTTGCTTTATCTCATGTATGTCACCCTAAAATTCTCGCCTCGTGTCCGCCACAGGTGGCTTGCTCTTGTCTAGGCAACTATGAAGCTCATTCTGGCCACAAAAATCGTCAATATCCCTGAAGGAGGTACGTCACGCTGAAGCCATGTTTTGTGCGGCGAAGTGGTGGAGAGTGGGACTGAAAAACGCAAAGAATCGAGGTCCCTGTGAGAGCATTGCGTGAATGGATAATGGCCCCAAGTAAAGCGACGTTGCAAACGAAGTCTGGTTCGTAGTAGTTAGATTGTTGTCATTTAGAAATGGCTGACTGTCCTAGCCTCACTTGCTGTGGCGAGGTTGGCAAGGGAGTCGGTGGCTTAAAATCTTGACGGCTGAAGCATGAGGGTGCGCCTTGCCTGCCATGAGGTCAAGTAGGAGGACCACCGCTTCAAGGGGATGCTCCCTCCTCCGATTTAAGGGTGTCAACATGTGAAAAGGCCACTAATACGTCATATCCGCACTTTTGGCTGGCTAATACCCTCTCATAACCATCCTGCTTGACGTCTACCGTCTTCCCCCGCCTCTCGCATATGGCAGTGACGCTGCACATCAAGTCTCGACATGTGACCGTTAAAGGTCCCCGTGGAGAGCTCTCCCGTGCATTCAAACATCTGAACATCGCCTTCGAGCTCGTGGGCGGAAACAAAGACAAGGGGACGAACCCGAAGAAGCTGAAGGTCGACTTGTGGTTCGCCAACCGCAAGCAGCTCGCCACCATCCGCACCGTCTGCTCTCACATCGAGAATCTGATGACCGGTGTGACTAAGGGCTTCTTGTACAGAATGCGCTTTGTCTACGCACATTTCCCCATCAACGTATCACTGACGGACAAGACGGTGGAAGTCCGCAACTTCTTGGGGGAGAAGCGTGTGCGACGCGTGGAGCTGCTGCCAGGGGTCGAGTACGTGCGCTCCTCGGATGTCAAAGATCAGATCGAGTTGAAAGGAAACGACCTAACGGCGGTGTCCCTTACAGCCGCCCGCATTCAGCAATGCACGACGGTCAAGCGCAAGTACGTTCTCGGGGGTTGGTGTGCGACAGGCATCCTCTGCTCGCGCCTAGGCTGGGGATGTACAGGCATCGTCTGCTCGCGCCTAGGCTGGGGATGTGCCGTGTCTTGTGTCCCGGGCACCTTGGCTTCGCTTTCGGGATTTCAGAGTCAAAGTGCACATAATGGTCGCCTGTGTTCACCCGCCCTTCCCTCTACCCTCCCTTTTCGCCCGCAGGGATATTCGAAAGTTCCTGGACGGGATCTATGTCTCTCAGAAGACCCATATTGTCACCGAATAAGGCCAACGCGCGAGGATGGGAAAGCCTGTATCGTACCTAAGTGGCAAGAAAGGGGATGCACAACCTCTGAAACGTCGGTGCTCAAGGCAGGCATCTGCATGCGAGTGAGGGTCTCCGCTGGATGGGAGTACCTGGGTGTCTCTGACCAAAGAGAAGCAAAGCGTGGGAGGGAGGGAAGCATAAGGACAAGAAAACTCTTTTTTCACGATTGCTACGATTGGGGTATTAATCTCGTTGCTGATGCTGCCAAAATTTATTTTTTGATGGATGGGGTTGCCGATTCTTTCTTAAGAGTCGTGACGAAAGAACCCAGGATTATGACCTACAAGTAACCGCCGATGGCATGTCAATAGCCTTTTTTGGGATGTCCGGGAATGATTCGCCTTTCCATATATCCTTCGCATGAGACATGCTGCGGATTGCTGTTCCCACAGCCCACGGCTTGTGGTTTTAACACAACGAAAATCACGCGACAGCGAGAAACTCCAAAGAGTCGTCTAGCGAACCCCTTCACCCGCACGTCCACGCACTTAGGCAAGCTGCTTCTAGACGATACAATCAAAACGCTTCAACATACAGAACATCGAGCGACAGGGAACGGCGCACTTACACCCCTTGTCTTTGAAACTATAATGAAACAGAACGCCTCCCGCTTTCCTCCCCTGCCTCCTCCTGCCCTTGCTGAGACTTTAAATCGTGTTCAGGTTCTTGTCGCCGCCCACCACCCAGTCCTCCGGCCCCGACGCGGGCACCACCCGGATCACGTTCGCGACGCCGGGGGAGCCAAAGGGCAAGCCGGCAGTCACCACCAGGAGGTCGTCCGGCCGATTTGCTAGGCCCTTGTCCTTCGCCACCGAGCAGATTTTGTGCAACACGTCCGGGAAGGTTTCATGCTCCGCGCGTGTCTCCACAGCGGCCGGGTATACGCCCCAGGTCAAGGCTAAGGACCGCGCCGTTTCGATTTCCGGAGTAATAGCCAAGATGGGCACCCCCGGCCGGCCCATGGAGGCACGGAGCACCGTCGTCCCCCTCGCGGTGAAGACGACCAACGCACAGGCCCCAATCGTGGCGGCGATTTCTCGGGCCGCGTTCGTGATCGCGTCCGTGGCGGATTTCTCAACACGGTTCGGGTTGGAGCGGGCCAGGTTCTTCCGGTAGGCTTTATCTTCTTCCACCCTCAGGATGACCCGTTGCTGCATCATCACCGCGTCCACGGGGTACTTCCCCGCCGCCGACTCGGCGCTCAACATGATCGCATCCGCACCGTCATAGATGGCCGTGGCCACGTCCGAGGCCTCTGCTCGCGTAGGGGTCGGGCTCTCAATCATGGACTCGAGCATCTGCGTCGCCACCACCACGGGGCGCCCGTACTTGCGACACTTGTCAATAATTTGTTTCTGGATCACAGGCACGTCTTCCGGGCGCATTTCCACGCCCAGATCCCCGCGAGCCACCATAATTCCGTCCGAAAGCATAATGATGTCATCCACCACGCCTTCCTCGACCGCCGAGGGCTTCTCGAGTTTGGCCATAATTTTGGCCTTGTTTCCCACCAGCGTACGGAGCTCCGCTATATCTTGGGCTTGCTGCACGAATGACAAAGCCACCCAATCGACGCCGATAGACAGGGCGAATTCCAAATCCTTTCGGTCCTTGGGCGTCAGTGGGGAGATCGGGAGGACCACGGAGGGCGTGTTCACTCCCTTGCGGTTCGAAAGCGCCCCCCCCACATTCACCAAGGTATCCACATAGCCCTCGCCTTTGCCGCTGACGGTCATGCGAAGCTTGCCATCGTCCAGAAGGAGCGTGTCTCCCACTTGAAGAGTGTTGATGATCTCTGGGTGCGGTAGGTTCACGCGCGCGGCGTCACCAGGCTCGTCACTCAAGTCGAACCGGAAGGCTTGGCCATCCACCAAAATGACCTTGTCGTGATCGAAAGTCCCCACTCGAAGCTTGGGACCCTGCAAATCAGCTAAAATAGCAATAGGGTGGTTGTACTTGACCTCCAATCCACGGATGATATCAAATAATGCCTTTTTCTCCTCATGCGCGCCGTGCGAGAAATTGAGGCGGAAGACGTCCACGCCCGCCAGAAACAATTTCTCAATCATCTCTTCGGTGTTCGAGACGGGTCCCAGCGTGGCCAACTGCTTCGTGCTCTTTGTCCATCTTCGTTGCTCCGACAGCTTGCGCTTGTATTCGTTGTCGACGTCCGGATGGGTCACCATGCGGAGGGGCCTGGAGCGAATCCCGCGGATGCTGCTAATTCTGCTTTGGCTCCCAGCGCGAGCCGCCTGAGTACATGGTCGAAGAGGCATCACGAAAGCAGTACTTACACTCGCGCATATTACCAGAGTGGCCAAAAAGAGGGTCTGCATCTTCTTCGAAGGCAGCAATGCGCGTACGTACTCCTGGCTCGCTTTGCGTTAACTCCACAAAAAGCTCCCTTGAGACACACAGCCGACTGACCCTGATTCACAAAAAAATAGTAAAAATGCCCGTCATCAATTTACTTCGTCAGGCCCAACTTTTAAACAACGAGCCCTGAAAAAATGCGTTTCACACGACAGGATGCTATGCCCTATGCTCCTCTCCCTCGTGCCGCGGGAGGTGGCTGCAACACGGGATAAATCCTTGGCGTTCGGGGAAGAAGAGGGCGAAAGAACCCCTGAGAAATCCGGTAGGCCACTCGTTCATCGGCAATCATAAAGGACTATTTGTTGCCCAAAGACACGGCCGGTACATGCCCCAACAAGCACCCGGGCGCCCGGCAGCCTGCGCCGACGAGACATAGAATCGCCCAGCCGGGTGCCGCGTAGCCCCACGCGTCACGCGAGCGTCGTGAACGGATCGGAACGGTCCCCGCCCCCGTGACCGGCGGAGGCGCGCGGACGGCTGTGGTTCGGGTGCCCGGGGGTCGCAAGGTTGTTGGAAGCAGTATTGGGTCTGTTGTTTGTCTTTCAGCGATTGCAAGCAGGAGCAGGCCTGGAGTAAAAATAACGTATGGCGCGCGTGGCTTGTCGAGAGAACCTCCTCAACCCGCAGAAGACCCTTCAGTACAACATCGCCGAATAAAAAACAAAACGAAGAAACGGAGAAAAGTCCTTTTACTATTATAGAAAAGGTCCCAGAAGAGTGCAAGATCCCGCTTCTAAAAAAATGGAAAGAGCAATTGTTTGGAGGAGTGAGAATGTTTGTGAAGTCTCATCCATATATCTTGGTTTTTAATCTACCCCTCAGAGCCCCCTTTGTCCTTTCCTCAAGCCATGGCCAGCAAGTTCACCATGGTAGACCCCGCCCAAGGGGATGACGTTTACCAGCACATGGCACAGACAGTCAATGATCGAATGGGTAAGGCTGTGGAAGAACTGCGACAAAAGAATGACGAGCGGACAGCCGCATCGCAAAGTGGGGCTTCGATGCCCGATGAGGATACATCGGTAGACGGGCCTACAGGCAGCGCGTATAGACAAGCCGAAGCACGAAAGCGTGCACAGCAGCATCGAGCTCAGGCGCGAATAAGGAAGTCGAAGGAGCAAGCTGTCGATGCCGCGCGGCAAGAAGAAATCGTGCAAAAATTGCAGGAGTCACACCTGCTTTCTGATGAAGAGGATGACGAAGCAGAAGACAGCTTGGACCCTGAATTTAAACTCATCCGAGAAAGACGCCTTGCTGAATTGAAAGCTCAGCACCAAGAAAAGGTCGACAACATGAGCAAAGGTCACGGGCAGTACCGTGAGATCACTCAGGATGAGTTTTTGCCGGAGGTGACAGGCTCCCGTCGCGTCCTCGTTCACTTCTATCATAAGGACTTCATGCGGTGCAAGATCATGGACAAGCATCTTGCTTCCTTGGCTCCCACACACGTTGAGACCAAATTCCTCAAGATAAATGCCGAGAAGGCCCCCTTCTTTGTGGGCAAGCTGCACGTAAAAATCCTTCCCACTGTAATCTTTTTCAAAGACAGCATCGCGGAGGAGCGCCTGCAAGGCTTTGAAGGGCTGGCAGACGGACAACCCAAGGGGCAAGAAGATGAGTTCCCGACGGCCAGAGTAGCAGCGCGGCTGGGTAAGCTAGAGGCGATCGACTACACGGCGCCACCCACCCTGGACGAGCTTCGCCGATTCCATTTGAGCCAGCACGCCGCCATCCGTGGTGGCACCGCGACAACTTATGATGACGACGAGGATCTGGACGGGTGCCTGTCAGACTGAACTCTGGCGGGACAGAGGGGAGCGAGAAAGTGCAGTTGCACTTTTGTTTTTATAAGCGAGTACGGCTCAAGTAAACGCAGGGAGAACACATATTCACAACACCACGTGAAAGAAATTAAGACAAGCGCCGTCAAATGACCAGCCGACGCATACGCTCGGGCATTACCTCTGTGGGCTTTCCTTCTCATGTGGCAATCTATTCTACACGGACCACTCATTCTACTCTTAGACTTTCATGACCCAGATAATATCAAAATCCTATCTTACAGGCTTGGGTCGAAAAATGAATGCTGGGCCGTGGCTTTGATGCGTCAAACCGGAGGGAGGCTCGAAACTCTCCCTGGTCCTGCTTGCTTTGATCCTGCTTTTACTGCGTGTTCGCTTTCTAGTTTATATGTAACTGTCGACTACAGATCGGTCTAATGCCCTCCTGGACGGAGTAACGAAAGTCGGCCAAGATCGCACTTTCCAATATCTAAATAGTTATCAACTATTTACATAAACCAAAACCTTTACGTTCTTCCTGAATCACTATTATTATGCGTGAAATTTATCAACACTAATCAATCAAATCCTCCCCGTTTTCGATTTTTGGTCCGTCGGATGACCCTTTCTCTCCCTCCTCATCCTCCCCCAACCCCTCTTCCCCTCCATCCTCCTCCCCTTTTATCCCTGCCGCAGCGGCCCCCTCAACAATACTCCTCAGCTGGATTTCAAAGGGACTTTCCCCCAGGGGGACCTCGCACTTGCCCCCGTACTCCTTGGGAAGGAACTCGGCGTCAATGTACTCGAGCATGGCGCCCTGGCGGACGGCCCCTTCGTCCAGAAAGACGATCTTCTTGCGCGTGTCCTCGTTGAGCATGGGCTTGACGAAGCGGAAGATCAGGTTAAACCAGCCGGGGACAAAGAGGATCAGCGTCCTGCACGAGCGGGCGGGGTAGTGGGTGGACGTCAGGCCTACAGCCATCTTGGCGACATTGACCACCTCCCCCGTCACGTCCGCGAGGGAAACCCCCTTCAGGTCCAAGACCAGGGTGACCCTGTCGCTCTGTTCGGGCTGGAGGACCCCCCAGAGGAACTCTTGCTGCAGGATGACATGCTCGGTCAAATCGGAGAGGCTGACACCTTGACGCAGCAGCTCACCCACCTGGAGTCGCCCCAACAGCTCGTAAAAACAAACGTGACCCTCCTTGTCTCGGAAGTGGAATGCTTGCGGGTAGTGACGCTTGATCAGCGAGAACTTTGGGTGGGGCTGGGCAAGGATCTGGTCGACCTGGTGGGAGGCCCGCCATGCCTGGGTCCTGGCCCATCGGGCCCGGGCCTTGACCTCGTCTCCCTTTTCTGCTTCTAGAAAGGTAGGGGGAACGGGGGCGGGGGAAGGGAGGCCGGCGGGAGAGATGGCGGCAGCATCGAGGGGGGGGCGCCAGTCGAGCACGAGGAGCTCCCACTTGTCGAAGAGCATGGTGGCCGGGAGACCGTCGCGTGCTTGGGG
>Ga0102934_1002311_pt1 | contig 13151 bp, 13 predicted proteins | sample SalPonR2_A_D1_MG_FD_78175 | JGI IMG/M metagenome (GOLD analysis project Ga0102934, IMG submission 78175) | Salt pond soil microbial communities from South San Francisco under conditions of wetland restoration - Salt Pond MetaG R2_A_D1_MG | ecosystem: Environmental > Aquatic > Marine > Intertidal...
AGCCAGGGCCATGACCTGGGCATGGGCGAAACCACCAACGATGGTGCCGCTCTCAATCTCTGTCGGAGCCGCACAGGTTTTGGCCTGGGTAATGATTTGCGAGAAATCCTTGGCGCCGCTTTCGGGACGATCTGCAATATGGGTTGCGCCCGGCCAGCCGGCCATGCCGGTGGTGTAGATGCGATTTTTGTAGGCTTCTTTGACCGGGGTAATACAGTTGGTGGTCATCAGGATCGGGCCGTTAAAGGAGGTGAATTCCTTGTCCTGCAACCACCAGGCGTTGCCATAGTTGCCGACGAAATGATCGTATTTCTTGAAGGCGGGATAATAGTTGGCCGGCAGCATTTCGCTGTGGGTATACACATCGACACCGGTGCCTTCAGTCTGCTTGAGCAATTCTTCCATGTCTTTGAGATCATGACCGGAGATCAGAATACCGGGGTTATTGCGAACACCCAGATTCACCGTGGTCATTTCCGGATTACCGTAGGAGGTGGTATGGGCCTCATCAAGCAGGGCCATGGTGGTTACCGCGACCTCACCACATTTCAGCACTTGACCGACCATTTCATCGACACTCAAATCGCGGGTAGTCGTAGCAAGGGCGGAAACCATGAACTCGTAGATTTCCGGCTTCTCAAACCCAAGCACGGCAGCGTGATCAGCGTAAGCAGCCATCCCCTTAAGACCGTAAATCAACAACTCGCGCAGGGAGCGCACATCTTCGTTGGGCTGCGACAATACCCCGACCTCAGCGGCCTTGGCAGCATAGCTGCTCTCAGGGCCGTTCCAGTTAACGACATCGAGATCACTGCTGTAGCCGATGGCCAGCTTCAGGGCATCGCGCTTGGAGACAGTTGCCTTGATCAGATCAACAAAACGGTCGTTATCAAAATTGGCATTGGTAATAGTGGCAAAGAAGCCCTGACAGATGAACAGTCCAATCGCAGGATCCAGCTTGTTCTGCTTTTTTGCTTCCTCGGCGACGACCGCCAGTCCTTTTAGGGTATAGACCAGCAGATCCTGTAGACCGGCGGTATCTTCTTTTTTGCCACAGACACCGGCGATGGTGCAGCCGGTACCTTTTGCTGTTTCCTGACACTGATAACAAAACATACTCATAAAACGTTCTCCTTGGTGATGGGTTGTAGGTTGTTGCTCCTGATGTTTCCTGCATGCAACAGTGAGGCAAATCAGACAAATAAAAATTGACGTAGATCAAAAGAAAAACAGAAACATCTTTTTTTCTTTTTGACCTGAATCAATTTATTTTCTCCGTGATCCTTTTAAGCTCCGGTTCACATCAACCAAGGAGAGTCAACATGACGACGATGACACTAAATAAAGAAATGACAATCAAAGATATTCTTGACCAATGGCCCGAAACCCTCGATGTATTCGTTGCTAACGGCTTTGAGAATTTTCGTGACGAGACACAACGCAACGCCGTTGCCCCCTACCTGAAACTGGAGCGGGCAGCACAGATGAAAAACTATGATCTGGATAACTTTATTGCCCTGCTGCACGATCAGATTGCCATGAATACCCATCAGGCCGATATCACCATGAAAAAAACCGACCATGACACAAGTGATATCCGCGTTGCCGGACTCTTACCCTGCCCGGTGCGACTACCATTGCTGGAAGGCTTTGATGCCTTCATCGAAGACTTTACCAACAGGACCGGCCACAAGGTCAGCTACAAACTCGAAGCCGCCTCGGTGGGCGCTGACTGGATTGCCGACAACATCCGCGGCATTGAGGATACGGACCAACTCCCCGACATTTTCATCTCCGCCGGGTTTGAAACCTTCTTCGATCACAAAACCATCGGCCGCTTTAAAGATCAGGGCGTATTTGAGGATATCAGTGGTGCTGCCGTCAATCCGGACTTTGATGGCCTTCATATCCGTGATCCTAAAGGTGATTACTCGATCGTCGCCGCCGTTGCTGCAGTATTCATGATCAACCATGACGTACGCGCAGATCTGCCGATTCCGCGCACCTGGGCGGATCTGCTCGAACCGGAATTTGCCCAGCAGGTGGCGCTGCCGGTCGGTGACTTTGACCTGTTCAACGCTATTCTTCTGGCGATCCATAAGGAGCACGGTGAGGAGGGGGTTAAAAAACTCGGCCGCTCCATGCTCAAATCAATGCATCCGTCGCAGATGGTGAAAAACGCAAAGCGGGTAACTGAAGCCAAGCCTTACGTTACTATCATGCCTTATTTCTTCACCAAAATGGCACGGATGGTTAAAGGTCTTGAAATCATCTGGCCGGAGGATGGTGCAGTGGTCAGCCCGGTGTTCATGCTGACCAAACGCTCTACCTTGGACAAAACCCGCCCCATCGCCGAATTTTTAAGCGGGCGGGAGGTTGGAGAAATTCTTTCCCACAAAGGGTTGTTCCCGTCCCTCAATCCTCAGGTGGACAACAAACTGGAAGGCAATCATCCGTGGAAATGGATTGGTTGGGATTATATCTACCAGCACGACATCGGCGCCCTGATCCATGACACCAACAAAATCTTTGAAGATGCCCTGGGCATCGACTCGAACCAAGGAGATTAACCGTGCGCTTTCTAACTGTTTCCGGTCCCCCCTCTTCGGGGAAAACGTCTGTGATTCTGCGAGTGATCGAGGCCTTACAGCAACGCCAACGCAAAATTGGAGTGGTCAAATTTGACTGTCTGCTGACCGACGATGATACCCTCTATGCCAAAAAAGGTGTGCTGGTAAAAAAAGGACTCTCAGGAGCCCTGTGCCCTGACCACTATTTTGTCAGCAACATCGAAGCCTGTGTGACCTGGGGCAAAGCAAACGACTGCGAATATCTGATCAGTGAGAGTGCCGGGCTATGCAACCGCTGTTCACCCCACATCAACGACATTACTGCCATCTGCGTTATCGACAACTTAAGTGGCGTCAATACCCCACGTAAAATCGGCCCGATGCTCAAATCTGCCGATATCGTTGTTATCACCAAGGGCGATATCGTCTCCCAGGCCGAACGCGAGGTCTTTGCCTCCCGCGTCAAGCAAGTCAATCCCGGCGCCGTCATTATGAACATCAACGGCATCACCGGACAGGGAGCTTTTGAATTAACCAGCCTGTTTGAAGCCGCCTCTGACATCGACACCCTGAAAGGAAAAACCTTGCGATTCTCCATGCCGGCCGCCTTGTGCTCCTACTGTCTTGGCGAAACCCGGATTGGTGAGGAATATCAGACCGGCAATGTCCGCAAAATGGAGATGGAGGAGAAATCATGAGACTGACCGACCTCTACCAACAACCGTTGACCGTGACCCTGGTGGAGCATCCCTACATTGAGGATTTCCTCACCTCGTTCGGACTGTCTGTTACCGCCAACAACAACAGCTTGGCCCACTACCTTGACCAGCTCAACCCGGATTTTCTTGAAGATCTGGGCCTGAGCCGCGAACAGCTACAGCGTAGCCTCGATGATTTTCTGAGCGGCATGCTGGCATTGCGCAAGCCCCTCGACAAGGTTGAATCCCTGACCATCCTCGGTGGCCGCAATAAATCTGGAGAGGCGGAGGATATCGAATTGACCCTGCAACCGGGAGAGGTTACCTGTATTGTTGGCCCCACCGGATCCGGGAAAAGCCGGCTACTGGCTGACATCGAATGGGTTGCCCAGGGGGACACCCCGACCGGGCGAAAAATCCTGATCAACGATCAGGTTCCGGACAGTCAGTGGCGTTTTTCCACCGAACACAAACTGGTTGCGCAACTGTCGCAGAACATGAACTTCGTTATGGATCTGAGCGCCGAAGAATTCATCCAGATGCATGCCGAAAGCCGGTTGGTGACCAACCCGCAGGAAAAGGTCGCACAGATCCTTGAACAGGCCAATCTGCTGGCTGGCGAGCAGTTTCGCCCCGACACCCCGGTCACCGCGTTAAGCGGCGGCCAGTCACGGGCTCTGATGATCGCCGACATGGCATTTTTGAGCAAATCCCCCATTGCCCTGATCGACGAAATCGAAAATGCCGGAATCGATCGTAAAAAGGCTTTAAATCTGCTGATTCGCGAAGAAAAAATCGTCCTGATGGCGACTCATGACCCGATTCTGGCACTGATGGGCGATCGCCGCCTGGTCATCAAAAATGGCGGTATCGCCAAGGTCATCAAGGCCAACGCGGCGGAGCGCAGCAACCTGCAACGCCTGGAAGAAATGGACAATCAACTTCTGGCATTACGTAACCGAATCCGTTCCGGCGAAACCCTGGAACAACTTTAGAGGAGAGAATCATGCACGATGGCTGTCAAGGACAGGTAGGAGATGGAGCAAAGGTGGTGGACAAATTACGCATGATGGGTTTTTCCAGCTACAGTCTGCCCCAAGAGGTTCAACTCGTCTGCAGTGCTTGTGATCAGAATTTCACCATGACGACCCTGGAATATCACTGCCCGCACTGCGGAATGGTTTATGGGGTTACTCCCTGCCATGCTCATGACACGAAAAGCATCCAGGCCGCGGGAATTGACTATTAAAATGGGCAGGGGAATAGTCGCGGATAGCTGAGGCAATGAACTTAAGTCCGCCCTTTTTTATCCGTAACCCAAGGGTAAAAAGGGTGGGCTGTTATTGTTGTTCTGCTGACAATTTCTTTTGTGCCATCGATGAAATAAACTGCCAGAGCACCGCGCGGGAAGGGTCATTTAAATAGGTGAAGCGTACACCTGAACTGTGTCCGTGCTTACCGTCGCCCTCGCCCTTCTGGGTCCAGCAGACTTCACCAGTGATCACATGAGTATGTTTTTGTTCCGGCAATTCAAAACTTAAGGTGATAATCCCATTTACCCGTGGCAGCGGATTTCTGCCGGAAATTTCGATGCAGGCACCATCCATGCTCATATTATAGATGGTTCCGGCACACTCTTGTTGCAGATATCGCAGCTTGACCGGAATGGGCCGGCTAAACTCACAACGATAGTGATCCCTGGCTCCTGCCATCATCCCCTGCAGCACCGACATGAACTTCTCGATACTACGCAGACTCACATCTGAGGTGCTATCCCTGGAGCTCATGGTATTGCGCTCTTCGATCACCTCATCAAGCAACTTACGGTAGCGATAGAAACGTTTAAGTAGATCGTTGCGCTCAAAGGTAAAACCGTTGGAGGAGATCAGAACATTGCTCACCGGAACCTGGGTCTGGCACTGGTCACAAGCGATCACCTTCACCTCAGCAAGCAAAGCTGAGCATATGTAGTTCTGACACTTTGGACATTTCATCATCAACATGACAGCCCCATTTTCACTGATCAAACCACCCCAAAGTCACTGGCTGTATAACCAGCACCGTAATAATATTTTTATCATAGACGAAAAAAGGCCGCCGGGAAACCACCCTGCAGCCTTCGATCGCAACTAAGCCTGAAAATCCGCAACAAAAAAAGGGTCAAGCTTCTTCAGGCGCAACCACAACCTTGAGTTCTGCAGTGACACCGGCATCAAGTTTGATGGCAACAAGATGTTCGCCGAGGGCCTTAATCGGGTCACCAAGCTGAATTTTTTTGCGGTCAATAGTTATTCCGGCATCGGCCAGTTTGGCTTCCAGATCCATTGACGTCACTGAACCAAACAATTTGCCTTCTTCGCTGGCACGTTGAGTAAAGCTACAGGTCACCTTCTCAATGCGGGCCTTAAGGGCATTGGCATCGTTGGTCACCTTTTCCAGTTTACGTGAGAGCTGACGTTTCTGGTGTTCAAGTGCCTTCACGTTTCGAGCGTCAGCCGGGTGTGCCAGCCCTTGAGGAACCAGATAGTTTCTGGCATAACCGGCTTTCACACTAATAATATCTCCGATGGTACCCAGACCATCGACATTTTCTCGCAGAATCACATCTGTATTCATATATTTTCTCCGTAGCTTGAACGTATTATGATCTGTGCGGATCGCGGATCAGCTCCTGTTACCATCACTCAAACTGAATGTGAGTTGGTATAGGGCAATAGAGCAATCTGCCGGGCATTTTTGATTGCATCGGCAATATGGCGCTGATGGGTCGCACAGGTACCCGAAATCCGGCGGGGCACGATCTTGCCACGCTCCGACAGATAATAACGCAAGCTGTCGACATCTTTGTAATCAATTTTAGCACCCTTGTCAGCACAGTAACGGCAAATCTTGCGACGACCAAAACGACGGCGTGGGGCGGGTGAACTGGGACGTCCTGAATTTTCAATAGCCATAGGTATTTTCTCCTGATCAGTGGTGGTGGTTATTCTTCTTCGCTTTGATTGTCGTCATCATTGTCGTTGTCGTTGTCAACATCAACAGCAGCATCAGCTTCAACGGGCTCTACGGCAAAGTCGCGATCCAGGCGCACGGTCAGAAAACGCAGGATATGCTCGTCCAACCGCAGACGACGTTCATACTCGGCCACAACCTCTGGTCCAGCACTGAAAAGAATCTGGACATAACTACCACGCTCTACCTTTTTAATCGGATAAGCGAGCTTACGCACACCCCAGTTGTCCAGTTTCACAATCTCAACGTTCTGATCACTGAGGACTTTCTGAAATTTGTCCACCAGTGCTGTCAACTCGTCGCCAACAACCTCTGGATGAACAATGTAAAGTGACTCATAATTTCTCATTAAGCATTTACCCCTTTCGGATTAACAGCCCCGGGAACCCCCCGGAACAAGGAATGGAACGAACCCACTGTGAGTCCGCAGAACCAAAGTTTTTATCATGCAACCTGTTCGGATACAAGAACTTTTATCCCTTTATCCCAAAAGATCTCAGACGTTAAAACGAAAATGCATAACATCACCATCAACGACCCGGTAGTTTTTTCCTTCAAGGCGCAACAGACCTTTTTCCCTGGCACCGATTTCGCCACCGGAGGTGACGTAGTCATGATAGGCAGTGACCTCCGCCCGGATAAAACCCTTTTCAAAATCTGTGTGAATCACCCCGGCGGCCTGGGGCGCGGTTGATCCGTCCGCCACTGTCCAGGCTCGCACTTCTTTCGGACCGGCGGTGAAATAGGTGATCAGCCCGAGCAGTCGATAACCGGCGTGAATCATCCGATCAAGACCCGACCTTTCAAGACCTAACTCCGACAAAAAGTCGGCCTTTTCGTCTTTATCCAGTTCAGCAATTTCAGCCTCTATCTTGCCGCATAAGGTCAGCATCTCAGCTCCTTGCGCGGTGGCATGTTCACGCACCTGAGCAACAAAAGGGTGGGTACCGGCAAGATCATCTTCTGCGACATTGGCCAGATACAGAACCGGCTTAACGGTGATCAGGTGAAGATCTCTGATCAGTAACTTTTCATCTTTTTCAAGGACAACTGAGCGCGCCGGCAAGCCCTGGTTGAGAGCTTTTAAAATTTTTTCCAGAACAACCACCTCAGCCTGCAGCTTTTTATCACCACTTTTGGCCTGTTTGCTGCTGCGCTGAATACGCTTGTCTACGCTGTCCAGGTCGGCAAGATTGAGCTCGGTCTGAATCACTTCGATATCGCGCAGCGGATCAATACTGCCATCGACATGAACAACGTTATCATCTTCAAAACAACGAACGACATGGGCAATGGCATCAACCTGACGGATATGGCCAAGGAACTGGTTCCCCAGCCCTTCGCCCCGACTGGCACCCTTTACCAGACCGGCAATATCGACAAATTCCATCACCGTCGGCACAATCTCTTTGGGATTCACCAGCAGTGCCAGCTCGTCCAGGCGCGGATCTGGAACGGCCACCATTCCGACATTCGGTTCAATGGTACAAAAAGGATAGTTGGCAGATTCAGCGCCGGCAGCGGTGATCGCATTAAATATAGTCGATTTTCCAACATTGGGAAGACCGACAATTCCACACTTAAAGCCCATGTTTTTTTCTACCTTTAAAATTGATGCTCTCGCAAAAATTCATGGGATGGCTAAGCAAAAATTTCGTCCTACAAGGCCTGGCGATTTTTCAGGGGCGCAGGCATACATAGATAGTATGTCAAGGTCCTGAAAAAACACCGTAACGCCGGAGGACGGACTTTTTGCGACGCCATCAAAAAAAGGATAGCCGAAGCGAGTGCCCCGGCTATCCGATCATCTATCTGTTGTTGGTTCTGGTCAGATGAGCAACGGCGCAATAACGAGCGAAACAACACTCATCAGCTTGATCAGAATGTTCATCGAGGGGCCGGAGGTGTCTTTCAACGGATCACCAACGGTATCACCGATAACGGCTGCAGCATGAGCATCACCGCCCTTGCCTTCACCTTCGAGTTGTCCGCTTTCGATATATTTTTTAGCATTATCCCAGGCTCCGCCACCGTTGGACATGAACAGCGCCAGGAGAACACCGGCTAGAGTCGCACCGGCCAGCATGCCACCAAGGGCCTCTTTACCGAGCAGAAAACCTACCAGTACCGGAGCGGCAACCGCAACAACACCGGGAAGAACCATCTCCCTAAGGGCGGCCTTGGCAGAAATATCGATACATTTCTGGGAGTCAGGCCTGGCGCCTTCTTTACCTTCAAGCAGACCGGGTATTTCCCGGAACTGGCGACGGATTTCATCGACCATAGCTCCGGCAGCGCGGCCGACGCTGGTCATGGTCATGGCACCGATCAGAAACGGCAGAGCGCCACCGATGAGCAGACCGATCACAACAATCGGCTCAATCAGGTTGATCGATTCCAGACCAACGGTAGTGGCATAGGCAGAAAACAGAGCCAGTGCGGTCAGCGCTGCAGAACCGATAGCAAAACCTTTACCGATAGCTGCAGTAGTATTACCAATAGCGTCCAGTCCGTCAGTGATCTTGCGAACCTCTGGTCCAAGACCGGCCATCTCCGAAATACCACCGGCATTATCAGCGATCGGGCCGTAAGCATCCACGGTCATGGTAACTCCAACCGTCGCCAGCATCCCGACCGCAGCGATGCCAATCCCATAAAGACCGGCAAAAGCGTTGGCGACAAAGATAGCAAAAGCAATGATCAGAACAGGCAAAACCGCAGATTCAAGACCAATCGCCAAGCCATGGATAATGTTGGTTGCCGGGCCGGTCTTACTGGCTTCAGCAATCCGCTTAACCGGGCCATGAGCGGTATAATACTCGGTGATCTGGCCGATAGCGATACCGGCAAGGGTGCCAATGAGAATCGCCCAGAAGATACCCGTATTGAGCCCGGCGGCTTTGATGTAGATAAATGCAGCAATCAGAAAACCACCAGCGGCGACAAAGGTTGTATAGTGCAAGGCCTTGGCCGGGTTCATGGACTTAAGAAAACGCATGGAGAAAATCCCGATGACCGAAAAGACCAGACCGATCATCGCCAGAGCTAACGGCAGGAGCATGGCAGCCGCCTGAACATTGGCACCGGAACCGAGTTTGCCGAGCAAGAGCGGGCTGGCGGCAGCGGCAATAGCCATGGTCGCAATAATGGATCCAACATAGGATTCAAAAATGTCGGCACCCATTCCCGCGGTGTCGCCTACACAGTCACCAACATTGTCAGCGATAACACCCGGATTACGAGGATCGTCCTCGGGAATGCCTGCTTCAACCTTACCTACCAGGTCAGAACCGACATCAGCGGCCTTAGTGTAAATACCACCACCAACACGAGCAAATAAAGCAATGGAGGAAGCACCCATGGCAAAACCATTGATATATTTAGCACTCTCAACATCGCCACCATAAAAAATGTACGCGATACCGACACCAACAAGACCCAGGGAGCCAACAGCAAGACCCATAACCGCACCACCATTGAAAGAAACTTCCAAAGCACGTGCCTGCCCGTGGGCACGGGCAGCTTCAGAAGTTCTGACATTGGCGCGGGTTGCCGCTTTCATGCCGATGAATCCGCAGGTCATGGAACACACAGCACCGCCAAGAAAAGCCAGAGCACTGTGGATACTCATGGCAACGGCAATCAATATAAAAACTACCACAATAAAAATGGCCAGAGCGCGATACTCGCGACTTAAAAAGGCCATGGCACCTTTGTGGATATCCTCGGATATCTCACGCATCTTGTCGTTACCCACAGGTTGTGATTTGACGTTGTTGTAGATCACCAGCGCGATCACAAACCCGATCACCCCGAGTATGGGGGCCCATGCTTGCAGTTGCATTTATCTCGCCTCTTTCGTCTGATAAGGGTTTAAAGATTTTCTTCCAGATTGAAACCGTTAAATTTATTCATGGCGGCAGCTGCACCGCCAGTGATGATTAATTCTGCTGCATCTGCAGCAGCCGCTACCATGGTAGGCAGCCCATCCCGCTCTGTAGAATTAAAAGCCCCGAGCACATGACGGGTAACATCGCCGTGATCCGGTTTACCGATGCCGACGCGCAAGCGCACGAAGTCGCGACGACCCAGGGTGCTGATAATATCGCGAATCCCGTTGTGACCACCGTGCCCCCCTTCCCTGCTGATCTTTAAGCGCCCGAAGGGTAAGTCGAGATCGTCATAGATTACGACGATCTCAGTTAGCTCTACCTGCAAAGCACAGCTCACGGCCTTGACGCAGGCGCCGCTGCGATTCATATAGGTCTGAGGAAGGATGATGGTGGTTTGCTGCGAGGCAATCGCCCCTACCCCATAAATCCCCTGGTAGCCTTTTTTTTTCAGGGCGATACCAAAACGCCCGGCGACCTGCTCCGCCACCAAAAAACCGATATTGTGGCGGGTCGCCGCATACTCACTGCCATAGTTGCCAAGGCCAACCAGAAGTTTCACTTATCAAGCCGTCGGCAACTCAGTCTTCTGCCGGCTCTGCAGCGGCAACATCTTCCTCGTCTGCGCCTTCTTCTTCCTCAACAGTCGGAGCAATAACGGTAACAACCGTAAAATTGACATCAAACAGCAGTTCAACCCCTGCAGGCACAACAACCTCTTCAACGTGAACCGTATCTCCTACTTCCAGCGCCTCGATATTGATATCGAGTGACTGAGGAACATCGGTCGGCAGGCAGGCAACCTCAAGCTCTTTTCTGATCAACTGGGTTGAGCCGCCCATCTTTTGTCCCTTGGAAATCCCCACAAGATTAACCGGCACCATGAAGTTGCCTTTTTCTTTGAGGTTAATCGCATGGAAGTCAACGCTGACCATATCACGGCGCAATGCATGGATCTGGGTATCCTTTAAAACAACAACCCTCCGATCAAGTCCGGCGCCGGACAGAGCAATCAGGGTATTCGCGCCGGCATCGCCCGACACGGCCTTTTGCAACGCCTTTGGGTCGACTGAAACCATGAGAGCGTCCATGCCCTTGCCATAGACAACAGCAGGAACCTTCCCTGCAGCCCTCAATCTCCGTGCAAAACCCTTGCCTGCGTTTTCGCGTGCTTCTACTTCCAAAGCTACCTGAGCCATCTATCTATCCTCCGTGGAAAATTAGGTATTTTAATACGCTGATAAAATCTATTTATTCTATACAAACAGCGAACTGACCGACTCCGCATTGTGAATGCGGCGAATCGCTTCAGCCAACAGATAACTGACTGACACCCCCTGGAGAGTGTCGCACTGGTTCAGCTTGTCCTGGATCGGAATGGTATCAGTAACAAAAACCTTTTTAAGGGGACTTTCGGCAATCCGCTCCAAGGCCGGGCCAGACAGGACCCCATGGGTAGCAAACGCATAAACTGCCGTTGCTCCTTGATTCTGCAGGGCAGTGGCAGCGGTACAAAGGGTGCCGGCGGTATCGATCATGTCATCAACAATGATGCAGACCTTCCCTTTGACATCACCGATAATATGCATCACTTCCGAGACGTTGGGACCACTACGGCGCTTGTCGATAATGGCCAGTCCGGCATCAAGACGCTTGGCAAAAGCACGAGCTCGCTCGGTACCCCCGGCATCCGGAGAAACAATCACCAACTCACCAAGGTTCAGACGGCGAATCTCTTCCAGCATAACTGGTGCAGCATACAAGTGATCGACAGGAATATCAAAAAATCCCTGGATCTGACCCGCATGCAGATCAATCGTCAACAAACGATCGATTCCGGCAACAGAGAGCAGATCAGCAACCAGCTTGGCAGTAATCGGCGCCCGCGGTGCGACTTTACGGTCCTGCCGGGCATAACCGAAATATGGAACAACCGCATTGATACGAGCAGCAGAAGCGCGCTTCAATGCATCGGTCATGACCAGCAATTCCATCAGATTATTGTTTGCCGGAGAGCAGGTCGATTGAATAACATAGACATCACGACCACGCACATTATCATTAATTTCAACCAGAACCTCTCCATCAGAAAAGGTTTTGACCTTGGCGTTGCCGAGATTTACCGAGAGGTGCCGGCAAATATCATGGGCCAGAGGCTCATTGGAGTTGCCGGTAAAAACTTTGATCATACCCACGTGTCACTACCCTTCACACATATCAACTTGCGTCACAACAAAAAATTTGGCTGGGGCGCCAGGATTCGCCCACTTCGTCACCCGCATCACGCGGGCTCCTGCGTCGGCTCCCCTACGCTCACTGCCGCGGCCATCCAGGCCGCTTTTCTGACATTAAGTCAGCGTTCGCTTCGCTTCGAATCCTGGCTTAACAACCAGTCAACAAAGCTAGTAATTTGGCTGGGGCGCCAGGATTCGAACCTGGGAATGCCGGAATCAAAATCCGGTGCCTTACCGCTTGGCGACGCCCCAACAATTAATCTGCTATTTTTTGTAACAAAATAAACAAATGAAGCCGATTATAATCGGCAGCATCTCTTATGATCTATTTTCTAATACCTGCGCAACGAAGAATGTCGAATCTAAAGCGGCGACACCGGACAGGTCCACCAGTCAGTTTCCACCGCCAACACCTGGTCCGCGTATTGCGCCTGATCCAAGCGATCAAACACCCCGAAGAGAGTTGCGCCACTACCGGACATCAGCGCCCCACGGGCACCGAGTAGCAGCAGTCGTTGTTTGATCTGCTGCAACAGCGGATGATGAATCAGGGTCACCCGCTCCAGATCATTATGCAGAGCCGCACATAGATCCTCTCTGGTCACAACAGAAAACCTCGGAAGGTTAGCCAGTTCGCCCCCCTTTGTCAACTGTAAACTTTGATAAACTGCGGCCGTTGATACGCTCATTCCGGGGTTAACCAACAGGTAGGCAACCTCGGGCAATGGCGGCAGCGGTGTCAGTGTG
>Ga0102934_1002314_pt1 | contig 13132 bp, 10 predicted proteins | sample SalPonR2_A_D1_MG_FD_78175 | JGI IMG/M metagenome (GOLD analysis project Ga0102934, IMG submission 78175) | Salt pond soil microbial communities from South San Francisco under conditions of wetland restoration - Salt Pond MetaG R2_A_D1_MG | ecosystem: Environmental > Aquatic > Marine > Intertidal...
CATATCCGTAACTACATCGGAAACTGTAATTGTACCACCAAGTTTTGCGGCTAAGCGATATATCGATGTTTCAATCGATTCTTGCTCCCTCCCGTAGGATTCAGTTTTATCGATGGGAGGATACTGCTGCCTGTTCGTGGAAACAAAGAAACGGCGCATAATAAAATACCCGGCCACACCAACTATCAGCCATAGAAAAGGGCCTCCCATAAAAAAAGGAAAACCAAAGCCAAATCCATTCATCATCATATTAAGTACTCCTTACAGACTGTATCACTCTTCGTGAGCCCTTCGTGAGCCCTTCTAAAGGGCGGTTTTAGATTCTGTTCTTAAAGTATAGTAAAAGTGTAAATAAAATGTGAAGGAGATGTAGTTTATTCTTGACAATCCTTGTAAGTTTTCAAACTATTCTTTGTAGACTGATCAGCAATGCAGGTGGTAGCTGTTGAGCCGGAAAAAAGTTTCTTTCAACCTGGTTGTTCGACAACGGGGAAAATCATATACTGCAGGCGGAGTAGTTTCTGTAACGGCGGAGGATGATGATCAAATTTCTTACCGGCAATATTTTAAAAGATTTTTCATTCTTCACCCAAGAGCTGTTCAATTTAAGAGATATATTGGAAACAGTGCTCTTGGGCGTTATTGCCTTGATTCTTCTTACATTCGCCGTAAGAAGGTATTACCAAAAGCGAAAAGCCCTGGAAGAGTCCCCCTCGCAGCTTCAAAGGATTCACTACCTCGATGTGATGCTCTGGTCCCCGGACTTTGCTAAAAAGCAGGAGTTTTCTTTCCCGGGATCCAAAATAACAGCCGGAAATGCTCAAGATGCCGACCTACGACTGTCAGAACTGAAAGGAAATGCGCGAATAGACAAATTTTCTATCGAAATTACGGAGACAGGAGTTTTTTTTAGCTCGCCAAATTTTCTTCTTGTAAACGGGGTCGCCGTTAAGCAAAAGAAACTTTCACCGGGAAGCAAAATTGCTTGGGGTTCAGAAAGAATTTTTTTTCAAGGTACCCATTGTGACCCCATCCACCCTAGAAAAAAACCGGATTTCATTCCTGTATACAGTATCCCCATTATTGTAATATTGCTTACCCTTGTTGGGGGACTCGCCCTCCAAAGCCACTCCGGTACCAAAGAATCTACTATACCGAAGGTAGAATCAGAAAGCAGCACTGCAATTATTAAACCAGATTATTCGGCTCTACATTATGGTATCAAGGAGTACGAAGGACTCCCCCTCCTCAAGCCACAGGTGATCGGTCCCGGCGAAGCCCCGGATTTTTTCGATGCAGATATTATGTGCATCCATGCCCACCCTGATGACGAATCGATAGATTTCGGGGGCTTCACGGCTAAAGCTTCGCGGCATGGGAAAAAAATTGTTACCGTTCTTTTTACTGATGGAGAGTCCGGTGTTGTAAGAAATGACTTTCCCGGCCAACACCCCTCACCTCGTGAGCTGGCGGAAATCAGAATAGGAGAAGCGGAAAGAGCTCTGAGCCACCTTGCTGTTGCAGCATACGTTCGTTTGGGTTTGAGGAATCACCCCTATAGCAGCAGTACACAAGTCCTCAGCAAAGCAGAAGTACTTGATGCCTGGGGAGGAGAAGCCGGGATTATAACAACCCTTACAGAACTAATTCAGGGATACAGCCCTTCAGTTATCCTCTCTCCTAAAAACGACAGCGAAGCGTATGAGCATTTTGAGCACAAAACGGTAGGATACCTTGTTCAAAAAGCCATTGACCAATTAATGGAAGAAGGCCGGAGTTCCATCAAGGGCCACCTGGTTCCGGTCGATGCCATGGAAAATACTATGGGAGATACTCACTACCCCGCAGTAGTGGGGATTTCCCTAACAGAAAGCCCAGAGACAGGATTCTCTGCCAGGATAATTAAAGCTCAGGCTCTGCGCCAACACCGCACACAAAGGGATGCTTCGATTATAGCACTTGCCCATACACTTGACGTACTGCACGAATATTATAGTATTAAATTTTGGAACTATCCTGTGACTGTAGAGGAGTATCTTTCGGGTAATGAATAGAACAAGCATACGAGTACGCGTATTTCTTTTTGTTGTCTCAATTGGAGTGCTTTTAGGCTTCCTTCTGAGCGGATGTGCCTCCACAGCCCCGATCGATGAGCAAGTAGACAAAGGAATCTCAGAATATAGCTTCGAGTATCGTATAGCCCCCTGGTACGGGTTTAGCCCTTCGGCTTGTTCCATAACCTTCGATGATGGTACCCTCGACCAGTATCTCCTAGCTTTTCCAGAATTGGAGAAGCGAAATATGAAGGCTACTTTTTTCCTTATTACCGATCCTCGAGAAGCCGGTATATGGGAAGACGGATCTATCAAAAGATTGCTGTTTTCTTGGGAACACGCGCGAACCATTGCCGCAGCTGGTCATGAAATCGCGAGCCACAGCAGCACCCATGCCGATTTATCTGAAATAACCGTGAATGCTTATAGAGAATTTGAAACATCGAGAGATACTATAAGGATGCACATTCCTGCGATCCCAAAGGGGATGACCTTCAGCTGGCCGTACTGGCGCAGTAACGCTGCAAACCAGGCAATCGCACCTACCTACTTTATTGGGGCGAGATCAGGCGGTGGAAGGCTGAGCCAATACCCCCACAGATTCGGCGGTATCCCCCAAAAGACTCCTCAAAACTTCTACCAGATCAATTCTATGCGGATAAGTGAAAACTTCGATATTCGGGAGATGAAGAGACTCGGGGACCAAGCCTTCGAGAAAGGGAACTGGTTAATAGGCGGTTTTCACGGCATTGACGACGCCAACATCCCCAAAGAAGCTCTTGGATGGGATCCTCTTTCGCTCCACAACTTCAGGGCTGTGCTCGATTACATTGAAACTAAGGATTTTTGGATTGCCCCATTTGGAAATGTCCTCCGATATATCAGGGAAAGAGACACCGCATTGGTGAGACTACTAGGGCATTCGCCTACTACCATAAGCTTTTTGGTGGAAGATAACCTGGAGGATGAAGTGTTTTCACAGCCCCTCAGCATTGAGTTCGTTGTACCGGAACAATGGCGTACAGTAGAAATCTACCGCAACGGTATTTACGATTCCCGCAGGAGTGTCGACAAGGGGAAGGTCAGGTGTGATATACGACCGGATGGGAGTGAGATAGTGTTCGTCGGACAGCTTTATACTGTTACTCAGAGACGATAGTCCGGTTCCTACCCTGGGCTTTTGCTTTATATAGGGCCTGATCCGCCTTCTGAAGCAGGCTCTCCTCAGTGTCCTTCCCAGAGTCAAACAGACTAATGCCCAAACTTATAGTCACATGCCCGACCTCTTCAAACAAAAAAGACTCTACACTTTGGCGAATGCGTTCAGCTAATGAATATGCATCTTTTTTGCCTGTCTCAGATGAGAGTATCAAAAACTCTTCTCCACCCCAACGAGCGAGGAAATCATATTCTCTAACCTGTTCTTTTACAACATCCACAAGGCGAATAAGTACATGGTCGCCCCGTTGATGGCCATAGGTATCATTTACTTGTTTAAAATGATCAATATCAAAAAGAATAAGTGAGAGTGAGGTAGAGTTCCTTTGTGCCCTCGCTGTTTCTACCTTGATTCGTTCATCATACTGGAGGCGATTATAGATTCCGGTCAATTTATCGGTCATAGATATTCTACGAATCTCCTGCTCCATCTCTACCCTTTTTTGAATGTCCCTGCCGCTTGTATAGTACAGCTCTTTATCAGGATAATAGTAGATTCTCCATGAGACCCATCTGTAGCCGCCATCTTCGGTAATAATACGGGCATCAAGCGAAAACACATCTTTACCCTCGACAGCTAAGTTCAATATATCCGAAAAAGTAGACCTGTCCTCGGGATGAACTATACCTAACAGACGGGTGCCGGTAAGTTCCGAGTCCTTTTGGCCTAAATACTGCTCCCATGCTGTATTTAATTGTTTGAAAAGTCCCCGCTTGTCAATGATGCAAAACAGGTCTATGGACACATTAAAAAAAATACTCCGTTCGTCCTGAAGTTCTTTCTCGCGGGTTATATCGTATTGGACGGCTGTAAAATATTGAACATCCCCATTGTCATCTTGAACTGGGCTAATGCTCTGCAGCACAGTGTATAGACTTCCGTCTTTACGCTTGTTTATTATCTCTTCCTTCCAGCTTTTTCCTGCAAGAATAAAATCCCAAAGTCGATTGTAGTAGGTATTCGGCATTTCCCCGGATTTGAGAATTGAGGTTTTCCTTCCTAACACTTCCTGTTCTTCATAGCCGGTAAGGCGTTCAAAAGCAGGGTTCACACAAACTATTGTGCCCTCTGTGTCGGTTACATACATCGGAGAGTCGATGGAATTTACAACTCGTTTATAAAAATCCATTTGCATACCTGCAAATAGTACCGTTATAATAAGGCATTTGTCAATTGAAGCCTCAATTTGCTCTTCAAAGTTTCACAGTATATAATAGAAACCAGAACCATATTGAGAATCCAGATTGCATATAAAAAGGAATTGGTAGTGGTAGATAGTGATACTGAAAGCGGTGTTTCATATGAGGGACCGATCGAAATGGCGGAGGGTATATTCTGGGTGGGGTATGTAGACCGTGAACGGAATCTGCACTGTAATCCCTACCTTATTGTAGAAGGAAACGAGGCCGTACTCATTGACGGCGGAAGCAGACCTGAGTTCAGTATCGTAATGTTGAAGATACTGCAAACCGGCATTCTGCCACAAAATATTTTCAGGCTCATATATCAACATTATGACCCTGACTTATGCAGCAGCATTCCCAATTTTGAGGAGATCATCAATTCGGATAATCTGAAAATTATTTCGCACCGCGAAAACAACGTGTTTATACGCTACTACGGCAATAGCTCTTCCCTCCTGGACATAGATGCACTCTCGAACCTATTTACCTTTGCCACAGGCAGGGAACTTAGGTTTATCCATACACCCTATGCACATTCGGCGGGTAGTTTCATGACCTACGACAGCAAGACCGAAACCCTCTTTAGCAGTGATCTCTTCGGCAGCTACGATATACATTGGGAGCTTTTCTTGGAGCTTCCGAATGAATGCCACTCGTGCGAAAAAATACAGGAGGATTGTGAACAATCCAAACGCTACTGCCCGCTCTATGGAATATACAATTTTCACAGACGAATCATGACTTCCGGAAAAGCTCTCTCCTATGCCATGGGCCAGACAAAGAAATTGGCTATTTCACAAATTGCTCCGCAACACGGCAGCATACTCTACAAGGCAGAGGACATTGCCCTGGTCATCGATTCGCTCAGTGAACTGTCTGAAGTTGGAATAGATGCCTATGAGTACTAATAATACCATTGGAGAATTACTAAGCCGCATAAGTCACACAGACATACTGCAGCATAAGGAACTGCTTAAAGCGCTTCTTGAATCTGCGGCGCAACAAAAAGACTCCCGCATAAACAACGAGCTATTACGCGAGTTAATTCAGGACTACCGCCATAACGCCGAAAGGCTCAGGGAAAGCGAGCATCTCTACCGTTCGGTGATCGCTGCTATGGAAGAGGGGATAGTAATTCACAATAGTAACGGTGAAATAGTAACTCACAACAGAAGTGCCGAACAAATTTTGGGTCTCACACGAGACCAGCTTCTCGGCAGAACTTCCACCGATCCCAGGTGGAGGGCGGTACACCAGGACGGCAGCCCTTTCCCGGGCGAGGAACATCCGGCAATTATCACTCTCCAAAGCGGAGAGCCCCAGCATGGAGTTATTATGGGAGTACACAAACCTGACGGCAATCTCACATGGATTTCAGTCAACTCACAGCCGGTTATGAGTGCGGATAATCCCAACCCCACCGCGGTTGTGGCTACCTTTGTAGATGTAAGCGAACGCCTTTCTCGCGAGCAAGAGCTTACCCGCGTCTCTCAAACCGACCACCTGACACAGATAGCCAACAGACTAAAGTTTAACTCCGCCTTTGAAAGAGAGCTTCGCACATTCGAACGGCACGGTCATGGACTCTCCCTGCTTATGTTCGACATAGATCATTTTAAAAAGGTGAATGATACTCATGGACACGACATCGGCGATATTGTGCTGGTGGAATTAGTTAAATTGGTAAAGACCCAAATACGCGAGACCGATCTGCTTGCACGCTGGGGAGGAGAGGAGTTTATTATCCTCCTTCCTCACACAGAGCTCTCGGAGGCGACTCTCTTAGGAGAGCGAATCAGAGCTGCAATCGAAAAGAAGCAGTACCCCAAGGTGGGACACATTACCTGCAGCTTCGGAATCACCTCGAGCGGAAAGAATGATACGAAAGAAGATATGACCAAGCGTGCTGATGAGGCTCTCTACAAAGCTAAGAAAGAAGGCAGAAACAGGGTAATTACTTCATGAAGTATATAACTCACAAAATACGGAGAGCTCCTGAAACAGAAGCCCTCCGCTGCATAATAAGAAGAATGGCGGTTTAACTCACTCCGGATTGAATAGACTCTATCTCTTCTTGTCCTACCAGCTTTTGCATATCAAGCAATATTATTACCTGATCCTCCAATTTTCCCAATCCGGCGATATACTTTTTCTTTCCTCCGTCCTCTTGAAAACTCGGGGGAGGATCAATGTTCTTCTCGGGAATATCCACTACCTCGGTGGCTGTATCTACAATAAAACCGATTGAGTAGTCCTTTATATTGACCACAGTTATCACCGTGCGGTCATCAAACTCCTTCCACTCCATTCCGAAACGAAGACGGAAATCAATTACAGGTATCACATTGCCTCGCAGGTTTATTACTCCCCGTACGTACTCGGGCATATCCGGCACTTCGGTTATCCTCTGCATTTCTATGATGTCGGTTACATGTTGTATGTCGATCCCGTAGGTCTCATTTCCGATCTTGCACATGAGAAACTTGTTCTCCTGGATCTCATCATCGGTCTCATCAAAAAAATCACTGTCCTGCATTTCGTCTTTACTCATAGTCGCCTCCAGCGCCTCCTTGTATTCTTAGGACTTTCTTAGAATCGGTCAAAATCATCATCTTCAAGGGATATCTGATCTTCCGGCTTTACCGGGGTAATCCCGGTCTCACTCTTAGACTTCTGCCCGCTTTCTTCCCATCCGGAGGAAGAACTTTTTTGTGTCTGAGGCTGGCCCTGCTGTTGAGTTTTTTGTTGAGTCTTTTGTTGAGTTTTTTGTTGAGTTTTTTGCTGAGCTTTTTGAGGGCCCTGCTGTTGATGTCCAAGATTGTTCAGATGACTTCCCTGAGTGAGAAGTTGTTGTCCCCCGCTGCTGTAGCGCTCATCAAGCTGAAATTCTGCAACCATGCTGCGAAGCTGCTGTGCCTGTCCGGCAAGCTCCTCGGAGGCCGAAGCGCTCTCTTCAGAGCTGGCGGTACTTGACTGAGTCGCCTCGTCTATTTGATCAAGTCCTTCAGTTATCTGTTCAATGGCCTGGGCCTGTTCCCGGCTCGCCTGGGCAATCTCCTCTAAGAAGTTCGCCACCTTTCCCGAGCCTTCCACTATCGAGCTTAGCTGCGCAGCAGTGGCCTCAGCCGCTTCGGTCCCCTGCTTTATATTGGTAACCGTGTCCTCAACCATCTGGGTGGTCTCTTTTACCGAGTCGGTACTCTTAACCGCGAGGTTCCGCACCTCATCGGCAACTACCGCAAAGCCCTTTCCGTACTTGCCTGCCCGGGCAGCCTCTACGTTCGCGTTAAGAGCTAGGAGGTTGATCTGAAAAGCAATGTCGTCTATTACCTTCACCACCTTGTTTATCTCGTCGCTGGAGGCGTTTATCTTCTCCATACTCTCGTTTAGCTGCTGCATCTGGTCGTTGCCCTTCTGGGCATCCTCGGTGGCCTGTTTGGCTATTCCATGGGCCTCGGAGGCGTTCTCGGCATTCTGCTTAGACTGACTGTTTATCTCGTTGGTCGAGCTGGTTATTTCCTCGAGGCTGCTGGCCTGTTCGGTGGCTCCCTGGCTCAGGTTCTGACTTGCCTGAGAAACCTGTTCGGCTCCGCTGTTTACCTGCTCTACCGAACTATTTACCTGGCCGAGTAACTCGTTCAGAGCGCTGACCATCTCTTGAAAGGCCTTGCCCAGAGTATCCTTTTCGGAAGACACCGTTGCCTGGACCTGCAGATTCTTATTCGCTATCTCCTGTGCAATCTGGGCCTTTTCGGTCTGATACTCAATTAGGCTCGCAAAGGAATCACCAATCCTTCCCAGCTCATCACTTCGGCTGTTGATCTTGTCAAACTGGTCCTGGTTTACACTCGAGAGCTTGATATCTCCAACCGCAAGGTTTTGTGCTCCCGCAACAAGAAGCAGTATCGGTTTGGATATGGTCCTCGAGAAGAATACCGCCGCTACTATGGCAATAAGTATCATCACCAGGGCGCTTATCAGAATAAACATGGTCAGGGCATTAATAGGCTCACGAACCTCAGCCTCATCTATCTCGGACATAAGGGCCCACTGGGTATCGTATACATCCACTGGAGCATAGGCCGAAAGCACTGGGTTCCCGTTGTAATCGGTAATAATTTTTGCATCACGTTCTCCGGCCAGGGCTTTCTGAGCTGCCTCAGTATCAACACTTCCAGTTGACGGACGGGCAAAGGATGCCGTTACACTATGGTTCTCCGGATCGAGAAAAGAGTCGGAACGCATCAACTTTTCCGGCCCCACCAGGTAACTCTCACCTGTTTCTCCCATGCCGGTGCGCTCCTGCATAATTGCGTTTACCCGGTCTAGGGGCATCTGAAGCGCCACAATCAACTCCACACTTCCGTTGCTTAACAGGGGCTGTGCAATAAAAGATGCGGGCTCGCCGCCGGAGGGTTCATAGGGGCTGAAATCACCAAAACCGAAATCCTGTGTATCTACAGCCTCGCGTACCGCCTCTCCAAGGCTCGAATCGGCAAACTGCCCGTCTATGATGTTAGTTCCGAAATCCGCCTCCTTGGCAACACTGTAGAATATCTCTCCCTCGGGATGGATAAGGAACAGATCGTAGTAGCCATACTCATCTATGTAATCGGTAAAGTAGTCGTTCCTTCGACCTTCAAGGGTGGGAACTATCGCCTCTTCCAGTTTCATTTTTGTGACCATTGCAAAGTTATAGCCGTTCGTTTCTACCGGGGTATACACGGCAATAACCAAATCTCCGGCGCTGTCAGTGAATACCTCCGCCCCCTCTTCTCCGGCAATGGCCGCCTTAAGATATGCAGGGGCTATATCGGTTGCATCGTAGCCGAAGACAAAATCGCCGTCTCCCATGGTTTCCATATCGCTTCGAAAGTAGTAGCGTCCTTCGACTTCTTCCACTAAATAACTTTCACCGGTATTTCCAAGACCTTCGCGAATATCGAATATACGGTTCATAGCTTGAGCAAAACCACTCCCGGGAGCAATATCCTCTCGGATTACCGTATTCGCATCAAAGTAGCTTTCTACCGGATCACGTTTATTCGCATGGACCGCCTTCAGCTCCTTGAATGCACTTTGTTGTAAAGAGGCTACTGTCTCGGTGAGCACTTTCATGTCACCTCTGCGCTCCCCAAAGTAGTTTTCAATTTGGCCCTTCTTTATTTCCCGTATCGCCGACAATTGTCCAAACTGGGCATCCATAAGAGAGTTGGTGGACTGCTGAACAGACAGCAGGGTCACGACTCCAATGGCCAGCAATACTACTACCACAAACATCAGAGTAATCTTACCTCCGATGCTCTTAAAAAAAGATATTTTACCCTCTTTCATAATCTTCCTCCTGGATTTCTCCGGTTATTTATTGTTAAGCCGTATAATTTCCTCAACGACTCTTTCATACTCTTCGGTTTTATCAAAAAACAGATCCGCCCCCAGTTGTAAACTTTGTTCCCTAAGTTTCTGCCTCGAATTATTGGTAAGTACTATAATAAAAGTATTGGTGGGGTTATTTTTCATGTGACGAAGCACATCTAGACCACTTCCGTCGGGAAACTGTATATCCAGAATCAGGACATCAAAGGATATGTTGTCAAGGAGCTGAGTTGTTCCGGCAACATCATACGAGTTTTTTATGGTGATGTTTTCTTGATTTCTGGCGATGAGCTTCCCAAGATTGTCTTGAATTAAATGTGAGTCATCCGCGATAAGAACCTTCATAAGTCAAGTATAGAAGGACCCCCACAATTTGTATGTCGCAGATCATGTGACATTACCTGTCGCAGATCATGCGACAAGGTATTATAACAAGTTATTGAGTACTGAATGCTGAATTATCTGGGCATTTGTTGAAAACCCCGTCTTTTCAAGTATACGTTTTCTGTAGGTATTAACTGTACTGATACTTATAGTTAGGTGATCTGAGATTTCACTTACTGTTTTCCCCTGCCCTATTAACAGAAAAATTTGATACTCCCGGTCGGAAAGTCTTTCGTGGGGGGCTTTATATTCGGCCTCGTTTAGTCCTTTATACAGCTGGCGGCTCACTTCTTCTGTAATATAACTACCTTCATGATAGATCGACCTTATAGCACCGGCAATTGTCTTTGCCGCATGATCTTTTGTCAGATAACCGGAGGCTCCGTTTTTAAGAGCCCGTTTTGCATATCTATTCTCAGGATGCATGCTGAGCATCAGTACTCGCGACTTAATTCCCTCCGCTTTTATATCCTTCAGCACTTCTATCCCGTCTTTATCCGGTAATCCAATATCAAGTACCACCACGTCAACTGCAGCACCCCTCAGCAGGTTCATAGTCTCCTCTGCAGTTTCCGCTTCCCCCACCAGGGTAATATCACTCTGTTTCTCTATAAGCTTACTCATTCCGTCTCGTATCAGCTCATGATCATCGGCTATAACAACTTTAATCATGGTAACGGTACCTGTAACAGTACCGTAGTACCCTCGCCGGGGCTGCTTGTGATATCAAGACTGCCGGAGCACTGCTTTGCCCTCTCTTTCATTCCAAGAAGACCGAAACTGTAGTTCTCTTCTATTGAGTTCATATCAAAACCATGTCCATTATCCTTTACCATAATGACTAAGAAGTTGTTTTTGATTTCGGTTGATATATGGACCTCTGTGGCGCCGCTGTGCCGCACACAATTAGTGAGAGATTCTTGTACAATTCTAAAGACATTTAGTGAATTTCGCTCTCCTACTTCTATATCCTGACCCACCGTAGACAACTCTACCGATATATTGAAATTTTTTTTGAACTCATCAACCTGCCACTCCAATGCTTCAATGATTCCTTCGGCATCAATCACACTCGGCCTCAGTTCAGTAGATATTTTCCTTACCTTTTTTACAGTGGCTCCAATAATACGTTCCATATCATGAACAGTTTTTTGCAGATTTTCTTTGTCCTGGTTCTCATCTTCAAGGCATTGATCTAAGAAAGTAACATTCATTTTTAGGGCAGTTAATGATTGTCCCAAATCATCATGTATTTCCCTTGAAAGCTCCGCATTCTGCTCCTCACGTATATTTTGTAAATGTGTAGAGAGTTCCCGATACATACGTTCACTCCGCTTAAGTTCTTCCTCTTTTCTTGAAAGTTCAGTTATATCCCTGAAGGTGTACAGCCGTTTCCCACCTTTGATATCAACACACTTTACATTTACCAAGAGCACATGTTCCACTTCATGTGAATCAACAAAGGTTCTTTTTATATTGCATACTTCTCCCATTTCACGCAGATCCTCATCAGAGGCTAGGGCGTCCCCAAAAAATTTGGAGATGTGTGCAAAAGATTTTACCTGGTCGGGAGAATAGCCAAAGATCACATGTACGTTAGGACATATGTAGACGAATCTTCCAATTTCATCGGTTAGTAATACCGTATCGGATATGCTTCCAAGGATTGTCCGGTGGAGTTCTTCCGATTCTCTTAATTCTGACTCAGTTGAATGAAGCTTCAGGGCCATCTCGACGGTTGCAAGAATGAACTGCTCATTACCTGGTACTTTTTGGATATAGCCGTACTTAATCATATCCTTTGTCGTATCCAAGGTTGTCTTATCAGTGTAGGCCGAATGAAGTACCACAGGGATATCGTATTTTTCATAGATTTTCTCGGTGACCTCGGGGCCGGTCATCCTGCCCTTTCCAAGGTTTATATCCATAAGAATCAAATCAGGCAGCATTCCTGAATCTAATCTTTCTAAGCAGGACTCTCCGTGGGCGAATATCTCTACGGAATACCCATTCTTTTGGAGGAACCGCTTTAACTGCTCATTGAGGATCATTTCATCTTCTACGATAAATATCTTTTTGTTCATATACTATTGTATCTCATTTGCATGGAATGTTCGCTATTATTATTTTAATGATAGAGGATATATATGTCAAAAAAGATTCTATTAGTCGAGGATGAAGCCATAATCGCCATGAACGAAGCCCAAATGCTCAAAACACACGGGTATGAGGTAGTGACCGTCTATAATGGCGAGAAATCCATAGGGGCGGTTGACTCCGACCCGGATATTTCGCTCATTCTTATGGATATAGACCTCGGAAGGGGTATGGATGGAACAGAAGCGGCCCAGATAATTCTTGAAAACCATGACCTCCCAATTGCCTTTCTTTCATCCCACACTGAACCTGAGGTGGTAGAAAAAACAGAAGGAATTACCTCCTACGGCTATATCGTAAAGAACTCCGGCGAGACAGTACTGTTGGCCTCTATTAAGATGGCCTTCCGGCTCTATGAGGCTCACTTTGAAATGAAAAAACAGAAGGAGAATCTGAGAACTGCATTGGTGGAACAGGAACAAACTGAAGAAAAGCTACTGGAAAAGAGCGAAGAGTTAGAGCGCTATTTTACTTCGAGTTTGGACATGCTGTGTATTACCGACATCCAGGGCAGGTTTATCCGCTTGAATCCGGAATGGGAGCATGTGTTAGGCTATCCGATAGATGAGCTTACAGGGCGCGCTTTTATGGATTTTGTCCACCCCGAGGATAAGGAAAAAACCCTTCAAACTCTTTCCCGACTGGATAATCAGGAGGAGGTGCGCAGTTTTGAAAACAGGTATCGATGCAGTGACGGCTCGTATCGCTGGATTGAGTGGCGATCAAAACCTATAGGCGGCACAATTTACGCAGCAGCC
>Ga0102934_1002317_pt1 | contig 13128 bp, 9 predicted proteins | sample SalPonR2_A_D1_MG_FD_78175 | JGI IMG/M metagenome (GOLD analysis project Ga0102934, IMG submission 78175) | Salt pond soil microbial communities from South San Francisco under conditions of wetland restoration - Salt Pond MetaG R2_A_D1_MG | ecosystem: Environmental > Aquatic > Marine > Intertidal...
CATATGATGTGCCTGATGCGTCGTGCAGACCGGAAGTCCCATTCTCCGAGGCATTCGGGAAAGTCACGTTCAGGTCGGCAAGCTGGAAGGCTTCCTCGGGAAGCCCTTCCGTGATCCGGAACCCGTCAACACGAAAAGCTTCATCAAGCTTGGACTTGCTTTGTTCGCTCAATCGACGGATGAACTCGATCGGCCCCAGTGAATCGTCGCCGAAGCCGTTTGGAGCGAATTCGGCTGGATCAACCGGGCGCTGGGCAATGAGTGGCGTTTGCGTGCCGAGGCCCTTCGTCTCAATTGCCCCGGTATTGTCGTCCAAAGCGAACGGAGGCGGCTCGGCGGTCTCGCCAGGAGAGAAGGGCGACGAGGTGTTGCTTTCAATGCGTAACATAAAATCTACTCCTCAATAATATAATGTATTATCCCTAATTTACACGCAAATCGCAATCAAAATTATATAATCAAACTTCATGTCGACACATGTCTGTGCCGACATGAAGTTTTGTTGCACGGCTGACAGGCTCAAGCCGCCCGGATCTGTTCCAGGAAACTGCGCACCCGCGAATTGACCAGATCGGCCTGCTCCTGCAGCGAGGCGGCGGTCTGGACGACCTCGTCCGCGGCCTCGTCGGCCGAGGTGATCATGCTGCGGACATCGGCGATATCCTCGCTGACATGAGAAGCGCCGGCCCGCGCTGTATCGGCGCTCGCTGCGATGGTCTGGGTGGCTGCGGTCTGTTCCTCGACGGCAGCAGAGACGGATGTCATGGCCGAGGAAATCTCGCCGACCTTCCCCTGAATCTCTCCGACGGCGCCAACGGCCTGATCGGTGGCCGCGCGCATCTCGGCGATCTGCCGGCCGATCTCCTCGGTAGCCTGAGCGGTCTGCGTGGCGAGGCCTTTCACCTCCGCCGCGACGACCGCAAAGCCCTTGCCGGCTTCACCCGCACGTGCGGCTTCGATGGTTGCGTTGAGAGCCAGCAGGTTGGTCTGGTTGGCGATACTCTCGATCAGCCCGACGATCTCGCCGATGCGCGAGGCGCATTCGCTCAGGGAGGCGACGACGGTGCCCGTATCGGCAGCGAAGCGATCAGTTTCCTGGGTGACCTGCGCCGAGCGTGTAATCAGCTGCGAGATCTCCATGATGGAGTTCGACAATTGCTCAGTCGAGCTCGCCACGTCGGCCACGGAATGGCTGGCGGTCTGTGCACCTTCGGCAACCCGGTCGGAGCCGGAACGGGCCCGGTCGGACTGATCCGCCATGCCGCGTGCCGCCCGTGTCAGCGCATCCGCCTGACCACCGAGCGCGCCGACGGCTTCGCCGATCGCCGCTTCGAGATCGCTCGCGAGCGCCTGCATCGCTTCCGACCGCGCCGTGTTCTGCGCATCCGCTGCCTCTTCGGCTTCGCATGCCCGCTGCTGCGCATCGGCCTGGACGCGGTTGCGGATGCCGCCGACGGCGCGGGCGATGTCGCCGATCTCGTCGCCACGCTCCTCGCCCGCGATATGGGTGACATTGGAATCCTCCGCCAGACGGTGGAGGGTGCCGGTCAGCGCCTTGATCGGGCGCACGATGGAGCGCCCCGTCAGCACGGCGAGAACCAGTGCGCCAGCCAGAATGGAGAGTGTCGCGATAATGATACCGCGCGCCGTGGCGACGACATCGGCCAGCGCTTCTGCCGTCGTCTGATCCGTGACCAGATAGAAATCCTGGCCAAGCCACGAGATTGCGCGCTTTTCGGCGAAGCGCATTGCACCATTCTCGTCGGTAAAGCTGAAGGTTCCCGTTGCGGCCTGCTCGACGGCAGGGCGGTCCAGGGCGGTCAGGGTGCTGTCGCCGTCCAGCAGCGGGCGGTTCGAGCGCAGCAGCCCGTCGGTGCCGACAAGGTAGCTTTCACCCGTATCGCCAAGGCCGTCGCGGGACGCGATGCGCGCATCGATCAGGTCGGCCTCCAGGCGGTAGATGATGACGCCATCGGCGGGCATGCCCTCAAGACCATGCGAAAAGACCGGCGTGGCAATGAAAGCCGAGGCGACGCTCCCGGCGGGTTCGTATGCAGTGAAATCGACGAGGGCGACTTCGCCCTGCGGCGCCTCGATCGCGGCTTCGAAAGCGGCGGCGGCACCGGTATCGGCCATGATCGCATCGTCGATATCGCGGGCGAAGTCGCTGTATTTCGCGACAGTGTAGATGATCTCGCCTTCCTCGGTCAGCACCATGATATCGGCGTAACCGCGTTCCTGCATGATGGCCCGGAAGGAGGCGTGGACGTCGGTATGGCGCCAGGCATACATCGACTTGTCGCCCTCGCCGGTCAGCGCGATGCGCTCTTCCATCGTCTCCGGCGTGGTGAAGAAGGTCGTGAATTCCTGCTTTTGCCTGTCGTTGAGGCGAAACGAGGAGCGCAGGTCTTCCAGCACGATGCGCACCGTGGCGTTCTCGGACAGGGTGAGGAGGTCCCGCGCCGTCGCGTCGAGGTCATCCTGGAGGGCTTCACTGCGCGAATCGGCGATCAGCGCGAGGCGGTCGCGCGTAGCCTCGACCAGCGCGCCATGGGCGCTCGTATAGGCGTAATAGCCAACTCCCGCACTGGAAAGCAGTGCAACAAGTCCGATCGTCAATGTAATCCGCGCTTGGAGCGTCAGCTTTGCGATCCCCTTGGTCATCTCGAAATACCGCATGAGCAGCTCCTGAATATGGCTCTCTCGACGCAGAACGGTCGGCGTTACGATTGATCCCGACCGTAGCATGTTTTCCAAATTGCAAGCCGCCTCATCGACTATGCATGGGAGCAGTTTTCTTAAAATACCTTCATAAATGGTAATCAGGATCATGAAATCAGGCGAAAAATTTGAAAACCGGCCCTCTGGCCGGTTTTCAGATCAGTCTTTCTACCTATGATTGTCTAGTTCGGCTTACATTACTACGACACGGGAGCCTACGCGGACGCGCTCGTAGAGATCCTTCACGTCCTCGTTCATCATCCGGATACAACCGGAGGACATGGCCTGACCAATCGTGTGCGGCTCATTGGTCCCGTGAATGCGGTAGAGCGTGTTGCCAAGATAGAGCGCCCGGGCGCCGAGGGGATTGTCCGGGCCGCCGGCCATGAAGCGCGGCAGTTCCGGCTGCCGGCGACGCATGGATTCCGGCGGGCGCCAGTCCGGCCATTCCGCCTTGCGGGTGACAGTCTCGGTGCCGCGCCATGAGAAGCCCTGGCGACCCACACCGACGCCGTACCGGATTGCCTTGCCGCCCGGCTGGATGAAGTAGAGGAAGCGGCTCGACGTATCGACCACGATCGTACCGGGTCCATAGGGGCCGGTATAATCGACCGTCGTGCGCCGGAAACGCTCGGCAACGGGTGTGTTGCGGGGATTTGCGCGCGGTGCGGGCGCGCTCGCTTGCAATGACGCGACCCGGCTGTTGCTTGCGCGCGCTGTCGATGGCAGGGCGCCGCTGCGGGCGGTTGCATTCTGATAGCGCACCGTCGGTGGTGTACGGGCGGAAATGATCCGTGCGGGCATGGCGTCATTCGCCGGTAACGAACGCGGCGCCTGGCGGGCCCGCTGCGGACGCTGCGGGGCGGCGGTCTGGGCATTGTTGCGCGTCTGCGGCGCAGTGCGGGCGGGTGCCTGCGCTTGTCGCGGCGCATGCGCGCGCGTTTGTTGCGGAGCCGCCTGACGACGTTGCGCTTGCTGGGGCGGCGGTGCGGCATGCGTGCGCGGTGTGGGGTCACGTCCGGTGATCAGCAATTCGAGGAAGCCGCCGCCGAGATTGGGCTGGCGGGCCTGCTGCTGATGCGCTCCCGGAGGCTGATTATAGGCGGCGCGGCTTTGCGCCGATGCTTCACCACCGTCACCGATCCCGCTCGCGGGAACGATGAGGCAGGCCGCCGCGAAGGCGGTCAGAGCCGTAAAGCCTGTCAGTTTCATGCAATTGACCTCTTGGTGTCGGACGCCTCGGATCGATTGGTCTCGTCGGCTTGCGCCGCGAGCGTGGCTGGTCACGCGCGGGTCGTTCTGATGCGGCCCGTCGTTGATACAGGCTGTAATCGCAGATCCGTTTTGAGGAATTCTTTAGCCCAGACAGAGATGCGGCGTGAAAACATGACAAGGAGACAGTTTTACTGATATTGGTGAATCGGAAATGGGGAAGTACGGTGAATCAACTCTGAACGGTCGCAGCGCTTGTTGGTGCGGCGGCGGCGTGCGCGTTCACGTTATTCTAATGAATTGCCGTCATGGATATTGGGACACTTCCAGAAAGGGATCGACGGCGCGCCATGTCACTTGCCCATAAACGCTATCGCATCGAAGAAACCCTCGGCCACGATCCGCGCTTCTTCCAGCCGATCGAGATACCCGTGACGCCGGTCGCATCCGCAGCACCCGCTGTCGGTGAGACTTCGGCGAATGATCCCCGCTTCGAGCAGATCATGACTGCGCTCGAGCAGATCAAGCGCTACATGGACCCGGTCCTGGGCAATTCCGCCGATGTGGTCGAAGCCTATCGCCGCGAGATCGCCGAGGTCTACGAGCTGCGCGGCGAACTTGACGCGATGAAACTCGCCATCACCCAGACCAAGCGGGAGATCGCCTCGCTTTACCGCTCCGAGGAGGAGGGCAAGGGCATGCGCCGCGTCGCCGGCGAGCTCGACGCCGTCGTCGGCGCCACGGAGACGGCCACGAGCTCGATCCTGTCCGGGCTGGAAGATATCGAGGCTGAGGCCAACATGCTGCGCGCGTCCGGCATGGATAGCGGCAACAACGACCATGTCGGCGCGATCCTCGACCGCGTGATCAGCATGTACGAGGCCTGCAATTTCCAGGATCTGACGGGTCAGCGCATCTCGAAGATCGTCAACGTGCTGAAATTCGTCGAGGAGCGCCTCGACAAGATGATCGGCGTCTGGGGCGGGCTCGAAGCCTTCAAGGAAATCGCCGATACGCACACCGACGGCCTGCCGGCACTCGATGACGAGAAGAGCCTTCTCAACGGGCCCAAGCTCGACCAGGATGACGGTCACGTCGATCAGGGCGATATCGACGCGCTGTTCGACTGAGATGGCCGGGCTCTCCAATAAGCGATCCACAGAACAGGAACGGGCGCCACATGGGCGCCCGTTTCGCATTTCAGGCCGATCATCCGCTCAGCGGGTGAATTTCTTGTACTTGATGCGCTTGGGGATGGTCGAATCCGTGCCCAGCCGGCGCTTCTTGTCTTCTTCGTAATCGGCGAAATTGCCCTCGAACCATTCCACATGGCTGTCGCCCTCGAAGGCGAGGATATGGGTGGCGATGCGGTCGAGGAACCAGCGATCGTGGCTGATGATTACGGCGCAGCCGGCGTAATCCTCAAGCGCATCCTCGAGGGCGCGCAGGGTATCGACATCGAGATCATTGGTCGGTTCGTCGAGCAGCAGCACGTTGGCGCCGCTCTTGAGGATGCGCGCGAGATGGACGCGGTTGCGCTCACCGCCCGAGAGCATGCCGACCTTCTTCTGCTGGTCGCCGCCCTTGAAATTGAAGGCTGAGCAGTAAGCGCGGGAATTCATCTCGCGCTTGCCGAGATAGATGATCTCGTTGCCGCCCGAGACTTCCTCCCAGACGGTTTTATTGGCGTCGAGCGCATCGCGCGACTGGTCGACATAGCCGAGTTGCACCGTATCGCCGATGGTGATCGTGCCCGCGTCCGGGGTTTCCTGGCCGGTGATCATCCGGAAAAGCGTGGTCTTGCCGGCGCCATTGGGGCCGATCACACCAACAATGCCGCCCGGCGGCAACTTGAAGGAGAGGCCGTCGATGAGCAGCTTGTCCTCGTAGCCCTTCTTCAGATCCTCGAATTCGATCACGTTGGCGCCCAGCCGCTCGGCGATCGGGATGATGATCTGCGCGGTAGTCGGACCCTTGTCCTGCGCCTTCTGCACCAGTTCCTCGTAGCGCTGGATACGCGCCTTCGACTTTGTCTGGCGGGCCTTCTGCGAAGCGGAGACCCATTCGCGCTCGCGCTCGATGGTGCGCTGGCGTGCCTCGTCCTCGCGCGATTCCTGCGACAGGCGCTTCTGCTTCTGCTCCAGCCAGGAGGTATAGTTGCCCTCGTAGGGGATGCCACGCCCGCGATCGAGCTCGAGTATCCAGCCGGTGACATTGTCGAGGAAGTAGCGATCGTGGGTGACGATCAGGATCGCGCCGGGATAGGTGCGCAGATGTCCTTCAAGCCATGAGACCGTCTCGGCGTCGAGATGGTTGGTCGGCTCGTCGAGGAGCAACAGATCAGGCTGTTCAAGCAGCAGCCGACACATGGCCACGCGGCGGCGCTCACCGCCGGAGAGGTTCTCCACGCCCCAGTCGTCCGGCGGGCAGCGCAGGGCGTCCATCGCCTGATCGACCTTGGAATCGAGATCCCACAGATCCTTGGCCTCGATCTCGTCCTGGAGCGCCGTCATCTCGTCGGCGGTCTCCTCGGAATAATTCATGGCGAGATCGTTGTAGCGCTCCAGGATCGCCTTGAGCGGCGCGACGCCGAGCTCGACGTTCTCGCGCACGGTCTTCTCGTTCTCGAGCTTGGGCTCCTGCGGCAGGTAGCCGACCCTGGCGCCATCGGCGACCCAGGCCTCGCCGTTCCATTCCTTGTCGAGCCCGGCCATGATGCGAAGGAGCGTGGATTTACCCGCACCGTTGGGCCCGAGGACGCCGATCTTGGCGTCCGGATAGAAGGACAGGTGCACGTTATCCAGCACCTTCTTGCCGCCGGAATAGGTCTTCGAGAGACCCCGCATATGATAGATGAACTGTCGCGCCACGAGCTTCGTCCCATCGCAAGCTGTATGAAAATCCGTGGCCCGGGATAGCAGGGCAGGGCGCGGGGTACAAGCGGGATCGGGCCTGCCGGGCGCGCGCCAGCAACCCGAATTCGCTCTTTGCACGTCGCGCCAACGCGCATTTCGCAAAATTCATGTTTGCGCGGCGCGGCGAAGTGCTTAAGGTTCAAGGGAGATTGTCCTGCGCCGACCTGTCCGGTGAGCCGGTGTCGTGCCGTGAGTAAAGAGACGTGACAACGCCATGGCGACCGAAAAGCAGCCCATCATCATCAAGAAATACGCCAATCGCCGGCTCTACCATACCGGGGCTTCGACCTATGTGACGCTCGAGGACCTCGGGACAATGGTGAAGGCGGGCGAGGATTTCCTCGTCTATGACGCCAAATCCGGTGAGGATATCACCCGTTCGGTGCTGACCCAGATCATCTTCGAGCAGGAAAACAAGGAAGGCGGCCAGAACCTTCTTCCGGTTACGTTTCTGCGCCAACTGATCCGCTTCTACGGGGACAGCATGCAGGCCATGGTGCCGAGCTATCTCGAGCACTCCATGTCGCTGTTCACCAATGAGCAGGAGAAGATTCGCGCCCAGATGAGCGAGACGTTCGGGCCGAAAGCTTTCATGGCACTCGACGAGCAGGTGCGCTCCAACATGCAGATGTTCACCGAGGCCATGAAGGTGTTCACACCTTTCGCCAACAAGGGATCCGCCGGGAAGGGCGATTCCGAGGGCCAGTCCGGGGCCGGCGCGGAGGCCGATATCGACAGTCTGAAAGCCCAGATGGCCGAGATGCAGGCGCGCCTCAACGAGCTGGCCAAGAAGTAGGCTGAGCAAGAAATAGGCCGAGCAAGAAATAGGCTGAGCAAGAAATAGCGCACTCACCGGTGTGGAACTGTCTCGCCGTCAAAAGTGCGCCGGCGTGTGCGTGCGTCGCGCAGATGGCCTGTTTGCCGGCATCCGGCTGCGTCATAATGTGGATTCCACAGCTGATGCCCCGATTCCGCTTTCTTTGCGCTGCAAAAATCTGTCTGATCCGGGGTGGCGATGCGGCGATGAAATGCGGTATCGGCAAGGAGGCTTCGGGGTGTGTCCGTGACGGATGAATGGAGCGTCTCGCAATCGGTTTCAGCCGGGACGTCCGGGCCAAATGGCATGCGTCGCGCTGGATTGCCCGCGCGCCGGCTGCTGATTGCCACGGATGCCTGGCACCCGCAGGTGAACGGGGTGGTGCGATCAATTGAGCACATGGTCGCCCGCGCTGCCGATTTCGGCTTCGAGACGAGCGTGCTGGAACCCGGTGCCTTCCGCAGCATACCAATGCCGACCTATCCCGAAATCCGCCTCGCCCTGCCGCGCCCGTCGCGCATCGCGCGCTTCATCGCGCAGGCGCGCCCGCAATACATCCATATCGCCACTGAGGGACCGATCGGCCTGATGGCGCGGCGCTACTGTCTCGCGCGGGGTCTGGGTTTCTCCACCGGGCTACATACACGCTTCCCGGAATATGCCGCCGCGCGCTTTCCGCTCTCCGAGCGCCCGCTCTATCGGATGCTGCGCTGGTTTCACGCTCCCGCCGATTGCGTCATGGTCGGCACGCAGACCATGCTCGACGAGCTCGTGGCGAAGGGTTTCGACAATCTGGTGCTCTGGCAGAAAGGCGTCGATTGCGACCAGTTCTGCCCGCGCGCGCGCGAACGGCCCGAGGGCGGGCAGCCGATTCATCTCACGGTCGCGCGGCTTGCGGTCGAGAAGAATCTGGAAGCTTTCCTCGCCCTCGACTTGCCCGGTCAGAAAATCATCGTCGGTGACGGGCCCGACCGTGCGCGGCTCGAAGCGATCGATCCGTCGGCGCGGTTTCTCGGCCAGATCACCGGCGAGCCACTGGCGGAGATCTACCGCAGCGCGGACGTCTTCGTCTTCCCCAGTCTCACGGATACATTCGGTATCGTCATGCTCGAAGCGCTCGCTTCGGGGGTACCCGTCGCCGCCTATCCGGTGCCCGGTCCGCTCGACGTGCTCGGTGTTTCCGGGGCCGGGGTGATGGATCGGGATCTGCGGCATGCGATCCTGACCGCGCAAACCATCGATCCGGCGGTCTGCCGCGCCCATGCCGAGCGCTTCGACTGGCGCGCGAGCGCGCGCCAGTTCTACGGTCACGTCCTCGCTCATCGGCTTACGGAGCGCAATGCGCATGGCGATACGCGCGGACCGATGCCTTTTGCGGCCAAGGCCTGAGCCGGCGGGCGGGATGGGGGAGGCGCTCACAACTCTGGTGCTCGTTGCGCTCGGCGGTGCGCTCGGCAGTGTCGCGCGCGTACTGGTCGCGAAGGCGGTGGCCACGCGTCTGGGGGATTCGTTTCCCTGGGGCACCCTCATCGTCAATGTGAGTGGTGCGCTGTTGATCGGTGCGCTGCTACCCTTGCTGGCGGAAATCCGGAATGTCGTCGTTTCGGGATCCGGTTCGCCAGCGGTGGCGCTCCTGATCGTCGGGCTGGTGGGCAGTTATACGACCGTCTCCTCTTTCTCGCTCCAGACCTTCGCATTGATGGAGGAGGGAGCCTGGCGCGCAGCGATCGCGAATCTGCTCGCCTCGGTGGCGCTGTGCCTCGGAGCGGTCTTCGTGGCATCAAAGGCAGTCGCGGTCCTGACGGGGATGATCTGATGGCGCGGGGTGCAGATCGTGGCAAAGCCGCGCGCTCCGGATCTGCGCAGCCGCTCCTGCCCGTTGCGCTCGGCGGCGCGCTTGGCGCCAGCGCCCGCCATCTCCTCGGCCTTGCCACGATCGGCCTTTGGCCGGCGGCCGGGCTGCCGCTCGGGACCATCGCGGCAAACGGTCTCGGCTCGTTGCTGATCGGTTTGGTTGCTGCGCTGATGCTGCGTGACGCGCCGTCTGTTGCAACGCCGGCACGGCGGCAATTCCTCATCGCCGGCTTTTGCGGCGGCTTTACCACCTTCTCGATCTTCTCCTTCGAACTGCTCCATTTCATCGAGACGGGCGCCTTCGTCCTGGCTGGCGGCTATCTCCTGCTCTCGCTGATCGTCTGGCTCGGCGCCGTCGCGCTCGGCATGCGCCTCGGCCGCCGGATCCGCTCCCGACCATGAAGCGGGCCGCCCCCTTTGATCGAACGGGGCGCGCCCGCGCCGTCGCTGCTAAGCCTTGCGAATCGCGAGTGAAGAGGGAGGCGGGCGATGTGGGATTTTTCCATCGGTCGAACGATCAGTCTGCTCATGCGGACCATGCCGTTCATCCTGTTGCGGGTGGCGGTCTATTTCGGCGTGGCGCTGGGCTACATTCTGATGACGGGTACCGGCGCGGGTATCGGCTACGGGGTCGGTGCGCTGGGTGATGCCGGCTTTCAGGCCGGCTCGACGTTCTGGGGTGGCGTGATCGGCTTCGGCTTCGTCGCCGTGATCATGTACTGGCTGCGTGAATATCTGCTCTATATCGTGAAGGCTGGGCATATCGCGGTCCTCGTCGAACTGATCGATGATCGTCCGATGCCGGAGGGCCGTTCGCAGATCGGCCATGCCCAGGCGATCGTGCGCGAGCGCTTCGCGGAGGCAAGCATTCTCTTTGCTGTGGATCAGCTGATCAAGGGCACCCTGCGCGCCGTAACCGGGCTCATTCGCGGGGTTTTTACGCTCTTGCCGATACCCGGCATGCCCCAGCTGATCAGCATTCTGCGCGCCTTCCTGCGCGTCGCGGTGGGTTTCATCGACGAGGTGATTCTCGCCTATAACATCCGCACGCGTTCGACCAATCCGTGGCAATCGGCACGCACGGCCCTTGTGCTCTACGGGCAGAATTATGGCCCGATGCTGCGCAATGCCGCTTGGATCACGCTGTTCGTCTACGGGCTGTCGGCGCTGGTCTTCATCGTGATGCTGGCGCCGGCAGCACTGGTGGTGAACATGATCCCGGGTGCCTGGTCGGCGGGGGGATTCGTCTTCGCGCTGATCTTCGCCTGGTCGGTGAAGGTCGCGGTGCTTGAGCCCTTCGCCATCACCTGCCTGATGCAGGTGTATTTCCGTACCATCGAAGGGCAGGCGCCGAATCCGGAATGGGAGGCGCGGCTGGAGAGCATGTCGGGCAAGTTCCGCAAGCTCAAGGAGCGCGCCGTCGGCTCCGAAGGCGAGGGCGGCGCGACGCCCCCGCCGGCAGCCTCGACGCCCGCGCCCTGAGACCGCCGGATCACGACGTCCCGGCCATGATCCGCGCCGGGGCGTCATCGAGGAGTTGCGACAGGTCGCGGATATCGAAGGGCTTGGCCAGAAAACCGTCGAGCCCGGCCTCCAGGGCTGCGTCCTCGTCTTCGCGTTGGGCATTGGCGGTCAGCGCGATGATGCGGCGGGGCGTGCGCCGGGTCATCGCCTGTTCCAGATTGCGAATGCGTCTTGTCGCCTCCAGCCCGTCGAGGCCGGGCATGCGGATATCCATCAGCACCAGATCATAATCCGGGCGCAGCCCCGAGAACGAGGCTTCCGCGAGCGAAAACGCCTCGTGCCCGTCCTTGACCCAGTCGACAACGGCGCCAAGTCGCTCCAGTGTCTTCACGGCGAGGAGCGCGTTGATTTCGTTGTCCTCCGCAAGGAGGACGCGCTGCGTGCGCCCGGTGCCGGATTTGCGCGGACGCGTCGGTCCGGCACGCACCTGCTCCTGCGCGTGATCAGCAGCCGGCATGACCGGCTCCGTCAGCCGCGCATAGAGCGAGCGGGCCCGAAGCGGCTTGACGAGATAGGCATCATAGCCGGCCGCACTCGGTGAGCCGAGATCGCGGCGCTCGAAAGGCGAGAGCAGCACGAGGCAGCGCTGTGCGCCAGCCTCGCGCGCTGCTGTCGCCATGTCGCGGGCGACATCATCGCCGAGCGCGCAATCGACGATCAGCCCGGCAAATGGCGTCGCGATGTCCGAGGCTGTGGCTATCTTGGCGAGCGCTTCGGTTTCGCTGGCCATGAGCACCACATCCGCCCCCGCCTCGCCGAGCTTGCGGCGGATGAACGGTGCCTCGAAGGGCGAGCGGGCGAGCACGAGATAGCGTTTGCCACGCAGATCGGGAAGTTCGCTGCGCCCATCTGCATCACCATCGGCGGGGAGGGGGAGGGTGATGGTGAAGCGCGAACCGGCATCCGGGCGGCTCTCGACATCGATATCGCCCTGCATGCGCTCGACGATCCGGCGGCTGATGGCAAGGCCGAGCCCCGTCCCGCCATGGCGTGCCGCAGGACTACCGTCGCCCTGCTCGAATTCCTCGAAGAGCGAGGCGATGCGATCGCGCGCGATGCCCGGCCCGGTATCGGATACTGCGATGGCGAGTGCGCCCGTCTCGCCGATATCGACCTCGATACCGACGCCGCCGATCTCGGTGAATTTCACCGCATTGCCCGCGAGATTGACCAGCACCTGCCGCAGACGATCGGCATCGCCGATCAGGCTTACGGGCGTGCGGGCGGCGATATGACAGGCGATTTCGATGCCCTTGCCCTGCGCACGCGGCGCCAGCAATTCGACAACGCCCTCGACCACGGCGCGGATATCGAAGGGCTTGCTCGCAATGTCGAGCTTGCCGGCTTCGATCTTCGAGAAGTCGAGGATCTCGTCGATCAAGGAAAGGAGCGCGCCGCCGGAGGTCTTGACGGCGCGCAAGTAGTTGGTCTGCTCGGGGTCGAGATCGGTTTCGAGCAGGAGATCGGTCATGCCGATAATGCCGTTGAGCGGCGTACGGAATTCGTGGCTGACGGTGGCGAGGAAGCGCGATTTGGCTTCGTTTGCGGCCTGTGCCCGGGAGCGCTCTTCCGCGAGAGCGCGCTCGGTGACGACGCGCTCGGTAATCTCGCGGCCTGCGCGCAGGATTTCGATGGCCCCGCCCGGCGCATGGACGGGCGTCTCGATCCAGGCGAACCAGCGCGGCTCGGCACCGCCGGTATCGATCGCCTCGTCGACCAGCATGGCGCCATCCTCGCGCCGGCGGGTCGCCCCGGCCTCGACGACACGCGGACAGGTCCGCGCACCGATCAGCGTGTCGCGCGGGCGTCCGACGATTTCGGCATAGCGGTCATTGGCGAAGGTGATACGGCCCGATTTATCACGCTGGACGATGACGTCGAGCTGCGCCTCGACGAGGGAGCGATAGAGTTCGCGGCTCTCGGAGGCACGCCAGACCTCATCCTGCAAGGTTTCGTTCTCGTTCTCGATCCGCCGCGTGTGGCGCTCCAGCCGGAAATAGGCGATCAGCAGCATCAGCGCCGAGGTCGTTCCGACCATGCCGAGCCCTGCGACGACCGCGATCAGCCAGCCCGAAGCGCTGTTCC
>Ga0102934_1002318_pt1 | contig 13125 bp, 15 predicted proteins | sample SalPonR2_A_D1_MG_FD_78175 | JGI IMG/M metagenome (GOLD analysis project Ga0102934, IMG submission 78175) | Salt pond soil microbial communities from South San Francisco under conditions of wetland restoration - Salt Pond MetaG R2_A_D1_MG | ecosystem: Environmental > Aquatic > Marine > Intertidal...
GTAGACAAAGCCCTCCTCGTCGGCCATCGGGTGATCCGGGCGCCAGGAGCGCACCGGTTCGCGGTCGAGCGAGACCACCTCGCGGACCCGCGTGGTCGATAGCCCACCGCGCCCCTCCTGACCCATCTGGCCCGCGTAAACCGTCTCGAAGACCGGGCGCAGCGGGCGATAGGCCCCCTCCTTGGTGTCGCTCACGGTCTGGGCATTGGCCATGTTCGACGACACGGTGTTGAGCCGCACCATCTGCGCGGACATCGCGCTCTTGGCCACGTCAAAGACATTCTTCACGATCATCGCTCACTCTCCCTTCATTGCCTGCATCAGGCCGGATATGCGCCGGTTGAGCAGCGTCAGGCTGGTCTGATAGCGCAGGCTGTTCTCGGCGAATTCCATCTGCTCAACGGCCAGTTCCACCGTATTGCCATCGAGCGACGGGTTGACCGGCACGCGGTAGCCCGCCTGCGCAGCTCCGGGCGTGCCGGTCGCGAAATGGCGTGCGTCGCTGACCGCCATCGGACCGCTGCCGGCCTGTGCGGCCAGCACCGCCTGAAAATCCATGTCGCGTGCCTTGAACCCCGGCGTCGCGGCATTGGCGATATTCGAGGCCAGCATCGCACCGCGCTGTTCGCGCAGGCTCAGCGACGTGGAGAAAAGGCTCAGGTGATCGCGAAACGTATCGGTCATGCGGCTCCCCGTGGTGATTGGTCCGGTCCTTGCAGGCCATCCCTGCAATTCCGGTGCCAACCCGCCTCACAAAAGGATGTCACATGTCACATACCGCCCCCCGCCCCGGCCTGAAAAAGCCGCTGACCCTGCCGCGCAGCTTCAGCCGCGTGCTTGGCCGCCTGATCGCGCTGCCCCACGGCGAAAGCCTGCCCCTCGCCACGGCGGCCTCCGAGACCGCAAAGACCCCGGCAGAGCGGCTTCTGGCCATGCGCCTGCGCCTGCGCCTTTTGCAGGAGGCCACCGAGGCTGCATCGAAACCGGAACCCTCTCCGGCACCGGAGCCGCTGGCCCCGCCAAATCCCGCACCGGAACCCGAGCCCGAACCGGTTGAAGAAACGCCACCGCCCAAACCGCCCAAAGCCGCAAAACTCATCGCGATGGACCCGGGCAGTGATGCGCTCAGCATGATGATGAGCGAGTTGGGCGGCAGCGGCGACGACGACGATTTTTTCGGCGATGACTGAATGCGACCACACATCCACGAAGTGTTAACCCGGAAAGCGCAGTATCTTTGGATACACATGTTGTCTTTCGCCGCCCCATGCGACCCCTTTGCGCGCTGTGCAGGCCGCTGGGAAAATGACAATGTGGGTATACGTCCAAATCGCCAGGAGCGGTGAAAATGAAACATGTACCAACTGAGATGATCCATGCCGATGCATATCGGATGGCGCAGCATCCCCCTGAATATGGTCATCGACTGCCCCACGCGTGGTGGTTGATCCCAATGGCTGCCGCGGGTTTTGTCAGTTGGTTCTGGTTGATTTCCACCCTCCTGTCGATCTTGGGGTGACACTCCCCTCCAGAGTTGATCAGAACACCTGACCCGGTCGATTACTCGGCCGGGTCTTTTTTTGCCGATCACTCCGCTACACAGGAACGCGGACGGTCGTCGGCGGCCAGGACACGACACCAACGAGTGAATTCCGCCCTGGCGCGCGCCTGCACCGACAACCGCTGCGCAGGTTCCAGATCCTGCATCGCCACCTCGCGCAGCACCATAGCGTGCTGCACCTCGAACGCCGCCGCCAGCGTGAACCAGAGAGCGGCCTCCTGCAGGCGCGCAGGGCTGCGTAGTTCCATCTCGATCCGGCCAAGCCCAACAAGCGCCTGCATCTCACCACGCTCCACCTGCGCGGTCAGATCCTGCAGAAGGCGTTCGGCCAATGCCGCGCGGGCGTCCTGTGTCAACCGTGTCATCAGATGATCGCTCAGCCCGGCGGCGCGTGTCTCACCGGCCAATCGCGCGCGCCACGCCCAATAGGCCGCCGCCGCCTCATCTTGCGGCAGACCCTGCCCGCGCGCTTGCATGACCGCCAGATTGACCTGCGCCGCAGCATCGCCCGCGCGCGCCAACTGTCGGAACATCGCGACCGCCACGGCCCACTGTCCGCTGTGCGCCAGTTCGAGCGCAGTATCAAATCGCGCTTCCTGACCGGCATCGGCAGAACATAAACCAGCCACAAAGGCGACGGTGGCAAGGATCAGACGTCGCCTCATTTGCCCGCCATCATTACCAGCTGCAGATACATCAGCCGCCGCAGCGAGCCATCAGGCTGCGTCTCGTGCACCACGATGCGCTGCCGCTGCGTGGCGCTGGTCTCGACACCGATACGCACGCTTTCTGGCAGAAACACGTCATACCGTGCCAAAAGAGCCTTCGGATCGGACATCAGCGCGGCGCTGAACTCGCGGTCGATCCAGCTTCGCGCCAGCGCCCGACCAAGGATTTCGGGTAAATGTCGCTCGACCCGCGCGATGTCCTGCAAGGTCGTGGCGCGCCGCACGAGAGCAAAGCGATCAGGCGCGTCATGCGCCTGCGCCCGCTGACCGGCAAACCGGTTCAGGCTACGCATCATCCGGCCTCCTGCTGTCCAACCCATAGTACCCTTCCCGCCGTCCGGCCAACCCGGGCTTGCACTGAGATCAACGGCACAAAATCCCGGCGCTTTAGCCCGCAATGGCGCGGTTCTTGCTGCATGACCCGACATGAACACCCGCCGCATTCCCCTGCCGCTCTTGGCCTTCGCGTTGCCCGCGCTCGCGCTGCCGCTCGGGGTCGGGCTGGCCAGCTTATGGGTCTTGCGCGTGCCTTCTCCCCCAATTGCCACGGCCCCGGCAGAGTCGGTACCGCCCGTGACCAAAGAAGAACGCATCTACCTGCCGCTTGTCACCCCGATCACGGTTTCCTTGCCCGGTGACGGCCCACGCCTCAAGATCGAGATCGGCGTGGCGATCCGTGCAGAGGGCGGCTACGCCCTGCTGACGCGTCTCAAGGAACGGCCCGAAGCGGTGCAATCGGGCCTTGCCGAGACCGTGCTGCGCACCGCCGAGGACCTTGGCCCAGAGGCCAGCACCGAGGATCTGCGTGCTGCCGTTCCAAAGGCCCTGCGCGCGGCAATGAACCAGAGGCTGGAAGACTTGGACGAAGACCGCGCCGTGCTCGAAGTGCTGATCACCGGATGGGCGCGGGCCGAGTGATTGGCATCCTTCTTGCTGCACCTCATCCGAACCACGATCCAGATGAAAGGCTCCGCCATGCACCTGACACCTAAGACCCTCATCCCGACCCCCGGCACCGACCTGCGCCACCTCGCCGTGGAACTGGTGGTCTGTGACGCATCCGGTCAGCCCCGAAGACAGCATCTCTGGGGCCTGCTGCGCCTGTTGCGGCGCGCGCCCGCCTGACCAAGGCGCCTGACGCTTACGCCACTCGGCGATGCTGCCACAGCCGCAGCGCAAAGAGTGAAACAGCCGCAAGGCAAATGCATATTCCGATCATCAACGGCGAGGGCATCAGACCTGCAAGCGCTGTGGCCCAGCCCGGTTGCAGATAAAGCCCCGCGATCAAGCCACCCGCCACAGTCAGAAAGAGACGCAGCCGCAGGCACAATGCACAGGTGGCTACACCGCTCATTTCGCGCGCCCCACGCCACGGTCGGTCTTGAGGTAGACCAGATCACAGCGGTTGCGCGCCGCAGCCTTGCGCGCCTGTTCGGACAACAGCGCCGCCGCCTCACGCACGGCCGATAGCGCATCGATCAACAACGCAAGACGTCCCTCGGCCCCGTCCTCGGCAAGTGATGCCCCCCCGATCAATGCGATTACGGCGCTGCGCAGCGCATGGTCGCAACGCGCCACCCCGCCCATGTCGCCGGACGCAACTGCGACGTTCAGATCATCGGTGATCTGGCGCAGCCGCACGGCCATGGCTGCGTTGGTCATATGCTGAACCGGGTCGATCATGCGACGGGTGGCTTGACCTGTGCGCCGATCTCCTGCCACGCCTGCAGGATATCGCCGATCGCCAGTGCCGCCTCGGCCAGCCGCGCGCCATCCTCGCCGCGCCAGGCCTTGAGAACATGGAACCGCGCGAATTCATAAAGCTGGAACAGGTCGCCCGCGATCTCGCCACCAGCCTCGAAATCGAGGCTCGATTGCAGGATATAGAGCGCAGTCAATGCCCGGTTCACGTGATCGGCAGGCAAGGCCCGGTCCTGATCACGCGCGGCAGCCAGCACCGACAGCGAGCGGGTCAATTCCTTGAGCGTGACGAAAACGACGTCATGCGGATGGTTTACCCCATCCTGGGCAAAGCTCTCGGCCTGACGATAACGGGCGCGTGCAAAACTCATCGAAACCATCCTTTGACGTGGTTGCCTGTCTGATTGTTACAACGGTAGCAGGGCGCTGCGTGTTAGGCGCGCCCGGCGCCGTTCAGGCCGCGCGCACCGTGGCGGATGCGATCGCACTCACCGCGACAACCATGCCAACCTCGCCACCCGACAGAATGGCGATTCCGCTCATGTCGCGCACCGACGAAAGCACACCCTGCAAGGGCCGCAAGAGCACCAGTTGCTGGCCCAGCAACTCATCCACGGGAATGGCGATGCGCCGGTCGTTGCTGCTGACGATCACGAAAAGCCGCGCACCCTGCTCGCCCGACTGCGGACAAAGCGGATGCACCGGTACCAGGCCGTCCTCGCCCATATTGAGCATCCGCGCATCGCCCGCCGCCGTCACCGGCATCAGCCGGTCCGTCTGCAGAATGCGCTGGATCGCTTCGATCGGAAGCACGTAATGCACCTTCCCGACACGCACCACCATCCCGTCAAGCACGATCATGTGCTGCGGCACTCTCAGATGGAACCGCATACCCGCCCCGGCGGGCAGACGCGCATGGCGCAGCGCGCCTTTCTTGCGCAGTATTTCAGCCTCAATCTCTTCCAGGCCGCTCGCGGGGCTGGGACTATTATCGGTAACCTCGACACGCACGTGGTCGCTCTCGGCCTCGATCGAGACGTGAAACCGGGTCGCCGCATGATCGGCCCCCAGGCGCAGGTTGACCAGCGCCTTGAGCAACCCGCGCAGATCCTCGATCAGCATCTGGTCAAGCACCACCTCGCCGCCCACATAGGTCATCGACGCATCGCCCCCGGTCTTGCGCGCGCGGGTCTCGACATAGGCTCGCAGCGGGCGCAACAGCACCTCGGCGGAGCGCGACCGCCGCGCCACGCTTTCCTGCTGCAGCTGCGACAGATCTGCGGCAAGTTGGGTGCCGGACTCGCTGATCTCCTGAAGCCGCAGGCTGTGCAGGTCCAACCGCTCACGCAGCACCGACCGGATTCCGGGATCAAGCTCTGATATCCCGGCATGGCGCAATGCCCCGAGCACCTCCTCGACCAGATCGACCGAGGCCAGTTGCCCCAATTCATGGTCAAGCAGCGCATGGCTTGCGGAAATCGCCCCCACGGCCTCCAGCAGTGCGAGACTGTCACCGGTATCTCCAATCGCGATGGTCTCCATCACGTCAGCGTCGCCTGTGCCCGCCTCCTCCTCGACCGCGCGCACGGTAAGGGCCTGCGCCATGCTCAGCCGCGTGCCCGACGCATCCAGCATCGCCAGCCGTTCGGTCATCCGATCCTGATCCAGCGTCGAGGCGACTAGGAAATCAAACAGCGTTGCATGATCCAGAAACACCGTGACATTGGTGATCATCCGCACAAGGCCGGTCGTGATCCACTCCAGAAACCCCTGCGCCAGCGCGTCATCGTCGTTGAGGTCAGCACGCAAAACGTAGAAATGCAGCCCATCCTCGATCGCCTCGTTGGCGGATTTCACACTCTCGGGTGACAGCACACGGTGGAATTCGGGCGGCAGGCCCAGCCGGGTCTCGATGGTCTTGGCCGTGACCACGCCACTCGCCACGAAGCACGCATTGGTGGCCTCTTCGAACATCTGCTCGATGCGCGCGGTGTCGGGCGTGTCACCCTGATCGAGCGCGTCAAACACCAGCTCCATCGTATCGACAAAGCCGCGCCCCATCTGGACGAGGATGACATCCGGCGGCATCCCCTCGACGCGCACCCGCGCGAAGAGGTCGATCAGCGCCATGGTCAGCTGCGCGGCGGTGTCGATGTGATAATTCAGACAGGCAAAATGCACCTGCCGCATGAATCCCTCGAAATCGGGGAACCAGTCAGCCCCCGGCGCGGCCTTGCGATTGTCCAGCCCTTCGCGCAGGCTTTGCAGGGTCTGGAAGACGTGATCGGCACACCAGGCGCCCAACAGTTTGCTCGGGGCCACCAGATCGTCCCCGAAGAACGCCGGCGGCAGCGTCCGTTCGACGCTGACCAGTTCCTGATAAAAATCGAGCTCTGCCATGCGGTACGACGGCCCCGCTCCGATGATGGCAAGCGTGCGCGCAGTGTCGACGACGCGGACCAGCCCGGCGGGTTCGGCAAGCGTCGCGATCTCTTCGGACAGCGCATCGCGCTCCTCAAGCGTGGGCGGCACATCGCCCCCCATTCGCATACCGATATCAGCCAGTCTCGGATAGAAATCCGCCATCGCGGTAAAAAACGCGGTGGCGTCGTCGGTGCCGGCGTCATGCGACGGGGCGGCGGGCGTTGCATCCGCCTCACCCAGATCGCGCGCGAAAAGATCACGCAGCGCGGCGCAGGCCAATTGCGCGGTCTCTCGCGTCGGCTCTGCTCCAAGAAAATCACCCAGCGCGGCGGTCCAGTCACCAAGGCCCAGCTGCTCTGCAGCATAGCACAGCCCATCAGCCTCCTTGCGCGCAGCCCCAAGCATATCCGCATCCGACACGGCAGCATCGAGCGCGGCGACGGTCTTGTTGACCATATCCGCAAAAATCTGACGATACATCGGGTCGACGTCCAAGAGCCCGCCCTCGGGCTTGCCCTCGGTCACCTCGGCCAGCGTCGCCACCGGCGCGGGGTTGGAGTCGTGCTGCACCCGCTCTGCCGGGTCATCCACGGCAGTCTCGGGTGCAGCGGTGTCCTCATCCTCTTCGAACGCATCGAAATCGAACCCGCTGCCGCCGTCCAACTGATCGAGAAGACCGGCAAGCGCCGGGTCCATTGCCGGAGGCTTTGCCTGCGCGGCAGGAGGCGTGGCGGGCGGTGCGCCCTCGTCCTCCACCTCTTTCTCGGGCTCAGGCTCTTCGTCCGCGGCGTCCTCCGGATCTTCCATCTCGGGGGCTGTTTCCTTGGCGGCTTTTGTCTTTTTCTCGGTCGCCGCCTTGGGGGCTGCAGGGGTCTCGGCCTCTGGAGCCTCTTCTGCCCCCGGTTCCGCCTCGCCCCCCGTCAACCGCCCGATCAGCGCCCGCAAATCATCCTTCAGCCCCTCCGTCGGGGCGGGATCCACATCCTCGCGGGTATCGGCTGTCTGCTCCAGCATGCCGCGCAACATATCGCCCGTGCGCATCAGGATATCGGTGATCTCGCCAGTCAGTGCCACGCCATCGTCACGCACTAGGCCGATCAGATCCTCGGCCAGATGCGCCAGCGCTTCGACATTCGCAAGGCCCAGAACACGGCTGTTGCCCTTGAACGTATGGACCGCGCGAAACAACGCACCGATATGATCCGCCGGGTCCTCGCCATCCTGCAACGCGTCAAGCGCAGCTTCGGCGGCATCGAGCGCCTGCCCCCCGTCATCGGCGTAAAGCGCCCAGATTTCGTCCATCTCATCCGTCATCATGTCACCCGCTTGACAGGGTTGCGTTGCGGCCGTCAGGCCCCGACCAGCGTCCGCATCACGCGCGTCAGCTCGTCGCCGGTCTTTTCTTCCAGATCGTGCGACACCGTGCCCGATGGCTTCGATACGACGCCGTCCGCGCCCAGTTCGCGGGCCTTGGCCGCCAGCGGCGAACCCTGCACCGTCACCGACGAGAGCATGCAAATCTTGGCCCGGGTCTTGAGCTTGGCATGGCGCAGGAATTCCAGCCCGTCCATCACCGGCATCTCGATATCCAGCAGGATCAGGTGCAGGTCGGGTAGGTCGGGCAGTTTGTCGAGCGCCTCCTGCCCGTTGGCAGCCTGCGCGACCAGCTTGAACTCCTTGCGGGAGTTCAGAAAGCTCGACAGGTAGAGCCGCATCATCGCGGCATCATCCACGACCATCACGTTGTAAGCCATTGTTCAGTCTCCGATTTTATATGAAGGGGGCCGGGCGGCGGACCGCCCGGCAGCACCTCAGAACCCTTGAAAGCCGCGTTCGTCGAGGTCCGGAGAGCCCGCACCGTTGCGCCGCACAGCCCCGTTGGCCTTGCCGTTGAGCATGGCCTGAATCTGCGCCATCATCTCGGGCGTCAGCCCGCCAAAGCCGCCCGTCGGCACCGCCGTCGCGGTCTTGCGCAGAGTGAAACGCTTGATCTCGTCCTTCATCTGCTCGGTCGCGGCGCTCATCTCGGCGGCCCCGGCGGCAAGCTCATCCGCTTGCTGGCTGGTATCGAGCGCGGATTTGGAAATCTCGGTCATCGCCTGCGAAATCTGCGCCACGCCGCGCGACTGCTCAGCCCCCGAGCGGTCGATCTCCTCGACGATATCCTTGACCTGCGTGATCTGGGTGGAAATGCCGGTGAACGCCTCCGAGGTCTCATCGGCGATGCGCACGCCCGCATTGACGCGGTTCGAGGCGTCCTCGATCAACTCGGAGGTCTCGCGCGCCGCCTTGGCCGAGCGTCCGGCAAGGTTGCGCACCTCCTGTGCGACCACGGCAAAGCCGCGCCCGTGCTGGCCCGCGCGCGCGGCCTCGACCGCGGCGTTGAGCGCCAGAAGGTTGGTCTGGAACGCGATCTCGTCGATCACCTTGATGATCTTGGCAATGTCCTGCGACGAAGTCTTGATGCCGTGCATCGCGGTGACCATGCCCTTGATCTTTTCCGCACCCTGATCGGCAAGGCCCACGGCGCTGCCGACGAATTGCGCGGCCTTTTCGCTGGCCTCGGCATTGGCACGGACCTGCTGATCGGTCTGGTTGACCGAGGCCGACACCTCCTCGACCGAGGCCGAGGCGACCTGGCTGTTGGTCGACAGGATCTGGCTGGCATGCGACACCTGACCCACGCTTGCCGCCACCTGGTCGATCTGTTCAGACATCACGGTGAACGCGGTATTGAGGCTGCCAAACGCATGCTCAAAGGATTCCACAACGTTGCGGTACTCACCTTTGAACTTGGACAGATCGGCCTGAACGTCTAGATTGCCCGCAACGATTGAGTCCGACAGCAGGCGGATCTCGCTCACGACATCGCGGAAATTCGCACGCACCTTCTCGATGATGCGGTTGATGAAAATCTTCTTGCCCGGCAAAGTTGCGAATGGCGCATCGAAATTGCCCTCTCCAAACTCCTCGACCACGGCAAGCGCGGCTTTCTTGGTGTCGATATGGGCCTGAACCATATCGTTGCACATGCGCGCGGCCTGCGTGATCTCATTGCGCTTGAATAGCCCGGCATCGATCATCACCTCGATGTCACCTTCTTCATGCTTTTTCGCCATGTGATTCATCTGCTCGATCAGCAGATCGAACTGGTCCTGGGTCTCCTGGTTGACCCGGTCTAGCTCGATGAACCTTTTCCGCGCTGTCTCGATGGTGGTGTTGAGAAATACCTTCTTGCCCGGCATCTGCGGAAAGGTCGCTTCGAAATTACCCTCGCCGAACTGCTCAACCACGCCCATCGCCATTTTCTTGGTGTCGATATGCGCCTTGACCATATCGTTAATCTTGGTGGCGGCCTCACGAATCTCCGGGATCTGCAGCTTGTCCACGGGCACAACGACATCGATGTCACCGGCGTCATGCTCTTGCGCCATATTGGTGATCCCCTTCAGCAGTTCATGAAACTGCCGGGAAGACGCTTCCTGAGCTTCCGCGAGTTTTTTCTGATCGCTGCGATTCTGCAATTCAACGAGGTAGCTACCGACCTTGCCAGAAGCACCGGGCACAGCGACAACCGAGAAGGTGATGAGCGCATCGCCGGCCTCGATCTTGGAAGTCATCGGTTCCTTCATGCGGTCCAGCATGCGGCGCTGATGTGCAGGCTTGGCATGGAAGTCATCGATGCAGGTCCCGACCATGGTTTTCGCGCGAAAGTCTGGCAAATGCTCACGCAGGGACGGCTCCAGTTCGATGAATACGTTCATAGCGGCCTCGTTGGCATAGCGGATAACGTAATCCGCATCCGAAATGAGAATCGGAGTCATCATCTGATCATAAAATGCAGATGATGTTTCCCAATAGGGCGTGGATTCTGCAGCTTTGGTGGTCATGTTCTCTGTCCTTTCACTGGCGCCGGCGGGCTGATCCGGCAGGGTCTCTGGGGTAGGGGTGTCCGGCGTTGCGGTGGGTCTGCGGGACGTGAAATTCGGGGATTTGCGTGGGGGGCTGCGGGTCATGGATCAGACTTCCGCGAGGTCGGGCAGGATCACCTCGCCCGCCTCTAGCAGCAGATTGACGTCAAGCAGGATCGCCACGCGACCCTCGAGCCTCCCCAGCCCCATAACGAGATTGCGGCTGTCGCTGCCCGAGAAACTGTTGGCGCGGTCGACTTGGGTGTCGGGAATGTCGAGCACCTCGTTGACCCCGTCGACGACAAGGCCCACCGGCGCGTCATTGACCTGCAACACGATCACCACGGTACGGTCGTCGTATTCCTTTTCGGGCATGCCGAAACGCAGCCGAACATCCATCAGCGGGATAACCTTGCCACGCAGGTTGATCACGCCCTTAATATAGGGCGGCACATCAGGCACCTGCATGATCTTTTGCAAGCCGACGATCTCTGTCACCAGCCCGATGGAGACGCCATAAAGCTCGTCGCCCACGGGGAAGGTCAGGTACATGGTCTCGATGGAATCCGACGGTTCGGCATGCACCTCCGTCCGGGGCGGCTGCACATCGGCAGGGTGTGTCTGTGTCATCGTCAGACTCCTTTCTGGGTAAGTCGTGGTTCGGGCGCGCGGTATGTCGCCGCCTGTGCAGATGTCGTGCCAACCGAGGCCATGAGCCGCGCCGTCATCTGATTGAGCGGCACCTGTTCCATGGCACCACCACGCTCCCACGCGCGGGCAGGCATGCCGTAAATCACCGATGTCGCCTGATCCTGCGCAAAGGTCTGCGCACCCGCGAGCCGCATCGACAGCAGGCCATCGGCCCCGTCGCTGCCCATGCCGGTCAACACCGCAGCGCTGAGATGCGACCCGGCCAGCCGCGCGGCAGAGGCAAAGAGCACATCCACCGACGGGATCGAGAAACAGACCGGATCGCCCGGCGCCAGATCGACGCAAAGTCTGCCCGTCGCGTCGCGCTTGAGCCGCATGTGACGGGGCCCGCCCGGCGCGATCAGCGCCTGGCCCGGGCGCAGCGGATCGCCGGCACGCGCCTCGCGCACATCAATCGCGCAGGCCAGGTCGAGCCGCTTGGCAAAGGCCTCGGTAAAGCCTTCGGGCATGTGCTGCACGATCACGATCGGCGGACATCCCGGCGGCATCGCCTGCAACACCGCGCCCAGCGCCTGAACGCCGCCGGTCGAGGCCCCGAGCGCGATCACCCAATCCTGCGTCGTCGCCGCACGCGACGCGGGACGCAGCGGTGCAGTGTCCGCACCACGTTCCCGCACGCGGGCCCGCGCCACCGCCTTGAAGCGCTGCGTGATATCTCCCAGCGCCACATGGTCAGGTGTGCCGGGGGCCAGGCCGCGCGGCTTGGGTAGCACATCGACCGCGCCCGCCTCGAGCGCCTCGATGGTCATCTTTGCGCCGCGCTGCGTCTGCGACGAAATCACGATGGTCGGGATACGCAGCCGCGCGACATGCTTGCGCAGGAACATCAGGCCGCCCTGACCGGGCATTTCCAGATCGAGCGTGATCACATCGGGCCTGTTGCGGGTGATGAATTCGCGCGCCTCCTCGGCGCTCATCGCCTCGCCGATCACCTCAATCATCGGATCAGCCGCCAGCGCCCGCGACAGGAACCGTCGAAAGATCGGCGAGTCGTCCACCACGAGGACACGTACAGGAGTAACCATCACGACGCCCTCCGATAGAGGCCCGTCGCAACCGGCTCCCAGAGCGACCCGAGATGACGGACCGATTCCGTGACCGAGGTCACCAGCCAGCCCCCGGGCTCGACCACATCATAAAGCGCGCGCACCGTGGCCGCCTGATCGGAGCGGTCGAAATAATAAAGGATGTTGCGGCAGAATACCGCCTGGAACGGCTTGGAGAACGGGTAGGGCGTTGCCTTGAGGTTCATCCGCCGAAAGGTGCAGACATCGCGGATGTCGGGATTGACCCGATACTGATTGATGCCGGTGGGCTTGAACCAGCGCTGCACCAGATGCGGATCGGTCTGCGCGAATTGCCGACTGGGAAAGACCCCTAGTTCAGCGCGTTCGACCACCGGCGCACTGATGTCAGAGCCAAGGATGCTGGCCCGTTTGAGCACCTGCGGCGACAGCCGTTCGGCCAGCAGGATGGCGATGGTATAGGCCTCCTCGCCGGTGGAGCAGGCTGCCGACCAGATCCGAAACTCGGGCCGGTCCTGAAACGTCGGCAGGGCCGTGTCCATGAACCGCTCCAGCACTTCGGGCTCGCGAAAGAAATAGGTGTGATTGATCGAGGCCGCATGCATCACTGCAAGCTGCACCTCGCGCGCGCCGACCATGGTCAGTTCGCGCGCCAGCTGGTTGAGATCCTGCATCTCGAACCGGCGCAATACCCGCCCCATACGCTGACGCAAGAGGTCCGACTTGTGGGGAGGAAAGTTGAAGCCGCAACGCTGGCTCAGCCAGTCGCGCACCTGCTCGAACCCAGCCTGATCGACCGTGCTCATCCGCGCCACTCCCCTGTCACCAGGCGCTCGCAATCCAGCACCATCGCCACCTCTCCGGTGGCAAGAAGGGCAAAGCCCCAGCTTGCCCGCACGCTTTGCAACGCGCCGGTAAGGGGCTTCATCACCACCTGTTGACGGTCGAGCACCTCATCGACGGGCACCGCAATCGGCCCTGCGCCGGTCTCGAAGACAATCGAAACCATCTCCGACAGAGGCGGCAGATCGGATCGCATGCCATCAAAGAACCGCTCCAGCCGA
>Ga0102934_1002320_pt1 | contig 13121 bp, 9 predicted proteins | sample SalPonR2_A_D1_MG_FD_78175 | JGI IMG/M metagenome (GOLD analysis project Ga0102934, IMG submission 78175) | Salt pond soil microbial communities from South San Francisco under conditions of wetland restoration - Salt Pond MetaG R2_A_D1_MG | ecosystem: Environmental > Aquatic > Marine > Intertidal...
AGACGCCTGCTTAGAGAAGCCTGATGGGCGGCATGGAGGCGAGTACCCCAGCGATAGGGTCGAGGGGGAGGGGGGAGGGAGGGCAAAGCACTAGATGTGTGTAAAAGTGTACAGGAGAGGCAGTGCTGCCTCAGTGACTATCTAGATAACTTGTAGGGGGGGAGGAAATTAGAAATTAGGATCACGCAACTACCCCCGAGAGAAAAAATGAACAAATTTAAAGCAAGCGACAATAATGGGACGACCAACTCTGAATGTGGCTTGGGACGAGCCAGATATTCACGGAGTGAAGAAGTGTTGCGTGTGCGTCCACGCGGGTGCCTGCCTACCTGCATGCGCGCATGGGCAGGGAACGAGAGGGGCCACGGCCGCCGGGTGGATGCCCCGGCAGGACTGTGGGCGGAAAGGAGGGACCGATGGGGGCGTCGGATGGGGGTTGCCGACCTGGACGGAGGGAGGCGGAGAGTCTTGGGGCCTGAGTGCCTGTGGCCGGACGGGGGGGACGGGGCGAGGCAGCCCGCGCTCGAACCGAGCGAGTACGTCCACGCTCCCGCAGTCTGACTGACCAGATCCTTTACATACATACACATACACCACCCTCCCGCAGGACGGAGAGCCTCCCTTCCCTCCCTCTTCTTCCTCGCCCTGGCTCCTCTTCCCCTATACCCACACCTACCCTTGATCAAAAAGGGCTGGCGCGGTTCCGTTTGCCCTCGAAGACGTGGCGGGCGATACATGGCGGAGGCGGAGAAATTTCCTGGAACATTCTTAGCTGGTAAGGAAGAGAGGCGGAAGCAGGGCATAGGGCGATAGTGCGGACGCGGCCGTGGCAAGCGCAGCAGCAAGGAGGGAATCGGGCCAGCCAGGAGCAGCCTCAGGGAGGGGAAGAGGGAGTGGAGTCAGCTTCCGCCCGTCCACCGGTCGCCTACAGCAGCGCCCGTGCCTTGGGGCCGCCGGAGAAGCGCACAGTCTCGGCGGGGCTTGCCAGGGGCTTGTGGGTGCGACGCGACCTGCCGAGGCGCCTTTTCCTTCCCGGGGGACATGGCCTCGTCTGCGCCGGGCGCGGGCAGTGGAGGGACGAGGAGGGGGGACACGCGGCCGGCAGTCGTTGTGGACCCGGAACCCTTCCCCGCCCCCCGCATCGCCCCGGGCGTTATCCGCGACTGTCAGGTCTTGGAGGGACCTGCCCGCCCCCCGGCGCGATGGCGGGCCTTTGGAGGCCGCTCCCAGGAGAGCGTGCGGTGGCTCCGGTGCCTGGTCTCGGCGGAGACGGGGCGGGCCTACTGCTTCACCCGCACCTTGCGGGAGTGCATCTTCGGGGTTGTGCGGCATGGGGTAACGCTGGAGAAGGACGCGGGGGCCGGGGGCGTGTACCGGCTCTGTCCAAGCCAGCCGGTGGCGATCAAGTGCGTGAGCAAGCAGAAAATAGAGGAGGGGCGGGGCCGTCTCCGGGAGAACCCGATCGACGAGCTCGCCGCCTTGCAGATGGTGGGGGCGGGGGGGGGGCATCAGCACGTCCAGCGGCTACTGGAATGCCTGGAGGACGACGAGGCGATCTACGCGGTCTCCCCCTTTTACCAGGGGGGGGAGCTGTTCGCGGTGATCGAGGCGCGGGGGGGCGGCTTGCCCGAGGCCCGGGCCCGGACGCTTTTTTCGCAAATTCTGTCGGGCTTGGCCTTCATGCACGACCGACGTCTCTGCCATAGGGACATGAGTCTGGAGAACATCCTGGTTGACGGCCAGGACGGGGTCATAATCGACATGGGCATGTGCCTGCGGGTGCCCCTCCCTCCGGCCCTCCCTCCCTCCCATCCTGACGACCCGGAAACCCCGCGGGTACTCCTACGCAAGCAGGGCCAGTGCGGGAAGATCACGTACATGGATCCCGTGGTTCTGGAGGACAAGGACTTCGACGGCTTTGCGGTGGACATGTGGGCCTGCGGGGTCATTCTATTCATCCTCCTGGCAGGGGTGCCGCCGTTGGAGCTGCCAGCTTTGACGGACCCTAGGTACCGGATGATTCAGGCGGGGAAGTTGGGAGAGTTGATGGACGTATGGGAGATGCGGATTTCGCGGGAGGCGAAACACTTGCTGGAAAGCCTGCTCAAGGCAGTGCCGGAGGAGCGGGCGAAGATGGAGGAGGTGATTAGACACCCGTGGCTGACGGGGTAGGGGCGTTGAAGAGGAGGCGCTTCGTGCACGCTGGCTACACAAGCACAGGGGGAGGCGTAAAAAAATTGAAGTAGCTTTGAAAAGCACCGCTTTGGCAGCGAGTAAACTGATACGTGCACGTACATAAAGAACTGAATGACTGGTAATTATTAATCGTTGCATGCCGGGAGCGTGCTTGTGTCCTGGCTGCAGATCGCGAGGGGCCTCGCTAAGGCAACTTCACGGCCCATCCTGTCACTTGCGTCTGAACGTGGCCACATGTACACTCGCACAGAACATGCTTTTCGCAAAGGACTTAAAATTTTGCTCCCTGATGTCCCACTTACTGCCAGCTTTGGCATGTTGTCCCTTGGTGGCACGTTTGGGAGGTTATATGCCTCCCTCCAGGCTCTCGTCTCTTCATGTGCCAATACCTCTCATGCTTTTTTTTCCAGCGTCTAAAGATTGGATCGGATGGCAACATAATTACAGCTCAGTGCTTTTTCTTTCTCTATGACGTTGTCAAAATTCGTAGGTTGACATCCCACCCGTATTCTTCGCCTCCTCTTTGCTGTCCTCTGGTGACCTCATAACGACAAACCGCAACATGCCATCACCCTCCTCAGTGGGCTCTGTCTCCACTGAACCCCATCTTTCGACCCTACCCGGTACTTATGTCCAAGATTTCCACCAGGATCTGGACGCTCTTCGGCGAATGTCTTACAATTCTTTGGGTCGCACAGACATGAAGGTGTCTTCCCTGTCTCTGGGTGCTTCCTCGCTGGGCGGCATGTTTGCAGCGGTCGAGGACGAAGACGAAGCTGTCGAGGTTGTCCTTCGTGCTCTCAAAGCAGGCATTAATCTGATCGACACAGCCCCTTGGTACAGAAAGAGTGAACGCCTCCTGGGCGGGGCCCTTCGACGCGTGCCACGGCAGGCTTACTACATCAACACCAAAGTGGGTAGGTACCCGCCCCAAGAGAATGAGGATGAGGGTGGCATGTACAACATGTTCGATTTCCGCGCGGAGAAAGTCGTCGAGTCCGTGCACGCCTCCCTCGAGATCCTGGGGGTGCGGTATCTGGACTGTGTACATGTGCACGACCCGGAGTTCTCCCCGGACTTGAGGATCGTCCTGGAGGAGACCTTGCCCGCCCTTGCAAAGCTGAAGGAGGAGGGCCTGGTGCGTTACATAGGGGTGGCTGGATACCCCCTCCCTGTTCTGACTCGCCTGGTCCGAGAAGCCCCGGTGTCCCTGGACACTTGCCTTACCTACGCGCACTGCACCCTGCTAGACGACTCCCTCCACACCAGCGGCTTTCTCGCCTCCTTGGAGGAGCGGGGCGTGGGGCTTATCAACGCCAGTCCCCTAGCCATGGGCCTGCTCACCCATTCCACCCCCCCTCCCTGGCACCCGGCCTCCGAGGAGCATCGCGCGCTCTGCCGCCAAGCCGCCGCCTTCTGTCGGGAACACCCCCACGGCCCATTCGACCTGGCGCGCCTCGCCTTGCGCTTCACCCTTGCTCAGCCCCGCGTCCCCACCACCCTCCTGTCCACCGCGTGCCTGCGGGAGCTGGACGCCAACCTCCTGGTCCTGAGCAGACCCTTGACCGCCGTGGAGTCCGAGGCGTCGCGGCGCGTGCGAGAGGAAATCCTGGCGCCGGTGCAGGGCTGCGGGTGGGAGGGCGTGGAGGTAAAGGCGTACTGGGCGGGTGTGGACAAGGGGGAGGTGATGCGACGTCTGTATAAGGGGAGAGGTGGAGGTGCGGGGAAGGGGGGAGAGAAAAGCGCGGGGGGGAGCTTTTCGAGCACACATGGGGAGCCTGTTACGCAGCGGTGCCACGTGAAAGGACTCCCAGGAACTTGACAAAGAAATGCGCATCGCAGCAGGCACGTCGACTACCATGGCCCTCTCCTGAGGCTTTCCTCTCCGCCGACTTAGCTCCTCTTGCTTTTGTCTCAGTTACCTCCCTCCCAATTGCGAGAGAAACCCCCCTCCTCCTCAGCTCGTCTTCTTCGATCCCTTTCTCAGCGCCTCCTTCTCCTCCTCCAAGATCACCACACGTTTCTTCAGACCCTCCACCTCTCCCATCTTCTCCCGTAGAGTCAGAATCACCCCTTCCTTCTCCTTCCCCTCTCGCACGCCCTGCTCCACTGCCTCCCGCAAACGCCTCAGGACCCCCTCCTTCTCCTTGCTCTCCTTCGCCGCCGCGTCCCTCTCCTCCTCCGCCCTTTTCAACCGCTCTTCCAGAGGACCCACGTCCATCAACAACGTCTGAATCCGCAAAAGCACCACCCAAAGCACACAGCCGAGCACTGACAGCCAAAAATTCCGCTCTGCCCGCCAGCGCTTGCACCGAAGTTCCTTTTTCTCGGCGAAGAAATGCGCTTGATTCTCCGCCCTCCGCGCGTTCAAGGAGTCGTTTGCGGAGAAGATCAGGCCCAGCAGTGCAATCAAAATAATGATGGCGATCAAGGAAATGCTTGCGCCCCCGTAGTCAAAGCGTAAAAAAGAGATCCTGTTGAGGGCATTCTGGGTGAAAGGCAAGCGAGATGAAGAGCGTTCTGCATGACAGAGTTGACAAGTGCTTCGCATGTTCCGATACAAAAAAGGTGAGCTGTCCCATTCAGCACAGGCGCTCCTGTGCTTTCAAAGCACCATTTCCGCACCACCTCTAGACGAGCAAGCACGTACCAGGATGCCCACACGGATCTTGGCTCGATACCGGGCGGGGAAAGGTAGCGAGATCAGCACCAGGAAGACCAGAGGAATTGGAAAAATAAAGTAGAGGAAAAGCTGCCAGGGATTAGAGCCAGAACGCCCCGTGGATTGCATGTATGCATTCGGTTGCTCCCCCTCGTAGATGGCCATGCGTCCTGAGAGTGAAAATGCTGCCAAAAGGCCGCGTTGGATGGAACTTATGTTGCGAAAGGAAGAAAAAATGGGAGAAATGTGTGCAACTGGTCAAACATGGACAAGCCGAGCTTTAGGAAGCTAACAAGGTGTAGAAGCGGCAACTTTACGCCAAAAAATGCCATAATCATGGCACATATTCTTGCCGAAGGAAGGGAATCACAGACAGAACATAAAACCTCTTGTATCGCCCATAGAACAAAATCGATACGGGGCACCAAAACGCGAATATTCGGCCGTTGCCCAACTCTTTCTTTCTCCATTTACAGTTTTGTGTAATGGAAGGGCTCTTTCTTTGTGGCATCGATGCGCTAGTTCAGGAAAAGGAATATTTCGTGTTGGAAGACTTGTGACGTAGCGCGGGGACAGACGCTTGACCGGACAAACAAAACGAAGCAACAAAGGGCACGGTTGTGGGAACGTCAAATCATGCGTCGTGACTCATTCCATAAGCTTGGCCCTCGGAAATAGAAACCCTCCTTTCCACCAGTCGATAAATCCGTGCGCCCTCCCGTGTGCTTGCTTCTCCTCAGAAGGAATCAAGAAGGGCATTTGAAAGGGTGGAAGAGTGCATGCCTGCGCATGTCCTTTCCGATTGATAATTTCTTTCGTTCGTTCTCAACCATGTGAAACGTCCTCACTCCTTCGTTGCCGTTCTGCTGAATTTCTGGCTCCTGCCTGTCATATTCTCCCTGTATCCATCCCTTACTCACGCTCCTCGCCCTCCTCAAGTGGTTGGGGAGGCGCCAAAGCAGGCGCGACTCGTTCCTGCTCCTGCTGTCTTGCTTCTTCCTTCTGTTGCTGATTTAGCAGTTGTTGCTGGTGGTATTGCCATTGCAGCTGCTGCTGATGTTGGTAGTCCGCAAGCAACTGGTGGCAAAGGGAGCCCAATTGCTCGGGGCCTTGCACGCGATAGCCGTGCCCGGGAGCCGGTGACTCGCCTTCTTTCCTTACTCCTTCCTTCCCTTCCTCCCATCCATCGAATGGTTCCCCCATGGCTAGCTCGAGCACAGAAGGGCGGGACAGGAGCCGACTGAAAGCCGGAGTTAGCTCGTGGCAGGACTCAAAGAGGCTCTGCCGGCAGAAGGCGTACAGGCCCAAACGGGCGCGGGACATGGCCACCACCAGTCGTCGCACGTCCCGGATGTGACCGATGTTCCTTGTGCGGACCAAGGAGAGGATCACGTAGTCGTTTTGTTGCCCCTGGTAACGGTCGACCGTTTCAACGGCCGCCGGGCGTCCGAAGTAGAAGCCGCCCTGGCTCCCACATCTTTGCCGAAGCACATCCTCCAGAAGACTCTTCTGTCCATTGTAAGTGGTCAAGATGGAGATCTTCTCCGCGGGATACCCGCACAGACGTAGATACATATAGAGGGCCACGCAGTACTCCGCCTCCCCTAGGTTCTGGTAGAAGTAGGGAGAGGGCTGGCTCTCGCCTTGGCCCCGGAAGTCCTCCACATTAATGCACTGGAAAGAGTGGGCCATGCCCGGGTTCGCCAACAAGTAGCGAGGGAGGGACGTCACGTTCGGCAGGTTCCCCAAGTCCTTATACCGCCAGGCGTAGAGGGCGGCCAAGGAGGGCCGGGCCCGTCCCTGTCTGTCGAGTTGGACGGTCTTGACGCCAAGCCGGACGAAGCGCGCAAAGAGAGATTGGTCCAGACGGGCATACTTTTGCAAGGCTTGGTTTTGAACGATGGGGGGAAGCTGGTGGTGGTCGCCGATCAAGACGACGCGCTTGAGCCGACAGCCCTCGATCGGGTCGACCTCTTGCAGGAGCATGGGAATGAAGGTTTCCACCTCCAAGATCTGCGCCGCCTCCTCCATCACCAATCCGTCGAATTTGAAACCCAACTCCACCAAACGCCCTCGGGTCAGGGCCGCGTGCGTGCACGTCATGGCGACGATCCGCGCTTGCTTGGTCAGCAGGTAGTCCCCCCGCATCCCATGGTGCCGCAGGAGTTCGAAGGCCCGATAGTCGGCAAGCTCCTCGAAAAGCCGGTCCAAGTGCCGGAAGCACCCACGAGCGACTTCCAAATCGTCGGCCCAAGAGTCCGTCGTAGACCGGAACAAGGGTTGTGGCGCCGTGGAGAAAAACGCGGTGAAAGGGAAAGCCGCCACGACCACTCCCCCGTCCTTGCCTCCCTCCTTGATAGCCGCCTCGAAGGCCTCGATCCTGGATTGCACCTGGTATAGGCGAAAGTATTCCGCCGTCTCACAGGTGAAATTACCCTCCGTCCCGCCTCCGCTTCCCCCCTCCCCTTCCTGCAAGCCTAGGCTTCTTGCCAGCCTCGTCACCTCCCCCAAGAGCTCCAAGCGCCTGGCCAGTGTGTAGTTGACGCGACCCCATTTGGTGAAATCGTAGCCTCCCTCCTGGCCCCTTCCCTCCACGTTCAACTCCTTCTCACCCGCACCCAACCGAAGCATGTGCCGAGGATCGATCGCCCGTCCCCTCAATTTTTCGAAAATGTCGTTCAAGACGGCGTTGGAATGGGTCACTACAAGGAAGCGCTGGGTCGGGAACAACCGGTACAGGTTTAGGATGATCTGCACGGCCACGTCCGTCTTGCCCGTCCCCGGCGGGCCTACCACCATCGTCAAACCAGGATTCATCCCGCTACGAATCGCCTCCACTTGCACAGGCGTGAAGCGCACGCTGTTCTTGGCGGGGTGGTCTTGAGGGTAGGGTCCAGGGTTCGGAGCCTGGTAGGGGCGAGCTACGATCTCCGTGTCCTCCGCGTTGAAATCCAGAGTCAGGGCGGGATAAGGGGAGGCTTCCAGCTCCTCGCTTCCTACGACCTTCCTCCCGCCCTCCTTCCCACCTTCGCTCTGTAGACAAACTCTGTGGTGGGGAAAGGCCTCTTGCAGGTGCCGCCAGTCCAAGAACGTGTCCCCAAAATCCACGCGCCGCAGGAGCTGCTCCTCCAGAGCCAGGTTCTTGTAGTGGGCCTGGGCGGGATCCCCGTAGCCGAGAAAGACGTCATGGAGCCAGGCCGGGACGGCATTTCCCACGTAGGCGGTGGTCATCAACCCTCGAATGGTTGCCAGAATGGCCTTGAAATTGTTCTCCTTGGCGCTACGCCGGATTAAGACGTTCATCCCTTCGTACACTTCCGCCGCTGTCGCTGCCCCGCCCCCCTTCCCTCCCTCCCTCGTTGCATCAGCATGGTACTGGGCCGGGTCCAACAAGACTTTGTACGTCCGCAAGGATCCCACCGGTCCTCCCCCCCTTCCTGCCTCCCGCCCTGGCCGCCCAGAGGGGTCATTCATCAGGTTCCCGGCGCCATCTCTCACTTCCCAAATCTCCGCCCCGCGCACATACTTGACTCCAAACTCCTCACAAAACACCCTTGCTTCCTCCTCCTCGTTCCCTCGCCCTCCCTGTCGCCCTCCACCCCTTCCTGCCCCGCTTGCACCTCCTCCTTGCGGATTCTCGATGCGAACGAGAAACACTACGTCGTGCTCCCGCAACAGGTCCCATTCCTCCCGCCCTCCCTCCCTCCCTCCCTCCCTCAGATCTACCGTTATCTCCGCCTTGACGCCAGCCGGGACCCTTTCTCCTAGATTGGGTTTCAAAACCTCCGTGATCACTACACCTCGTCCTCCATCCTTGCCTCCTTTCCTCAGGGGAACCCCCATGCGCGCCCAACCCCGAAAAGCAACCCCTCCCTCCGGCCCTTCCTGCCTCACTGGCTGCAGATACCGGAGAGTTGTCATCAAGTCGGCGCGAATCTCGTAGGCGCTCTCGACCCGAAAGAGCGTATAGCTCCTGAGGAGGTAGTCCACGAACGTGAGGAACTGCAGGTTCAGCTTGGGCAAAGCCAACAGAGGCCCTTCCACCACGACCACGGCCCCGTCCTCCGTCCCGCCCTCCGTCGGGACCACGTTGGGATCCCACAAAACCTGCTCGTCTGCGTAGAGGGGTCGTTCGTTGATCTCCTGGATCATGTTTTGACGCTTCGCGTGCCAGTCGACCAGGACCTCCGTCCAGAAAGCCCGCCCGCCCTCCATCCCTTCCTCCTTCCCTCCCTCGGCCCGGCCCACCAATCGGAGCTTGCGCGCCACGTCCACGAGCTCTTCGTCGCTGAGTCGGGAAAGGAAGGAAGCGAGGACGGTGGCGTCTCCCACAGCGGCCGAAGACGCGAAGGCCAAGTCTTTGAGACTGTTTTGAAAGTATTTGAAGGCGAGGCGCTGCAGCACGTGGGTCCGGGAGAAGTGCAGGGAGGCCATTTCGTTGTCTGTGAGAGGCATGCCCGTGTGGTCGTTGATCTCGAAGGAGAGGTAAAAGCGGAGCGAGTCTGAGAGCTGGCAGGCCAGCCTATGATGAGGGGGAGGGGTGGCAAGGGGGGGGAGAGCGAGGAAGGGCGAGAGGGAGAGGCGGACGCTCAAATGTCGATCCTGTAGCAGGGCCTTGAGGAAGCGGCGGGTAGGGAGCTGGGCAAGCAGGTCAATGAGCAGCTCGAGGAAGCGGAGGGCGAAGCGCCTGAGGACATGCGTGGAGGCATGCTCGGTCCCAGCGAGTCCGTTCCCGCTGCCGGGCATGCCGGACGCTGGCGTGAGACCCTCAGAGGGGGGGGCGGGGATGGCCTCCACGACAGCCAAGAACTCATCGATGGCCTCGGGGAGGAAAGTGGACTCGAAGGAAGACAGGGCATCGGCTCCTCCGCCTTCTCCCGTCTTCTTCCTATCCCCCTCCTTCTTCCTCTTCCGCCCGTGTGCCTGCGGCGTCTCCGAACCCTCCTTTCCTGTCCCGACTTCCCCGTTTTCTTGCACCCCTTCTTTCCTCTTCTTTTGCTCCTGTAGATGCAGCCAGTGCCGCCGCAGGGGGGGGAAGTTCTCCAGCTCTATCTTCCGGCGCCCCTCGCTGAGTGCCTCCCAAAGGGAAAGGGAGGTCAACCGCAGCACCACACCCCTGACCATGGGCTCCTCTAACGACTGGAAGGCATGGATGAGGAAGAGAAGGAGGAGAAATTTCTCCTTGGGCGAGGCGGCGGAGGGTTTGGGCGTGGGGGAAGGAAGGAGGGGGCTTTCCAGGTAGAGGCGAAGGACGCGGGTGAAAAAGCCCGTGAACTTGGCGGTTGTCGCTTCCCCTTCTCCCTCCCGCACGCTTGTCCGCAAACTCTCCCAGGCTGACACGCCTTCCTTCAGCTTCTGCACAATGAGGAGGACAAGGGAGAGGAGGTGCGCCTTGTCGGCGGTCGCGTGGTCGAAGAACGGCCACAGGTAGGCCTCCAGGTAGGCGCTCAGCTCCAACGCCTGCAGCTTCTGCCCGCCCGGGCCGCGCTGATTCATCGCCTCCGGTCCGATCTCCTCCTCGTAGATGGCACGCACCACCTGGGGCTGGAATGTGTTGGCGGAAGGGTTGGCCCTGTTCGGCCAGTGCTCGCGAGCCAGGGCGCTCAATCTGTCCCCGGCTGCCTGCTTCGCCGCCGGGGACGTCCCTCCCGGCCCTCCTTCCCTCCTTTTCCCGACTTGTCCTCCCTCAAGTCCTTTCTTGGCGCTCGGAGTCCCATCCAGCGTCCCTCTTCCTCTTCCTCCGCCCTTCCTTCCTTCCTCCCGCCCCACTCCTCGTCCTCCTCCACCACGCTGCCCGCGGCCTTTCCTCTCTCGGTCACGGCCTGCCCCTTGTCTTGCTCCGTGTTCCCGCACACTTGTCCTGTTATCGCTGCCAGGCTTATCCGGTACAGGAGAAGAGGCCTCGGGTGACTGCTTAGCAGCAGCCACCTCGATAGGAGCCTCAGGAATGATGTCGGCGTTGGAGGCACCGGCTCTGGAGGAGGCAGGAGGGACATTTTGCTCTCCTTCTGGCGTTTCTTGTGCTTCAAAATTTCGTGCCATTTTCACAGGAGCGCTAGAGGGAGGAGTGGGAATTGTATCTGATGCTAATCCCGTTGAAGGAGGAACATGCTCTTTCTTAGCTCTAGACGGCCTCGACGAAGGAGGCGCCCCTCCTTTACCAGAGTCCACGTCTTTCTTCCCTTCCTGCTCTTTTTCATCCCCATCACCTGTTCGCTTCCTCTTCACAGGCGGCTGCAGTGCGGGAACGGGAATTGTGCAGGAGATCAAAAGACGAGGATTGTAAGGGGAAGGAACGGGGGCATACCATCGAAAGGGACCCGAGTTACTTTTACCTACCTTTCGTTTCGGTGCCATTCTCACGCGATAGTCGAAAGGAAGCGGGAGGCAAGCAAAATTTGAAAGCTAGCGCGCCTGTGCATGTTGCAGGTTTTTAAAAACAAAGAGGAGGGAAAGAGGATGGAAGGGAAAGCGGCGTGAGTGGATGGGTGAGGAGGTCAGGGACGAGATTGCTGCGAGGTCCGCGGGCTTGAAATCCACAAGTGAAAATCCCTGACATTTGAATCAACTCGCGAACATGGTGTACTTCCATGCCGCGCGTTGGCGTGCACATAGCCAAGATGCCCGGGGTGGAGGAGGGAGGAGGGAGGAGGAGGGGGAGGGAGAGAGGCGATGTTTCTCGTCCCCCCTTTGGCCCCTCCAGGGGCAACGTCTGGGCTTGTGGCGCGGTAATCGGGCCACTGAAGTAAGACTTTCCTCGCGTATTTCTAGCCTCATAATTATTTTTTGGAATATATACTGCTCCATTGAGCAATTATAGGCCACAAGCAAAACAGTTTTGCCTTCGATGTCCATGTCTCAGATGCCAGTTGAAATAATGAAAAAGCATCGCTGCTTCCGTCAGGGTGGACTGCTAGTGATTTTTGCCTTATTTTTTATGGTCTCAAGCCAGGCCCAGATCCTGCAAAAGCAAAATGCTGGGTCATCTCCCAATAATACGCCTACTACACTGTCGATCGTCCTCGCAAAATTGCGGAATGCTGCCATTAAAGCCTTGAAGTAAGATTGGATAGCTCGATATTCGATCTTCCCACAATGATGTTCCTTTCTTTTCCTGATGTATGTTTTTGCATTCTTTCATTATTATCTTACAGCGACCGCGGGTACACTGACCTGGCAGAGATTACTGTAGCACAAGACAAGCCTCTCGGTCGCTGGGGAAAGCTAGCTTCGTCTGATGCGGGCTCCAACATCGAGTCAGGGAGCAGCCTCGTGACGCTTGAGTTGCCCCCCGAGCCGCTGGCCGAGCTCGTCAATGTCATGGACCTGTACCGATCCCTCTTTGGTATCACGCCGGATGTATGTCATTTAGTTGTTGATCTGTCCCTTATGTTAAGGCTTTACACAGTCCTTCATACATGGAGCTAAAGTTCGGTCTTTATTCCCACCCCCGCCCTCACTTAGTTTTCCGATGTCAACGATACCGTCACCTTCTACCGAAAAGTCAAGGAGATCATTCTTACCTCCAGTCCGTAAGTCTAAGCAAGTGCTGAGCCTGAGACTCCACTTCGTTTCCTTCAATCCTCTCTTGGCCACCTGGCTCCAAGTCTCACGCTCCACTCACACCAATTAGGTCCTTCTCCCTCGATTGCCAGCCCAGCTTTCGCGTATGGCCGGAGGAGATCAATGCGGGCTTCGTAGACCAAAATTCAGCGGCCCATATCATGATTTTTCCCGCCTTCGGTCCCAACGATCTCGTCATGATCGAGGGCAGCTTCCCAGCCGCCAGGTACTTCTCCTTCCAGACGTACGACGGAAATTTCTCACCGGTAGGATTTTTGCGCGACGCCCACATCCATCCCCTAGGCACCGGGCGCAACCCTTACTTCACACCACCTCCGGATGGCACGGAGGAGGGGGCTGGAGAAGAAGCGCGGGAGGAAGGCCGCTATCGACTCTATTTGACCAAGGACGGCAAGCGAGGCTTCAGGAATGAGCTGGGTGTGGCCAAGTCAAACTTTTCACTGGGGGGCTTGGTGCTGGTCATCTTTAGGATTTATGGAGTAGATCCCTCTGCCAACGCGACAGACCCGGGGCTGGCGCCCTGGGGATTTGTCCCTCCCATCCAAGTCCGGTCCAAGCTGCTGGGGTGAGTGCCATGAGGGAGGGGTTGGGAGGACCGGCTTTCTTGCCAGCTCCTACCGGTTGCAGGGCTGGGAATTATGTTGGCTCAGAAAGGTGCACTTTCCTGCCATCCGTTTAG
>Ga0102934_1002322_pt1 | contig 13120 bp, 12 predicted proteins | sample SalPonR2_A_D1_MG_FD_78175 | JGI IMG/M metagenome (GOLD analysis project Ga0102934, IMG submission 78175) | Salt pond soil microbial communities from South San Francisco under conditions of wetland restoration - Salt Pond MetaG R2_A_D1_MG | ecosystem: Environmental > Aquatic > Marine > Intertidal...
AATGGCTATTGAAGGTGTACACGTGGTGCAAGCGGCGGCACTGCTGGGTGCCGGCCTGTCCATGGGCCTGGGGGCTATCGGACCGGGGGTCGGCGAAGGGCTCGTGGCTTCCAAGGCTTGCGAGGCAATCGGCAGAAATCCCGGAGAAGCGGGCCTTTTGACCCGCACCATGCTGGTGGGACAGGCTGTTTCCGAGTCCACCGGCATTTACTCCCTTGTCGTTGCCCTGCTTCTGCTCTTTGTTGTCTAAAATCCTCGGCAGGCGGGGCAATATATGGAAATTATCAGTAAAATCGTAATGGTCAGCATTAACGAGACACTTTTTGTCGAGCTGATCTCGTTTTTGATTTTCCTGTTCCTGATCAATCGGATCATGTTCCGTCCCCTGCGGGCCGTAATGCAGGAGCGCGATCAGCACATAACCGATTTGAGCCAGGAAATCAATAATGCCCGCGATACCATCAGGGAACTGCATCAACAGTTGGACGCCCAGGAAAAGGAAGCGGTTGAAAAGGCCACCAACGAACGAATCGGGATGGAAAACGAGGGCGCAAAACAGGCTCAGACGCTGCTGGAGGAATCCAAACAGCAGATCAGTGAAATCCAGGCCGAAAACGAACGCTTTGTGGCCTCCCAGATTGCAGAAGCCCGTGAAAGCCTGCAAAAAGAAGCCGAACGCCTTGCAAGGGAAATGATGGAAAAAATTCTTGATCGGAGGCTGGCCCGTGAATAAGAGAAGCAGAGCAACCGCTGGCCGATTGATCCGCCTGCTGCCGCTCATTTTGATTGGGCTCCACGTCCTGGCCGCCCATGCAGCCGCCGCTGATTCCTCTGCAGCGGAGTGGCGCAGCATTTATGACACTGTTATGCTCTGGATCAACTTCCTGATTCTGGCCGGGCTCATCTACCATTTCGGGCGCAAGCCCCTTGCCAATTTCCTGCAGGGCCAGAAAAAGGGAATTGCCGACCAGATCGAAAAACTGCAGGGCCGCAAGCAGGAACTCGAAGGCCAGATTCAGCAATACCGGGAGGCGATCGCCCAGAGTGAAAAGCGGTTCGAGAAGATCCAGGCCCGGATAAAGGAGGAAGGGCGGCGCAAACGCCAGGAGATTATTGATCAGGCCAATGAACAGAGCCGCAATATGCTGGAAATGGAGAAAAAAAAGGCGGCCAACCGGATAATGCAAGCCAGGCACCGGTTGATGGCCGAACTTGCGGATTCAGCCAGTGAAAAAGCCCTCCGGATGCTGCCCGAAGAAATAACGGCCGAAGACCAGGAAAACATGCTGCAGCATTATATCAAGCAGATTCACGATTATTCTCAGAAAGCCGGTTAACCGGATCGCCCCCCGTCAGGGGGGCTTTCCCGGCCAAATCATTGCCTATGAACCTGGAAAATCACCCGATAAGCACAAAATACGAACTGGAAACCGTCCCCATCGGCATCGGCGGCAAGCGGATGCAGTTCTACCGCGTGGGCAACTGGGAGCCTTTCATTGAAAAGCTCTTTGCAGAAGGCGGCAGTTTTACGGACTTTCCCCACTGGATCAAAATATGGGAGGCTTCCCTGGTTCTTGCCGATTATCTGCTGGAGGCAGGCCTAAAACGCCCGCAGAGCGTGCTGGAGGTCGGGGCCGGCATGGGAATTACCGGAATGTTCCTGGCTGCCTTCGGCCACGAGGTAACCCTTACCGACAATCAGGAGGACAGTCTGGCGCTTTTGCGGCTCAACGTCGAATACAACAGCTTATCCGACTACGCCCGGATCCGGTCTTTGGACTGGCATGAGCCGGATCTGGAGGGCCGCTTTGATATCATCTGCGGTGCAGAGGTAATTTACCAGGAATCTGCTTTTGCTCCCCTGACGGCGCTCTTCCGCAGGCACCTAAAGCCGGAAGGACGCATATACCTGGCCCATGACCGGCAGCGCAACAGCTCGGAACAATTCATTTCCCGGCTTCCCCGGGCCATGACGGCGGAGAGCGTCACCAAGACCTTTCGCGGAGGGGATATGGCCCGGCGCATTGTTATCCATACCATAAAATTCCGCGATTAAAGAGTCCCGGGCGCTTTATTTTTGTCCCTCTTCGTTTTTTTTCTCCAGAAATCCGGGCTGGCGATAGGCTGGATGGGGATAGCTGTAGAAGCCCCGGCCGGTTTTTGTGCCCAGAAGCCCTTTGTCCACATACCGGCGAAGAAATTCTGCGTTTTTCCGGTACCGGGGATCCCCGGTTTCCTCTGCCCAGTACTCGGTAACTTGTAACACGGTATCCAGGCCGATCCCGTCCATTATCCCGAAGGGTCCCACATCCGTCATCATAACGCCCATCCAGGAGCGATCAATATCCTCGATGGAAGCCACGGCAGTTGCCGCAAGACCCTGGGCGGCTTTTAAAAGCTCCATCAGCATGGCATTGAACACGTAGCCCGGACTCTCGCGGCAAATCATGATCGGCACAAGGCAGCTGTGCGCCGCCAATGCTTCGATAAAGGCGACGGTCTCAGCAGAAGTGCCGGGATGGGGCATGATGTCCACCACCGTGCTAAACCGCAGGTCGTGGAAATGCAGTGCCGCAAACTTTTCCGGACGGCCGGTCTGTTGGGCAAACCGGGAGGGCAGAAGCGATGATGTGTTGGTGGTAAAAACCGCGTGCGCCGGGCATATGGCATGAAACCGGGAAAACACCCGCCCCTTGAGATCCGGATCCTCCGGCACGGACTCGCTGACAAAATCGGCGGCCTCGCCGGCCATCTGCGGATCATCGGTTGGCCGAATCCGCTCCAGCGCGGCATCGGCAGCCTCCGGTGCCAGACGATTGGCTCTTACGTAAGCCCTGGCCACCTTTCCCGCCCGCTGCCCGGTCTTGTCCAGTTCCCCGCGGCTGATATCATAGAGGTTGACAGCAAATCCGGAGGCGGCAAAATGGAAGCCGATCTGCTGGCCCATGCTCCCGGCTCCAATGATCAAAATCTGTCTGATATCCTCCGCCTGCATCCAGTCAGCCTCCTGTTTTTCCTGTTTTCTCCGGTTCCGGGGTCTCCCGGCAAAAAAACGCACACCCGCCAAACTTCCTTTTTCCCCTAACAGATCGCAGGCCAAAAATCAAAGGCCAAGGCCTGTAGAGGCAGGGCAGGCAGGTCCGTCCGGGAGCTGCAGGGCTGCAGCTCCCGGCGTACCGGGGAGATTAAAGCTCCAGATAAATCACCGATTTGGCCATGGGAAGATCGCGGAGCTGCTCGAGCAGTTCCTCTGAAAGGGATGAATCCGTTCTCAGGAATACGATATTGCGCTCCCCGTCCGGCTCCTGGCCAACGGTCATCTTGGAAATGTTTACCTGGTTCTCTCCCAGAAGGGTCCCGATGCTCCCGATTTCCCCCGGAATATTTAAATTGTGAATCAGGGTCAGGTAACCTTCCGGCTTCATTTCGAGGCGAAAATCGTTAATTTTAACGACCCGGGGATAATTTCTGCCGAAAACGGTTCCACTGACCATGCTGCTCATCTCGCTGCTAACCACCTCCATGGTTATCAGATGGTTATACTCCATCGCCTCCTCGCTGGTGGACTCGGAAACCTTGATACCGTCCTCCTTGGCCAGAAACGGAGCATTGACCGTATTGACATCCTCCATGGAGAGATGGTCCAGCAGGCCGGTCAGAAAGGCGGTGGAAACGGGTTTTAAATCCATGTTTTCAAAATTGCCGTTGTACTCAATTTTGACTTCCTTGATATGCCCGCTTATCAGTTGGGCTTGCAGACGGCCCATCCGGTCGGCCAGAAAAAGAAAGGGGTTGAGCAGCTCCAGATCCTCGCCGGATACAGACGGCGTATTCACTGCGTTTTCCACAGTATTGGTATTGAGATAGGCGATAATCTGATTGGCCACCATCACGGCCACATTGGTCTGTGCCTCTGCCGTGGAGGCTCCCAGGTGGGGCGTTGCAATCAGGTTGTCAAGCTGGAGCAGCTTGTAATCCTCCGGAGGGGGCTCGGTATTAAAAACATCCAGGGCTACTCCTGCCACCTTGCCGGACTGCATGGCCTCATACAGGGCATCTTCGTCCACAATCCCCCCGCGCGCGCAATTAATCAGCATCACCCCGTCCTTCATCTGTTCAAAGGCCTTTTTGTTGATAAGCCCGGTGGTCTTTTTGGACTTCGGCACATGCACGCTGATATAGTCGGAGGAACTGAAGAGCTCTTTCAGCGACACGCTCTTGCAGCCGGCTTTCTCGATTTTATCGGGGGTTACCACGGGATCGTAGACCTTTACCTGCATGCGCAGGCCGCGAGCCCTGTTGGCGACGATGGAGCCGATCTTGCCGAAACCGATCACGCCCAGCGTCTTGTTATAAATCTCCCGGCCCTGCAGCTTCTTCTTGTCCCACCGCCCCGCTTTCAGGGAGGCGGTACCCTGGGGGATATTGCGGGTAAGGGCCATCATCATGGCAATGGCATGCTCGGCCGTTGTGACGATATTGCCCGTTGGCGTGTTCATCACAATAACGCCGCGCTTTGTGGCGCTCTCCACATCAATGTTGTCCACTCCGATCCCGGCCCGGCCGATGGCTTTCAAATTGGTGGCCGCCTCCAGCACGTCGTCGGTTACCTTGGTGGCACTGCGGACCACAAGCGCATCATATTCGCCGATGATTTCCTTGAGTTCTTCAGGAGAAAGCCCGGTCTTTACGTCCACATCGATGCCGTCCGCCTCTTCCATCAGCTTGATTCCGGCATCGCCGAGTTTATCACTTACCAGTACTTTCATCTTCATACCTCCTTGGTCCGGGCAGGCGCATCCCCGGCTGCCCGGACGTGCAAAATAATCTATTCCAAATTTAAACGGTTATCCCGATATGCGGACAGATAATTGGAGCAGAATTCATCTTTTCCGATCAGGGTCTCCGCAGCAATAATATTGGCCATCATCCGCTTGTCCAGGGGATTGATAATAGCCCCATCCAGCTTCTTGGCTATGGCCATGACCATAAAAGTCTGGTTGACCAACTTCCTCTCCGGCAGGCCATAGGAAACATTCGACAGGCCGCAGATGGTATGAACACCGGGGAAGCCGGTCATTATGGCTTCTATGGCATTCAGGAACTCCCTTCCATACGAATCACTGGTGGAAATCGGCTGAACCAGCGGGTCCACATAAATGTTTTCGATAGCCACGTTGTTTTTCACCAGACTGTTAATCAATTCATCGGCAATTGCCACGCGGTCATCCTTTGTCTCCGGCATTCCCTTGTCACTCATGCAAAGGGCGATCACCTTGAGATCGGTGCCGGCAATGACCGGAAGCAGCGCATCATAGCGCTCTTTTTCCAGGGAGATGGAATTGACCATCGGGGTACCCTTGTGAATGGACAACGCAGCCTCCACCACTGCAGGATCGGGGCTATCTATGCAGCAGGGAGTCTCCACCGCCTCCTGCACGGTTTTGACAAGCCACTGCATGTATCCGGATTCCTTGCCCACATAAACCCCGGCATTGACGTCAATAAAATCCGCTCCGTGTTCGTACTGATCCTTTGCAATTTTTTTTATTTCCGCACTGTCCTCTGCGTCTATAGCCGCCTTAATCGGCTTTCGACTGGAATTGATCAATTCGCCTACAATTTGCATACGCCCTCTCCTTTACTCCTTGTATAATAAAACTTTGTTTCCACCTAAACCAAAGTCCCAAATTTCCAAGTAACTTTTATACTGATGGTATCGGGGAAAGCCGGTTGTCCTGCAACCCGCGGCGGCTTTTCCCTCCGCTTCAGTCGGCAAATTCCATGCTGCCGACGTAGAGCTCCATAAAATCAGGCCGGGTTTCTATGCATATATGCTCCATCTGCTGCATATGCTCCTCCAGGAATCTGCGGTTCGCTACGTTGCGCAAAAGACGTACACTGCCGATCCGGGAGGTGTTTCCCGCAAAAAAGACCTTTTGCGCCATCCCCGGGGGCAGGAGGCCGATTCCTTCCAGGTTTTCCGGCCGGAGGGAATAGCCGAAGCCGCCGGCAATGACCACACGATCGACCTCGTCGGCCTTCACCTGCGCTTCTGCCATAAGGATTTCGATCGCCGCCCGGATGGCACTTTTGGCAAGCTGCACCTGGCGCACATCCTCCTGGGTAAAATAAACCTTGCCGCCGATATGGAAGGCCGCCTTCTCGTTGATCTCGTAAAGACGGGCAGCGATATCGGGATCCAGGCCGTCGGCCTCATGCGGTCGGCGCATACGGCCGGTTGCATCAATCACGCGGATTTTCCACAGGGCTGCCGTCAAGTCCACGATACCACTGCCGCAGATCCCTTTCACCGGCGCATTGCCGATGGTTTTCAGCGCAATCTGTCCGCCGTTCGTCGTGACCCTTTCCAGGGCCCCGATCTGGGCCCGGCTCCCGCTTGAGAGGCCCATGCCTTCAAAGGCCGGGCCTGCGGCAGTGGAGGTCATCAGATACCTGCCGCCGGCATTCAATCCCATCTCTCCGTTGGTGCCGATATCGACAAAAAGGACCGATTGCCCCCGGGCAAAAAACCCCTGGCAGACCAGAAGGCCTGCGGATATATCCGCCCCGATATAGGCATGCACCACAGGGGGCACATAAACCCGGGCCTGCGGGTGAACGTCCAGTCCGAAACGGGAGGCAGGATAGCTCGTCCCGCTCTCAATCCCGACACGAAAGGGAACACGGCCGAGCGGCTCCGGATCAATGCCTGCGGCAAGCTGCAGCATGGTGGTGTTGCCGCCGACCACCACGTCCACAATCCCGTTTGTACCCACCCGGGAATCCGAGCAGACCTCTTCGATAAGAAGATTTAAGCCGTCCCGGACACAATTGGAAAGCTCTGCAAGGCCTTCCGGCGTGGAACCGGCCTGAATCCGCCGCACCACATCATGGCCGTAGTGAATCTGCGGATTCAGGCTTGAAGCGGTGGAAAGCTCCCGGCAGGAATCCAGACAAAGAAGCGTTACCACCAGCGTAGTGGTCCCGATATCAATGGCCAGCCCCTTGGGGGACATGCCCTCCTCCCAGTCAGCGAGCCGCACCGGCTCCTGCTGCTCGTAATGCAGCCAGAAGCCCTCTTCCGTTTTGCTGATCCGCACTGCCGGATTGCCGGACGGCTCCGCCTCCTGCCGGTCCGGGTTTGCGGAGCCCGCCTCATCCCGGGCATCCTCCGGGTACCTGTCTCCCTCCAGGATTCGGTACTCATCACGGGTATAGCCTTCCAGAAGATGCACCGTTATATCATGGCGGGGCTTGAGCTGACAGGCAAGCCGGATGCCCTCAGCTTCCTGTTCTTCCGTGATATCCGGATGCGGCGTCCGCTCCACATTCTCCGGATTCTCGACCCGGATCCGGCATTTGCCGCATATGCCCTGGCCGTTGCAGGGGGTGTCAAGCTCGACGCCGGCCCGGTAAAGAGCGTCGCGAACGTTTTCGCCGCGCCGGATCTCAATGGATTGACCTAATGGATATATGGTCAGTTTTGGCATTGCTGATACCGATTGTTTCCAACTGCGGGTGTAGGGATGAAGGTTTGGCCGCTCAAGGCCCCCGGCGAACAGAGAACGTCCGATGCCGCTCAGATCCCGGGCAGCCGGGTCAGGGAGATCATCTCCTGGAGATCTTCAGCCAAGAACTTCAGGTCCTTGCGAAGCTCTTCACCGTCGACTTCCCTGGGGACAACCACGCTCGTCCGCATGAGGAAGATGGGCTTCCCATCTCTTTTCCGGGACTCAATCTTTGTTTCCATATCGACGATATTGATATTCAAAGAGGCCAGCAGCTGGGTCGTTCTGTAGACGATGCCCATGCGGTCGACCCCCTTTACCCGCACCTCGTAGTTGGGCTCGGATTCTCTCTGCGGCCCTTTTGGTTCATCCACAGGGAAAAGCGTGACTTTCAACCCCTCCTGCCCGTCAAGCCGCTCGCAGGCCGCGGATAGCGCATCACCCATCTCTTTTGAGCTGGCACTCACCAGAATCATCAGGGCGAAATGGTTGCCCAGAAGGGTCATTCGCGAGTCTTCAAAATTGCACCCGCAGTTATAGATTTCCTTGGAAACCCCGGCCACAATGCCTGTAACATTGCGCCCAACGGCAGAGATAATAAATTCCTGTTTCATAATGCACCCATTCGATTCCCGCTATGCTTGCGTTGAAAAATCCACTCCACAACAGCCGTGCGATCGCGCTACTGTTCCGGGCCTTCCACATACACCGGCCGGCACAACTCCTCGAGTGCTGCTCCTGCAATCCTGCAGGATTTGTCATGGACCCCGGGGTTGAAGTATATACTGGAGGTGTTGACCAGCGCCTTGTCCATATACACCGGCATTTCTGTAAAATGGCCGAAAGGCGGCACGCAGCCCACATCACAGCCGATTTTCTCCAGAACTTCTTCAGGCTTGGCAAAGGACACCTTTTTGGTCTGCGCCGCCTTTGCCACCCGCTTCCAATCCACCCGGCGATCGCCCGGCAGCACCATCACGATCATCTCGCTCTCCCGGGTCTTGAGCACCAGGGATTTCACGGTCTCCGATTCTTCCACCTGCAGGGCCTGCGCCATGGCCGGATTGGTATAAACCGGCTCGTGGGCTATCACTTCATAGGCAACCTGGTTTTGCTCCAGTATCTGCCGGATACTTTCCTCAAGTGTCATAACTCCTCTTCCTGCTGCGCTATCGGGGCAGCGTTCCCCATTGCTCCGACAAGCGGGGGTTGCCTACCGCACGGGCCTGAACCCGTTCAATGGCGCCATCGGTTTTCACCTTGACACTTGCCTGCGGAGACACGGCCCCCGAGCTGGAAGCGCTTTCCACCGCGAGTTCTTTCACCTTGGCCTTGGCATAGGCAAAGGCCTCCTCGTATTCGGAAAAACTGTTCCGTTCATCGCCGATCTGGACGATATGGGCGTGTGCGCCGTCAACTTCCTGCACGTAGACAAGCGCCTCCTTGTCCGCCATCACGGATCCGGCCACCGCACCGGCGGCATTTGCCACATGGGCATGGTCCGGGAGGATAAAAGGGGCCTTTAGGGTCTCCGCCACCTTCTTGACAAATATGCCGGCAGGCGCACCAATGCCGATCACGGGAAAACGACTGGCCACATTTACGGAAACATATTCATTGCTGCCGCTGATGGCCTCATCGACCATCCACCGGCCCCAGTCCCCGTCAACGATCTCCGGCAGATCCACTTCATCCTCCTGGCTGGCAAGAAATATGATCGCCTCCTCGACCATGGTGGCCACGATCATCTCCAGGGTCTCGGAGACAAAATGCTTGGGGTTTCTGCCATAAATATGGCAGGCGCACTCCATTGCCTGCCGGGCTGCATCCACGTCCCACACGTCCATCTGCCCATTCACATGAAGCAGGTCCGAAGGCGTAAGGGTCGCCTGCTCGATCAGACCCTGGCGGATCAGGGGATCCCCCTGTAGCTGAACCGCATGATAGACCCCCATGGCCTTTAATATTTCCGTAAGACTCCGGGGGGATTCATTTAAAAAACGGATCAGTTCCGCATGCTGGGGATCGGTTATGCCGCAGGCTTCCGGATCCATGGGTTTATGCAGAAACCAGTAATCCAGATCATTCTGGGTCCATGTGCTCGGATCCTTGCGCTTGAGACCGGCAATGGTTTTTTTGACACTCGGGTACTGGGAGGCCAGACGGCACAGGGGAACCACGCGGTCGGGGCCTACCTGGGCTCTGCCGCCCTGGGCAAATGATATCCGGCTGTCGCAGCCCACACAGGCCGTACGGATCCGGGCGGCCTTTACAGCAGTCTTGATCTCGCCCACCCGGGCGCCTTCATCGGTTATGGTCATCTGGGAATCCTGGATCAGTGCCATATCCGTGGTAGTGCCCCCGACATCGATCATCAGGGCATTGCCATGGCGGGAGAAGAACAGTCCGCCGATCGCGCTTGCGGCAGGACCGGAGAGAATTGTTTCCACCGGTTTTTCCGCGGCTTCGGCATGGGGCATGAGGGATCCGTCCCCCTTGACAATCATCAGCGGTGCGTGGATCTCCTGATCTTCCAGGGATTCCTGCACCGCTGCAATAAACTCCTGCATGACGGCGACCAGCGAAGCGTTCAGACAGGCTGTGGTGGCCCGCTTGATGGAGTCGATCTGGGTGGAGAGCTGGTGGCCCAGCACCACCGGCACTTCGCAGATCTCCCGGATAGCCGCAAATACTGCCTCTTCATGGGAGGGATTCAGGGGGCTGAAATAACTGGAGACAGCAAAGGCATCCACCTTGTCCTGATGCTCTCTGACCCATGCCTTGATACCCTCCAGGTCCAGCGGGGCATTCTCTGCGCCCTGCGAGTTGTGGCCGCCCTCGAAATAGGCAAAATACCGGGTGGCAAAATTGGCATCCAGCCCGTAGGAAGAAATGAGCTCCGGATCGTATCCGATCAGGGCCAACCCCACCTCCCGGCTTTCCCTTCGGCAATGGAGTTGGTGGCCAGTGTGCTGGAGATTCCCACCAACTTGACATTGGCCGGGTTTTTAATCTCCAACATTTTCAGTACGGTAATAACGCCCTCGGCCAGATTCGCACGGGTGGTCAGCGTCTTTCCCGAGGCCACTACCCGGCGCGTGCGATAATCCATCAACACGCCGTCAGTATAGGTGCCCCCGGTATCAATGCCCACCACGAAATCACCGGCAAAGGACTTTTTTGCTGCACCCACCTCTTTCAATTGGATTGATTTCCCTTCCTTCGTATACATTGGCATCCGCCCCCGTCCGCAGCATACAGCGGCCGCAGGGCTTTCCTCCTTCTTTCCGCATCAGTTTTTCCGCTGCGCCGCACCATCATATAAGACGCCTTCTGGCAGCCGTCACCGGATTCTTTTGTTTTCCAACTGCTCCCGCGGCGCCGCCTTCATTTTGATGGATGCAGGTGCCGCCGCGGCAACCGTCGCGCCCGTGGGGCATAGCGCGCTGCCGACTCCCACAGACAAAGCAAGGCCGCCGTCATAGGGGCGGCGCAATGATCGAAAGCCTGTTCGTCCCGCGTGCGCGACGAACAGGCTCTTTCTCCGTTTGATTCTGCGCTGCGACTGCAGCCCCGGGCCGCTTAGGTGCTCCGGACCCGCTCTTCGGCTTCTTCCAGAATTTTGTCGATATCCTTTTTGGCCTCCGGCGGAACGCGTTTTTCGGGGCCTTCGTGGTTCTCCATCAGATCCCGGCCTTTCTTGAGCACCCGGTCTTTCATCGTGGTCCGGCCCCAGGCATCCCAGTCTTCATAGCTGTTTCTGTCCATCAGGGTCGGCATGTAGTGTTTGCGGAACCACTTCATTGTGTGGTCCTCGTAGAGATAATGGCCGCCCGGCCCCACGTTGCAGATCTGCTCCACAGCCATGGTTTCCTCATTCACCTCCAGGCCGCCGGCAATCAGGCGGCTCATGCCGATGATTTCATCATCCAAGACGGTCTGGTAGATATCCCCGCAAAGGCCGGATTCCGTGTAGCCGTTATCGTGGACGAAGTTTGCGCCCGAGAGCATGGCCATATGAATCGAGAGTGCAGCTTCCATACCGGACTGCAGCTCCAGGCACTTGGTGTCCGTGCAGCCTGAAGTCGAATACATGGGCAGCCCCACAAACTGGAGCATCTCCGTAAGCCCGGCGCTCAAAATACTCAGCTCCGGAGCCCCGTAGGAATAAATCGTATGGCGCATATCCAGGATGGACTGAACACCGCCGATAATGATACAGGTACCGGGGTTCATAAGCTGGGAGACCACCACCCCCACCATGGATTCTGACATGGCGACCACGAGCTGGCCGGCATGGGTGGCGGGCACTGTGCCCCCGCCGATGGCGCAGGGGCTGTATACCTGCGGAATCCGGTGTTCTGCACAGTACATACACTTGTCAATGGCATGGAAATCCGAAACCAGCGGAGAGATCGGCTCGCCGTAATGGATGTAGTTCGGCCGCCTCTGAAACGCTTCCTCGCCGCCTGCCATGACGATGCCGACCCGGTGTTCATCGCGGCATCCGTCCCTGGTAAAAGCCCAGTTCATGATGATCTTGCGGGTATTCTGAATCATGTCCGCAAACTCATAAATGTCTGCAAGACCGTTTGTCACGTCATTGATGGAGCCCAGGGACTGGACGTATCCGATGTTGGGCAGCGCATCGCAGACACGGGCCACGGTCGTGGCATCTTTTCGCAGGTAGGGCCTGCGCTCCAGGGTTTCCGGATCAATAAAATTGGGCGGCGTGGGGCCCGGGCCGAAATAACTGCGGCCGCGCTCCACGTAGCACATCTCTTCGTTTCCGTCCCAGCTGAAGAGGGTGGTGATGGGCGGAAGCGTGGACAGGGCCTGCCGGACGATTTCCGGCGGAATGCGCACGCGTATCCCGTCGACCTTGCAGCGGTTTTTGGCCAGAAGTTCCCTGGCGCCTTCGTGATGGACGTCAGCCCCTGTATCGTTTAATGTCTTGATAACGCCATGAAATATCCGCTCTTTCTGGTCCTCCGACATCATGGAGAACCGGACGGTGTCATTGGCAATATAGTTGGTTACCTTGTCATGAATCATAACAGCCTCTCCTTTATGCTCACACATGCAGCCCAAGGCGGCATGGCCATGGTCAAAGGGTATGGTTATTTGGAATGCCGCTCTTCCGCGTCATCAATAATCTGCTTGAGCTCTTTGCGGATCCCGTCATCTATGGGCTCGGGCTCATAGGTATCCAGTATGCGTCTGGTCTCTTCTTTTACCCGGTCCAGCATGGTCTTTTTGCCGTTATTGCACCAGGTCTCCCAGTCCGATCGGTCCTGGAGCTTCGGGAAAAACCATTCTTTCCAGTGCTCATAGGTATGGTCCTTGGTGACAAATTCTCCGCCCGGCCCCGCTTCGCTGATCACATCCAGGGCCAGGTATTCAGGATCCGTATTGATGCCCTTTCCGATCTGGCGGACCATACCGATAATCTCCTCGTTCATGACAAGGCTCTCCAGGGAAGCATTGACTCCGGAGTCGCTATAGCCCACATCGTGAACCAGATTGGCCCCGCTCAAAGTGGCGGCGTTGATGGAAAAACAAGCCTCGATGGCGCTCTGGACATCCAGCTGTTTGGAATCCGAACACCC
>Ga0102934_1002325_pt1 | contig 13104 bp, 13 predicted proteins | sample SalPonR2_A_D1_MG_FD_78175 | JGI IMG/M metagenome (GOLD analysis project Ga0102934, IMG submission 78175) | Salt pond soil microbial communities from South San Francisco under conditions of wetland restoration - Salt Pond MetaG R2_A_D1_MG | ecosystem: Environmental > Aquatic > Marine > Intertidal...
ACCCAGGGCCCCTCTCATTGACACTCCGTAGCAGACCGCCCAGTCGCGAAAGTTTCATGCCCATTCCATCACTTCCTCCAGCGACGCCCTTCTCATGGCTCTCAGACATTAGAGGGCCGTAGCGCGCTGGCGCTGGGTCGAATGGAAGGGGTTGAGAGAACTGCGGCTGCATGTCTGCAGCTCTTCCCTCGTGTCCAACCGTCGCTCGGCCAGCGCCCTTGCTCACACCCAAGTCTATGACGGCGGCCGCTGCCGCGGCCGCGGCGCGCGCGACCTCCGTGTCAAGAGGTGCAAAAGGGGCAGATTCCGCGCCCGCTGCGCTCGCTCGCTCCCCCCTCCCTTGCTCGGCGGGAGGTTCCGGGCTCCACCACACTTCATGCAGCACAACCTCTTCCTGAAATCCCACGGTGTCCTCCTTGATAGGTAGGTGTAGGGCCAGCTCGTCAAGGCGATCGAGGGCCTCGCCTCGCCCGTCCGCGTTCAGGAAGATCTCGCAGGCGGGCTGGTCGTCGAGGGCGAGCGAGACGAGATCCTTGTCGAACGAGATGAGGAGCGTGACGGGCGAGTCGCAAAACAGCGGGGGGAGGCCCTTGAGGGGCACCGTGGGCGGGGGGTCGTCTATCCACCTGTTCTCATACCGAGCATTGTAGACGAGGGAGCCATTTTTGTAGATTCGCCGGGGGTTAAAATGCGCGATCACATCCTTGGGGGCCACCTCCTGGCCCTCTTCAGGCGCGAGCGGGCCTGGACAAATGTTTATTGTGAAGCGCTTGGCGGTGGAGGCAACAGTCATCCGAAGCGCCAGCACCTTCTTCTTGCCGGATTCCGGTGTGATGCTGTCAGAGGGGAGTGCAGGACATGAGAGAGATATGGACGCGAAAGGTGCGAGGCGCCGCCCGATATACGTACCCGAAGTCTTTAAGAGGCATCACCAAGGGTCCCTCCGCCTGCCGCGAGTCCCACTCTTCCAGGGCGCCCCGCGCCAGCCACTGAGTGGGGAAGCGTGCGCGGTCCAAGGACTTCCCCTCCACAAACACCGCTCCGATCTCTTTCCCCGCGCGCGTTCCCTCGTGTTCTAGCAATCCTCCCCCCTGGCTTACGGCGCTCGATGCCAATGATCGGGTTGATCCGAATGCATCGCTGTGTTGACCGATGTCGGAGATGAGGGCGCCCTCGTCGCAGGCCACAAGTTTCGCCTTTTTCGGGATGACGAAATCGTCGGCCTGCTTGGGCCGCTTTGAAAGAGTGTCAAGACTGACGGAGATATTGGACCGAGTCCCAGCGTGCTCGGTTTGCATTTTCTCGTTTTGAGCCCCTCCGCTTCCAGGGGTCCTTGGACCCGCCCGGCCGCTCGTCGCGTGCCCCTCTCGGGCCCCCTCTTCCTGCGAAGGAGCCTTTCCCCAGCCCTCTCCAGTCAGGACTCCAGGCTTTAAATCCTCACTCATCTCTTGCTTCCGACGGCTTTGCAATGATACCACATTTGAGCGCCTCGCACCAACCCGTCCACTGCCGTCGCCCATCATGGTGGGGCGCTTCGGACCTCCACCCGTTGAAGGTCGCTTCAGCCCTTTACTGTCTCCTGTTGTGCCACTGAAACCGATAACAGGACAGTTAGATCCAGAGGCCTCCGCCTCACGACGCGCTGCAACAAGTTTGGCCTGCAAATCTGCTTGTTTTGCAGCGCGTAGGGCGTCAGCCTCGGGTATGGTGGAGGAATCGATGAAGGTTAAAAAAATGGTTGATGAGGTCAGTACAGGGTGAAATCTTCGGCCGCACTCTTACCTGCTCCTTTAGCAGATCATACGCCCGCCGCAAGCCCCTTTCACTAGCCGTAAGCTGGTCCACCCCCGACATTGCGGGGCTCCTGGAGTCCGTGCTGTGCGGCTCCTCTGACTTAGAGCTCTGTTGGGAAGAAGAGGCCCGCGGTACCAATGGCATCCATGAAGGCACATTTTTAGAATTCAATTACTATGATAGATATGTCCACAACTGTCAACGACGATAGCACAACGAGGGAGAGACGAAGAGAAATCCTCCTTTCCATCCGGGAGTAACGCGCGGAAGGATCATGGCGTCACAGCTGTCGGGCCAGCAGTTTGCCGCCCTCCCACACTGTACCACGCGCAGAACTTGATCCCCTCGTTGAGGCGGATGTTATCGTTCACACAACACAACGTAGAATGTCGCAACGTGAGAGACCACCTGTTCGCACCGATCGCTTTTAATTCTTTGACTTCCTTAGAGTCCCCTTGTTGGAGTTAAGGAACGAAAAAGTTACAGATGTTCTTTGACTCCGCCTCCTTTTTTCCTTTCTAACCTCAAGGTTCCCCGCAACAAGGCTTAAAAGGTCTGGATAGCTGTGGAAAAGCCAATGCTGTCTGCCTCCTCCGCCTCGATAGCTTCAGCCCTACCAGCTAGTGATCCTAATTTTCCAGCCTCTTTGCAGGGTGTCAGTGCGCGTGGTCTGGTGAGCTTAGAGCGTGCGGAGCAAATACTACAACGCCTCATTGATACCGTGAACGAGCAAGGACTGCAAATTTCGAGCATATTTTTGCTACTACAGACCTTGGTGGGGACGGATACCCAGCCGCTGCCTCGTAGCCTCCTGGACGTAGAGGGCAAGTTTTCCCGCCTCAGTCATCGCCTAGAAAGGATCGAGCAAGCCATCCAGGTTCCGGGACTTGCGCCCGGCGTATCTATCGGTGAGGTTGTGAACGCGAACGGAGTAGAACTGAACCACGCAGCTGAAGCACTTTTGACAAAGGCCGATAAAGCTGACGTCGAGGTCAGACAGCACAAGCTGGAAGAGGAGGTCGCCGGTGTCTATGCGTGGGCTGGGGCGAGGGAGCTCGTGGAGCGGCTGGAGGAGTCAAATCGCGCCACACGCGTTCAAGTGCATGCTATGGAGACCGCCCTGGGGTGTAAGCTGGACAAATCGGAGCTTGCCGGGATGGAGGCTACCGTGAACCGCCTGAAGGCTTTCGATGCGCGCATGGAGACCTTGGAGCGAGGGCATGTCCAGAACATGGCCGACGTGCGAGCAAAGGTACAAGCCCTCGAAGAGCATAGGATGGAAACAGACAGGTTGGTGGGCGCGACGCGCAGGGCTGTGGGAGAGTTGGAAGAGAGGCACGGCGCCTGGAAAATGGAGACTCTGGAGCTCCTCAAGGAGGTGGACAAGGAGCTGGCCGCGACAGCCTCCGTCACGCAGCTGGAGAGAAAGCTTGACGCCCGTGTGTGGGAGCGAGAATGGCGTTCGGCCTGCGAGCGTCTGGACCAAAAAGTCGATGTACCTGAGATGGTTGCGCTGGCGGAGAGACTGGAAAGCGTGGCAGGAGACCTTGTGAAGCTGAGCAGAGAAAGCGACCAGTACTCCCGCTTTGTAGCGTGGTATTATTCACGAGGACAAGCTTACGAGCACAACATGCAGACACTCAACCGTACCCTCGGTCGACTAGCAAGGGACTCCCTCTTGAAACATGTGGCATCAGCGGAGGTCCGGAGTGGCATAGGAGGCGGGCAAAGAGGAGAGTATGGGTCACAAGTAGAAAATGGCATAAGAGATCGAGGTTTGGACGATAGAGAGCTTATTTTGTCTTCCTCGTCTTCAGACACGGCATCGCCACCTAACACAGAGAGCACGCCTGAGGACGAACACGCCAAGGAGGGATCCTTCAAACCACTTGCGTAGATGTGATAGTATACCACCAAATCAAAAGAAGAAGAAGAAATGTTTCAATCGTCACGTGGAAGTAACTTACGATTACTTGTTGCGGAAGAGATGCTATCAAGACGTGTCAATCTGAGTTTCATATACAAGATCGTAGATACTATTCTTCACTCTGCAAATCATATCAGATTTACGATGGATGATGATATTTCTTCTGAAATTTCCCTGGCCATGCAATCGCGCGAATGGATGTAATGCAGTATGTACGCCCGTGAGAAACACAGGGATAGTGGTTCTGTCTTGGTCAGCGGGGGGCCCTCGAGGCGGGGGGGGGGCTGGATTCGTCTGCGTTTTCTGCAGCTTTTCGCCTCACTCAAAGTAGGGCGCGACAGTAGAACAAATTGTACTCGCACACACGTAGTATACCCATTCAGGCTTTGTCGCCATTATTACTTGAATTTTTGGGTTCTTTCCTACAGCCTGCTGTCGCTAAGCGCCTCCTTCATCTCGCCGTCGGCACCCTACACGCATCGACAAAGTTAACCTGCCCGGCATTCTCATGCTTGAGAAACTCTGGGATGTTTTACAAGCAGCCGAGCCCTTTGGAAACGAAACTTTGGTCGTCATGATCTGGACGGTTTGTGTTTGCTCTCTACGCATCATACTCTTCCTTTTAAAGATTCAAGAATGGGTGCCGAATTCCTTGATTTTCGCGAATCCTTACTTTGTAAACCGCTTCGTCGCCGCCTTCTCCATCAAGTCTGCAGCCAGGAATGGAGGTAACGGTCATTGTCATGCCGCGTCAAACACTGCTCCCGACGGCTTGTGCACATCCTCTTCCGCTCCTTCCTCCGTCTCTCGCGCCTCCTCTTCGGCCTGCCGCGGAGTGGTACCTAACATGCCCATTCGCATTGCGGAAAGCTTACTGGGGCGCACGCCATCAGTGCTAGTGCTGGTGCCTGCGCACCTCTTGGGAGGCATCATGGGCGTGACCCTCGTGAAACTTACGATGGGATGGAGTCCGCTCTCCTGCGGCTCTGCCGCTCAGGCTTTACTGCCCGTTATGTACGGAACGAGCGTTGATAAAGCGAATGCATCAATGCTTATGGGCTGGTGGGTGTTTGTTGAGGAGATCTTGGTGACATTCTTATTCGTCCTGAGCTTTCTAGTGGTACCGGAGCTACTTCTTGTCAATCGACTCCCACGAAAGTACGCTAACGCCTGTGCGCTGCCCTTACTGCTTGTCCGCTTGCCCGATCAGACTCCAGCCTTTTCTCCGGCGGCGCTCTTTTCATTCTGGTTCACGAGCAGAGACGCCTTGCACAAAACGTACGGTATCGCGTCAGTCCAGTACGAGCACGGTAAGCACGGGGGTTGTACGGGTCTCACAGACTGATTCATTGTGAATAAAATAATTGTAGATTCTTGTCTGCGAAAACGTCTGGGTAATCATTGTAATTCAAGCCCTCAGACGCGATCCTTTCGATTTACTGCCACAGTCTTCGGTCCTATCCTGGGTGGCTTCTTGGCGGGCGTTGTCATGGCCACTTGCTTTCCTGACGATCAGACTCCTTTGCAACAGGAAGATATTGTATTATAGCTGTAAATCGATGGATGTTCGATAGAAGCATGTAAAATTGTGCATTGAAAAGTTTCAATAATGACACTTTCTCTACTGAATTTGTATTCTGAAAGAATGAATGCCTCGCTGCGTTCCAGCGACACAGGAAAGTGTTTTTTGTTGTTTTTACCTGTAGCAATGTGAAAGGTCTAAGTTTACCATGAAGAAATGAACACTAGTATACTGCTCGTTCATTGAGAGTCCATAGGTGGCTTTGTTTCGCTTTATGTCTCCAAAATGGGCCATCACCTCACTTGCGGAATTCTTGCATACCGCCGCACACGTCCCATGATTTTGTGTATGCCCTATGGATGGAAGAAATACGACTAAATTTATTAATTTCTATGGATGCCGGCGTATTACGGCTCTTACTCCGATACTCGTGGCTGGCCAGGAGTATTTTTTTTGGCGCGAAGCAGGCAATGAGTCTCAGGAAAACCCACGACAGGCAGAAGTCGGCAGAGATGCGACGACTCCCGGGTGTATTTTTCCAGTGTGCGCATTGAGAGGACCAGGAATGGCGCTCACTACAGTACGCCCCCACCAATGAATGCATGTTTCCAGCGGTGCACGCACGACGTCTCTAATACTCTTATTTTTATTTGGTGAACACCACCTCGCATTCTCTTTCAACAGGGTATATTCTGCGTTAAACTCGAAGGTTAAAACTTCTTGTCTACCATGCCTTTTTCTTGCTGCTGTCTGCAGTGTATCGATACTTCTACTCTGGGCATACAGGAACGCTTTGGGAATTTTGTGAGGTATGCAGGTGGCGATTCAAGTGGATGAGAGTGTGAAGCGCAGGACATGGCAGAAGGAGTACACATAACGCGGACATAAGCACATCAGAATGTGTCCGCCTGTATGCGGAACTAAACAAAAATAAAGTTTACTTGAATACAGTGTCAATAAAATAAGCAGGCAGATTTTTATTGAAATAAAAAAAATGCTGCAAATGGCTTCTTCGATGTCTTGACTGTTAAGAAATGCTCCTGATCTATACCTTATAGTTAAGTCGTCGTCCTCACATACTTTTACAGGATTTTACCACCTGGAATGAATTTAATCTGCTGGCCTATTGATAACGTCGTTGGCCGCGTGAGCGCCAGGGTGCAACAGCTCGTCTGCGACTGCGGAACTAAGACCAAAGATAACGTTTTCGTGGCCGTGCAGGTCATCGTCCAGTATCAGGTCATCGTCTCTCAGGCCTACGACGCCTACTACAAGTTGACGGACCCCAATCTTCAAATTCGCTCGTATGTATTCTATACAGGTCGATTCTGCATGTGGTCTCCTTGCTTCTCTCGCGATGGCTGCCAATTGCCATCCTCCTCTCAGACAGTGTGCATGCGCACTCGCGTCAGTGCGCCCTCCACCCCCTCATCCCTCGTTTTTTTTTCACCCCTCTGTCCTGTAGATATGTGGAGGACATCGTACGATCGACAGTGCCTAAGATGGAGCTCGACATGGCTTTCGAGGCAAAAGAGGAGCTCGCCCACGCGATCCGGGACTCGTTGCAGCAGACCATGGGCACGTACGGCTACACCATCATCCAGTCCCTCGTCCTCGACATCCGCGTGGACGAGAAGGTGAAGACAGCCATGAATGAGATCAACGCATCGAAGCGTTTGCGGGAGGCGGCGGCCGAGAAGGCTGAGGCCGACAAAATCGTCCAAGTCAAGGCCGCCGAGGCCTCTGCGGAGAGCAAATACCTGAACGGAATGGGCATTGCGCGTGAAAGAAAGGCGATTGTCGACGGCTTGCGGGGCAGCGTGGAGGAGTTCTCGGAGACGGTAGAGGGGGCAACTCCCAAGGATGTTATGGATCTGATCCTACTCACCCAGTACTTCGACATGCTCAAGGCAAGTGGTTCGAAGGAAGGAGAAACCCCTGCTACCGCTGAGAGGTCACTTGTCTGGACCATGGAGGGTCGCTCGACCCGGCCTGTCACAGTTTGAGGCGCCGCTTCTACCCAGCCATTCGTTCACATTCTCTTTCCGTCCTTATATCGCGTCACTCTCATCCATGACCCCACAGGACGTGGGCAACAACCCCACCCCGACGACGCTCTTCATGACTCACGGCCCGTCGGCGGTCACGGAACTAAAGGAACAGCTTCGTGCGGGCATTATGCAGAACGCGGCATAAATCGCGAAGATGGATTTAATGCAGCGATGCCTTCCGTCACGCATGCAGCATATCACATCAGAGGTAGCGCAATCAAGTGAAAGGCTCATCGCAGCCAGGTGCCCACGGACGACGTCCCTTGTGGATAGTTTGTCAATTTTCTTAATTTTCTACGTAAAGAAGTATTCAAATATTATGATACGTACACCCCTCCTCTTCACCGCCTGACAATGCGCTTTACGGCCCCTTTATCTCCTGTACAAAAGGTGGCCGCCTTCCAGCTTCCCCTCGGCGGTGCTGGGCATTTAGCCCTCCTTCAAGGGTGCTTGCGGCAATCCGTGCGCACAGTAACTTTCCAACCCCCTTTCAAACTCCGATGGAGTGCAAGAGAGGTTTTCGATTTAAAATGGCAAGTACCACGAGTACGACGAGCACAAGAACGTTTCCCACAGTGAGGGCCTGACAAATGCGGTCGCTGGAAACTTGCCGCTTGAAGCGCTGTACTGCGTACTCCGCTCGCTCGAGCCCATCCCCAATCCTACCCGTTTCTTCTGCTAGAGTGTGAATCTGTTGGCCTTGGGATTCCACTCCATCTCTAGCCTTGCCCGCTACGTCGAGTGTACGGTCCAGCGTTTCAAGCTGCCGTGCATAGCTCTCCTTCATGCCGTCCTGCATCCGGTCTATCTCTTTCTTGTACTCCCCTTCCGATGTGTCTTTATCCATATTGATCGCGTGCGAATAGTTTAATTTCAGTTCCGCTCGACGCACTTCGTCTTGGCACTCCCTGATTTGCCTCTCCACACCGCGTAACATGTCCTTTCCGGCAGTCCGCTTCACTGGATCCTTCACAATTCGAACGGCCCGGTCACAGTTTTTGCTCGCCTCTCTCACCTCATCCAGACGCCGCTGACATGCGTCAAGGTGTTTGCGTTTCTGTAATGTAGCTGTGGAGACACTCCCATGGCTTTCCTTAAGCTCCTTTAAATGGTCCTGCAGCTCCCCCACCCGCCGCTGCAGTTCTTCTCGCCTTTTGGAAATATGTCGAACCGAAAAAAATATATGATAGAGCACAACGTAGCCAAAAGCTCGGGTGAAGTTACGTCACCAGAGCTTTTCCAAAAATTGGTCGAAAGCAGCTGGACTTGCCCTCACCCGACGTACCAGTGCTCAAGTGACATACTCACACCGTGAGCGTGCGTGAAGAGATCGGCAGACCCCCAGAATGTTGCCCAGAGACCTAGGAGGGCTGGTGTCTCCTGTCTACGTGTCTACAAGTGTTCAACTCGGTAACTACAAATGAAGTGTATATACATTCTGCCACTCCTGCGGGAGGCGACGTCAAGTGTCTATCCTCAAGCATGCGCTTACCCCTTCCTGCGTCCGCGCTCCCTCTTTCGCCCTCTCGCCCTCTGCCTCCACCTTCCCCCATGTTTAGGCCCTGCCGCGGCAAAACCTTCATGACCTTCGATATGTTGGCGACACGATCTTATCACGCAGCCTAGCGCACACATCATGAGGATAAGGCCGGCATATCAATTTCTATATTTCTCTCGTGTTCAACCCCAAGCTACTGGGTAGCTTTTCGCGAAAAAGAAAATAGTATCCGACAGCTGACAGATAATGCGCATCTACTACACATACACAACAGAGGCATGGTGCATTCGGTTACATACACTCTATCAAGCACTAACATTATCAAAAAAGAATGTACTGCGTGTCTTACAAGACTTCGATTCACTTGAGATTACACAAAGGGAAAAGTAATTTAAGGAGATGGATTCATGCTCATCCGATCAACCAGATGGAAGCGAGGGATGAAGCTTAATTGTCTTTCCGCTGAGTTACTGTCTTTTATTTGAAGTTTTCGCCCTCGTTTTGTGATTTTGGGCATTATTTCTGTTCGCCTGTTCCTTTTGCTTTTTCAAACTTTCATATCCTCGCGATTTGGTCTTGATAGATATCTCCCGCACCGTATGTCCTTTTTTCTTCCCCGTCATCGCAAGTGATGAGCTAATCGCTTTCCTTTCTAATAAAGGTTCCGCATGTGTCGTCTTTGAAACTTGGAAACCATTCGATTTTTTCGCCTCATCTACCCAGTCAGTCTTTGAATCCGAGCGAGGGGGCTGATGACGTGATGGAATCATTTTTGATGGCGCGGACGTCGCGGATGTACACGTGCTAGTCGCGTCAGAGACATGTTCGCAGTCCACGCCATCTGGTGACGAAGAAGAAGTAAGAAAAGCTGCACTGGACTCAGAGGACACGCCATCTAGTGACAAAGAAGAAGTAAGAAAAGCTGCACCGGACTCAAAGGACACGCCATCTGGTGACGAAGAAGAAGTAAGAAAAGCTGCACTGGACTCAGAGGAGTGGACATCTGCGGTACGGGAAGAGAATTTCAAAGTTGGTGGAGGACTGACCTTCACGGAGTTCATTGTTTCAGGAGGATCTGAGAGGGCTCTCGCTGCTTTTGCTGTCCTTTTGGAGGAGCAAATTGATTGAGGGCCAATGGCATGGGGAAGCAGGGGTGATGAGGGATTTGAAGACGACGAGAAAGATGGTAAAACTGATGAAAATGGGTTTGTGGATGGTTTTTTACTTGCTTGTGTGGCTAAAGCGACATATTTCTGCAGCCTTGCATTGTCTCCAACGTGGGGTCTCCCTTCTTTTATACTGTCCCGGAGCTGCCGAGCCGTTTTAAAGGCGCTAAGTCCGGATTTCTCTGGCGACGACAGACGCCTCCCGACGGGCCCGCCAGAGGAGGACGAAAAGTCAGTTGAAAGCCGGAGGACGCTGGGAAAGTCGCGCAGGAGGCGTAGAAAGGTCTGGCAGAGTTGAGAGTAAGCCTGGGTCGTACGAGAGTAATTATGCACGAATTGAGAAACAAGACACAATGTCGGGTAGATCGTGGATGTACGGCCCTGGCCTTCGAAAATGACACGGACGTAAGTGAGAGGCTCGGCAGGCAGCTCGATCCCGTGAGTGAGCCGCCAGAAGCGACGCAAGGCGACCTCATCCCGGGGCACTTCGGCATCAAAGCCGTGCTGTGTATTTATCTTCTCTAAGGGTGTGATCTCTATGTTCGGCGTAGGCAAGGAGACAAGAAAGCCCGTTTTGGTAAGATCTGGCAACACCTTGACTGCCCTCATTTCCAGAACGGCTTCGTCCGGTGGAAAAACATCTCTGCCGCTGTAGACACCATCCTCATCTCGAACATAATCTTGCTGATTTTGTGACGACATGAGACGACCGCGTTGCGACTGCTGCACATGATGCTGTGTTGCGAGGAGCTTAAGATCATCGAAAGGTGGACGGATCCGCTTGAAGACCATGGGCTCCAGCGAGATGGTGAGGCCTATCTGACAATTTGCGGTTTCACTATGCTCTCGCCAGGGATTGGTCGTGCGCGTGTTGAGCAGGACCACCACTTTGACAGCCTCCACGAAATCTCTCCTAGCGAGTTTTCCCTCTCTCATGTCAAGCTTCTCTGAACAATTGGAAGTGTAGCGTGGAAATAGATCAGTATGACTTGTATAAACGTCGTCGAATATGCGACACCAGCCTTGATCAATTAAAAAGCGCGAGAGTAGGCGCTGGCCCAGCAAGAGGAGGTAGTTCTCATTCAGGACGGTCAAGCTTCCACGAGTTATCGCCTCGAGAGTAAGGCCACATTCCGTCGCAACATTTCGAATAATACCGTTGGGTAATTTAGAGAGTCCTCCAAAACAGAGTAGCTCGAAAACAGGCCTTTCAGCATCATTGGTAGTGGGAAGTGGAAGTACAAGCAATCCACGCGATCGCTCTCTCTCCTCCAACGCAGTAGCCTTAGTGTAAGAGAGGAAAGAGCAGCAACTTCCAATTAAAAAAATTACGTAGTATTAAATTTTATAAGATTCTGTTTGCATGAAGAGTGAGGAATAGAAATGAAATAAAATGTCCGTTCGGAGGAGGATCGCTTCAGCTCACCAGGTGGAACGCTGCGGTGTCGCTTGCCACAGTTTTGTCAAGGCTGATGAATGTCACAGAAAGACTACCATCCTCGTCTAGCTCTGTAAGAGAAGGGGGAAGCTTCATCTCTACATCTACGAGAGGCATAGTGCGTCTGTCGGTGTGCGGGGGCAGTGATGGCGGAGTGAGGGCCTGGAGCGGGGGGTACGGGGGGTAGCGGGCGTTTGCCTCAGGAGAGGGAGACAAACGCCGGGGCTGGAAAACGCCTGTGCCGTCCTCGTGAACGCCCTCATGCCGTAGGGCGCTTAGAGCAACTTCGTGGTTTGCACCGACCAGGCAATTCTTCTCATGCCGCAAAGCAGTCCAGTGTATCTCGATCAACTGGAGTGCCCTGCGGCGACTCGCTCCTTCGGAACACCGGCGGCACATGTCGAAGACTGGCCAGCTTTCCTGAGTGCAATCAGAAGCGCTTTTCTCATTCCACGTACTCGTGAACCGCAGGAAGGTATGAGCACCCAACGATTCGACCACCTTGTTGAGGAAAACGAGACGGCAGAGCGGAAAACTGTGCCTGCGGTCGATGAATGCGTGATCAGTGCCCGTCTTACTTTCTCCGACATGCCAGGGCAGCGGAAGGGTGTGCACTTGCTGGAATCCGGCGAGAATACGATCGGTGAGTGCACGCTCTGCGCCGATCATACAGAAGCTTTGATGAGGGCATCGCAAACGGTGGTTATTGTAACAGGCAAGAGAAGATTTTCGAGACATTCTTCACCCCACTCCTAATGTAATGTTTTTATCCTGCGCTTCCCTGACCACCTCACAGGTCGCGCAGCAGGTAACAAGGTCATTTTGGACCATCCTAGTATTTCAGAGCGCCACGCCATAATAAGTGTGGTAGATGACTGCATGTTCATAAAGGACTGCGGCTCCACGAACCGGACCTGGCTCTGGGACGCAGCCCGCGGGACCTTCCAGCCCCGATCATTGGCGAGACTCAGGGACGGCGACTACCTCCGGCTGGGGACCCTCGAAGCCCAGCTTGCACTTCAATCCACTGCCAAGGAGGAGCAGCGGGCAGTTGAGGGGGAGGCGCGCCTCCGGGAAGGGAGGGAACGCGCAGCTGCAGAGCCCGAGGCGGTCCCCCACGCGTCGAGACCGTCCCGCGCCTCCCCGCGGTTCTCATCAGCCTCCTCTCTCTCCCTCACCCAGGCCGTGACGCCCGCCTCGGGCGGCGAGGCCACACAGGTGGTGGAGGCCACTCCCTCCAGCGCGCCGTCACGCCCGGCCTTTGTCTGTCGCCCGCGGGCAGAGGTGGGAAAGGAGGTGGACGAAGGAGAGCGCGAGAGTGCAAAGGGGTTGAGGGCGGCGGAAGACGAGGAGGCTGTGGATAGGACCATCATCGAGGAGGAGGAGGAGGAGGGAAGACAGGGTCGTGAGAAGAGCAGGCTGGAGATGGGCGGAGGGCACAGGGGGGCTGAGGAGGGAGGTGCCGGGGAAGAGAGCGCCTCCACTGCCTCCTCTTTGGACATGATGGACGCGGAGGGAGGCTTACTGGAGGTCGCAGAGTCAGCGAGAATGGCGGTCGCCGGCATTTTGGGGAGTCTAGAGCCGGGGGGCGAAGACATGAGCCGGTCCGAGGGGGATGGGGAGGAGGAGGAGGAGGAGGAGGAGGAAGTCGGGGACGACAGGGAGACGGGGGACGAGCGAGAGGAGGAGGGGGAAAGTGAGGGCGTGA
>Ga0102934_1002326_pt1 | contig 13099 bp, 9 predicted proteins | sample SalPonR2_A_D1_MG_FD_78175 | JGI IMG/M metagenome (GOLD analysis project Ga0102934, IMG submission 78175) | Salt pond soil microbial communities from South San Francisco under conditions of wetland restoration - Salt Pond MetaG R2_A_D1_MG | ecosystem: Environmental > Aquatic > Marine > Intertidal...
AGAATGTGACGCACGCTTGAGCCGTTGCAAGGAGCTCGACGGTTGAAGTTTCAAATCAAGGGCTGCCCCTCGTGGACAAAGTTTCTTTTTCCCGGTGGTTCGTGGTTGAAGAGGTAATTCTGGGGGCAGGTTACATTGTTGGGTATTTTTTTGGCATGAATGAGTTTTTGGGGGATGTTTAGCCCCATAGAAATGGCCTGGTGGTGGATACGTACAACAACGGTGGCATCACCTCCCGTGGAATAATCCGCAGACGGCTCTTTCATCCGACGACGCAAAAAGAACGAGTGCAAATTAACGAGAATATGTGGAAGGGTTTTACGTGAAATATTAATTATTTCTCGCTATATTTATATGAATGAAATTATAATAACGTGAACAGTGAAGCGAAGTCGTGCGGGATGTTTATTCTCTCCACCATGTGAAGTGGAGATTTGTCGATGACTTTGTTTCTCATGCCGCGTGCTTTCACGCAACAGTTGTTGGTCGGCGTCATAAGTGCCTGGGTTTCCTATATTCCACTAGAAAAATTTGCCAATGAATCGTCTTGATATTGCGGTAATTGGTTCTGGTCCCTGCGCTTTAGCGTTGATAAGTCGCCTGGCCGCGCCGTCCGACGCTATCGACACGTCTGCTGACTTCCTGTGGGGGTTTGACTCAGAAACAGAGTCGTTGCAATCAACTATTCGACGATTTTCTGCCTTAAAATCTACAAAATATGATAAGTCTTCAAACAATGAAAGTCATCTACACGGTCGAGTGAAGGTTTTCGAAAAAACTGGCGCATGGATGGGGAGCTGGGACGGGCTCTTCGAAGCCTTAAACATACAGCATTTACGTTCTCCTCACGTCGCCCATCCTAGTCCGACGCATACACATGCCCTTCTGGCTCATTCGAAGAGTATGAAAGGAGATGTTCGCGGGAAAGCGGAGGAAGAACACTTTGCGGATTTTCAGCAGCTCCGATATAGGGGCTGTCATCGCGCCCCGTCTGTGAAGCTATTTCGATCTTTATGCGAGCACCTTCGCCAGGTCATGGAATTGGACTCACTGCTCGAACAAGGTAAGAGGAAGAACGATCTTTCAAGCAAAAAAATCGGCACCATAGTTTACATATTTCTCTCTCATACTCCGGCTTATAGCCACAGTCGTCGCGATCGAGCCTGTTAATGAGCATCGGCAGATAGGAAAAGATGTGACATCTTTCCGTTTGACCTTACGAAGAGATGGTACTCATACGCAGATCTTGGAGACCGTTGAGGCCAAGTAAGTTCTTGACGATCAAGCAGAAGTGATTGCATGCTTCCCCCCCCTTACCTATATGTTTCCGCCTCCTGACACCCAGGTCAGTTGTTGTGGCCACGGGTGCCACCAGCTGCCCCCGCCTGCCGGAATGGTGGTCCTTCTGTCTAGCCTCTCATGGTAGCTTACAAAACTTCCCGCCTTACGCACTGCGCCATGCCTGGGATTTGCCACAGGATCTCTGTGCGTCCTCCCCTTGTTTCAGCCCCTTGCGCGCGAACGAGCGGGTGTTGATCGTCGGTGGAGGTTTGACGGCAGTGCAACTCGCTGTCCTGGTTGCCGATCAGGGTCACAACTATGCATGTCTTGTGTCACGGCGAAGTCTGGAAGTTAAGCAATTCGACTTCTCTGATGCGTGGATGGACCGCAAGCAGCGCCCTGGTCGGCTCAGGGCCTTTTTGCATGCAAAATCACACAAGGAGCGCCTGGCATTAATTCAAGCGGCTCGAGGTCTATCATCCATTCCGCCTGAAGCCATTGAAATGTTACAAGCGCGTCGAGATCGCATTGATGCGAGGGAGTGCACAGAAGTCGCGTCTTTCCCCCCCCCGCGTTGGGACACACGGGTGAAAATGTGGCGCGTGATCCTTGAATGTCACGAGTCGGCAAGGAAAAAAACACCCGGCAAAGGAGCACTTCGAGAGGAGCTTTTTTTTGACCGCATTTGGTGCGCCACGGGCAGTGACGCGCGGCTTGATCAGCACCCTTTACTTGGTGGGATGCAGGATCATCGACCTATCCAAACATGCGATGGGTTTCCTTGCTTGACACCATATCTGGCTTGGGATCCTGACTGTGATCTATATATTTTAGGCGCTCCCGCAGCTTTAGTGCTAGGACCTGATGCGTTTAACTTAATGGGAGCCCGCACAGGGGCAGCACGGGTAGCCCACGTCCTTTCAGAAATTCTTATTAAAAAAAGAGATGAAGATTCTTCGGAGGGACTCTTGCAAGCGAAGCAGAACGTTGCAGACTTACAATTCAACTATGATCGAAAAAGGGAGGGGGTTCGGGGAGTTGGTCTCGGTGCTCACGACACCAACAAAAACGAGAAAAACAAGGGAAAAGGAATTTGCCCTTTAAGGGGAAAACCTAGGCGAAGTTGCTGTTGAAAAAGATTTCACGTGCAAATAAAGAAGTCTGAGCTCGTCACATGTGAAGCCCAATACGAGGGACCATACAAACTGTGTTACGTGAGGAAACCACTTAAATTTTCTTGCACGAACGTTGACACGCGGTGGTGCGGACAAGAGTTTTTATCATAACGGAAATTTAAAAACCCTCACACGACGGATTCCACTTACAAGCACGAACTCTTCACGAAGTAAACTCTTCCTTCAGCGCAAGGGGTACCTGCTGTTGTTAAGAATTCTTTCTAACCTCGTTCGCGCCGATATCTTTTCGTAAGCTTTTACAGGACAACACAGTTTGGTCATGCAGGTCAACGCCATGTCCAATAACCTCCCATCCAACGCAATAGAGCACGGGAGACCTTCAAGATCTAAAGCGACGCCTTTCCATGACTTGAAAGATGCGACTCAGGATAATGACCTCGCTGCATTAATTTTCCCACCCACCCCCCTTGGCCTCTTCACAACAATACTACCTCTTACCCCGCCAGATGTTGATGAGAGTCCCACGTATGTCAAAGAATTGTGGAACGACTTCGACCGGATACAATCGGTCCCCACAAGCGACAGTGTTCAAAGTTCAGAGTCTTTACAAGGAAAATCGCATTTTGAAGAGCCATATGACAATTCTCGTGTCATCAATCAGCGGATGACGTTCACAGACATAGAGCCAGTTCTACAAGAAGACTCTTCGGGGCGGCAATCAGACCTGAAGAACAAGAATCGCACAGCATATTCTTGGAAAAAAAGATGTCGACGTTCCAGGGGCTCGTACAGGTGTAGAAAATGTGGCGGCGCAAAACGGGCGCACGACTGCCCCTTCGCATGCAGACAAAAGAGTATTGCAACACAAACTGCTCTTGAAATCACAGGAGTCAATTTACCCCATACATCCGCGTTTCACTAATAGTTATCTTACAGCCCTTACAAACAAATTTATGAAAGGGGCCGGCCTTGCTCTTGAGCTCTTACATCAAGTGCGAAGCCAAAGTATTGATTTTTTGGGTTGCGTTCATACATGCCTCTCCTATGCAAGTTTTCTCACTTATCTTGTTTACTTTTCCAATTAGTCTTCCAAAAGCAGCGTCTCCTCATGCCCTTCCACTTTAGCTGCCGCCCGTTCCAATTCCCGGACAAGAGCAGCCTGCGAAGTGGCCTGAGGCACGTATGCATGCGCTGCACACACCGCTCGAAGCTGCAAAAGAGACATGCCGTGCAGGTTATCCGGCAGTGAGTCTCGTGAGAATCTTGTATTGGGCTCCCCACACTCCCGCTTTATATCCCCTGATTCCGTCCCATCTGTAAGACGAAGGGGTCCTTCCCTCTTGCTATGCGCCACGAGTTTCGCAATCATTTCGTCCTTGGACAGCGCCGCCGCAGTTGTTTTCTTGGCCCCACTTCCCTTCTTATCTCCCATTCCCATTTCATCTATTTCTTCCTTGGGCAACAGTGCTTTCTCTTTGCACAGGTGGGCAAGCTGCCCGTCTGTCAATAACCACAATTCACCCTCATTTCCTCCCAAGAACTCCCAGGTCCGCAAGGATTGTAAGTCCTCTTGCTGCGCTCTCTTAGCCTCCTTGTCGGCTTGGTGGGCCTCCGCTTTCCGGACCTTTTCCCGATGCGCCTCGATCTTGTCCTTATCATGACAGTCACGCAAATGGTCTTTGTGAGCCTCGCGATCCTCGGGCTTGCATGCCACTTCCTCCCCACACCGAGGGCACGCGTCGAGCAAGCCTTGCACGAATAAACGGAGTTGCAACCGGCGATCATCTGCTGCTTGCTCTCCTTCCCCCTTCTCCATCCCTTCCCGCTTCCGTTTCGAGCGGGCCAAGCGGGCTAGTTTGCTTTCCCGGGCCCGGAGCCGTCTTTCTTGTTCGGCTCGCAATTCTCCCCGCATTTCCTTTTCCACCCGGTCGGAGACAGGGAACAGGAAGAACCCAAAGGGCTTCGTACAGCCTTTGTTCCCACATACCACCTGTCGGTGGTAATCATGCGGGTCGTACTCGAAGGAACGTCGGCAATGTGGACATTTATGCAAGGCGGTGAGCGCCCCAAAGTCACAGAGACACGTGGAGCACACGAAGGTTTTCAAGCCCATCATCATGTAATTATACGTGTACGGAGGCAGACCGTCGATGGGCTGGCCCCACTCGGTCCTACACCGTGGACAGTAGATGCGGCTTCGGAAGCAGTTCTCGTTGGACCGTGCTAATGTCTTGGTTTTCGTCGTCGCTTTCCCCTTCTTGTTCCCTTGCTCTTCCTCCCGTTCAGGTTCGGAGAGCCGCTCAAAAGCTGTCACCACTGCTTGAAAGGCTTTGGTCGCCTCTGGGACTGAGCCACCCAGTCGGTCGGGGTGGACGTTCAAGGAGAGGCGGTGGTAACACTTCCGCAGCAATGCAGTGGGGCTTTGTCGGCTTACTTTAAGTCCGGTACACCCTAAATTGAGAATCGCAGCCCAGTCTTCCTCCTCGCCAAGTTGCATGATCCTGTGGACCAAGGCCGATGCCACATCACCATCGTCACCAATGTTGTCCTCAGCCTTTCCAAGTGTCTTGTCAGTCGATTTTTGATCTATCCCGGGGGCCGCATTTGTCGCTTTATCGGCTCCCCCGTGTGTCTTGAGGTAATTGATCAAGGACTCTAGCAATTCGTCAGGGTAACCCATAGGAGACAAACCTCGCTTCGCGCACTCTTTTTTGAGCTCGCCTGCCTTCATGGTGGCCGGATTGCGGCCGTCTATTTTCATCCCTTCTCCATCGAGAAAGGCTTTGATGCGGAACATGAGCGTACCTTTCTCGCCGGTCTGGGACAAGCCGTTCTCCTTGAGAAAACCTTTCAACTCTCCAACCTTCAGCTTCTCCAGACCACCGCCTTTGGCTAAGACATTCCAGTTCTTGCTCATGCCTACAAAACACTTCGGCTCGAATTGATTGGCTTCAGTACTCAATGCAAAGAAGAAAGCGCAGCACCACTACACTGCCACAGCGGGGGCAGGCTTGCTGGATATAAAGCGGTCATGAAATTCGCACCAATGAGTGTCCCATTGACGAATCTAAGGGATTTCTAGCGATGATGAATTGTTTATATCGCTGGTACACAGCGTAGACCTCAGCCTGCATTACACCCAAAAGGGACGGAATACAGCAATTTCCTCGCAAACCAACCCGGAACAAGAAAGGTAACGCTCCCCCATGGCCAGACACCCCTCGATATTTGACTGAGGCCTCGTGCTCAAGCAACATACCTATTCAAGCGCGATTTTCAAGCTAGAGGGCATTATAAGGGTGGAGAATGAACTCTTTCTGGTGCTTGCGGTGGTCCGGCCACGCATTCAATGATATGCTGTCTTAACCCGTTTAGAGCACCTGCAAAACTCACGCATCACCTCACACATCCATTCGACAAACTAACCAGGTGTCATGGACACAATAACCAATGCCTATGGGAGTGACAGCGACACGGAAAGCACGCCCACAGGAGTGTCGTCTTCTGCTCCGACATCCACCCTATCATCCTCAGTCTCCGGGCCCCCCGGCGGCCCTTATCTCGTCAATCGCTCCGTCAACTCGGCCCCGTTTGTGAACCCTGCTTTGAAAACCGTGATGAATCGTCCTGGTTTTATACCGCCAACGTCGCGGGAGCTCACCACCAACGTGAAGGCTGCAACTCTACTGGCTCCAATTCAGGGACCAGAGCATCCTTTTCGTCGGGAAATGGACTCGATGGGAGGCACGAAGCTGGCCACGGGTGGTTACAAGGAAGACGCTGTCATGGAGAAATGGAATTTCCATGAACAATTTCATACCTTCCACGCTCAAGGGTACGCGAGGGATGACGTGGCCGGGGGTATCATAGGGAATGTGCATAATTACATGCGCAAGGAAGGCCTGAGGGACCCGGCTGGTCCGACAGCAATAAATGCGGGCAGGGTGACAAAACCGAGCGGGAGCACAGCGTTGGAGCCCGTGTCGCGACGGAAGCGAAAGGGCGTGGAAGAAGACGAGGATTTGGGAGAAGAGGAGGATGGTCCGTGGGCTCCTGCAAAGGAAGAACCTGTCATAACACAATTGGAGGCGGGGACCTTAACCGAGGAGCAAAAGCGGCACCGGGCAGAGCTGGCGGAGCGGAAGGCCGCCAAACACCGCGGCTACGACGAGGACGAGGATTTGGACCGACGGGATGAGCGAAAAGTGGCGCATTTGTTGCCTCCGCGCCATGACCGGGACACGGTAGCCTTGGAGCCCACCACGCAGTTTCACGGTAAAGGCGAGAGTGACTACCAGGGACGGTCCTGGGTGGAGCCACCGGGCGGGCTTCGGCCCGTGGAGACCGACCATGCTTGTTATTTGCCGAAGCGGTGCGTGCATCGTTATACGGGCCATGGAAAAGGCGTGCAAGCCATCGAGTTCTTCCCGGGCACCGGGCACCTCCTCCTCTCTGCATCCTTGGACGGTACCTGCAAAGTCTGGTCCGTCTACGATGAGAGGCAACTGCGACGGACTTACTCAGGCCACACAGCTGCAGTCCGTTGCATCAATTTTAGCCCGGATGGCAGTCGCTTCCTGAGTGGGGGCTTCGATCGTTTCCTGCGCTTGTGGGATACCGAGACTGGACAATGCATCTCCACCATCACCAACCGTAAGGTTCCGTACGCCGCTAAATTCTACCCGCCCAACGACAACCTCTTCATTTTTGCCGCTTCGGACAATCGTCTGTACACGTACGACTGGTCCTCGGGGGAGATGGTTCAAGAATACAATCACCACCTGTCCGCGGTCAACACCGTCACCTTTTACGACAATAACTCCCGCTTCGCCTCCACCTCCGACGACAAGAAAATGCTGCTGTGGGAGTGGGACATTTCGGTGCCTATCAAATACATAGCCGAGCCTGGGATGCATTCAATGCCCGCAGTGACCCCCTCGCCTGCGGGCGACTTTGTGGCGTGTCAATCGTTGGACAACACTATCAAAATTTTTGGTTGCCGGGATCGCTTCAAGCTCTTGCACAAAAAAGTCTTCAAAGGACACACCATTGCTGGATTTGCTTGTCAGCCCGCATTTTCTCCCAACAATCGATACTTGGCCTCTGGGGATGGGGAGGGAAAGTTGCACTTCTGGGATTTCAAAAACACCCGGGCTTTGGCAAAATATCGGGCGCATGACAATGGTCCGTGCATCGGCTTGGTTTGGCACCCCGTCGAAGCCTCCATGGTTGCGTCGTGCGGGTGGGATGGCTTGATTAAATTGTGGGAATAGAAAGGAGGTCTGGACGGGCAGCGAGTCCGGCGGCACCTCACACAGAAGCATTTAAGTCAAAATTAAATACAAAAACTTGAAAGAGCGACTCATGACATTCAAAGGTTTTTTTTTGAGAGAAAATGTTGTTTCTTATGTGCTCCTTAGGCGAGAATGGGCCACGAATGCCTCAAGCGGTCACATGCCGAGCGGCAGTACTGCTTGCAAGTGTCACACGCTGGCTTTCTGTCTACCGTCACTTGAGGACGTCAAACCAAGTCACGCCCCCCTGCATGAGCCACACGATAGGCACCCAAAGCCATCTAAAAATTCCGACCAATCGATTGCTCACTTGCAAAGGTCAAAGCCTTTGCAGTGGCAATAATGTGACGCAGGCTCGGAAATTTGAGAAATCGAGCCTGGACAAATGCCATGACGACGGAGTAACGACGGAAACCGTCAGGGGAGGCCTGTCGCGTGCTATCGTAGTTTTCCCCCCCCCGAAGTCATGCGCGTGCGTACAAACCGCCTCCTGCGCTGTGCAAACTATCTCTGTCTTTTGTCACATAACGATCATTGAATTACGTGTTCTGGCCTGGTTTCTGGCAGTTGGTGTGGGACGGCCGCCCTGCCCGTTTCCTGCTCGCAACGACCCTCCACAACGGCTCCAGTTCAACAACCTTATGCCTATCTTTTTCCCGTGCCTTTTCTCCACCGTACCACCCGCGCGCCACATACCACATGCTCATGGTGTACACAATATACAATTCTTTACAGACACGACCAATCTTTGAAGTCTTTTCACCATAATGGCCATCAAGGTAAGTCTTGATACGAGAAGTGGTCCGTTGAGATAAGGCGGGAAAAAGTGACGCCCTTCCCGCGCAACTTAGGCAGGTATTTACTCGCGCCTCGCCTCCCCACCCCTGATGACGTCTCTCTACATACATAAAAACTGCACACGAAACAACAGAAGTCCGTCCCTACCGCTGCCCGTGCCGCCCCGGCCAAGTCTGCGGCCAAAAAAGCCAAGGTGGCTCCTAAGGCTGCGAAGCCTGCTGGGAAACGGGGTCGCCCGGCGAGCGCTGCTAAGAAAGCTGCCAAACCCGCCAGCAAACCTGCGTCAAAGCGTAAACCTGTGGCAAAGGCTTTGCCAGCGGTGGCGGCGCCCAAGCCGGCCGCAAAAGCTGCCCCCAAGCCGGCGCCCAAGGCTGTCAAGAAGAGCAAACCCGCCCCCAAGAAGACCAAGCCGGCGGTGAAGAAGACTAAGCCCGTGGCGAAAAAAGCGACTCCTAAGCCCGCCGCGAAGAAGAGCAAGCCCGCTGCGAAGAAGAGCAAGCCCGCCGCGAAGAAGAGCAAGCCCGCCGCGAAGAAGAGCAAGCCCGCTGCGAAGAAGGCTTTGCCCGTTATCAAGAAGGCCGCCAAGCCCGCGGCTAAGGTGGCAAAGGGGAAGAAAGCACCCGCTAAAAAGGCGAAGGCCACAAAGAAGTAAATTGTCGAGCTGGCGTGGCGTCAAGTGGCGAGAATTAACGGACACTTGCTCCCGAAGTGTGTATGAGTAATTTTCCGGGGGATTGGCCTGAGTAAAACACGTAACAAAATTTATGGAGAGGGCAGATGTTGAAAAATGACAGGGAAAGGGGGGAGAGAATGAGGATCAAAGCTTTCCTGCAAAAACCTAAAAAAAAGGAGCTTTTGAATCACACGTGACGCAAGACCAAGAAGAGCAACGGAAACAGGACTGGCAGCTGGAATCCAGATATTGGGCCTTGAATTTGACAGAGCGCACATCATTGTTGGTGGAAATATATATTCACACAGATGGATTCTCTCTTTTAACATCCTGAAAGCTTATTGTACCCATTGTGCTATCACCTGCCCCATCCACGGAAAGGATCGATACACTTTGCAGCTTTCATTACACTTTCATCCCAATGTTTCAAACAAAGCGACAAGGAAGAAAAAGACACCAAATCCTTGCGTGAAACTTATCCTCGTGAAGTTGCGGACGCTCAGAATGCATCTCTGTCCTCTGTTGCTTGACAAACTCTAATGCCACTTCTACTTCTTTTTTTTCAATCGTGCTCTTGCCAAGGAATACGCCTGCACTTGAAAGAGCAATAAATGGAAAGATAGGGCGAAAAAGGACCAGTTTCTACCCTGCAAATATGTAATGCATGGTGATTACCGTATTTTTAGGTGGAATGTCAAAAAGTCATATTATGACGTCACGCTTTATTCGTTTAAAGATCCGGGTGAAGGTGAAGAATGTTGTCATCTTGCTTTATTTGCGTTTAAATCCAGGAAGGAATACAAGGAATAGGTTATCATCTTATTATCTATTATTTTTTCATACCTTAGAAGGAGAAGAATTCTTAGGAAGGTTTTTTAAGTGACAGACTCTTTGCTGCGGCACTTGAAAAGAATGTTGAAAGAGCGAACCAGATCTTTATCGCTGACTGTAGCGCAGCCGTGTCCCCCCATTCCCAAAGCTTATTACCCCACCGTTAACGCACAGGCAAACCATTAGAAGTACAGCCCCTTCGAAAATATGTTGTTGCGGAATACATCGTTTGCAGTGACCCTGGTACCGGTGATAACGGCATGGATGGCGGGTCTGGCTGAGTCGTTCATTATTCCGTCGCGTGTCGTAACCCGATCGTCAGGTAAGCCAGAAGATGAGATGACAACAAGCTAAAGCCCTCCTCCTGACAAAGTCTCCGCAATCTACCTTGCTTTTAAATCATTAAGCCCTAAGTATGTCACTGGGGCACCCGGAGCAGGCGCCATCGACGGCAACACGTGGTGGGTACCTCGGAGCCGGAGGATTTTTGTTCGCCTCCTCGTTTCTCCTCTCCCCATCTCCCAGCTGGGCACGCAATTTACCTTCCGGACCTAGCAAGGCCGAATTACTGGAAAAAACCCGGGCTAAGGACTCTGAGGATCCTGTCGAAAAGAAAGCCCGGCTTGCGGCCTTGCGAAAAGAACGCTTGGAGCGTCAACGGCAACTCGATGCGGAAGAGGAGGCTCGTAAAAAGGATCCGAACCGTAAAGAGGTAGATATCGACGCAAACTTGCGAGCTTCTTACTATTACCCCACCGCTCAAAAACGCTATCTTCCACGTGTCAAAGCTGCGGCAGATGCGTTGCCAGCGGCTCGTGAAGCACTCCAAGCCGGGGAGTGGGAGAAGGTTGAGAGTTATGCAGCCAAGGAAGCCGACAATGCCGCGCTCCCCTTGAAACTGTATGCATCCTCTCTGACAGGACAAGGGCTATCGTTGGACGTCTCGTACGTCAAAGTGTTGAGCCAACAAGGTGACGTGTATGGGAAGGAGCTAGAGAACTTCAAGAAAGCTGTGAAAAGCAGGGATACGACTAAGGCCTTGACGTCGCTAGGGAAGATGGAGTCCGCCCTGGTACTCTACCGTAAGACAGCCAGGATTGACAAAGAAGACGGCGGTGTAGGAGAATTCCCAACGGACACCAAGCTGGGTGCCAGCTTCGGGAACAATAACCCTACCCTGTACAAGAAGAAGTAATTAGCGTTGGAGCTTTGGGAGGCGCGCAATAGGGATGTGGAAGAGCGGGGGGGATGTCACATATCGCATTAAGACCCGACTTAAAGAAAATCGTCATGACTGGGCAGCCCTTGAAGCCGCTTTAACAACCTGTGCACAATATTTTCTTCAAGCGCCGACGCCAACCTTACATTGCTTCTTCTTCCCCCCCCAACCCTAGGTCTATCAACCCAGCCGTTGCTCTATGTTTATTGAGCCGTTGCTCTATGTTTATTGGATAAATCCCAGCTCCGACCAAGGACCGGGATCAAAGTCATCTTCTTCCTCTCGCTCAAGCAAAGTGAATGCTCCGTAATGCAAACGCGACGCCCCTCCGAAGGGGACCCAGAAAGCACGCCATGGCGAGGGCGATAAAGCTTTATCCAACAAAGGGTAGTGCCGAAGAATCCGCCAGGCCACTGGTCGAGCCTCCCCCAGCTCCCGAAGCCGCCGGTCTATCCATTCTACATCGTGTACGATCCGTTCGTCTTCGGAGGTAGCCTCTTCTTGGGCACGTGCTCGCTCCTTGCTGTCTCCTTCTCCGGCCGCTCCCGTGGACGGCTCCGGAACCCCCTGGTCCCTGACTCCTCCCGGCGCGGGAGGAAAGAGCTCCACCAAGTAACGGCAGGAGTGGATGGGGACGTAGCGGGCCTTCTCTTCCAGATTGTGCGCGTTGAAGGCTTGCAAGGGAGGGGCCCATGTCCCGTTTTCGGCTCGAAATGGCTGTGGGAGTTGGCCCCCAAAGCCGGCGCGAACGAACGCAAGATGGACGTGGGCATGGGGTAGGAAAAACGAAGAAGGGAATCGGTACCATTCGGCGCCCAGACAGAGACGGGCCGGCCGCACCGGAGGCGGGGAGGGATCGGGAGAGGGATCGGCAGATTTCGATGCAGCCACGGGCGCCGCCGCCTTCAAATACTCTGCCCGTTGGTGCTTGGAAAAATCGTCGAAGAGACGGAGGGGTGCGGAAAAATTTTGGGTCATCGAAACCGCGCGGGAGAGGGAAAGGAGGGCATGGAGGAGGAGGGCGAGAGGCATCATTCCTCGGACAGCCATGTGAGCAAGGCGGTGTAGGAGACCAGCGAGAGGCGGGCGAGGTGGACCCTCCTGTTCCGGACCTTTGTCGCGACCGTTCCGTTTTCTACCCCCGCCTTTGTTGCCCTTGGCGGAGGCGACTGCCAGCGGTGCCGCCTTTGTCAGGCATCGGTCCATGGAGCCCACCACGACGTGCAAGGAGAGGGCCCCGCCCAAGGCTAACAGGGGGTAGATGGGGAAAAGGAACCGTTCCTCTTTGTGAGGACGCGTGGTCATGACGCCTAACCATAAATACGCAGGGGCGACAAAGAGGAAGGAAGTCCCTCTTCCCGCAGAGGGCCACGCGGGCGGGGGGACGAGGAGGAGGAGGAAAGGCAAAAGGAGGACCAGGGGCAGCACCACATTGAAATTTAGGAGCAAATTTTTCAAATAAAAAGACCAGGGTTCTACTCCGTAAAGAGTATCGTCTGCGCCTACCGCGGCCCCTCCCAGGTTATAGCGAAGGATGCTCCAGACTGGGAGCACACAGCGACGGTAAAAGAAGCCGTCCACGAGCAGGACGGGGGGAAGGACGAGGACCAGGGCCGCTACCCCCAAGGACAGGACATAGAGGAAGCCCTGGCGACATTGCCGGGCAAAACCCGGACCGGGACTGTGGGACACGGCCTCGTAGAGCGTGTGCAGCGCCAGGGGGAGGAAGAGGAGTGCCACAAAGGGCCAACCCAGGCCCACGACGGCAGTGACGGCGGCCAGCGTGGCCCATGCGTACCGACGCGACAGCCAACAAGCCGTGGTCACCATGACGAAATTGCTGGCCGCGCTGGAGGGGAGAAGGGCG
>Ga0102934_1002329_pt1 | contig 13097 bp, 14 predicted proteins | sample SalPonR2_A_D1_MG_FD_78175 | JGI IMG/M metagenome (GOLD analysis project Ga0102934, IMG submission 78175) | Salt pond soil microbial communities from South San Francisco under conditions of wetland restoration - Salt Pond MetaG R2_A_D1_MG | ecosystem: Environmental > Aquatic > Marine > Intertidal...
AGCAGCAGCAGCAGCAGCAGCAGCAGCAGCAGCAGCAGCAAGAGGAAGCGCGTGTCTCACCTAGGGCCTCGTCTAGAGCAGAAGGTCCATCTCAGCCTCCAACTGATGAAAGGTCTGAAAATGGTGGCGATGGCTGGCGGAAGCGCGCCACGTCGGTGGTCATGGCTCATTTCAGGTGCGTGCTCATATCGTCGCAGTCATTGTCACCATGGATGCAAGCGTGCAAAGGATCTTAACTCTCCCAGCGAAGACTTTTTACAATTTTGTCTATGTATACCCGCACAGGGCTATCCTCAAAAGCTTCTCGCACCGCGCGTCCTACTGCGGCACGGGCGCTGGCTACAGCATTGAAGATAAGCTGCGCATGGCTTGCCCTTACTTGCGCCGCCAATCTCGCCAACGCTTGTTGCTGATCACAACTACAATACCTGTAGCAGTGATAGTGGGTGTGACGGCTGCGATAGTCCTCGTCAGCGTCTGTGTTTCGAGCACACACCCTTCCTCCATTCCCTCCTCCTTCTCCTCCTCCTCCTCTTCCTCCTCTTCCTCATCCTTCTCCGAATCCGAAGCTCGCGGAAATAGAGCCCGAGCCGTCCCTGGCCTTGAAGCATCTCCTGTTCTTGCCAATTGTGGAGCGGTCAAACCATCCTTGTTACGTGTGTTGTAGTTTATGCACTCAGGGACAGAGAAGGCCATCATCGACAAGGAAGTTGCACGTGTAGCAGGATGTGTATATGGAAAGCACGTCGCTAGCACAGAAATGAAATCTACGTTCCATATAACCTTGACTGACATCGGCTTTCATTATGTGGTTGAGAGATGAGGAGCGTCAAAAATCATCCACAGCAAGGAGTGATGAGGAAAAATGTTTTGTGCGGAGTTCAAGGGTGAAGACAGACATCGAAATGAGCAGGTTGCAATACTGCTGCTACAATGCTATGCTCGTTTCTATGCAAAGTTGCACATAAGATAAGTCATGCATGTAATAGGCATTATAAAGTTTGATACGCGAGGGGAAAGACAGTTTGCTGTGTGAGGAGGTTAGCACGGCGCTCGAATCGCTACGATGGCATTCCCTTTTTAAAGCAAAGAAATTGTGGCATCCGCCAAGACAGGAAAGTACGCGTATTCATCGCCAACATCAGCAAGACTGTGTCTTTCGCTCCCCGTAGTTCCTGCAGGGCAGGCCGCGGGTGGTGGTGTTCAGGGGATGGCCCATTTCAGGGTACCGGGCTTGGGATATGAGGGCTTAGGCGTGCTCACAGCTTGAGGAAGATCCCAACGGGCACGCCACCCGCTTTTCCTCTTCGCCTCCGTCTGCCGCCCGTCTCCCGGTGCTTCAGAATAGAGGCACAGGCGCGAGGGAGTGGGGAGGTGGTGGTAACAGAGGTGTGCTCTTGGTTTGCGCGTGCGAATACATTTTTTGGGGGCGGTGTTGGTTGCCTTGTTTAGAAAAGTCGTGCTATTTGCTTCCCACCTCCCGACGCGAAACTGATCTTGAGTTCATTTCAAGCTTTGTCCCCTGCCCGGGAATTATAAGCATACCGCTCGAAAAGCTACCTCTTTGGTATGCATATTACGTTACTTAATGTGTGGGAAATAGCATGGCATGCCCCCATGGCCTGAGAATCGTTAACTTTTTCACTGGTGCCCCTCAAGAGCCTACACTTTTGTTCCTACGTTTCCTCGCTCTTCCCTCCCGAAAAATTCGTGCCATGTCCTCCGCTTCATTCACAAATGCTCCTTGCCCTTCTCCTTCCCTTCAGAGTTCACCTAAGAAGATGACCATGTTCCGCAAGCTGGCCGTGGCCCTTCTCTGCTCCTCCGCGGTCGCCTTCCATGCACCCGCACCCGTAAGCCGCAGCTCAGTACGCCTCCAGGCCGAGAACAAACCCGCCGCACCGCCCGCTGCAGCCCCTGCTGCCGCTGCTCCTGCGGCGGCGGCTGCTGCTCCCCCCCCCCCCGCGAAGCCCCAACCCGTGTTCTCGAAGTCGGTGCCGTTCCTCTTGAAGCCCAAGAACTTGGATGGGATGGTGGGCGATGTGGGCTTCGACCCTCTGGGCCTGGCTGAGTACGTGGACATCCGATGGCTGCGAGAGGCGGAGCTGAAGAACGGTGCGTGTGGTAGATCATGGGCAGGATATGATGCCTTTTTCCATGGCTCTCGGGGGGATCGGGGGGGACCAACGCGGAGTCGCCGCGCATTTTTCATTGAATGCCAGACAAGGAGCGCTTGAGTGCTTTTCCCCGCATGTTATCTCCCCTGGAAACCACCGTCGGTCACGACGACGCGTTTAGGCGAGCCCTCAAGCCTCCCAGGCCCGGCATGGCACAGACAGCGCCCCGCCTGCCCCCCGACCCGCACCTCCCCACGCCTGACATCGCACTCCCCACCTCTCTTTCCCCTTGTTCCCCAGGCCGCGTCGCAATGCTTGCCTTCTTGGGCTTCGTGGTCCAGGAATTTATCCGCCTTCCAGGAGACATGTACTCGGAGCCCAACGGGGTCAAAGCCTTCTTCCAAGTCGGACCCCAGCCCCTCATTCAGATCTTCCTCTTCTGTGGGTTTTTGGAATTCACCCTTCACAAGGGGAAGATGACGCAAATGGACATGTTTGCGGACGGAAAGCGCGAGCCCGGGAACTTTGGCTTTGATCCCTTGGGTTTCGGCAAGGATCCCTCCAAACGCGAGCGACTGGCACTGGCAGAGCTCAAGAACGGACGTCTGGCCATGATCGCGATCGGTGGTCTTATCCACCATGCCCTCGTGACGGGCCATGCCACGTTTAGCAGCTAAAATCAGACACTTCATTTTCCAGTAGCCAGAGGAGGGGAGGGGAAGGTGGAGAGGGGGGCGTGAATGACCGGGAGGGAGAGGGAGGCGTCGGCATGCATGGTTCAGAGTGGAATGGGCATGTTACAATGACTGTGAGCGTTGCGAAGATCGAGGACGACACGACGCGATCGCCGTGGATGATAACCATGGCGACGTGCCTCCCACCTCTTCCATCGGAGGATCCGGCCTCTTTCTCCCGGTCTATCTCCTCTTCAAATGGCCCTGACCGAGAGACATGGAGACATGTAGGAGAAGTGGAGAGGAAGATACGACGTGAATGATTGATGTGTTCGAGTCTGCATGCGTGTGGTGGGAGGCATCACAAGGATGGGGTTGGAAAAATGGTGAAGTTTTTTTGGGGGGTACGTGAGATAACGGAAAGAGAACAACAACCACTAACCGTGATTCGACCGCAATTTCTAGCCATTGGTTTTTGGTTTTTGAATGGTTTTTTGCACATAGGCTTGAAGCGCGCCTGTACGTGTGCGATGGCACCAGAAAAGTGCGGGAGGTCAAGAAGTGGCACTCTTCACACATCAGAAGAAATGTAACGACTTCGCTTTCCCCGTTCGTTTTACATATAGCCATCCACCAAGCCGCTGTTCATCGCATGCGATCGAGCCATGCTAATGCACTTTCACATTGCCTTACAGATTCCCTTTGCACCACTTCACGGACAGAATCATCGCAGCTAGGGCTTGGGAGGGCGTGAGGGCATAATGGACCGCCGCTCTCCGGACCCGGAAGCTGGAATGTACTGCCCCCGCCGACGTGCTGACAGCAAGGAGCAGCATGCAGACTTGTCGAAATACAAACGATGGAATTTTAAAACCTTTCTGTTTCTACGAGGTCGCCTAGTCTTGATGGCCGTGGGCTTGTTCGCTTTCACCACCGGGGGTTCTTTGGTGGTGAGTATGCTCACCTCCGGCTCGGATGAGGGCAGCAGGGGCCACATGCTGAGCAGCACGACCACCTCACACGCCAAGGTACGTTTCGACGGTGATCTTGCAGTACCCGAGGCGGGAGTAGGACTGCAGAAGGACGACATGAGCACGCCGCGTCCAGCCTCGGTGGAAGACGAGGGTTCTCGGCGCGATCATGTGGATCACGACCTGGAGCAGATGGAGAAGGAGGGACGTGTCAGGGAGCAGAGAGACGGCGCAAAGAAAGCCGTCGGCTTGGGTGATGACGGACATGATGGGGCGGGAAGCGAAGAGGAGGAAGAGGATGAAGGTGGGGAGGAGGAGTGGGAGGAAGGAGCGGAGGATAGGTGGGAGGAAGAGGATGAGGATGGGTGGGGGGAAGAGGAAGAAGAGGCAGAAGCAGATGGGAGGGAGGAAGGTGAAGAAGTAGAGGAAGATAGTGAAGGCCAAAGTGACGTTGAAAAAGAGGAAGATAAGCCCAGGCTGGGGGTGCTGAACGACAGGCTCCACCCGTTCCGGAGGCCCCAGGCCCCGTTGGACTTCAAGAGCCGAGAGGCGGTGGAGATGATGGTCCGCGAAAGACAAGAAGGAGGAGGCGCTCGGGTGCACGAGAAAGGCGGGGTGAGGCTGGCGGCCCGCGCTCAAGCGGCAGCAGACCGTATTCGTGAGAAGCGGGAGGAAATGGATGCCCCAGTGGAGCATCCAGGTCCCCGCGACCCCTCCCTGCCCACCCACGCCTCTCTCTCCCTCGCAGAGGCCCAGGAGAAGCTCCAGGCTTTGGGTCGGTCCGTCGAGGAACAAGCGGCGTTGAATGTGGCCCGACGGGGCGCGGTGAAAGCTGCGATTTTGCACGCGTGGGAGGGCTACAAGGAATTTGCCTGGGGCATGGACGAGCTGGCCCCCGTGGCAAAAAAGGGGCTGAAATGGTTCGGCTTGGGCCTGACTCTGGTGGACTCGCTGGATCTGCTCTGGTTGGTGGGGGAGAAGGACGAGTTCTGGGGCGCCCGAGATTGGGTGGCGGCCGACCTGGACGTGAGCCCGCAGGTGCACGTGAACGTCTTCGAGGTGACCATCCGGGTGCTCGGTGGCCTCCTCTCCGCCTTCCACTTCTCCCAGGACCCCGTCTTCCTAGAGAAGGCGCAAATTCTCGGCCGCAACCTCCGGTCGGCCATGGAGAGCCCGTCGGGGGTGCCCTGGTCCGACGCCGTCCTGGGCGAAGCCCGGGCCTTCGCGCCCCCCACGGCCCCGGACAGCTCGGTCTCGGAGGCCACGTCCATCCAGCTCGAGTTCAAGTACCTGGCCCATGTTAGCAAGGACGAGTCCCTTTACCGGTTGGCGGAGCACTCCATGCGGGCCGTGGACAGAGCCCGGGCCAAGCTTCCTTCCCACGGGCACCGACGGGCCTTGCCACCCATGTTTATCAACGCCAGGACGGGAGACTTCAACAGGGGGTCTACCATCACCCTGGGCGCGCGCGGAGACAGTTACTACGAGTATTTGCTCAAACAGTGGCTGCTCACGGGGAAGCGGGAGGATTTCTACCGAGACAGGTACCTGGAGGCGGTGGCCGGGATCAAGGCGGAGCTGTTCCGCCACTCGGAGCCGGAGGGTCGGGCCTTTATTGCCGAGTTGGCCTCTGGCTCTAATTTCTCGCCCAAGATGGACCATTTGGTCTGCTACCTACCGGGCACCCTGGCCCTTGGCGTGCATCATGGCATTGACCCGACAGGCGAGGGCGGGCACATGGAGATGGCCCGGGAGTTGATGGTCACCTGCTTCGAATTTTACAACCAAACGGCCACGGGATTATCTCCGGAAATAGCTCATTTCCGTGTCAATCCTTCCGCCTCCTCCTCGTCGGGTTCAGACTTGTACGTGAAGCCCCGCGACACGCACAACATGTTGCGGCCCGAGACGGTGGAGTCTCTCTTCTACCTGTACCGGGTGACCGGCGACGCCGTCTATCAGGAGTGGGCGTGGCAGATCTTCCAGGCCTTTGAGGCCCATGCCAAGATCCCGACGGGCGGGTATTCAGGACTGGAGAATGTGGGGGACCCGAGTTCCCCCCGAATCGACAAGATGGAGAGCTTCTTCTTGGGGGAGACCTTAAAGTATCTCTTCCTCCTGTTCGAAGACCCGAGCTTGTTTTCTTTGGATGAATATGTTTTGAACACGGAAGCGCACCCTTTTCCCATCATGTCACCGGAGGAGGATTGGCTAGTGTACAAAGGAAAAGGGGGGGAGAAGGACCAGGAAGGGTCAGCTCAGGAAAGACATGCTGACGTGAGCGGGGTCCACAGAGGACACGAAGAGCAAGAAGATGGAGGCGAAGAAGAGAAGGAGGGGGAGGAGGATGCAAAGAGAGGCGAGGAAGATGAGGAGGAAGAGGAGGAGGGAGAGGAGGAGGAAGAGGAGGAGGAGGAGAAGGAGGAGGAATTAGGAGAACAGAAGGGCGCAGTCACAGCGGAGAGCTAGGCGACGATTCGCCCGGTGAATTAACGACAGGATGTCAGCTCAAATGGAACAAAAGTTGCCGCACGATGCTAATGTACACTGAATGTAGACTTAGAAATGTCCCACACAAAGTACAAAGCTAATTCCTGCAACGCACGCAGGTGAACTGATGAGTGTAACAAAGTTCCCAAAAACCAATAGCTAAACATCATCCTTTGCTGGACGGTCCTTCCTGTACACATGTTTCTCTTCGGGTCGGACACGGTCGACGACGGTATTTATCTACCTGTTCTCCTTGGTACCGACACAGGACACAGAGGACAAAATTAACATCCTTCCCCAAAGCTGTTTTTTGCTTGGTCTTGTGGGAATCAACCCTCTACCCAACGTTGACATCAATGGTGCAATACCCAATAAAAAGCCTGACATGATGGAGTATCGAAAAAGGTAGCTCGGTTTGCAAGAGAGTAGGGAGCATGCACCAGATTCACTTGTAAAGCCACTTCAATGCCAAAGCGCCCCCTTTTCCAAGCTACGGCGGTTTGGACACAAGCGTATCTTAACGACTGGACGAATACTCACCATCTGTGCATCCGTCCATCTGAACTCTTGCGGAGGCACCTTTTCAATCCATTGATTTGTGCATAAAGGATTTGCTGGGGCGTGTGTCCAGGGCTGCCTTCACGCAGGAACCAAGCTGGAACAAATTGAGCAAGGAAAGGAATGTTGAAGTTCAGTGAGACGTGCGGTGCGCAGTCTCAGAGCACATGTTGAGGCGACTTGATCTTTTGGGTTTGGGCGTGTTCCGCGGCACGTGCACGCATCAGAACCAGATAAGGAAGTTCATTGAGTATTTAAAACGGACGGAATACTGACGCGTTATTTTCTTGGGCTATTCATCTATTCCAGACAGCCGTCATGTTGCTCTCGACAATGATGCGCAGCGGGCGCCGCTTGGCCTTGCACTCTCTGCAAAATCAGGCACGGTACGAACTACATATATATGTCTCTGCTACTAAAAATGTCGTTGATGTCTCCCTTTATTAGTCTGGTATGCCATAGGAAGTTTGTCGCGCGTGCTTTAGGTATTTTGCTTGTGGTGCGGTCATCCGCCATATGTAGGTTGCACAGGTGCGAGATCTAGCCTCATTTCATTCGTGCTTGTTAAAGTTCGACACGACTACATCTTAAAAGTTTCCAACCTGCTACAGCACTTTCATAACATCACGCGTCCAACTAGCGTGGACAATCTTGAAATAAAATGAGTCTAGGCATCTAGGCATTCTCGGGTCTACTCCTCGGCACGTTTATAATCAGCCCATCCCGTCCATCAACCATAGCTTCTCACCATCACGTGGCATATATCATGACACAGTGCATTCGCTTCCCCCGCCGTCTCTGCCTTGGGCTTGGACAAACTGGGAATCACAAACCCCACCACTATCTTCCGTAACCTGTCCTATCCGGATTTAGCCAAGCATGAGGAGGCCAACAAGGAGGTACGTCTCCCTCATCTCTTATTTGTCGAGTAGCCCGCAGTGACTTTTCCTGGCATGTGTCATCGATGATGTGTAAGATACCCACGTTTGCTTTGATTTTGAGCGGCTTCATGCTTCTTCCCTTTCATTCAACCACCTGCTATGAGGAGCCCGTCCTCTGTCCTCCGACAGGATATCCTTCCTCCTGCCTCTCCCTCTCTCTCCTGCTATTTTACGATCTCTCCAGGTTGTTTCCTGCCGAACTACTTCCTCACATCTTCCTTGCTTCTTTGCCCTTTCGCCCTCTCAGGGAACCTTTGTGGCGAATGGCACGTTTGCCGTGGACACAGGCAAGTTCACGGGCCGGTCGCCTAAGGACAAGTGGATCGTCAAGCAGGCTCCCAGCGAGGATAACTTGTGGTGGGGCTCGGTGAACCAGCCCATGAAAGGGGAGGTGTTTGAGGAACTCTACAAGAAATGCGTCGCGCACTACAACAAACTGGACAAGGCCTATATTTTTGACGGCTACTGCGGGGCCAACCCCTCGTCCCGCAAAAAGGTGCGCTTTCTCACGGAACAGGCCTGGCAGCAGCATTTCGTGACCAACATGTTTATCAGGCCCCAGTCGACGAAGGAGATTGAGGGCTTTGCCCCGGACTTCACCATCATCAATGCTTGTCGTGTGGTGGACGAGAAATGGAAGGAGCACGGGATCAACAGCGAGGTCTTTGTCGCCTTCAATCTGGAGAAAAAAGTGGCGATCATTGGGGGTACCTTTTACGGGGGCGAGATGAAGAAAGGGATCTTCTCCATGATGAACTACTGGCTGCCTCTTGAGGGGATCATGCCCATGCACTGCTCTGCGAACAAGGGCAAGGCGGGGGACACTGCCCTCTTCTTCGGTTTGAGCGGCACTGGGAAGACGACGCTTTCTGCAGACCCGGGCCGGTACCTGATCGGCGACGATGAGCACGGATGGGACGACCACGGCATCTTCAACTTCGAGGGCGGGTGCTACGCGAAGACCATCAACCTCTCGGAGGAGAACGAGCCGGACATTTATCGGGCCATCAAGCGGGACGCCATGCTGGAAAACGTCTACATCGACCCCACTACCAAAGTCCCCGACTACTACAACACGAGCAAAACCGAAAACGGCCGAGTCTCCTACCCCCTGCACCATATTAACAACTACGAACCCACTTCCATGGGGGACCATCCCGATAAAGTCATTTTCTTGACCTGCGACGCCTTTGGAGTCCTGCCGCCCGTCGCGAAGCTCTCTCCGGGACAAGCCATGTACCACTTTTTGAGCGGTTACACGGCCAAAGTGGCGGGCACGGAGCGTGGCATCACTGAGCCGCAAGCCACCTTCTCCGCCTGCTTCGGCGCCGCGTTTTTGACATTGCACCCCACAAAATATGCAGACCTGTTGCAGAAAAAATTGGAGAAACACGGCACGGTGCGTGAAAGAGGCCAGAAAGACGTTTGCATGCCTATAGGAATTCAAGTTTACTTGTCGTGAGACTCAGCGGCGTGCTTCTATGGGAAGACTCGAGCACACCTCTTACACTCTCCTCGGTCCCATCCATCCCTCCAAACAGGCTACCTACCTTGTCAACACGGGCTGGACCGGCGGGGGTTACGGTGTGGGCAAGCGCATGAGCATCAAGAACACTCGTACCTGCATCGATGCCATCCTGGACGGATCCATCAAAAACGCGTCGTTCTCGACAGACCCGGTCTTCGGCTTCTCGGTCCCTAAGGCCCTCCATGGCGTGGCCAGTGACGTCCTGGACCCTCGGACGGCATGGGCAGACAAGGCCGCGTACGACGCGCAGCGTTTGAAGCTGGGGGCTATGTTCCAGAAGAATTATACCAAGTACGTGACGCCCGGTGTGACGGATTATTCCTCGCACGGGCCCAAGGTTTAGAGAGGGAGGCGCCCAGAGGGCAGGGGCGAGGATGCTCGGAGGACTCGCTTGCGGGAGCGTGTCAACGCGGCAGTCTCAGGCCCTCCATCTCGCCGTGCCTGGCGGAGACAAGTGTGGATAAACGGACTTACGAGAAGCCAGGCTGCGGAAGTGCACCGTGGGGCGGAATGGGAGCGCTAACGAGGACAGCTTGAAACGGAGGACCCTGTCGCGGGGAGGGCAGGAGGGGGGCAGAGAGGAGATATGGAAGGAAGGATGAAGAGGATAAGCGCGACAAGAGGACGTGGGCGGGGCAGCAAAGCAAGTACTTTTGGGACGAAAGAAGAGGCAGTTGTGGGCCTTCTGGACAATACCTTAAGCAATCGACGCGCATCAATGAGCTTACGAAGAGAGGAAAAAGGGCACTCCAAATGTAGGCAAAGGGAGGTGAGAAAGAAAGAGAAAAGAGTTCCGCCAAAGGACTTCAAGCAATGCTTCCTCGGGTGCCGCGACTCGGTTTTGGGATTTCTTTAGCCGCCACAACCGCCATGCTGTGCGTGGGGGGGATCCCACGCATCTACTCACCACTCATCCCCGTATTCTTTGTCCAATCACGCCTGATTCCGCCTGTCATTCCCCCCTTTGGATTGAGATCACGCTGGCCTTCGACCTCCCCCTCTCCCCCCCTTCCCTCCGTCGCCACCCTCTGCGTCCCGCGCCGCGCGGCCCCCTGCCAACGTGCTCTCTCGAATGAAGAAACATGAACTCATGACGTAGGTCACCAGATTCGCCACCAAGGGGACAAATATATTTTCCGGCAAGTCCCCCGTCGGATACTTCAAGGCACACCAGGCTCTACCGCCCGCCCAGGCCCCCGCGGTCGACAATGCCATGAAAGCCAAGGACAAGAGGAGCTTCGTCCACTTGATGGGCCGCCGCTCCCGCCTGTTTGCCAGCTTGGCCTCCCCACGGTTGTATATGGGCCCTGCGTGGGCGACGGTGGTGATCACGTATTTCAAAGGGACGAAGTCCACCGCGTTCCCGAACCAGAGCGCCAAGGCCAGCCCCACAGTACCCGGCCACAGCAAGCGCCGGAGGTTGGGGGCTTCCAGGGACTCGCCGAACGCCATCAGTACGAACCGCCCCATTTTCACCAAGCGGGTGATCTGCAATGCTCGCAGCAAGGGGTTGTTCACCACGGCCGTGAGCGGGCCCGGTTTCCCTTTCAAATCCGCGGGCGAGAGGTCGAGGGCCGTCATCAGGTCCAGGGTATCTTTCGGGGAAATTTCTAGAAACCTCTCATCAAGCAGGCGCATGTCCATGCCCCCCGGAGGCTTCACCGCCTGTCCGTCCAGCTGCAGGAAGATGCGGTGCTCGAAAATCTTGTCCCTAGCCCAATCGATCATAATCCGCTTCTTCCGGTCCTTCTCATACTTGACCAGCAAGGCTTCAACCTTGGCGGCGAGTTTGTCCTCCTCGATGTCAGGAGGGACCCCCAAAGAGCGACAGGCCTCGACGTAGTCGTCATGCCTCAAGCTTTCGTACGCGGGTTTCTTCCGGCGCAGCAGCTTGTGCCATCGCGAGGCGGGCGGCAGGGTGGCGAAGAAGTCTGTAAGTCGGGGCAGGCGGAATGCTCCAGGCTTCAGGTCGGCTGTTTTTTGAGGGATGAAGGTCACGTCTTTCCATCCACTGTCATCGTTTTCAAAGGCTCCCGGACCGGAGGAAGCGGCGGAATGAAGTCGCGTGGAGGCACGGGGGGGCTTCGACTCCCGGAGAGGCCGCCACAATGGGGAGGCGGAAACTGACCGGGAAGGAGAATTTATGGTATAGGCTGTTGTTGTGTGGCGAAGGAAAAGAGTACTGCATTACAACAGGGTCGCGAAAGGGGAACCGTCTAGTGCTTTTGTGGCATATGTTGCACTGTTAGAGGTCGATGGCTTGGACTGCATCACTTCCAGCGTAGGCTGGTACAACGCGAAATATGGGCGAGTGACCCCAAGGCATGGAGAAACGCAAAACATAGCAGAATAAGACCAAAAGGAAATAACGATGGTGCATACTGCTTGAAATATGGGGTTTGGCGGCTGAATCATGAAGAAGTGCACCGCCTACCTGAAGATGAGGACGCCAGTATAGCACACAAGAATACTCTTATCAGTATCCCGTGGGACTGTCGCGAGACGCCACCAAAGAAGCTCTTTTTCATGGTGCCTAATCACAACAACGCAGTTCTTGAGGGGACGCCGTCCTGATGTATGTGTTGCATGTGGTAAAGTGAGGAGGGGATACTCGACTGTCTTTGCTGCTTTTCTAAAGCTTCGTGATACTGTCTGGCAGTCCAGGGAGGATACATTGGCATGAAGACATTCGTGCCGATCGTGCCACGTTAAAGAATTTCACCCATTCGCGCGGTTTCCCGTCTCGAAAGCCGCCCACCGCAGCAACCCTGCGATTGGTTGAAGGGCCTGTCAAGTTGTTTCCGAGGCCACGAGTAACAATCGGGGCAACAGAAATAAATCCTCGACATGACCACCGAAACCTGCGGCCTGTCCGCCTTTCCTTCACAGCATGGTGTACAACTCACTCTCATGTTGTCTCCATGGCCATGACACCCGTGGTGGTGCCGGATGAGGCGGATTACGGGCCTCAAGCCCTCTTACTGCTCGAGCGCGCGTCGTCATCGTCAATTTGAATCACCGAGGCATCATGTCTCTGGCGCCATCTCAGCACTTTTCCCGAGCTCATCCCCATCACTCTTGTCTCCATTGTTTCTCACCAATAAAGACTTTCAGTTGCGCTCGGAGGACACCGATTGCCGGGGGAGTGCATAGCTACATTCAGGGAAGGCAGGAGTGGCTGAGACTGAGGGAAGATCAGGCGGTACAGTAAGAGGGATACAGCCCATTATCAGCACGCGCATCGCCCGCAATCCATAAAAAGAAAGCACCTCCACAAACATTCATTGCCATGGCCTCACTTTATCCGTCGCATCCTGCGGGCAACGACGAGGGCAGCGCAGGCTCGTACTCTGTCTCAGATAACGGCTCCCCCATGCCGGCTGTGGGTCGAGGGGGGGGCGGAGGAGGGAGGGGGAGGGGCGGGACCGTGCGGATGGACTGCGTGCATCCCGCCGTAGGGTGGCCGTCCCCCGCCCATGCCGGAGCCGTAGTACCCCGGCCCTCCATCGGCCCCTGCCCCGGCACCTCCCCCGGCGCCTCCTCCCATCGCGCCCGGGCCTTGGGGCGAGTAGCCGTACCCGCCCATCCGGGCCACCGATGAGCTCCCCGAGTTCCCCCCCCCGCCCCCTCCCCCTGCCTCCACGGCCGGCATGGGCCCTGCGCCCATCACGGGGGCGGGCGAGGCGCGGGCCGCGAAGGGCACGAAGACCTTGGCCCCCGCCGAGAGTTTCTTCCGAGCGGCCTCCCTCTCGGCTTCCTCTTTGCTTTGCGCGGGGGGCGTGGCCACCGCGACCGGGCCGCTGGGACCGTTCGAAGGG
>Ga0102934_1002330_pt1 | contig 13095 bp, 16 predicted proteins | sample SalPonR2_A_D1_MG_FD_78175 | JGI IMG/M metagenome (GOLD analysis project Ga0102934, IMG submission 78175) | Salt pond soil microbial communities from South San Francisco under conditions of wetland restoration - Salt Pond MetaG R2_A_D1_MG | ecosystem: Environmental > Aquatic > Marine > Intertidal...
ACCGAGGTTCGAAAGTATAAAGATAAGACCAAATACGTAGAGTACAATGCGGGCGATAAGGTTAATCATGTCTGAAGCGGTAGCGGCATTGGGGTCGACCATACCGTCACCGTCCTCATCTTTCTCAACCAACCGCCGCGTGCCATAGCGCACAAAGTGTAAGCCAATCTCTATCACCTGCCAGATGACCGCGGCATACACGACGGCCGAAAAGGCTGTATCGAGCCATCCTGGAAGTGAAAAAAGATTTACCGCAACGTAGGCCGCCACTAAGCTGTACACCCAGAGACGGATGCCCGCTACCGCATCGATAATGGTATCGTCGAGGTCGGTATCGGTTTTCTTCGACCACTGCTGTAACCGTGCGATCACCATCACCAAAATCAGTTTGGTAAAGAGCGTGATACCAATAAAAATACCGCTAGCAACAAGAAATGGAGTAACATTAATTTCGCCGATAATTGGCAGCGTCGTACTGGCTGCTGGAAGCGCAGCTGTTAAGCTGGTCGCATTGGTTACAAATTCATCAAACATATGCTCTCTACCCTACCAAATAGGAGGCAGACTGCAACGAATATAAAAGAAAAGGCCCGGTATCACCGCGCCTTTAAACCTTCACCAGTCGCCTTGCATCGCTGCGATTGCACCCTGCAATCGTTCAGAATTGAGCTGCTGGAGTTCTTCGCGAATCTGATGGTCAGTTACTGGACTCAAAGAGAAGGCGGCTGCCTTCTCTCGGCCAAAGACCTCACGCGCCAACTGCACCAGTTGTGCTCGATTGAGCTCTGAAAGATATCGGATATCGTCCATCACCACTCCTCTTGATGTGGGCGCGGGCAGAATGCCCGCGCTTGTGTTACTCGCCCAATCAGCTCTGCAGCATGGTTTCGCTAGCGAGCGCACGCCGAAATACTTCATACGAAGCGTCGCCATGATACCCACTCGACGCCTCGACCGCACGGACAATGATATCGCGAGGCACGGTAACTTCCCAATGCCTCGTCTGGCCGTCGCTGCCCATTTCTTTCGCAACCATGCGCACCGCGCGAATACCAGGCCGGACCGCTCCGCAACTTTCGAGCATCCGGCGAACGGAATTGGTGGTTTTTGTTGAGAGCATTGTGACCTCCTCGTTGTTTAGAACGTGCCTTCCTATTGTTTATACAACAGGCGCGAATGGGGTCCCATATTCGTGACCCCGATGGAACTTCTTTTTTAGAAACTCTACGGAATCACGATGGGACCAAAACGGCCCGCTCTTTCGAGCGGGCCGTTTTGGTGGTTTGGGGTACTGACTATTGCGAGAATGTACCAACCGGCCCGCTCAAAAGCGAAATACTAAAGAGCACCACGAGGAGCATCCACGATGTGACGAGGTGCGTCTGGGTATGTCGGTTAGTCGTTGCAATAGCTTGCATACTTTGAAGATACACCCGACCATGTTACCTGTCAAACGTTAGACAATAATAAGTGTTGACAAGCAAGTGAGGTGCGCGGTAGAGTGCCGTTTGTCGCACTGAAGCGAAGGATAGGCCTAAGCAAGCGATAGAAGGATAGAGGGCAATGAAAGACCCAATTGGCGTACGAGAGTTTTTGGACAGCCTGCATAACGCAGATAACGATGAAGTAAATAAGGCTGTTCAAGTGACGGGCACGATTGCTGAAATCACACTCGTGCTGACTCCAACCGCCATCCAATGGGCGAGAGCTAACCAGATTGCCTCAAATCGTGACGGCATAAACTTCCAGCGTCGAGCAAAACATTTGCGGGGTCTGGAGTACACGATGCCGGCACAGGAGTGGACTAAGCTCTGTCAAGAGCTTGGTATCAGTAAAGAAGTATTTGAGTTAGCCTGAGGCACTTCGAGCAGGTGGGCCAGCTTGGCCCACCTGTACCAGTTCTTAGTTGCAGCAAAAAACCGCCTGAGTATTCTCGAGGCGGCTTTTTTTATTCTGCGAGTGCTTCGGGTTCACGAGGTGAAGCAACTGTTTCTGTAGTTGGTGGAGTTGGTGAGGCAGTAGTATCAGCCGCCGGCAATTCTGAGAGGGCTTCGACTGGCTCTGTAGTTGTGGCCGTTGGAGTTGCGTTAAGGGTAGTATCTGTACTAGCAGTGAGCGGCACATCGGCCGTGGCGCGGAGCATGTCTGTCACTAGTACTTGTGCGGCCGCGACGGCAGATTCGGCTGCGGCCAAGTCCCCTACCGCAATGGCCGACGTTGCGCGCGCGGATAATGCTACTACCTCACGCAGACCGTAGGCAAGCTTCTCACTCGTAGTGTCTTTCTGGTTAAGTAGCGTCACCTCCTCCTGGAGTGTACGCAATTTTTGTACAAGGAGCGCTTCTCGCTCTTGGTCGGTTAAGCTCATCGGGACCAACGACTCGACCGACACATTAACCTTGACATCAATATCGGTCATAAAACGAACCAACTTCTGAGCGTCACGAAGTGCTTCGCGCAGATACTGCTTGGCCGTAGACTCGTCGACCGTCATGGCAGCTGGTGTGGTACTCGTCGCAGTGGCAATCAACGACGTGGTTGCACTCGTGGCAGTCGTACCTACCGTCGCAGGTTCTGTTGCGGCAGGAGCTGTATTGGTTGCCCGATGCTCCAAGGCAAGGTCCATTTTGCGACCGATATCGGCGAGGCGACGATCAATATCCTCGCGCTCTTGCGTGGTTATCTCATTACGTAGTGAGTAAAGCAATTCTGAGGCGTGGGTAGTCTCTTCCTCTACCCGAGCGAGGAGGCGGTCAAATGAGACATCGGTGGTCTCGGGCTTAGCTACGGTAGCCCGTACATCAGCAACGGCCGCGGCGAGTTGAGCGCTGGTACTGGCACCAGCTGCCGCCTGGCGAGCGGCTTCTTGTTCAAGTACTTCCGACTCAACCTCGAGCGAGGAGGCAAACGAGAGTTCGGCAATAGCTGCTTCGTCTTGGTCGGTCTCACGAAGTGCCGCTAAGCTCGCTTGCGCTGCCTCACTATGCTGTTTCACCGCTGCTACTACCTCGGCTTCAACAGCTTCGGTCAACTTGCCCTCGGTGGCCAACAGACGAGCTTCAGCAAGACGTCGTTCAACTCGAGCGGTTTCCCATTCCACCTTCTGGTACGGAGTTAGGGCTAGTGAACTGCGAATTTCTTCATTAAATTGCACCTTTACGGGGTACAACACATCGCCCGGTATCGCCTGTTCCGCCGCAAATGGCACGATAATGAGTGCGACCAGCGCGGTCATACCAGCAAAAATACGGTTGCGTGCAGTATTAAAATGAATTACCCAAAATGACGACTCTGCTGCAGTAGGTGCGTGTATACGATTACTTTCTGGTAACGGATGGTACTCCATATACGCAACCAGCCGGCTTTTAAGCTCATGCGATTCAGCCTTCGTCATGGTGACGCGTTTGGCAGCAGTATGAAGTTGTTGACTGAATCGTTTCATAGTGGTGATTATTGTTTGGTTCGTTTTGCAGCTGTGGCCTGCTCAGCGGCTTCTATGCGTTTGCGAAGTTGCGCCAGACCGCGGTGAATGCGTACTGAGACGACATTTTCTGAGTCCTCAATGAGAGCGGCAATCTCTTTCGGTCCCAGTCCGTCTACAAACCGTAAGATTATTACCTCACGGTATTCGTCGGGTAGTGCTTCAAGGAATTCGAAGGCGCGTTTACCATCAAGCGTGGCGGCGAGACTGTCAACGGTTGACTCCGAAAGTTCATCAAATGACCCCTCGTCGACCCCCTCTTGCTCAAACAGTGCATCGAGCGACGACTCACGCTTTTTTCGGTAGCTGTCGACGATTAAGTTATTGAGCACTTTGTATAAAAACGGTCGAAATTGCTCAACTTCGTGGCCAGCTCGAATGTACGACCACACCTTCGTGAACGTATCGTGAACAATATCTATCGCTCGCTCCCGATCGCTCACCCGTAGGTAGGCGTGGCGAAAAAGCGCATCACTGTACTCTTCGTAGGCTGCAAGGAACCGCTCCTCGTGGCTCAGTTCTGACGTGTCTTTGGCGGCACCGGACATACTGAACCATTATAGCTTGAGACGTACCAAACTCGAAAAACTTACCAGCGACAACCGACCTCCACACTATGCGTACCGCTTAAAACCAGCGGTTCCGCTTCAATACTAATACGGTTATGAGTACACATAATCCAATGGTGGTAAGTATAGCGGCAAACATCCAGGGTGCATCCGCTAGTGGAATGGGTACGTTCATACCAAAAATTGAGGACACCACCGTGGGAATAGTGAGTAAAATCGTCAAAACGGTCAGGGTTTGAATAGTGGTATTCAATCGATTAGTCAAAATGGCCTCCGTTGCACTGCGCACGTTCTGAATCGTCTTCATCACCGTGCGGGCTGAGTCGACTAACTGACTATTAGCAATCATTAAGTCCTCCATCAACTCAATATCATCGTTATAGAGCTGCATAAAGTTACCGGTGGTAACCTGGTTGAGCCAAGCGTTGGTTGGAATGAGTGCAGCAGTCATATCACTAAGCTCATGTTCGTAGTTTACAAATCGCTCAATCTCACGACTACCAATCTGGCGGATTTTTGCTCGGTCCCGATGCACAGCCCGCCGCAAACGGACCAATTTGCGCTCAAAGGCGGTTGTCAACGCAGCCATGATTTGAATAAATAGCTTCGCTTTTTGCGTAGTTACTACCACTTCAGTGCCCTCAATAAAGGGTTTAAACTGGGGCACTTCTTTAAGCGCCACGGTTAATACGAACGACTCCCCCATCACAATTAACAAGGGGGCGGTATCAATATCTTCCTGATTTTGGGTATATGGGTAGCGGGTAAAAAAATACGTGGCTCCCTGACTACGCTCCATACGCGGCACCTCGAAAAAATCTCGAGCGTCTTCCAAAATGGCCTCATCCAGGCTGTACTCCCCTACCAACTGGGCAATCTCTTCATCGGTCGGGTCGATCACGTGTGTCCACACCCCACTACGGCTTTTGGGTAGCTCTTTGAGTTCACTGTCTTTTACGGTACGGAAGTAGTGCGTGATCATTACTCAGAGTATAGCAAAGAAAGCTGTACCTATGACTTTTGTAATATCATAGTAAACCAGGGCTCTTTGAGGTTTTGTTCAGCATAATATACTTCAGCTAAGGTATTGGGGGTTAAATCATTAATCGTGTCTCGGGTGTAGTAATAAAATAAACGCTTACTGTGACCATCATCAATCAATTTTTCTAAGTAACGGTGACCACGCTTTAATGATAAAAAGAAGACACCGCCAGACTTCAGGCTTTTTGCAGCACTCCTGACTACAGTCATCATTTCATTTTTGTTGAGATGAAGTAACGATGCAAAAGCATAGATTACATCAATGTTTCCAGGCCAATCATAATCCATCACATCGGCTTGAACAAAGGTTACCCCTGGCAGTTCCTTTCTCGCCATTTCGATGTATACATCAGAAATATCAACGCCAATATAGTCCGTTGTTTTGCTAAGTATATACGACGCTTCACGACCATACGCACAGCCAATTTCAACTACTCTTGGCAATTCAGAATCAATGAAGTTCAATGCTACATCAACATCTTCGACACGTACAGGAATTTTGTCGTACTTTTCCCGGTACTTTAGTGCTGCTTGGTTATAGGCATCCCTTATATCTGACATATATTGCATACCTATTATAGTATATAAAATACAAAAAGCGCTCACATGAGCGCTTTTTGTATTTGTCGGGGAGCAGGGAATCGAACCCTGGCCGCACGGTCCCAAACCGTGTACACTACCATTATGCTACACCCCGAGGCGGTGAGCGTCATGGCCTGCAACAGCTTTAGAAAAATGGGACACAGAATCAATGTTTACATTTATTTTGTGTCCCATTTTTCTAAAAGCAAGCTTTGCTTGCAGCAGGACATGACCGAACAACGAGAGGGTGCAAGCTCTGCTTACAACCCTACCTACCTGGTACCGATAGGTAATTGGCTGTGCCAATTTCGTGCGCCACATCATAGCACCACTTTCTAAAAAATGCGAGTGTCTACCCTGCTAATCAACCACAATATTCTCATAATACTCCACTAGCGCGTACGTTTCGTGTGGCACTACATGCACCGTAACTAAATCAAGTTGGTAGTGTCCTTTATACCCCTCCTGGGCAAGCCAGGTTTCGATGGTGCGCGCTAAGCGCTGGTGCTTGCCTTTAGTAACCTGCTCCTCCGGGCGATACCCAGCCTGCCGACTGGTTTTGATAGCGGATTTGGTTTCATGCGAAACCGTTTTTACCTCCACAAAATGAACGGTTATATCCCGCAGCACAATCAAGTCAATTTCACCCCATTTTTGCCGATGATTTCGCTCAAGTAGGGTGAATCCTTGGGCTGATAAAAATTGCCAGGCTACTTCTTCCCCGATCTGACCAGTCTGGATGTGCTGTGCTTTCATAGCGAATTATGTTTCACGTGAAACACTAAGAGTATTGGCACTAAGCGTCACAATTAGCGAGATATCATTATTATTAGCCTTTAATTTGTCTTTAAACGACATACCTAATTTGTCCTTTATCCACCTATACACTCGTTTATCCCCAGTTATCCCAGAGGTGCTTTATGTTGCACGTGTAACTACCAACAGCTCGGTTTAGTATTAACAATCACGTATGCATCGTACATATTTAGCAAACGTACTGGCGGCCTACTTAGATTTTACCATTGGCTGCTGTGCAATCGTAGTCTTAGCGGTCACATTTAGCGTAGAGCTGGTCTGGTGGCAGGTAATTGTAGGAGGCTTGCTGGCTCTACTGCCCGACATTGATATCGCGCCTATGCTGATTGTTGGTAAAACACCACGTTTTGATCACCGGCAAAGTATCTTTCATCGTCCGATACTCATGCTACCAGTGGTAGCTCTACTGGGATACCTGATTGGAGGTACGTTTTGGGCGCTGGCCAGCGCTATTCTTGTACTGTACCATTATCTTCACGATATAGACTGGAGTGGCCAGCGCTATGGTATTGCCTGGTTTTGGCCGCTTTCAAAGCAGTTTTGGGGACCATATGGATTCTTTACACCTCCTACGAATGTTTCCCATGAAACATGGCTAAAGGACATGTGGCTACAACCAAGCCATTTATCGATAATAGAACTCCGTGTCGCATTAGTAGCGGCTATATTCCTTGGTGTTTTGCTAGGAGTAATCACTACCTGGTGGTTTATTGGCACTCTTTTATTAGCTGCCGCTATGACGTTATTCGTTTGGTACGGCTAAAATGTTGCACGTGTAACGGGTAAATATGTTTCACGTGAAACACTTATACACAAATTGTACGAGATTGGGAAGTTTGTTGCACGTGGAACGAGTTATTTGCTATGCTTTAGTATTATGGAACTTTCAGAGCAATGGATAGAAAGGTTTGAAAAGGAAGGCTTTACCAATGTGTTTGAATGGAGTGACCCACCTGGAACCATATACTCGGCTCATGCTCACCAGGGTAGAGTGTCACTTTTTGTTACTGATGGTTCAATTACGTTTGACTTTGATGGTGTTTCACGTGAAATATTAGCTGGAAACCGGTTTGACGTTCCGGTAGGTGCTCCGCACAGTGCGGTAGTAGGGCCAGAAGGCTGGATTGTAGTGGTTGGGGAGGAGATTGAAGGGGATGCGTAGTGATTATTTGAGCGTTTTTTGTGGAACAATTGTAGACTAAAGGCTTATACTCTCTAGTAGGATAGCTGACTCAATAGATGCGGGTAAGGGTAAAGTCGCCTCCTTATCGCTCTTCCGAACGCCTCACAGGAGCAGTACAGCTTTGTGACTAATTGTATCGCTGTGCTCACAATCTGTCACAATCGAAACCTGATGGTCTCTAAGTTCGCTTCGCTCACTAAGAGCCGCGGGTCACGCCTCACGTGCAGTTTGCCCTAGGAGTGGGGCAAACTGCATCGTTCCGGTGGTTTCGATTACCACGAACTGTGCGCAGGCACAGTTCTCCTGGCCGCACGAACAAAAAAGGCCCTTTCGGGCTCATTTTTGTACTCGTGCGGCCAGGGGTAATCGAAACCCCGACTGATCCTTGGCAAGGACCCGTTATACCACTTAACCATGGCCGCATCTATTGAGTTTTAAAGCTGTTTCTCAGCTAACTCAATCCAACGACTGAGCTTTACTTTCAAAACAGTGCTGCCGATTATAGTACTTCCGGTACCATTATGCAATCTTTTTGCCTGCTGTTTGAGAATTTGGGTTTTACCAAAGCGTTCCACGGGGAACGACAGCTGTCGCGACCAGGTTCGTTCCACCTTTGCTTGGTCGTGATTCTTATACAAAACCAGGTAAAAACGGGTTTTTTCACGTGAAACTCCCAAATACTTACCGACAAACTGCTGCCAGGTTCGATGCACTAGCCAATCCTGGCTGGTAAGACGAATGAGATGAGGGTTTGTCCGGTCACCTGTTGCCCGGTACAGCAGTAAACCAGCTACAAACAGGGGATCAGTCCGATGGTGAGAGAACTCTGTCTCAGCACTCTTTTTTGCCATCTGGTAGGATCGTTTACGTTCAGCCTGTCGGGCCTTTTGCAATAGTGACACCCGCCTAGCATTATCGTGTGCGGATCGCTTGGCATTATCGATTGCGACCTGTTTGGAGAACCGTTTGCCGCGACACCATCGAGCCACTGTGGCGTGATGCACACCACAAATTTTTGCAATTTCTTGGTACGTAAAACCACGTTTACGAAATGTGAGAGCCTGCTTTACTATTTCTTCATTGCGTACCATATATACTATATATAATATACTATTTACGACAGGGAAATGATTACCCTGTGGGCTACTGCGTTCGGCTTACACATATCGCCGCACTATTGCGAAATTAACGAACTAACGTATGATATTGACCACCGCACCCATGGTGAAATGGATATCACAACTGACTTCGGATCAGTCGTTCTGGGTTCGAGTCCTGGTGGGTGCACTAAATCGTAAAAACAGCCGCATTGGGGCTGTTTTTACGTATAGAACTGTCATATTTCTGCTACAATACAACCACTATGATCACACGCGCTCACGTGCCTGCGGTGGTACTCACTGTGGCTGATAGACTCGAAAACGCTGGGTACGAAGCCTATTTGGTAGGGGGTTGTGTCCGCGACCTCTACATCGGAAAAACCCCAAAAGATTGGGATATTACTACTGACGCTACGCCGGAAGAAATTCAAGCGCTCTACGATGAAGACGAGACGTACTGCAACAACGAGTACGGCACCGTCGGGGTGGTACATGACGCGGTTGAGGATGACACGCTTAAGGTGGTCGAGGTCACCCCGTTTCGCACCGAAAGTGGTTATACCGACCGACGTCGACCAGACCAGGTAATATTTGGCGTCTCCCTCGAAGAGGACCTAAAACGTCGTGATTTTACTGTTAATGCCATGGCCTGGCGCCCCAAGACGGAGAAATTGGTCGATTGCTTTAACGGCCAAGCTGATATCACCAAAAAACGCCTCAAAACCGTCGGTAACCCAGTCGACCGCTTTCAAGAAGACGCCTTACGCCTTATGCGTGCCGTACGCCTTGCTACTGAGCTCAATTTTGCGATTGAAAGCGAAACCCTGGCGGCCATTGCGGAGCACCACGTGCTTCTAGAGGACATTGCCATTGAACGGGTCCGGGATGAGCTGCTGCGCATCATTGCCTCACCCGCACCTCTGCAAGGCATTGTGATGATGGAGCGACTACAAATACTCGACTACGTGCTGCCAGAGCTCCAAGCGGGGATAGGCTGCCAGCAGGGCGGCATTCACGCGTTTGACGTCTACGAGCATAATCTTCGTACCTGCCAAGCAGCTGCCGACAAGGAGTTTTCTACCGAATTACGCTTAGCTGCGCTCTTGCACGACATTGGTAAACCCGCCACTCGGCGTGCCGGGGGTAAAAATAAACAGTACAGTTTCTTTGGCCACGAGGTAGTGGGGGCTAAAATGACACGGAAAATCATGCAACGACTTAAAATGCCTCGTGAAATTGCCCAAAAAGTGGAAAATTTGGTGCGCTGGCACATGTTTTTTGCCGACCCTGATGAAATCACCCTTTCCGCGGTACGCCGGACCATTGTTCGGATTGGTACCGAAAATATTGAAGATTTATTGAACCTGCGCGTCTGCGATCGTATTGGTACTGGCCGTCCCAAGGAGCAGCCGTTTCGTTTCCGCAAATATAAAGCGATGGTCGACCAGGCGTTACGCGACCCCATTTCAGTGAAAATGTTAAAAACCAATGGAGACCATATTATGGCTACGTTTGGCGAGAAACCAGGTAAAAGACTAGGCTTCGTGTTGCACGCTTTGCTGGAAGACGTGCTCGAAACACCAGAACATAACACCGAAGCGTATCTCGACACCCGTACCGCAGAGCTTTTGGCTCTCGAAACCAGCGAATTAGAGGCCTTAGCTGCCCAAGGAAAAGAACGGCAAGCAGCCGAAGAAGCAGCCGCTATTAAAGCCATTGAGCGGGCACACCAGGTAGGGTAGGTATGGAGGTGTACCTTAATTGGCTACAGTCGGGCATCGATTTTCTTGGGGTCTGGTTTATTATTCCGTTTCTTACGCTCGAAAACATACCGGTGGTGGGTTTATTTGCACCCGGTCTCACCGTACTGGTGTTGAGTGGTTTTTTTCATGCGGCGTTGGTAAATACCGTTCTCTGGCTCTACGTAATCGCCTGGCTCACGATTTTTGTCGCCGATAGTACCTGGTATTGGCTCGGTTACTTGCTGCGCGACCGTAGCCAGTGGATTAAGCAGCTGATTGACCGTGCACCAGATGCCGAAACACTAATCACTGAACAACCATGGTACGCCTTGGTAGGGTACCAATTTATCCCGTATTTTCGTATGTTTTTGCCACTTGCTATGGGTGCGTACCGGTATACGCCGCTACTATGGCTATTACTCACTGCCATCGGGACAGCCTTGTACGTCGGGGTGTTTCTCTCTATCGGGGTGGTGGGTGCAGCTGCCTTACAAACGATAGCCAACATTGACACTATCACCACCTCGCTAAATCGCTTTTTGGCTATTTTTGCCTTACTTTACGGTGTCGGCCTCCTGCTACGCTATAAAAAACTGAAAAATACAGCTACCTAGCCATATTTTGTGCAAAAAGCCATATTAGACGGCCCATCTTCGGTGCACGTAAGGTTGTCTCAGCCGAGACTATAAAACCAATAAAAAAGGCCTGAAGGAATCGGAAGCTGATATGGTGTGGTGGGTGTATCAGCTGCCGGTGCCTTCAGGCCTTGGGAATGGGTGAGAGAGCTATTTTAAGTTGTGAACCATTAGGTTCTCATTACTGCGCGCCTCCTTGTATGAGACTTTTACGCAATGACTCAGCTCTACTCGTTGTACTCGGCTTGGACGGATGTTCAATCCTCAATTTTAGTGGATTGATCCGGCGCGAAGCGTATCTTCGCTGTCCGCAAGCCGGAAGGAGTAACGGAGCGCTCTACTACTCCGGTACTCGTTCCGACTCACAGACCTGCCGTGTACGTAGGTGGGAATGTTGTTGTGAACGTTATGGTGTAGGGAGATATTGGAGGTATATATTCCTACGGTTTGAAAGATCGTTTGAAGCTCAAATTGACGATGAGTTCGTGATGAAATTTTTGTTTCGTCGCGAGCTCTACGTTGTGTACCTTCTCTGAGCCGGAAGGAGTATCGGAGCGCTCTACTACTCCGGTACTCGTTTCGACTCAGTGAAGATATTTGATTGTCAACTTGTCTTGCCCTCTCTGGGCCTGCACCTATACTATGTCCTTTACAAATACTTGTAAAGGACAGTACCTGGGGACAACTGTGGATTACTCGAGTGCTTGCCAAATTATATGTCCTTTATAAAGGACATAGTTTCTTATATACTAATTAAACCGCTCTACAGAGCGGTTAAATGCAGGCATAAACAGTTGTTATTGACAATTATGCGAATCGTGTTATTTTTATTTTAGACCTATACTATACGGGAGGAAGTAATGCTGCTAACAATCCATGGATTAGAGAAGCTGCAAACGCGAACACGTTTGTTGCTTTCAGAACTCAACAATATGTTCTCGCTTGAAGCTTACGTCAAGTTGATTGAGGTTGACGGCATAAATTACTGTCTGTTCTATGACTACAAAGCAAAGAGGCATCTTGTTGCTCTCATTAACTCTCAAACCTCAGCACTGGTGTCAATTTGGTATACCAACTACAATTTTCCTGAGTCAGTGAAAGTCCGTATTGATGCAGACACTAAATCATTGGCTGTAAGACTAGTGAGACGGAAAGTCACTCAGGAATCAAAACCACAAAGTGACGTGCTCAAGAGTATCAAATTTCTTCATGCTGAAGTAACAATATTGACTTCTCGTAGGAATCCGCTGATTACTCAAATCGTGGGTAAGTTTGACCCTACGAATTACCATGAGAGTAACAGAGAGGATATTTTGTACTTTTTTGCATCAGATATATTGCGTCTAGCAGCAATATCTGGGTGTGAACGCAAGCAAACAAAAAGCTTTCGGTGCAAACTTACCTTCTATTCAGATACTGGGGATCAAATGCTCCATTTCACCTATAAACGAATAGAGGTGTTACGTTCTTTACCAAAAGCCTATGCGGAGCTTATCGTCAGTAATCGAGCAGAATCTTTTCAGATTCCACTAGGATTTATAAACACGGACGTAGCAAAAAACTGTGAGCTTGAGTTGCTGTTTACATTTAAGAATCAGCTCAGCAAAATTACTCAGTCCGTTACAATAGACATGGGTAGAGAATGGTCTTCTCAGTTACACTACCAAATACAAGTTCGCGATCCAGAATACGGCTTTATCATTACTTCAATTGGACGCGAGCACGAATCTTTATTGGAGCTCTTCTCAACGCTCACCACCTAACACAGCGGGGTGGGCGTTTTTTATATTGAAACATCTATAGAGACGGGGCAGTGATCGGAGCCGAGTACATTTGCGTGGATGCTCGATCGCTTCACTAACGGTACTAGTGCTTCAGCGACCATCACGTAGTCGATGCGCCAGCCAACGTTACGCGCTCGCGCACCACCCATCTGCGTCCACCAG
>Ga0102934_1002334_pt1 | contig 13079 bp, 4 predicted proteins | sample SalPonR2_A_D1_MG_FD_78175 | JGI IMG/M metagenome (GOLD analysis project Ga0102934, IMG submission 78175) | Salt pond soil microbial communities from South San Francisco under conditions of wetland restoration - Salt Pond MetaG R2_A_D1_MG | ecosystem: Environmental > Aquatic > Marine > Intertidal...
CAGGTGCTGCCGACCTGGCTGCTGCTGACCTACCTGTTCCACACCACAGGCGAGCTCTGCCTGAGCCCGATCGGCCTGTCGGCGACCTCCAAGCTGGCCCCGCGCAGCTACTACAGCCAGATGATGGGCATGTGGTTCTTCGGCGCGGCCCTGGGCAATCTGCTGGCCGGCCTGATCGCCGGTGAGTTCAGCGGCGACAGCGTGGCCGAATTCCCGGCGCTCTATCAGCAGATCGTCATCTTCTGTGGCGTGGTTTTCGTCGGCTTCCTGATCGCCACGCCCTTCCTGAGGAAGATGGCAGCACTCGACGAGATCAAGACCGACGACATCACCCGTGAGGACGAGCCCGGTGCCTATGAGGCCGGCGGGCCACGCGGCAGGAAATGACGACCGCGCAGACCCCTTGCTCGTTGAATGATGCAAAGTCCGGCGCTGCTGATCTGACCGCAGTTCAGCGGCGCACGACGGCTGATTGCTGCTAGAATTCTCACCCCGTGCCGAGGTGGCGGAATTGGTAGACGCGCCAGGTTTAGGTCCTGGTGTCTTAGGACGTGGAGGTTCGAGTCCTCTCCTCGGCACCATTCTTTATTTTTTCCACGGCAAGGTAGAGCAGGGCATTCGAATCTGGCCTATCTGGATCGAAGTGAACAGTGGCCCCATCGATTGGCCAGTCAGGCAATCGGTTCGTTTTGCGGTTCCCTAGGTTTATGTGCATGGAAATTTCAAGAAAAGCTTTTATCTTTTGGCTGTTTTCTATAAGTTTTTTCGTTTTAGTTTTTTTGATTCCAAACACACCCAACGCGCTTCTGGCTTTTTCATTTCTGATGTTTTTGATTGGAAATACTCGGATGACAATCATTGGTTATCAGCATATGAAGAGAAAGTTTAGAAACCCGTATCAGCCATAGGCTAGAGAAACTGCCCCTATTCTGTAATCGGACCATTGATGGGCGCGCAGGCTTCCCGGTAAGCGCGACACTGCTTCCGTAGGAGTGCTGGCTTGGATTCGTGTCTGATTGGGCGCGGTCGTAAGGCTCAAACACGAACCACTGCCGTCCGAGTTTCAGCTGCGCTTCTTTGAGCGGTACTCGAAACCGCAAAGCTTCCATGAGGAATTTGAAAGAGCCTTTCGGATACTAGCCGCGGTGGGTTTCGTGTTTTTTTGGGGGGTGGTGCCCAGGGGGATGTTGTTGGACTTTGCCGGCGCTTCATTTCGCTGCGCGAAAAATCGCACCGGCTTCGTGATCTGAATCTATCGACGACGGCGCTGGAATTCGTGCTTCTCCGGGCCAGGTCGAAGGACTGGAACACGAACTCCCGTCGTTCGAATTCCAGCTTCGCTTCTTCGAGCTGCGCTCGAAACCGCAAAGCTTTCATTGTCTGTTGGAAAGACCCTTTCGAATACTAGCCGCGGTGGGTTTCGTGTTTTTTTGGGGGGTGGTGCCCAGGGGGAGACTCGAACTCCCACATCCTTTCGAATACTAGCGGATGGGGAGGCTCCGACTGCGCTCACGCGCTTCGCGCTACCGCTCCGTCTCCGCGTCTTGTTTATGACGCTTCAGGTGCGGTGGGTTTCGTGTTTTTTTGGGGGGTGGTGCCCAGGGGGAGACTCGAACTCCCACATCCTTTCGAATACTAGCACCTGAAGCTAGCGCGTCTACCAATTCCGCCACCTGGGCATCGGTGTGGCCTCGCGGGCCGTTTGCGGTGTCGATTGCTCGACAGGCCGCGCATTATAAGCGTCGTTATTCGATTTGTCATTAACTGGGGGGAATTCCGCGGAAAAAAAACGGCCGGACTCTGGGAGCCCGGCCGTTTTTCTCGGTTTAAGTGTGGCCGAGGCAAGGGGGGAACCTCGGCCACGATCCGGGTAGGGGAAGGGGGGAACCCCGCTCCGGAGATTAGAATTCTACGAACGTGGACCGCAGTGTCAAGTTTAATTCTCGTGGACTGTGATCAATTTCGCACAAGTGCCCAAGCCCGGCAGTCTTTTAACGTTGCGCTAACATATGGCTTAACGGGAGTTTTGCAAACCCCCGACCGCAAAGCGCTGTGAGTGGCTGCGCGGTTCCATGCCGGGTCGGTTTTACTCACTGGTCGGCGGTATAATTCGGCCTTACATCATCGTTATTTCACCGGGTCTTTTCGGATCCGGTTCACTTTGGAGGTTTTTCCACTCTATGGACTTTCGACTGACTGAAGAGCAGCAGATGATCCAGGCGGCTGCCCGCGACTTCGCGCGCAATGAAATCGCACCGGTTGCGGCCAAATTCGATGAATCGGGTCAGTTTCCGCTGGAGAATATCCAGAAAATGGGCGAGCTGGGTCTGATGGGAATCGAAGTGCCGGAGGAATACGGCGGTTCCGGGCTGGACACGATCGGATACGTGCTCGCCCTGATCGAGGTCAGCGCTGCCGATGCGGCGCACGGCACGATCATGTCGGTCAACAACTCCCTGTTCTGCAACGGGATTCTGAAATACGGTACCGAAGAGCAGAAGCAGAAGTACGTTCGGGCCATTGCTACGGGCGACAAGATTGGCGCCTATGCGCTGTCCGAGCCGCAGTCCGGATCGGATGCCTCCAGCATGCGCTCGCGCGCGGTGCTCAGCGAGGATGGATCGCACTACCTGATCAATGCGCGCAAGTCCTGGATCACCTCCGGTCCGCATGCGCGCTATCTGGTGCTGTTTGCTTCGACCAACCCCGAGGCGGGCGCCAAGGGCATCACGGCCTTCATCATCGATACCGAGCGCGAGGGATTCAGCCGCGGCAAGACCGAGCCCAAGCTCGGCATCCGCGCCTCGGCCACCTGCGAAGTCGAACTGAACGACTACAGGGTGCCGGTCGAGGATCGTCTGGGTGGGGACGGGCAGGGCTTCAAGATCGCCATGAGCGTGCTCGATGCCGGTCGCATCGGTATTGCGGCACAGGCCGTGGGGATCGCTCAGGCGGCCTATGACGCCAGCCTCGATTATGCCCGCGAGCGCAAGGCCTTCGGGCGCGAGATCGGGACCTTCCAGATGATCCAGCAGAAGATCGCCGACATGAAGGTCAAGCTGGAAGCGTCGCGCTTGCTGACCCTCCGTGCGGCCTGGGCAAAGATCCAGTCGGTCGAGACGGGTGCGCGGATCACGGTCGATGGCTCGATGGCCAAGCTGTTCTCGTCTGAGGCGGCGATGTGGATCACCCATCAGGCCGTGCAGCTGCACGGCGGAATGGGTTACAGCAAGGAAATGCCGGTGGAGCGCTATTTCCGCGATGCCAAGATCACCGAAATCTATGAGGGCACCAGCGAAATTCAGCGGATGGTGATTGCGCGCACGGAAACCGGGTTGCGCTGAGCCCGCTCGAAAAGACGAGCATGCCGCCTGTTCGGGCGGTATGCTCGCAAAAAATCCAAAAAGATCTCATCTCAGGAGTCGGGGCCTGATCAGGATGAACAAGACGGAAGACAAGCGAAAGCAGGCGCATCTTGACGCTATGGTTGAAATCCTGCGCGAGCAGGGCGCGAGCGAGCAGGCGGTCGAGTTCGCGCTCCAGCTGTTCAGACGCGCACCGGCCGGCGAGCTGCTGAATGTCGAGGCGGCCGAACATGCCGCGATGGCAGCCGATTTCTTCGAGTTTGCGCGGCAGCGGCGCAGGGGCGAGGTGGAGCTTCGGATCCACAACCCCGAGTCCGATCGGCATGGCTGGTCGTCGAGTCATTCGGTCCTCGAGATCGTCAACGACGATATGCCTTTCCTCGTCGATTCGGTCGTGCTCGCGCTCTCCGAGCTCGGCCTGTCTGCCCACCTGATCGTTCATCCGGTCATGCAGGTCCGCCGCGATCCCAGCGGCTACTGGCTCGGTCTGGGCACGGCCGATGACGAGTCCGCCTCGGCCGAGTCCCTGATGCACGTTCAGATCGACCACCAGACCTATCCCGAGGTCCTTGCCAAGATCGAGGCGCGGGTGCGGCGGGGTCTGGTCGATGTGCGGCGGGCGGTGGAAGACTGGCCGCAGATGGCCCGACAGGTTCGCGCCATCGCCGATGAGTTCGGCGAATCGCATGCGGCCATGGGATCGGGGACCCTGGAAGAGGTCAGGGATTTCTTTGCCTGGCTGGCTGAAGATCACTTCACTTTCCTCGGCTATCGCGAATACGAGATTCGCGATACCGAGAAGGGCCGAGCCCTGAGCCCGGTCGAGAACACCGGGCTCGGCATCATGCACGACCGGCATCGACAGGCGCCGACGCGTCTGCTGACCGAGCTGGGTACCGGTGGCGATGTCCCGACCATCCACGATCCGGTCATCATCACCAAGACCAACGCGCTTTCGACGGTCCATCGCGGCGGCTATATGGATTACCTCTCCGTTCTCTATTTCGATGAGGACGGGCGCGTGCGCGGCGAGAAGCGCCTGATCGGACTATTCACTTCAGGTGCCTATATCCGGCGCTGCCAGGACACGCCACTGGTACGCAAGAAAGTCAGCGAAGTGATGGAGCAGTCCGGGGCTCGCCCCGGTAGTCATGCCGGTAAGGCCCTGCTGCATATCCTTGAAACCCTGCCGCGCGATGAGCTGTTTCAGGCCTCGACTGCAGAGTTGCTGGAGCTGGCCACTGGCGTGCTCGACCTGCAGGAACGCTCGCAGACCCGGCTGTTCATCCGACGCGAGCGCTTCGGTCGATTCTTTTCCTGTCTGGTCTTCATCCCGCGCGATCGCTTCAATACCGAGAACCGGGAAAAGATCCAGGCCATCCTCAAGCGTCAATTGAAAGGCGAACGCCTCGATTTCAATATTCAGGTCGGCGAATCGAAGCTGGCACGGGTACAGGTCATCATCCGACCTCGCAACGGCCAGGTCATCGATTTCGACATCAATGAGATCGAAGCCAAGATCAAGCGCGCGATCCGGTCCTGGTCCGATGATCTGACCGATATTCTGGTGCGCGAGCATGGCGAAGAGCAGGGCCTGGAGCTGAGTCGACGCTACGGGCAGTTCTTCCCGGCCTCCTACACCGAGGACGCCTCACCGAGCGTGGCCGCCTTCGATGTGGACAAGGTCGCCAGCCTGCGCGATCTTGATGATCTCAAGATGAGCCTCTACCGGCCCAAGCAGCGCGAGCGGGGGATCGTCCGCTTCAAGCTGTTCAAGCATGGCGACCCGATTCCGCTCAGTGACGTCCTGCCGATGCTCGAGAACCTCGGCATGCGCATTGTCTCCGAGCGCCCCTACGAGATGCGCCTTGACGCCAGGCATCGGATCTGGATCCAGGATTTCGACATGCGTCCGCCCGAAGGCTACGAGATCCGGCTCGATCTGATTCGCGACCATTTCCAGACCGCCTTCGAACAGACCTGGCGTCGCAAGTGCGAGAATGACGGCTTCAATCGGCTCGTTCTCAAGGCGCATCTGGATTGGCGCCAGGTCACCATGCTGCGGGCCTGCGCCAAGTATCTGCGTCAGACCGGCACGCCGTTCTCGCAGAACTACATGGAGCAGACCCTCGCTGCCTGGCCCCTGATCGCTCGCCTGCTGGTCGAGTATTTCGAGTTCCGCTTCGACCCCGATCGTGAGGGCTGGACCAGGGCGCAGAAAACGGCCACTCGCAAACGACTCGATTCCCAGTGTCAGTCGCTGGCATCCGAATTTTCCGATGATGTCCTGAGCGAGCTGCTCGAAGAGATGTGTGCGGCGGTCGAGTCAGGCCAGGCAGAGGGCGAAGACCTGCCGGTGCGCAAGGCCATCCTGCGCGCCATCGACAGCGTCTCCTCGGCCGATCAGGATCGCATCCTGCGCGGCTTTTATGACCTGGTCCGGTCGATGCTGCGAACCAATTTCTACCAGACCGACTCGCGCGGCGAACCGCATGAGCACCTGAGCTTCAAGCTCGATTCGGCGATCGTGCCGGACCTGCCCCTGCCGCGGCCCTTTCGCGAGATCTGGGTCTATTCCCCCCGCGTGGAGGGGATTCACCTGCGCGGCGGAATGGTCGCTCGCGGCGGCCTGCGCTGGTCCGATCGGCGGGCGGATTTCCGCACCGAGGTTCTGGGCCTGATGCGCGCCCAGAGCGTCAAGAACACGATGATCGTCCCGGTTGGAGCCAAGGGTGGTTTTGTCGTCAAGCAGATGCCGGAAACCGACGACCGCGATACGGTCATGGCCGAGGTCGTCTACTGCTATCGCTCGTTCATCAACGGCCTGCTCGATATCACCGACAACCTGCGCGGCGACACCCTGATTCCGCCGCGTCGGGTCGTGCGACGCGACGACGACGATCCGTATCTGGTGGTGGCGGCCGACAAGGGCACGGCGACGTTCTCCGATATTGCAAATTCGATTTCGGCCGAGCACGGGTTCTGGATGGACGACGCCTTTGCTTCTGGCGGCTCGAACGGCTATGACCACAAGAAGATGGGCATCACGGCCAAGGGCGCCTGGGAATCGGTCAAGCGCCACTTCCGCGAGTTGGGTCTGGATACCCAATCTGAAGACTTCACGGTGGTCGGCGTCGGTGACATGGCCGGGGATGTCTTCGGCAACGGTATGCTGCTGTCGCAGCACATCAAGCTGAAGGCTGCCTTCAACCACATGCACATCTTCCTCGACCCCCATCCCGACCCGGCGACCAGCTTCAAGGAACGTGAGCGCCTGTTCCAGCTCCCGCGTTCGACCTGGGCTGACTATGACGCGTCGCTGATTTCAGAGGGTGGCGGGATCTTTTCGCGCCAGGCCAAATCGATCCCCCTGAGCGAGCCGGTCAAGCAATGGCTTGGCGTGAAGGAGAATGCCCTGGCGCCGCACGAGCTGATCCGGGCCCTGCTGCAGGCCCCGGTCGATCTGCTCTGGAACGGTGGCATCGGTACCTACGTCAAGGCCCGAGGCGAGACCCATCAGGACGTTGGCGACGTGGCCAACAACCTGGTTCGGGTCAACGGCGGCGATCTGCGCTGTCGCGTGGTCGGGGAGGGTGGCAACCTGGGCCTGACTCAGCTCGGCCGCGTCGAATACGCGCTGAACGGCGGACGGCTCAATACCGATTTCATCGACAACTCGGCCGGGGTCGACTGCTCGGACCACGAAGTCAACATCAAGATTCTGCTGAATCTGGCGCTCGAGCGGGGCCGGCTGGATGTGGCTGGCCGTAACAAGCTGCTTGCGGCGATGACCGATGAGGTCTCGGGTCTGGTCCTGCGCAGCAACTACCTGCAGACCCAGGCGCTGAGCATGATGGAAAGCCTGACCCGAGATCGTCTCGGTGCCGACGAGCATTTCATCTCGATGCTCGATCGCCAGGGCGTGCTGGATCGTGACCTGGAACAGCTCCCGGACGAGGATTCACTGCGCGAGCGCGTGGCCAGGGGCCTCGGGCTGACCCGGCCGGAGCTGTCGCTGCTGCTGTCCTACAGCAAGATCACCCTGTACCGGGATCTGATCGAGTCCGATGTGCCGGAGGATCCCTATCTTTCGCGCGAACTCGAGGACTATTTCCCGCAGCCCCTCAGAGAGCGGTTCAGCGACCTGATGCCCGAACACCGGCTGTGGCGTGAAATCATCGCTACCAAGGTGACCAACTCGATCGTCAATCGGATGGGCTCCAATTTCCCGATGCGCCTGCGCGAGGACACGGGTGCGAACTCGGCCACGATCGCCAAGGCCTACACCGTGGTCCGGGAAATCTTCCGGGCGCGCGATTTCTGGACCGGCATCGAAGCCCTGGACAACCAGATCGACGCCGGGCTGCAGACCGAAGCCGTCCTGAAGATGTGGAATCTTCTGCGCCAGATGACCCGGCGCATGATTTCCATGCCGGGCGGCTATTCGATCGATATCTCATCCAAGGTCGAACGCTTCGCGCCGGGGATACGTTGCTACATCGACAGCCTCGAGGACGTGCTTCCTGCCACTCTGCGCAAGCGGCTGCACAAGCGCCGCGACGAACTGGTTGCTGCCGGCATGCCCGAGGAATTCGCTCTGCGCGTGGCCCGGCTACGTTTCATGAACTCCTCGCTGGACATCGTCGACGAGGCGCGCAGTCAGGATCGAAGCGTGGCCGAGGTGGGGCGGATCTATTTCGAGCTGCTCGAACGCCTGAGTCTGAAGTGGCTGCGGACCACAGTAGAAAAACTGCCGGTCGAGCGCCAGTGGCATGCCCATGCGCGCGGCAATCTGCGCGACGAGCTCTACAACTACCATCGTGAACTGACCAGCCGGATTCTGAACGAATGCGGCGACCAGGACCATCCTGTCGCGACCTGGTTCGATCGCTTCGAAAACGAGACCAGGCGGGTGGCGGAAATGCTCGAAGAGATGCGCAACATGGGCCAGGCTGATTATCCGTCGATGCAGGTCGCGATTCGTGGCCTGGCGCAGCTGCTCAAGGCGACCTCATGAGCCGGACCCGGTGAGCCCGACCTCATGAACTCGCTGCAGAAGCTCGCCTTCCTGAGCAGTAATCATCCCGGCGCGCGTGAAGCGGTCGAGGCCTGCCGGGAGCGTTACGGCAGCGTGCCCCCCGAGCAGGCCGACGTGCTGGTCGTCCTCGGCGGCGATGGGTTCATGCTTCATACCCTGCACGAGCATATGGATCTGAACCTGCCGGTCTTCGGTATGCGCCTGGGTGATGTCGGCTTTCTGATGAACCGCTATGAACAGGATGACCTGCTCGAGCGCATTGCCAGCGCACGCACGGTGGAGCTGAATCCGCTGCTTGCCAGCATCGGTACCGCCGATGGTCAGGTCCATCAGGCCGTCGCCATCAATGAAGTCTCCCTGCTGCGACAGATCAACCAGGCCGCGCACCTGAGGATCCTGGTCAACGAGCGCGAGCGGGTGCCGCGTCTGGTCGCCGACGGTGCCCTGGTCGCCACGGCAGCCGGCTCCACGGCCTACAACCTGTCGGCCCACGGACCGATCCTGCCGCTGGGGACCGAGGCCATCGTGCTCACGCCGATCAGTCCGTTCAGGCCCCGACGCTGGCAGGGCGCGATCCTGCCGGCCAGCGCGGTGGTAAGATTCGAGATCATCAACCCCGACCGCCGGCCGGTCAGCGCGACAGCGGATTACGACGAATTCCGCGACGTGCACTGGGTCGAAGTCCATCAGGACCCGAAGCTTCGACATCGACTGCTGTTCGATCCCGAACACTCACTCGAAGAACGGATCCTCAACGAGCAGTTCTTGAATTGAAAGAAGGCGAAGGGCTCAAGGCGAAAGGCTCAAGGCGAAAGGCTCAAGGCGAAAGGCTCAAGGCGAAAGGCTCAAGGCGAACGGGTCAAAAGGCTTGAGAGCGATGTGCCACGATGATGCGTAAACCGTAAACCGTAAACCGTAAACCGTAAACCGTAAACCGGAAAAACCGAACCCTGAAATTGAACCCCCAGCCCCCCTCAAAAGCCAACCGCGAAGACCCGCCCGAGGCGGATCTGCAGGATTCGATCGGTCCCTTGCTGATCGGCATTTCATCGCGCGCGCTGTTCGATCTGGATTCAACCCACAGGATCTATGAGGAGCAGGGCCTGGAAGCCTATATGGCCTACCAGCGCGAGCGCGAGGACGAGATTCTCCAGCCGGGGGTCGCTTTTCCGCTGGTCAAGAAGCTGCTGCACCTGAACGAAGACGGCATGGACCATCCCGGCGTGGAAGTCATCCTGCTATCGCGCAACAGCGCCGATACGGGCCTGCGCATCTTCAACTCGATCGAACACTACGGTCTCGACGTCCAGCGCGCGGTCTTCACCAACGGCGCCAGCCCGTCGCAGTACATAGAACCGTCGGGCGTGCAGCTGTTTCTCTCGGCCAACGACGATGACGTGCGCCGGGTGTTGATGGCCGGCTATGCGGCAGCGACCATTCTGCCCTCGGCGACGCGCGAGAATCGTTCGACCCAACTTCGACTGGCCTTCGACGGCGATGCGGTGATCTTCTCCGACGAGGCCGAACGGGTCTACAAGGAGCAGGGTCTGGCGGCGTTTTCCGATTCCGAGCGCCGGTCGGCGGCGCAGCCGCTGGCGGCAGGGCCTTTCAAGCGCGTCCTCGAGGGCATCCAGCGCATCCAGTCGGCCTATCCCATCGAAGAGAATCCGATCCGTACCGCCCTGATCACCGCGCGCTCGGCGCCGGCTCACAAGCGCGTGATCCTGACCCTGCGTGCCTGGGGTATTCGTGTCGATGAGGCCCTGTTCCTCGGTGGGCGAGAGAAAGCACCGTTCCTGCGCGCCTTCGGTGCCGACATCTTTTTCGACGATCAGCAGCTGCATTGTTCGATTGCCAGCAAGGAAGTGGCGACCGGGCACGTTCCCCATGGCGTGGCCAATGAAATCGCGCCCGAATCACCAGTATCCGATGGAGCTGAATCGTCGTCGGAATCCTGACTCATCTGTCGCTCGCGGATCGAATCAACGCCGCCAGTGATGAAGACCATCGCGCGATGACGCGCACGCAACAAGGAACACCCCCATGAACAAGTTGATACCCGGCCTGCTGATCGGTCTGCTGCTGTTGTCCTTTATCGTCCTGCCGGTTTTCGCCCAGGATGCCGAGATGAACTCCGCAGGCGAAATGGCCAGCGAAGCGGTCGCCAGCGACGAAGACGCGACCGAGTGGTCCGTCGATGATCCCCCCGGCGACTGGCAGCGCATCGAGATCGACACCGAGAGCTTTACCTGGTCCGATGTCGATATCAGCCCCGACGGCGAGACACTGGTCTTTCATATGCTCGGCGATATCTACACCGTCGGCATCGAGGGTGGGGAAGCCGTCGCCCTGACCGAGGACATTGCCTGGAGCTTCCAGCCGCGCTTCAGCCCGAGCGGTGAAGAGATCGCCTTCGTCTCCGATCGCGACGGCGCCGAGAACCTCTGGATCATGCAGGCCGATGGCAGCAATCCGGTCCAGGTCACCAGCGAGACAGAACACCTGATCCACAATCCGGTCTGGTCGCCCGATGGACAGTACATCGCGGCCAAGAAGGGCTACGTTTCGACCCGCTCGATTCCCGCCGGCGCCATCTGGATGTACCATCGCTCGGGCGGCGGCGGTGTCGAACTGGTCGCGCGCACTCATGGCGATCAATCGCAGAAGAACATCGCCGAGCCCTTTTTCTCGCCGGACGGCGAGCACCTGTACTTCAGCCAGGACATCACGCCCGAGCGTGTCTGGGCCTACAACCGCGACGCCAATCAGGGCATCTTTGCCGTGCGTCGTCTGGACATGAACTCCGGTGAGATCGAGACCGTGGCCGGTGGACCGGGCGGGGCGATCCGCCCGGTGATTTCGCCCGACGGCAGCCAGATGGCCTTCGTTCGCCGCAACCCGACCGAGCTGAGTTCGCGCCTGATGGTCCGCGATCTTGCCTCCGGCATCGAGCGCACGCTCTACGACCAGCTCGAGCGCGACCACCAGGAAACCTCCGGCGACACAGGCAACTACCCCGGCTTTGCCTGGCATCCGGACGGTGAGTCGATCGTGATCTGGTCCGGCGGCGGCCTGCACCGCATCGGCCTGGACGGCAGCCATTCGCCCATTCCCGTGCGTGTTCGAACCCACCGCATGATCCGTCCGGCGCTCCAGCGCACGGTCGAGGTCTCGCCCGATGAGTTCCCGGTGCGCATGGCGCGCTGGACCCAGTCCAGCCCCGACGGCAGCTGGGCCATCTATCAGGCTCTGGGCTATCTCTGGCTGCACGATCTGGAGAGCGGCGATCATCGTCGTTTGACTGATCAGGACTCCCACTGGGAGTTCTACCCCAGCTTCTCCCCCGATTCGCGCTTCGTGGTCTACACGACCTACGATGACCAGGATCTCGGCCAGGTCCGGATCACACCTGTCGGCCGCGGCCGCGACCGTGTTCTGACCACCGAGCCCGGTCACTACCTGGAACCCGCGTTTTCCCCCGATGGCGAGCAGGTGGTCTACCGCAAGACCAGCGGTGGCTATCTGACCTCGCCGGCCTGGTCCGAGCGGACCGGCCTGTATCGCGTTGCCATCGATGACGGCGAGCCGGTGTTCGTCACCGATCGCGGCGCCGATCCGCAGTTCTCCGCCGACGGCAAGCGAATTCTGTTCACCGAGCGTGTCGATGGCACTCAGTTCGCGCTCAACAGCGTCGATCTGAACGGCCAGGACGCGCGCGAGCACCTGATCGCCCCTTGGGTCACGGAATTCGAGGTCTCCAGCGACGGACGCTGGGTGGCCTTTTCCGAGCACTACAAGGCCTTTGTCGCGCCGTTCTTTTCGACCGGCCAGGTCGTCAACCTGAGCTCGGGCACCTCGGCCTTTCCGGTCCGCCAGGTCTCCGAGCGCGCCGGTGCCGAACTGCATTTCGTCAATAGCGAGGACGATGACGACAGCGATGGCAATGGCAATCTGACCCTGGCCTGGTCCCACGGGGCCACCCTCTACCGCCGCGACCTCAACGATGCCTTCGCCTTCCTCTCCGGTTCACCGGAGGAGCTGCCGGAACCTGTTACGGAAGGCCTGGACCTGTCGATCATGGTCGAATCCGATCGGCACGACGGTCGCATCGCACTGACCAATGGCCGTATCGTGACCATGCGTGATGCGCAGAACCAGCAGGAAGTGATCGACAACGGCGTGGTGCTGGTCGACGGCCACCGGATCGCCGCCGTCGGCACGATGGACGAGATCGAAATCCCCGACGGCTATGAGGTCTTCGACCTGGAGGGCAAGACCGTCGTGCCTGGCCTGTTCGACAGCCACGCCCATGGCCCGATGAGCAACCAGCAGCTTACCCCGCAGCAGAACTGGATGCAGATCGCCAACCTGGCCTACGGCGTGACCGCGACCCAGGACCCGTCGAACGACAACCATGCGATCTTCTCCATGGCCGAGCTGCAGCGGGCCGGGCAGGTGTTGGCCCCAAGGCTCTACTCCACGGGCCGGATTCTTTACGGTGCCCTGGCCGCAGGCGCCACCGCGCGAATCGACTCCTATGAGGATGCGCTGTTTCATGTCCGGCGGCAGAAGGAGCTCGGCGCGATTACTGTCAAGAGTTACAACTATCTGAGACGCGATCAGCGCCAGCAGGTGATCGAAGCCGGCCACGAACTCGACATCATGGTCCTGCCCGA
>Ga0102934_1002335_pt1 | contig 13078 bp, 13 predicted proteins | sample SalPonR2_A_D1_MG_FD_78175 | JGI IMG/M metagenome (GOLD analysis project Ga0102934, IMG submission 78175) | Salt pond soil microbial communities from South San Francisco under conditions of wetland restoration - Salt Pond MetaG R2_A_D1_MG | ecosystem: Environmental > Aquatic > Marine > Intertidal...
ACGGGGCAGGTGGCGTTGCTATGCTCGTTTCAACTGTATCTGATAATAAGAACAGAACGGCTCAGGAGATCCGGCATGTCTTCAGCAAGTATCAGGGGAATATGGCTGAAGCCGGGAGTGTTTCCTGGATATTTGAGAAAAAAGGGACCATGAACATCAGCAGGGATCAGGTTGCCGACAGTGAGGAATTCATGATGGAAGCCATTGAAGCAGGTGCCGAGGATATTGACGACAGCGATGATCCCATCGTGATAACAACAGCCCCTGAAGATCTGATGCAGGTCGCCGATGCGTTAAAAGAGAGCGGATACCAACCGAAAGATGTAGAATTCACTTATGAAGCAAAAAACACTGTTCCGGTTTCGGGAAGAGATGCCGAGAAGGTTTTGAATCTCATTTCAAAACTTGAAGAGCTCGACGATGTCCAGAGTGTTCATTCGAATTTTGATATTGACGACAAAGAACTAGAGAAGATAATGGAAGAAATCGGATAAAAATTGCCAATCAATCTTGATTTGCATGTCCACACCAATTGTTCAGACGGAGAAAAAAACCCGGCAGAGATGATCGATATCCTGAAGAATAATTGTGTGGATATTTTTTCCATAGCGGATCATGACACGATCAGTGGTGTTAAGCAGTTGGTAGAACTTTCACAAGTGAATAAAATGAAACTGATTCCAGGTATAGAATTAACGTCTCTTTATGCCGGAATGGAGATCCATATACTCGGATATTTTTTCAACAAAGATGATCATTTATTTGGTGAATTTGTTAAACGGAGATCTGATAAAAGAAAGAGACGTTTGATTAAAATTGTGGAGAGATTATACAGAAACGGCGTAGATATCGATCCGGACGAATTTAAAGAAGAATATGGTGAATCCTATATGGGGAGACCTCAGATTGCAAAGATGCTTTTGGATAAGGGCTATATCACAACATTTTCAGAGGCATTTTCAGACGATTTTGTGGGCAGGGAAAGTGATGCATATATTCCGCCGAATGATTCTCCGGTGGAAGAATCTATAGAAATGATCAAATTAGCCGATGGCATATCGTTTTTGGCCCATCCCGGTGTATATTACAAAAACGGAGGCAGTAAAAGAGGACTTGAAAAAAAGGATTTGAAGACATTGAAAGAGATGGGTTTGGAGGGTGTTGAAGTCTTTCATCCGTTTCACAGAAAATCTGAAATTCAAAGGTACCGGTCATTCTGCCGGGAGTTGGATTTGCTGATAAGCCTCGGTTCAGACTATCATAGAGGCTATTACAAACCGGAATTTTCACTGAATCCACGCAGTGGCCTTAAGGATGTTCAAACATGGTTGAGAAAAAGACTTTAAGCCCCTGTTTATGCTTCATCTTCATCTTTTTTCTTCTTTTTTCCGTGTCTGTTAGTGCTGAAGATGATTTTGAGGATCTGGACTGGGAGTTACAATATCCCGATGTTATACTGGATGATTCAAGGGCATGGGTGGATTTAACGTTTGGTGGTCTGTTTGACACGAGCGATAAAGGAGCCGGCCTGTTTTTCAAGGTGGAACCGTCAATGAATTTCCTTATTTTTGATGGAAAATTCAGTGTCGTTGTCAAAACAGAAAAGGAAGAATACGGGAGATTCTGGAGTCTTGCTAATGAAGAGATAGCGGATTATTTTGAGGATGCCCGGGTTCGTTACCGTGAGCTGACGTTCACATTCGGTCCTGAGGCGGTTAGTAATGGTGATTTTCTCTTCCTGCCAAAAACGGATATCGACAGAAAGTATCTCGGATTTGATTATGAGAATGCCGGTTTTTATTTTGGTACCCGTTCCCCGGACTGGCAGGCCTGGTCTTTTGCCTTTTCCTCCCCTGGTTTCGGTTTTGATTCCCTTCAGTTTTCTGTTGAGGCACAGGGTTTTCACGACAATTCAGCTTCCAGAACCTATGCTGTTGGCGCCGGACCCGGCATCCATTACAAAGACCTGACGATAAAACCATTTGCAGCATACGAGTACAGAGAACCCCGTTCGACTGACGCAGCCACCGTCGTCAACGGGGAGATCCGGAAAGGATTCCTTTTCGGGGGATTGGGACAGTTTAAAAAGGGGATTCTGAATCTTAAAGGTGGTATCCTTTTTCAGGATGTGCTTTCCCCGTTTTTCTTATTTGGAATGGGTCCCCTGGAAATGACAGTTGGAGAGTTTGCCCCTTTTGCCTATGATTCACTTGGCAGAGAAAAGTGGGTTAACATCTACTGGCATTATCAGAACGCCGGGATAGACTCGAATATTGGTGTGGGGATCCGGGAGAAAGAGGGCAGAAAGAATCATGAATTGATTTATTCGGATTTTTCGTTTAAGATTGCCGAGGAATTTTTCGTCTCTTTTTCAATAGAATTAGAGGAAACAATTCGCCTGGCCCTGGGAACAAAGTACAGGATTAATTTTGATTTCTATAACGATATTAATGAGGCAGAATGATGAAGGAGGAATATGATGTTGCAGAAAGTGAACGACCCGGAGTTCGACTGGTTTGTCTCAGAGATTAAAAAAAAGATTGATCTGGATTTGACCGGATACAAGCCTCACAGGGTAAAGAGAAGAACCGATATCCTTTTAAGAAAGCACAACGTTGATAATTACCGCGATTATATGAAGATGATTATGAATGATGAAAAATTAAAAGATGAGTTTCTCGACAAGCTCACCATAAATGTGACAGAGTTTTTCAGGAATCCGGAAAAGTGGGCTTCGCTTCAGAAGAAATATCTCCCGGAAATGATCAAAAAGGTTGGACCGAGGATTAAGATCTGGAGTGCGGGATGCTCCAGTGGAGAAGAACCCTATACCTGGGCCATCATTCTCGAGGAACTGAGGGCTAATCAGGCCAGGATTACGGCTTCGGACATTGATTCTGGTGTTTTGGCAAAGGCCCGTAAAGGGATTTATGAGAAACGGTCGTTTGAAAATACCTCTGTTGATATCATGAAAAAATATTTCAAGAAGGTCGATGATGAGCGTTATGAAGTCAGTCAGAAGTTAAAATCGAGGGTCAATTTCAGAAAGCACAATATGCTTCAGGAGAATTTTGACAAGGATCTGGACTTTATTTCATGCCGGAATGTCGTCATCTATTTTGAGATGGAGACAAAGAATGTTTTGTACAAAAACTTTGTCAAAGCCTTGAAGCCCGGTGGGATTTTGTTTGTCGGTAGTACTGAAAGAATCTTTAACTATCGCCAGATCGGCTTGAAAGTTATAGAACCGTTTTTCTATCAGAAGGTATAAGAGGAGATTATGATGGGTTTTTTTGATAAATTAAAACAGGGTTTGAAGAAGACACATGATGCCACATTCGGTAAGATACAAAAGATCCTGCGTTTCGGTAAACTCGATGAGGAGACGCTCGAGGAGATAGAAGAGCTGCTCATTATGGGGGATGTGGGTGTTGAATGCAGTGAGCAGATCATCGAAAGACTCGAGGAAACACACAAAGAATATGATAATCCGGAACAGGCCCTGAAGGCCATCATGCTAGAGATGCTCCAGGGCGATAATGAATTAAAATGGCCTGAAAACTTGCCCCTTGTCGTGAGTGTTATCGGGGTGAACGGTGCTGGTAAGACCACCACGATTGGAAAGATTGCCAAAAACCTGAAGGATTCGGGTCGTGAAGTAGTACTTGCTGCTTCTGATACTTTCAGAGCAGCAGCGATTGACCAGCTGAGAGTATGGGCTGAGCAGAGAGCCAAGGTCACCCTGATTGCCCATCAGTCCGGCGCTGATTCAGGGGCGGTGGCCTATGACGCCGTGAAGCATGCTGTATCAAGAAAAAAAGACGTCGTACTGATCGATACAGCCGGTAGACTACATACAAAGAAAAATCTGATGAATGAACTGACAAAAGTTCACAAAGTGGTCAAGAAAGTTATTCCTGAAGCACCCCATGAAATTCTGCTCGTGATTGATGCCACCACCGGTCAGAACGGTTTGATGCAGGCGGAAAAGTTTACAGATGCAGTTGGTGTTTCAGGGATTGTGCTGACAAAGCTCGACGGCACTGCCAAAGGGGGAATTGCGCTCTCAATCAAGAATAAGTTTAAGATTCCGATTAAATACATCGGTGTTGGTGAAAAGCTTGAGGATCTCAAGCCGTTTAACCCGCACGATTTTGTAGATGCAATCCTGGAAGAAACGGATGATTGATGATGGCAAAAAAGACTTTCTGGTACAAAGAATTTAACTGTCCGGTTTGTGAACAGGAATTCGAGGCAGTGAGAGTCTTTTCAAACGCTGTATCTATCGATAAGAGAGATCTTTATCTCAGACCCACGTACAAAGGAGTGGATCCGGACAAGTTTTATCTTATCACTTGTCCTTACTGCTATTATACGGCTTTTGAAAGTGATTTTGACAATCTCCCGGGGAATCTCTCCCTGGATAAGCTCAATTCACTCAAAAAATCACTCGAGAGGGCGATGAAGTCGTTGAACCCGGAACTGGGAGAGGAAAGAACTGCCCGGGATGCCCATGAGATCAACGTACTTGGTGTCTTGACCTATGTGCATGCTGATATACCCTACAAACTGGCTCAGATCTTCCTCAGAATGAGTTGGTTTTATATCGATCAGGGCGATAAGGAGAACGCCGCGATATCGATGTCGAAGGCGTTGAAACAGTTTCAAAGAGCCTTTGAGGATGATAAAAAGGGGTTACACACCGACGGGATCATCTTCTTCCTGGCGGCTCTCAATATTCAGCTCAACCATATAAAAGAGGGCTTCAGATGGCTTGAAAAGCTGCTGAAGGAATACAGGGGAACGGGTTCTCATTACGAAAAGGCCGGCAAAACACTGTGGGAGGAGGTCAGAGAATCAAAATTAATGTGAAGACGACTCTTTTTTGCCTGTTGCTATTGGGTCTTGTTTTTCTGTTGGCATCTTGCTTTAATGAAACGGATGAGCCTTCCGGGCAAAACTTTGGTTATCAACTCCTTGAAGCGGATCTCAACACCCTTCAACAAAGAGTGGAGGAGTTTTTCTGGGAATTCCGCGGGTTAAAGAAAAGTGTTGAAGACAATACGCTGGCACTGGAAGAAATGGAACGAGCCCTTGAAAGAAACCGGCAGTTTACGGACACACTTTATGCCAGTCTAACCTATGCCTCAGTTTTGAATACCAGTATTAATCTGAACAAATTACAGAATATCCCGACGCTTGAAGAGATTGAAGCCCTCATCAGCACGGAGATGAAAAAGTCACGGAAGATAGAGCCCTCTCTTGAAACGGATTATTCAGAGGGAGATAGTGTTTCCCGTCTTCAAAGAGAATTGTCATTACTACGGGAGAATTACAGAACGCTTAAATGGGAGATGTATAAGAACAGAGAAACCGTTGATGCCGGATCCCTGCCGGAGATATTAAGCGGTGAATTTACATATATCGTTCAATCGGGTGATACGCTCAGTCAGATTGCCGGGAGTTTCAGTCTCGGGGATTCAGGTGTGGAAAAGATTATGAAGGACAACGGGATCAGTGATCCGAGAATGATTAGACGCGGGGATGAGATCCGCATTCAGCTCCCGCCCCTTCAGGACAGAATCAGACTCCCGATTGCCGGTAGAGTGAGTATTATTCCTGAGGACATCAAGGCCTTTTTCGGTCAGAAGACGTCAGCAGGTTTTTCCCGGGGCATTGTTTTCGATACCGATCCGGGAACCCGGATCGTGGCCAGTTTACCCGGTAAAGTGATTGATACCGGAAATGATTATTGTGTCATTTACCATGGAAGCAGCTTAAAGTTCATCTATCTGAAACTGGACAATCCCGACGTTGAAAAAGGGGAATGGGTTAAAGGCGGTGAAACCATCGGCAGGACTTCTTCCGATGAGTTTATACTTGAGACAATGATTCATAACGAGTACAGAGACCCGCTCAACCTCTTCCTGAAAAAGATGGGGAAGTTTGAAATAACCTTTTATACCGAATGGGACGATGGAAATCTTCCTTTTTTCCCCTATTTCAGAAGGGTTAAAGAAGGTGCTTTTGCAAAGGAATGGTACTCGGTTGCTGCAGACCCGGAATACTTCCCAAAGGGGACGCTCATTTATATCCCTGAGCTGAAGAACACGCCATCAGACGGGGTGTTCGTGGTTCAGGATGAGGGGAGTGCCATCAAGGGCAATAAGATCGATGTATATATACGGGATTTAACGCTGGCTTCTAAGATGAAAACGAGTGCATCTGTTTATTACCTGCCTCAAAAATAAAAAAAGCGCAGCTCAACGCCACGCTTTTTTAATCTTTGCCTTTTCTGTTATCTTCTGATCCCGAGCTTTTCAAGCATTTCCTTATAGACCTCAGGCTTGTTTTTTCTGAGATACTTCAGCAGTCTTCTTCTTCTGCCGACTAACTTCATCAGACCGCGTCTGGAATGAAAGTCCTTGGAATGTCTTTTCAAATGATCGGTCAACTGTCGGATCCTTGCGGAAAGCATTGCCACCTGAACTTCAACAGAACCGGTGTCATCAGTGTTGATCTGATATTCATCGATCAACTGTTGTTTCTTGTCATAATCAAGAGCCATTATTTCACCTCCATAATATACGCCCGAAACCTTGATGAAGGAGGCTCAATCCTAAACAAAGTAACGGGTACAGATACGAGCCGATTTTATCATAAAAAGAGCCTGGTGTCAAACGGTTCAAAAAAGGGGTTTGTTATCTTTTGTAAATTTCTTCTTATCAACATTCAATTCGTCGGGATACTGTTTAATGATCTGATAAATCAGATCAACCGGTAACGATGAATTAATCCATACCTCTAAGAGATCCTTTTTACCATCTTGTCTCTCGGGGGTTTTCTCCAAAGCAGCCTTGACGGCGATGATATAACGACTGATTGATTCTATATGCCATTCTGTTTCAATAACGGCTTTCCCGACTTCCAGCTTATGATTCACTTTTTCTTTGGGCTTTTTATTCTTTTCAGGTTTCTTCTTAGGGGGCTTTTTTTTGTTCGGATTCTTATTGTTGCCCTGTTTTGAAATGGTTTTCCCTTTTCTTTGTTTTGTATTGTTCGACCCCTGCTTCTCAGGTTTTTCAGATTTTCGAGCCTTCTTTTTATGCTTGAAAAAGTGTTTTTTGACCTTTTTCTTACTCGGGCCTGTTTTATTGCTTGATGTTGACTGCTTCTTTTCAGCGGTTTTATTCTTGACCTGGCCGGTACTCTTTTCATTGTCCGTTTGGTTTTTTGATTTCAAAAAAATGACCTCCGATTCTTTATTAATCGTCTTCATTATAGCAGATATAAAGAAAACGTCAAATAGCCTTTAATCAAAAAAGACAGGGGGCTTGCATTAAGGGTGTGCTTCTGGTATAATACCTTCGGTTTTGGCGACGTTGCCAAGGGGTCTAAGGCGGAGGTCTGCAAAATCTCCATTCGTCGGTTCAAATCCGACCGTCGCCTCCAATATATTCAGCAAAACCGGCTTGAGATAGCCGGTTTTTCTTTAGCAAACAAAACAAGCACAGAGATTTTTCAACTAACGCTTTCATGGTATAATAAATAAAGAGAAGAAACTAAGGAGGTTGTGTTTTGAAACGTGAAGAGCTTGATAGAGAGGAAAACGTTGAAAGGATCAAATTGTTTATCGAGAAAGAGGAACAAGACCCGATAATCCAGAAAGAGATAGACAAGGCTGCAAAAAACTATCAGATCCCCGGGTTCAGAAAGGGGAAAGCCCCGAGGGGTATGATCAAAAAGATACTGGGAGAAGAGAGACTGAAATCCATTGCTGCTGAGGAAGTGCTTCAGAAAGCGGTCAATGAAATGGTGGATGAAAGAGATACAATGCTTGCCCCCATTGTTGAGGAACTGGATATTGATGATAACGGGAATGCAGTTGCCGAGATCAAACTCTTTAACAAACCGGAGGTTACCCTCCCGGATTATAAAGATATTGAGGTTATCAAATATCTGCCAAGTGAAGAAGATGTCGAGAAGATGGTGGATGAACGAATAGAAGAGCTCCGAAAAGAAAACGCCCTTTTAGAGCCCAAAGAAGGGAAAGTCGAGCCGGGAGACAGTGTGCGCATCACCTACTTTGTCAAAAATGAAGAGGGACGGGAACTCTACAACCAGGAGCCTAAAGACTTTGAGGTTATGGAAGATGACCCCCGGCATGTCATCAATAATACAATCGGATTGGAAGCCGGTGAGGAAAAGTCATATGAGAAGACATTTGATAAAGAAGCGGGCGGCAACAAAAAGGGTCGTGACCTGACGTATTACTATACGGTCAAGGTTGAAGAGGTCTATAACAGATCATTACCCGGGATAAATGATGATTTTGCAAAGGAAGTAAAGGATGTTGAAGGCGAAACAGTAGAAGAATTGAAGAAGAACATCCGTCAAAAGGTCCTGGAAGCTTATGAGCAGACAGCGGAAAACTCGATTAATCAGCAGATTATCAACGGGCTGGCTGAGAATACTGATATCGCGATAACGGATGAGACCCTTGACAGGATCAGACAGAATACCATCGATGAGATGAAAAAAGAACAGTCCTATGAAAAGGAATTGGAGGAATATGATACAGAAGAGGATCTCCTCGATGAGATTGAAAAGGGTAATTTCTATAAGTTAAAAGAGATGTTCAGTGTCGAAAAGGTATATAAAGAAAACGACATGACGATCAGCGAAGAGGACATTAATGAGTATATTGGCAATGCTGCACCCAGTTGGGGAATGAGTCCCGAACAGGCCAAAGGATTTGTCAACAAGGATAATGTCATGAAATCAAGGATTGAAGAGCTGATTAAACAGAAGAAAGTGGCCGAATTTCTGAAAGACAAGGTCACGATAGAGGAAAAGGAGTTCGATGCTGAAGAAAAGGCAACCGAGGAAGATGCCGAGAAGATTATAGAGGAAGTCGAGAAAACGGCGGAAGAAATGGAGAATGAGGAAGAGACAGATTAAAAAATAGAACAAGAGGTGTATTATGGAAACAACGAATCAAATTATTCCAACGGTCATTGAAACAACAGGAAGATATGAACGGGCGTACGATATCTATTCGAGGCTCCTGAAGGACAGGATCATATTCCTGGGAACCCCCGTTTCGGACAACATATCCAACGTAATAATCGCGCAGCTTCTCTTTTTGGAAGCTCAGGATCCGGACAAGGATATCAGTCTTTACATCAACAGCCCCGGCGGATCTGTATCAGCCGGTATGGCCATATACGATACAATGCAGTATATCAAACCGGAGGTTTCGACCATTTGCGTGGGTCTCGCAGCATCCATGGGGGCATTTCTCCTGATGGGCGGACAGGAAAAGAAACGCTATTCCCTGCCCAATTCCAAGATAATGCTTCATCAACCCCTTGGCGGTGCTCAGGGACAGGCTACTGATGTTGAGATTCAGGTCAGGGAGTTGATGAAAACCAAGAAACAGATCAACGAACTGATTGCGAAACATACAAAAAAAGATATTGAACAGATTGAAAAAGATACAGACAGAAACTATTGGATGTCGGCGAAAGAAGCGCTTGACTATAACTTGATCGACAAGATCATAGAAAAAAATGAAAAATAAACTTCACTCGAAAGGTTGTGTCACATGAAAGTGGAGAAAAAATGTTCTTTTTGCGGGAGACCGGAATCACAGGTACAAAGACTCCTTGCCGGACCGAATGCTTATATCTGTAATGAATGTATAGAACTCTATCATGATACGTTAAAGGACGATCAGGTCGTACACTTCAGAGATATCAAAAATGAACTGCCCACCCCGTCTGAACTGAAATCTGAACTGGATAAATACGTTATTGGCCAGGAAAAGACGAAGAAAGCGGTGGCGGTCTCTGTTTACAATCACTATAAACGGATTATGATGAAGAAAAACGACGACACGGAGATTGACAAGTCCAATATCATGATGATCGGCCCCACAGGTTGCGGTAAGACGCTGATCGCGAAGACACTGGCCAAAAGTCTCGATGTGCCCTTTGCAATAGTTGACGCAACGCCTATTACAGAAGCCGGTTATGTGGGAGAGGATGTTGAAAATGTCCTGCTCAAACTCATCCGATCGGCCAACTTTGACATTGAAAGGGCTGAGAGGGGAATCATCTATCTCGACGAGGTAGACAAGATTGGCAAGAAAGGCCCCAATGTTTCGATAACAAGAGATGTATCAGGCGAGGGTGTTCAGCAGGCTCTTCTCAAGATTGTTGAGGGATCAGTTGCCAACGTTCCTCCAAAAGGTGGGCGAAAACACCCCTATCAGGAGTTTATCAAGATAGACACCTCGAACATCCTCTTTATTGCAGGAGGGGCATTTGACGGTCTTGAAGAGATCATCAAGCACAGAATGGAGGATTCCTCCATGGGATTCGGATCGACGATCGAATCAAAAGGGAAAAAGCGGATCGGGGAGATACTCTCCCATGCGAACCCCTTTGATCTCGTACAGTTTGGTCTCATCCCGGAATTCATCGGCCGTTTCCCGGTTTTCAGCACGTTGAACGACCTGGACGAAGAGGCCCTTGTCAAGATCATGCTTGAACCGAAGAATTCCGTTATCAAGCAATATCAGAAACTGCTTGAAATGGATAACATCGCGCTTGATTTCGACGACGAGGCTTTGAATTCAATTGCCAGGATAGCGATGAAGAGAGGAACCGGCGCCAGGGCATTGAAGAGTGTGGTCGAAGAGGTCATGCTTGATATCATGTTCGAAGTACCTTCCAGGAAGAATATCGACAAGATCCTCATAACGAAAGAAGTCGTTGAAAACAACAAGAACCCCATCGATATCCTTAAAGAATCAGCATAAAGTATAATGAACGAAGGACAATGGAGGCTTATTTCTAGAAGCCTCCTTTTTCTTTTGAAAAACGTTTTGTTTGAAAGGAGTGTTGACTGATGAAGATTGACAGACAGCAGGCTTGGGAGATTCTGACAGAATACACAAAAAAGGAGAATCTCAGAAAACATGCCCTGGCCGTTGAGGCCGCGATGCGGGCCTATGCCAAAAAATTCGGTGAAGATGAAGAAGAATGGGGGATCGTCGGTCTGTTGCATGATTTTGATTATGAACGGCATCCCACAGAAGAAGAGCATCCGTATAAAGGCGCTGAGATATTGAGGGAAAAAGGCCTGCCGGAGGAATGGATAAAAGCGATTATGGGACATGCCGATTATACAGGTGTTCCCAGGGATACCCTGATGGCAAAAACCCTCTTCGCCGTTGATGAACTCACCGGACTGATAACAGCCACCGCCCTGGTCAGACCTTCCAAGCAACTCAGGGACCTGAAGGTTAAATCCGTTAAGAAAAAACTGAAAGACAAGGCCTTCGCCGCTTCCATTAACCGCGATGATATCAAAAAAGGGGCTGAGGAGCTCGGTGTTGACCTGAGTGAACATATCGGTTTCGTCATCGAAGCTATGAAGAGTGTCTCGGACGAGCTGGGACTATAAGTTCTGTTAAAAACCTGTTATATCGAAAACCTCGAACAGGAACTCAAAAGCCTCCCGGTTTTTAATAAAGTATTCGCTTTTAAATCTTAATCGGCCGGACTCTGTTTCAAAAAAATAGGGTGAATGGCTGAGAATAAACCGAATGCTTTCCAGGGAGGCTGTTTCTGAGACACCCCTTTTCAACTGTCCGAAATCGATACCCTCCCTCAATCTGAGCCCCATGAACAGCCTTTCTTTCAAATCTTCTTTTGCGTTGTTCACCTGAGAATACGCTTCATCTATGGTATTATGCCTTTCCAAGGAAGTGATGTATTGCATCAAACCGGCGGTATTCACATATCGTCTGTGATGGATATAGCCTCCTGCTGAAACCCCGACTCCGATATAATCAACCCCCTTCCAGTAAACCAGGTTGTGAAGAGAGGCATAACCGGGCCGGGCGTAATTGGAGATCTCGTATTGATTGAATCCCATGGCTGGTAATGTTATACTCATCGATTCGATGAATGACTCTGCGTAGCTTTGAGAAGGCAGGTCAATGAAGCCTTTCCGCTCTTTAACACCGAGAGGCGTCTCCTTTTCGCTTTCCAGCAGATAGAGAGAGATGTGCTCAGGGGCCGCTTTTTGTATGAGGTCGAGTGTTCCTTTCATCCAATCATGCAGATTTTCGGGCAGTCCGCAGATGAAATCGACATTGACATTATCATACATTTTTCTGATCATATCGTATTTTAGTAAAAACAGGCCGAGGGTTTGACTTCTGTTGACACGTGCGAGGGTGTCATCACTTGGGCTCTGAACGCCGACGCTGATTCTGTTGCAGCCCAGATCTCTCAACCTTTCCAGAAAGGGGGCATCCACGCTCTTGGGATTGACTTCACAGGTAAATTCCACAGGGGCATTAAACCGTTGCTGGAGTCTTTTGACAACCGGCTGATAATAATCCGGATCCACAGTCGAGGGCGTTCCGCCGCCGATATAGAGTGTGTGAAGGTAGTAATCATCGGGCAGCGCCCAGAGACGGAGCTCAAGTTCCTGATAAAGGGCAGAAAAATACTGATCAACTGTCTCTCTCTTGATGATATGCAACGGGAAGGATACAAAATCACAGTAATCGCACTTTGCCGAGCAGAAGGGGATATGAAGATAGAACGAAAGGGGCTTCTTTTCCATTAACGATCGTTGTTGACCAGTGAGGAGAGGTCAAGAATCGTTCGATTCCCGATAGTGGCATTCTCAAGGGAGAGATTGAAGTAAATCTCAACAAACCGCGATAGTTTATAGTCTCCCTGGATACTCCAGAAAGGCTTGCCGTTAACCGGAAACAGAAGCATTGTGTTCAGTTTGATGGAGGACTTTTGACCAACGGAGGCTTCGTCATGGAGCAGCAGTCCTATGGTCAGCGATCCGGTCTGTCTGGAATACCCCGCAGCCAGCCTTGGGCGATAGCTCATGGCCGGGGTTTTCATATCAATTGAACCAAAAACGCCGGTTAAATCCCCCAACGTCAATCCAAATTCAGGTTGATCCATAACCCGCAGACCGATTTCAGTAATGCCGTGGTTGTGAAAGATGTCGTTGTAAGAGTGGAAAGTGATATTCGCCG
>Ga0102934_1002337_pt1 | contig 13078 bp, 14 predicted proteins | sample SalPonR2_A_D1_MG_FD_78175 | JGI IMG/M metagenome (GOLD analysis project Ga0102934, IMG submission 78175) | Salt pond soil microbial communities from South San Francisco under conditions of wetland restoration - Salt Pond MetaG R2_A_D1_MG | ecosystem: Environmental > Aquatic > Marine > Intertidal...
GGAAGACAGGATCCAAGATGGTATCGGCGGGGCAGGACTCGAAGGCATGCGGGATAGGCTACTGAGACAAAAGCACAGATCATGCAGGCGGTGGGCTGGCGGGTGTGGGGGAAGGGCGGGGGGGGGGATGCCCCGGTGGGACGGCGAATTGAGGGATGCAGGGGGTGAGAGCAAGACCTTCTAATCATACAGAGAAGTTCCTCCTCGTACGTTGTGCGTTTCCTCTTTCTTTGATTTGCCTTCTTCGTGTTCGCTTGCATTTAAGTCGCCCGCTCTCTCCGTCCGTCGCACCCTACCCTCACGCCCTCTCAGGCCCTTGGCAGAGGTCCTTTCTCCCTCCCCCTCATCAAGCAGACACTCGGGAGGAAGGGGAGGAGGAAGAAGAGGAGGGGGAGGGAGGGGGGGAGGAGGGAGCCACACTAGGGTCGCCAGAGGCCGAGGGGTCAGCGGGAGGAGGAGAGGTCTCCCCCTCCCTCTCCCCCTCGTTCCGCCTCTCCTCGGCGAGCTCCTCCTGCTCTTCCTTCTCCAGACCCTCCAGAAAGGCTATTAGAGAGCCGGCGGAGGACGCAGAGGACGAGGAAGGCGGGGAGGAAAGGGAGAGGGAGGGCGAAGGCGTCCGCTCCTCCCCTTCGATCGGCCCCTGGTACTCGTAGATGGTCACGAAGACCTGCTCCGTTCCAGGATCCCGGATCTTCTCGATCCACAGGACCCCGTCCATGTAGCTCACGTCCGCAAAGGCCGAGCCCGTGTTCCCGACGTTAGGAGGCAAAGGAATCTTCCATTGCGCGCGTGCCTGAAAGGGGTTGTTGATGTGGACCCGATTCGAGGAGAACTCGAAGAGGAGGCGCCCCTGCGGCGTCAGGTTGTAGGTGGCCGAGGAGATTAGGCTGTCCCAGTACTTGTCTTTGAATTTCATGACATTTTCCAGACGGCCGTCACGGTGTATGTGGTAGTACACCCGGGTGCCGGGAGGCAGGATCTTATACCTCTCCTCGGTGGTGAAGGCCAGCTTCCACCTCCCCATCATCGCCTCAGCCAACCCCTCCAGAGTCCGGACAGGCGAGCCCCCCGCTATAAGCGCGTCGGCGTACTCAATCATCATGTCCCGGGTCTCTGGTGCCAGCATTCCGGCGTTAACCTCCTTCTCCTCCATGAATTTGAGGCAGCACACCAGCTCTTGCCATTCGAAGAGCACGTCGTCAGGGGGCCGATACATTTCCCGGTCCCAGCCGGGCGGGGAATAAACCGTGTGCGCCTGTCGCCGCATGCTCGAGGAGAAAGGCGTGGAAGCGGAGGCACGCGTGACACGAACAGGTGTGACTTGCGGAACGAGTAGTGGCGGGATAGCCGGCCTTGGAACGACAAAGGGGGCGGCCTCCGGTATGCAGAGGACCACGACATACGCGATGGCGGCAGAAAAGAAGGGGACTCGTGGTATAGATACGCTTACACGAGCTGGCTGTTTTCTTCTTGATGATGGTTTCATGGCACTGAGAGGAAGAATTAATTATGTGTGCTGTAAAGTAGGGTAGCGCAGTGAGCAGGAAAAGCACAAAAATGGGAAATGCTAAGTGAGCATGACTATGAATTATTCCCAGCAAATGCTTTCTCGTAATATCTTGCCACCTGAGATTTGCGCTGCAGTACGTTTCCTGGATTATTAATGGATGTATTTCCCTTGCGAAATCCCCCTGATCAATGACGGCATCACCAGGGAGGCAGCGAGGAGCCATCTAGTATCTTCAACCCGCCCCCTTTCTCTTTATGGGAAAAATGTCCCACGCGGGGCTTATGTGGCCGATTAAACATCATCTCAGGCATCGTCTTACTGTACCAAGGAGCAATATGCTTAGTTGCTATATGACTTGGACTCGCATATGGCCCGCATCGAGGAACTGACCAATGGGCGAGGAACAAGCAGGATGGAAACTATCAGAATACGGTACGTGCCAAAGCTATATGGTGTTTAAATATTATTTTTCGAGGAAAGATCTACAAGCTTGTGAAGGAAATAATTATGTGCTTGGTCGTCTATGTTACAAGGTGTCTAATGTTGCACCAGTGAGGACGAGGTTGTAAGTGTGGCAGCGAGCACTCCTATATGATGTCTGTATTACCTTCCTCCCTTATCAGGTTTTGGACAGCGTTCAGCGTCCTTTTTTTCTTGAACTTCGTGCAAAGTAACATGTTCTTTGCATTTTCACATACGCGGTATTGTCGCCGGCTGGTTCGCAGCCCTACCTTTACACACGCGTTCCGGGTCACCCCTGCGTGCGGCTTGCAAGTTACCATCCACATCCGAGGGAAGCGCTCGGGGGGGGAAGAGTTCTTGAACGACGCCTACCTTGAGTACACCAAGCGCTTACGACCCGTCTTAGGCCTCACGACTGTATGGCACAAGACTGACTCGGAGCTTGAAGCAGCAATCGCAAAGGAGAAAGCTCCTGTAATTTGTTTGGACGAGGGAGGAAAGCAACTATCGTCCATGGAACTTGCGGATATCCTCTACAAGCGTCTAGAAGAAGGTGAGAATTGTTTTAAAAGCTCTTTTGTCCTGAAAAATCCTTCTTAAATCTGATCATGAAGTACGTTTCTTTCCCGTGGCTGCACAGGCGGGGCGCGCCTGTCTCTCGTCATAGGAGGAGCGGAGGGCTTACCGCCTCGGTTGCGGGCCAGCAAGGAGCTTTGGAGCCTTTCGCGTTTGACGTTTACGCACCAGTGGGCCCGTGTTCTCCTTGCCGAGCAGATTTACAGGGCCTCGGAGATAAAGAGAGGGAGCGGGTACCACAAAGAGTAAGCATGGACTGCGGGGGGAGAGGTTTGGTCGGCAAAAAGCTGAAGTGGGCGTTAGGGGGAATGTGTCAGCATCGACTGTATTTAAAGAAACAAACGGGTGGAAAAAGTAAGAAAATACAGGAGATAGAGAGATTGGATTTGGAACTCTCACATAGTTCATTCTTTCAGATTTGTCTCTCACTCGGAGGGAAGTATTCGACGCGGCCTTTCCCAGTCCGCCTGACTTTGCTACTCCTACTTTCTTTAACCACGATAGATCCTAATGTGTGTTAATCATAAAATTAACATTCACCAATGTCAGCCTCTCTAGTAAGGCTTAAGATATTCCTATCCAATGCCTTGGAAATGCTCATTTTCATCATTTCTGACCTCTCTTTGATTAATTTATTGTTCCAACATATCAATTCTCCTCTGTCACTTTTATAGTCAAATCGTACTCCTTTTGTGCCCCGAACTCTATTGAACCCCATTTCACCCCAATCTGCCTGTATTTGTTCCTTGTAATGCGTTGATTTCTGCCCCTCTCTTATCAAGTCCAACAGCAGAATGGCTGCTCACGTCCTTGTAATACCCGGGATGCTGATTGTACACTGTGCTTACTGTATCCTACGACAAGACATGCATATTGGCAGTGGGCGGTACGCGCATGACGATAGGAGGGCTACAAGGCTCGCAATCTATTATTGAGTACAACCATCTTTAAGTGCTCCGGAAACTTGCAAAACACACATTTTCAGCGGTCGCTGTGGACTTTCGTCGATTTGCGATCCAAGGTCGTCGACGGATGCCTCTTTGGGCCTCCAAATCCACAACGAGTCCGCGCACGCGTCTCTCACACGAATGCAAAAGCGTTGCTCAGCTCGGATCTCACCCGAAGTTTTCCTCCATTGCGTCCTTGCAAGCGCTCTTTCTGAAAGAGCTCAGTGTCACACATTCCTTACTGAGATCATGTCATCATGAAGGAATACAGTCTCGATCAAAGAGGCCCCCACCATCCCCAAAAAAATTACTTGCAACACACATCAGAAGCTGCGCGAAGGTCCGTCATACATACATAACCCTCAACTCCCCGAAGACGCGTTCATTGACGGACTTCGGCGGCTGACACGTATCAGTGAAGGTGCACATAATATGCAAATGGCTGAAATACATCACTATGGCCCGCAGGAAGCCTGGAGAGAAGAGACGCCCACCGATTCCTCTCCCTCATTCGCATCACCACAAGCAGAGATACAGTCTGACCACCGCCTTCACCCTTTTAATTCCTAACCGGTCCCGGGAAGGGCTGCATCATCAAGTGTTGCAGCGGCGGTTGATGCAAGTGCTGGTGTGCGTGCATGTGCTGCAAGGGCACGTGCTGCTGTTGGTACAGGTCGTAACCGAGCATCCCCCCTCGCCCGCCATTCATCGCCAGGTTCCCGCCCATCCCATCACTTGGTCCCTGAATCATCCTCCTGCTCCTCATCCCCCTCTCCGCCCCGCCCCCTCGCTCTCCTCCCAAAGGCGCCACTGCGTACGCGGAGGGGAAGCCCGAGGTGGCCGCGTCCCCCTCTACCACCGTCTTGTTTGGCCGGTAGAAGCGCACGTTGAGGGTCCGGTCGTCCAGGACAGTCCGATGCAGGGAGCGGACCGCGTTCGTGCCCTCCTCAACTGTGACGTAGCGGATGATCCTGCAGGGTGGGAGGATGGTATGCTTCATTGAGTATTCTTGGTAGATGGCCCGAAGGTTGACGGCCGCCGAGACGAGCAGCCGCACACTTTCGGGCGGGGTCCACGTCTAAGCCTAGCGTGACAGCCACAGCAAGTTCCACTCAGGAGTCTTAACCCTCTTGTCCTCCGCCCTGTCCGATCAGCTCCTCCTCCCCTCCACTTACGCCCAACCCTTGCTCCGCAGGGTATCCGCGTGCCGTTGGATCTGACACGAGACCACCCTCCCCGCCTGCGCCATGTGACAGGCCAAGACCTCGTCCCCCGTGTGCCACGGAATGTTTCCGCAGGTGACGGTGTCGCTTGCCTCCATGGTCGCAGGGCTGTGGCCCATCATCTCCAGATGCGCCCGGTCCAAGCGGACAAGAATCTTCCGCTCTTGGACCGTTATCCCGTGCATCTGCTCGATGGCGCGTTGTGCTTCCTCCGAGGACCGGAAGCGTAGAAGGCCAAAGCCTCGGGAGCGCCCGGACATGTTGGTCTTGATGTGTACGTCGTAGGGGCTGAACTCGCTGAAGACGGTCCGCAGCCCGCTCGCCGTCATGTCCCAGGGCAGATTCCCCACCTGACAGCATCGGCGGGAGGAGAGGAAAAGCAAATTAGAGAGAGAAAGTGAAGCCGATGTGAAGGCACTGGATAGGCCGTTCTTACAATAAAAGTGGGGATCCAGTCCCCGTCTTCGATGTCCTCCCCTCAAGCTCTCCTTCTTCTCCTGGGGTGCATGCACGTGCGACTTACAAATACGACGAATCCCTCCTCCTTCTCAATCTCGGTTCGGTCCTCTCGGACGTACAACGGCCGACCTTCCACCTCCCGTCCACACAGTAGCTCCATCGCTCTGCTCGCATCCTCTGCTGTCTCAAATGTGACGAGGCTGGCGTGCAGAACAGGGGGGAGCGAGGGAGAAAGGGGGAAGAAGCCAGGACGGGAAACACTTAGCGATGAAGGCAGGGAAATCGCGCACTTTTTGGCAATATCCTCACTGCTTCCAGAAAATCCCCAATCACACTTACGCCCACCCCTTGGAGCGGCCCGTGTCACTATGTGCTTGGACTTCGACGCCCAACACACGACCGGCTGTCTCCATGATGGCTGTCAGACTGTCTGCGGTGGTGCCCCATGATAGATTACCCTAAAAGTTGAAGAAACGTTGAAAGAAGATTGAATTTGTCAGGACACCCATGTCAGCTTGACAGGACGGTGATCGCGTTCTCGAAATGTCGCGTGTGTAACGTGTGCACATATCCACACTCTCCGCAACCGAAACATAGCGACAGGTATTTTCGACAGTTGTATTCCATACCGTCAAACGCAACTCTCAGGGAGGAGTGCGTCCACCACTCACCACGAAAACGGTCTTGCTCATCTCTCCTCTTACTCCAATGCCAGTCGACAACCCTAATCTTCACCAGTAAACTTGCGCGTTCGCCTGAAAAGGCTGCAGCGTCGTTTCCTGTAGCGTGGTGCTTGTCCTGAGTCATTTATTTCAAGAAGAGTCAACTTCATAGCATGTATCAGAGATGGCGATGAATATCTGTGAGAAGCATCGCTTGTGCAACCACAATCAGTGCTAATGCAGTGAAGCACATCTAATAGCTTGGACACTTTCCGTCGCGTCTACACTGTACGACCAGACGGTGTGTGGTCTTTGATGCAAACAAATCTAGGCATCACAGCGATCGTCCCAGGGGGGGACAGAAAGACATCGCTCACACTTTCGTAATTCGTTGAGAGTTCAATGGGGTGAAGCTTATCAGTAAGCTGAACATCGGATAAAATAAAAGGGTGTTATTACACATTTGCGAGCCGAGACCATTTTACAGGGCTCACAGATGCTTACACTAGACCATTGATAGATATGCAAAGTTCATTTTGTCGTATTCATGCAATCTGTCAGTCAGAGGGCACGACTTTCTATCGTGGCAAATTGGTGGAGATCTCTGTACTTTTACGAACGAAGTTCAAATATTTGATATTTTTCCTGCCCCGGGACCGGCCGTCGGTCTAAACCAAGTAGAGTTTACTTATGACGTCTTCCACCACATTTGGCCATACGCGACATTGGTAAACTATTTCTCTTCCCAGCGCACAAATTTTATTTCTTATTGGGCACCAAGGCATGTTATTTGGAGGCTATAGCATGACTCAGGAGGTGGGGCGGTTTTGAGGTGAACAAGCAGCGAGGCGCCAACGGCTGAGGCAAGGACTAGCCGAGGCCCGAGCACCGTCAAAAGGTGCTTTCGAAGCAACTTTTGACATCTTTCATGATTGTGCAGTATGTCCACCAAAACAAAAGGAAAAATCTGTATGAGCGCATAAGATTGCTTTTCCCAAGTAGTCAGTACGACGATCGATCGAACGTGGAGTAGAAGATGAACGCGCACTTGCACCCTCAGACTCGCTCTCACCTCCCGGAGGTACTTTCACACTCATGTAATTGGACAAAGTCGTAAAATTTTAGTTGGAGAAAGGAAGGTGGCAACAGCTGCTATAGGAGTATGTTGTTTCTTCGTTCATTAGTTGCAGCCGCTTTGATGCCATGTCATGGGCACAAAGCCGACTGACTCAGGTTCCAGCAGCACGAAAAATGCACAAGAAAAGGATTCAACGTTGTTTTTTCCTCACTTTTGTTGTGTAACGCTTGAAAGAAATCGTACGTCGTATTTTCTTGCCCCGTATACGCTTCCATTGGCAGCTGAGCCTTTTGTACCACCACCCGGGGCCTAAGCGCTCCGAGGGAATAGCCCGAGTTTTGATTTTTGGCGCGAAAGGAGAAAAAAGGACGGAGAAGAGGGGAAGCGAACCCTGCGACGGCAGGACACGGCGTTCCAGAAGCTACGCCGTTCCCGCATAGCTTCCCGGGCATCTTTTGTGTTTCATGTGGCCTTGTGAGTGCGATGCGTGTAGGAACGTATGCTACTGCTTATTCAAGCGCTAGGTACAACTTTTCCGCATTTCCTGTCCGGCGTGTTATCTTCATGATATCCTCTGCCTTACACGTCACACACCCGTGGCACCTCCAAACCCTTTTCACAAGGTACAATGCGACGAAGGCACCTTGGAGCGATCATATTGATATGCAGCGGCACATTATCGTCCGCTTTCACAGTCCCATTGCGGCCGTGGGAATCTTGCGGCAGTGTGATTTATCCGCAGCGGCTCCCCCAGTCGGTACGTTACCAGGTCATTTCACAAGCATCATTTTTTAAAAAGACTTTAGCAGGATGTGCAGGTCGCGCCGTCTGATATCGAAGCTTTCTACTTCGAGAGCGGACTGATTATCTTATAGGGTTAAGTTTCGAGCGCATGTTCTTTTAGCAGTAAGAAAGACACCAGACAAGTCTCAGGCCGCTTCATGTGTGTACAAGTCGTGCACCCACGTCTCGATTGAGCCCACCGCATGTTCAGCTCCAGATGAAGTTGAGGCTCATATTTGACGATAGATACCGTCTGCTCTCGTATTTTTCAGGCACGGGCGATGTCGACGCTTGATGTAAGCAGCCGCAGAAGACCGGTGGGGTCTTTTTTTAAGCGGGGGAGTGCGCTGCTCAGAGCAGCCGGTGCAGCAGCAGAGACAGGGAAGGAGGTCGACGCTACCAAGCTGGCCGCCGAGCTGACAGCGATCAAGCCCATGAAAATAAAGGAGATCAAGGCGGAGTTGGAGGAGCGTGGGGTGGATTGGAAGGATTTACTGGAGAAGGAGGAGTTCATGCACAGGCTGGCCTCGGCGAGGGTGCAGGGGATCACGAAGCCTCCACCCTCTGTGGAGGAGACGAAGGAAGAAGCGGCAAGCACAGTAGGAGGAGACCAGTCGCAGACCCAATCAGCTAACTCCTCCTCCTCCTCCTCCTCCTCCTCCTCTTCCTCCTCCTCCTCCTCCTCCTCCTCGTCTTCGACCACGTACTCGGATGGAAAGGAAAAAGGAGGTGGAGAGACGAAAGCGGCCAAGGTGGATGAAGCGACGCGTCACAGTGAGGTGTTGGCTGAAGTGATGAAATTGAAGGTAAGTTATTCTCGTTCAGTGCGATTGCTTCGTGAGCAAGGCGGGAGGGACACTTTTCGTGCCGTATCGATGGCCTCATCTTTTGCATCCCCTCTTTTATGGAATCGCTACTCCTTCAGATATCAGAAATCAAGAAGGAGCTGGACCTCCTCAAGATACCTCACTCCAGTTTCTTCGAGAAGCGAGAGTTCGCGGAGGCTCTAGCGCGGGCCCGTCTCAACCCGCCCTCCACCACTAGCAGGGGAGAGAACGTGGACCCGGACGAAGACCCAAGCCAGTACCGATTCGTGGAGGTTAAGCGGATGCCTCGAGAAGGTGGTGGAGAGGGAGGGCGGACCGGGGGGAGAGCAGGTGCAGGGGCAGGGGCAGGGGCAGGGGGAGGAGATCCGTTTTCAGATATGTTCAATCCCCGTGGAGGAGGCGCGGCATCGGGCAGTGGTGGAGGCTTTGCGGATGCATTTTTTAGGCAAGCAGGTGGAGCAGGCGGGGCAAGAGGGAGTCCGTTTGGTGGGGGTGGGTTCGGCGGTATGCCGGGAATGGGAGGCGTGGACCCGAGCATGCTCGCGTCCATCATGTCCAACCCGAGGGCCCAGGCCGCCTTCCAGCGCGCGCAACGGAACCCGAAAGTGATGGCTGCCCTGCAGGACGTTATGGCGAACCCAGGAAATATTAGCAAATACGCCAACGACAAGGAGATATCCAGCATTTTGAACGAGCTGCAGTCCTTGTTCAAAAAATGATCTAGCGTAATGAACGAGCAAGAGAGACAAAGTCGCAAAGGTGTTTTTCCAGATGATCGTGATGTCCTAACGAGTTTTTGCGACGGTGTCAGGTTGTAGATGTGTGGCTTTCAATTGACATCAACAGCCGACTGAGACAAGCGTTTTCTCACATCGGACAGAAGAGCAAAGGGCGTGAATGGAAAGAAGATTAACATCAATTTGACGAACACCCAGGTTTCTGATTTTTTAAAAATGTGGTTTTGTTCTTGGGGAATGTAAAAAGCTCGGTGAGCTCTCGGAACCGATGGGGAGGTTGTAACGGCGATCGTATACCACGCGGAGAACGATGACCTCGAAGCAATGGCTTGTGCAAACCCAGTTACAAAGTGTACTCCATGGGCATAGAATGAAGTCTTGAAGTGACAGGCAGCGCATCCTGAGGCTTAAGCTTGAAAGGTGGACTGGCGGCACCCTGATGCCTGAACGGACGCTTCAGCTGAAGATACCAATACGTCATCATTTTTACAAATGTGTTTATACTACAGGCATACACAGAGACGACAAAGGAGTACATGGAGAAAGAGAAGAGTTTAAGAACCTTACGTAGACAGCATTCTCAATCAAAAATTTCAAGAGCGGTGCCGTTTAGCAAAATAGTAGAGTCACCACGGGTCTCAAGCCGACATCGCGCAAAACGAAGACTTAAGGACTCTCTTTTCTTCATCTGTGGGGTCATGGTTTTCCTCGCGATAGGGAGTAAAGCCTCCACGATTCAGCAGTCCTCGACACCCCTCTGCGCATTCGCGGCCCGTCTTTCTCTTCAAAGGCCTATTGTGTCGCACCGTATCAACCTCCGCTCACCTCAACGTTCCCGACTAACCGCCCTATCTAGCAATGCCGAGCCCGCGACGGCTTCTGCCAACCAAGCTATACCCACCGATTTTGAATCGAGCTTCCTTCAAACACTTAGCGCGCGTGGGTATATCCATCAGTGCACCGACTTCAAAGCTTTGGACGAGGCCTGCGCGGCCGGTAAGCCCATTGCGGCGTATTTAGGCTTCGACGCCACAGCCCCGAGCCTGCACGTTGGGAGCTTGCTGCAAATAATGATTTTGCGACACCTGCAGAAGTCAGGACACAAGCCCTTGGTGCTAATGGGAGGGGGGACCACGAAGGTGGGGGATCCGTCGGGAAAGGATGAAGCGCGAAAACTGATGACCTACGAGACCATCCAGGGGAATATCGCCTCCATTTCCGAGGTATTCCGGCGCTTCCTTGCCTTCGGAGACGGTGCCACGGACGCGCTCCTCGTCAACAATGACGAGTGGTTGTCGCCCCTGCGGTACCTGGACTTTTTGAGAGACTACGGCCAGCACTTCACCATCAACCGGATGCTCAACTTCGAGAGTGTAAAGATGCGCCTCGATCGAGAGTCTCCCTTGTCCTTTCTCGAGTTCAACTACATGATTTTACAGGCCTACGACTTCTTGGAGCTCTCACGCAGATACCAAGCCCGCCTGCAGTTGGGGGGATCGGACCAGTGGGGCAACATCATCAACGGGGTGGAGCTGGCGCGTAAGGTGGATGGGCGACACCTCTTCGGGTTGACAGCCCCCCTCATGACCACGTCCGACGGGAAGAAAATGGGCAAGACAGCCTCGGGCGCGGTCTGGTTGAAGAAGGAGCTGCTTTCGGAGTATGACTACTGGCAATTTTGGCGGAACACGAATGACGCGGACGTGACACGATTTTTGAAGCTCTTTACTGAGGTGCCTCTGGAGAAGATCGAGGAGCTGGCCCGCTTGGAGGGGGCGGGCATAAATGAAGCAAAGGTCATACTGGCAGACGAAGCCACTAAACTTTTACATGGCGAGGAGTGTCTGAAGGAGATTCACGCGACTGTGGCCAACCTTTTTGCGGGGGGCAGCACGGAAGACACCGCAGCTTTGCCGCGCGTGGTCGTAACAAAATCTGAGCTGGGAGATGCAGGCGTCCAAGTTGCTGAGCTTTTTGTGCGCCTTGACCTCGCGAAATCGAAGGCAGAGGCTCGACGACTTATCAAAGGAGGAGGGGCGCGCTTAAACGGAGAGCAAATCAAAGAAGAGACTTTTGTGGTGACTGTGGACAGCTTTGACAAACCGGAAATAATGCTGTCAGCGGGCAAGAAAAAACACGGCATGGTCGAGCTTAGTGGCTAAAGCAAATACAGAGATGACGCTGATAAAACCAAAATTACACGACTGAAGTATTTTTTAAGACACGTATTTTTTAAGACACTTTGGGTCTCGTTTGTTTTGCTTTTGCTCATCACATCTCTTGCGGGGACGGGAGGTCGAGGCAACGAACGCGTATACTGACATTTGAAAAAGAGGCACCTGAAAGCCATTCTTGACTCCTCCCCTTCCTTTTCTCTTCCTTTTCTCTTCCTTGCTGAGACAGCCACGAAGGGACTCAGAATCTAGTCTGAGTGACCGCCTCTGCATCCAAAGTCTTTGCCCGGCCATGTTCGATGTGGAACTGGCCCTGGCGGAGGCGGGGAGCAAGAGTCACACAATTATACTCCGTCGGGACTATCAAGAGTTTCGGGCGCTGCATTTGGCCTTGGATAATTTGATTACAAGCAGCAAGGTGCGTATCACATTTCTGACGGACGATGGATTTGAATTATGTCGCGTAAAGACGCCTGAAAGGGTGCACATGCTTAGCCCGCTCCCCTCACACAATAGAAGGATGTCACCTTGCCAGCTTTGCCACAATATATGGAGGGATCAACGGACGCCCAAATGGCTGAAGCGTTGACCACGTACCTGTACGACCTCATGGCCATCCCGGACGTGACTGCTTCCCGCCAGTTCCTCTCTCTCCTCAACGACCACGACGGCGCTGGGGGTGCGGAGACCTCCGGCCTGGCCCCTGAAAGCGCCGTGGACTTCTTATTGCAACCCTGCGCTCCTACGTCTTTGTACGTTCCTCGACGGGCCAAGCATGAAGAAGACGTGGAAGTTTCCGCCGGGTCGACCGTCTTGTGGCGCTTCTCTGTCGGGGACGGTCTAGACATCTCCTTCAAGGGCACTTTTCGCCCCCATGCCGGCACCGCTGACACCTCCCCAACCGAGGATCTGACTCCCTTACCCGTGGAAATCGTCGTGGAGGGCCGTTTTCCTCAGGCAGGAAGTGCTGTGCCCGCGCCTCTCAGCCCCGACGCAGAGGCGGGACGGGCCGAGGATGTCCAGGGATGCTACTCGGTGCCAGCGGAGTCCTTGGGGGGCGTCTGCTCCTTCTGCTGGGACAACAGCTACTCCCGCCTACGCGGCAAACAGGTGCAGTACGTGCTGCAGGTGGTAACAGAGGAAGCGATGCAAGCAGCCGTGGAAGCAGCCACGGAATCGTCGCGGGCCTCGCGCCGAACCCGGGGTGTGGTCGGGAGACGCCTCCAGAAAGGGGGGGGGCGGGCGGCGGGGAAGGTCTTGCTCACCGTCACACCCGTGGCCCGTCCCGTGCTGGATGAGCGGGAGCCGGGGCAGTCCTCTGCCTCAAGGTCCCCCGAGCCGGGCGAGGGAGGTGCCCACGGAGGCAGCGAGATAGAGGAGGCGGCGGAGCGCATTGTGGCCGGTGGGAGAGGCGGGCTGGCCATCTTAGCTTCCTCGGACAGGCGACTCTCGGCCCTGAACCAGGCATTGAAGGCCGCGGGGGATGGGGCTGGGCCCGCCAGCGACGGGCGGAGCAGCAGCAGCAGCTTTGACAGCAGCACCAGCGGGGATGGAGGGGGGGGCAGAAAGGGGAGAGGAAGAGGGAGGTCGGGTGTGGCGATCCTCCCTGGGCGCTCTGTGGGACTATTTGTACAGCAGCA
>Ga0102934_1002338_pt1 | contig 13071 bp, 11 predicted proteins | sample SalPonR2_A_D1_MG_FD_78175 | JGI IMG/M metagenome (GOLD analysis project Ga0102934, IMG submission 78175) | Salt pond soil microbial communities from South San Francisco under conditions of wetland restoration - Salt Pond MetaG R2_A_D1_MG | ecosystem: Environmental > Aquatic > Marine > Intertidal...
CCCGCTCGAGGAAGGCGAGGAAGTACCACTCTGCCCAGTCGTCCGGGGTGGGGGGGGTCAAATTCCAAGAGAGAGTGGTCAAGAGATCCTGCTCAAAAACTACAAGGTCTCGGGCATGGAATGCACCCGCGGTCGCCTCGGCAAGGTCGTGGGCTTTCGGCGGATACACCTCGTCCATCTTGGCAGCGACAAAGAGGGCCGTAATGGCCAGGAGCTGGAGACGCTGTTTGGGGAACCCCCTGGCACAGAGAGAGAGGTAGCGATCGCAGTGATTTACCGCTGCTTGGAAAGTGCGACGATGGACTGAAAAATTGGCGCAAACCTCCATAAGCCAATCTACGAGCTGGGCACGCATGTCTGGGCGGAGTTCGATTTGCCGTTCTTCGTAGCAAGGATCACAGGCATATATGTGCATCTCCGACTCGCGCATTTTCAGGAAATGCCGCCGCCCGTAGTGTTTCATGTTATGCAATGTCACATCTGGCGGCAGAAAGAGGCCTGTCTTTAAGTAAAAAGAACTTCGCGAGGGACGCCTGCTCTGAATCCATGTATCCCCTCCGACATCTCCCGAATAGGTGCTTTTTGCGCAAGTCGCGAGAGCCTCCAGATCCTCCATTTCTAGTGTCTCGTGACACGCCGCCGCGAGAACTGAGTCCTCGCACGCCTTATTGAGGCCATACATCTTGCATGCACTGATGCTGCAATAAATGGCGTTTTCTTCGCCTTTTTAATGGATCCCTCGTGCTGCTTGGTCGCTGCTTCTGCGATGTATAGCGTGCATATCGTGGTAAAATGAAGAAGTAAGTTGAAGCACAAGCAGAATTCCCGTCACTTCTTGCAAAAAATTCAGTAACATACTTACTTCACCGTTTCCCCCCCCAGTCTTCCTTCCCCTTTCCGTTTTTCTGTTGTCAAACGTCGGCTCGTGCAGCTCTGGCTGGTTGCATGACGCAGACAATTCTGTGCAGCTTTCACAGGTTCTTGCCACCTATTCTGGTGATAAGACATAGAAAAGAGCATGTCGAAGACAAAGTGGTAAGTTTTCCATGGAGCCACAATCTACACGTGGCGACAATTAGCACCCTAAATTGGATTTCCAAGCTCCTTCCTCGCAGGGCGAGGCTCGGTTTCTGTCCGCTCAGCACAAACGCGGAGCGACCACAGAACCAATAATGCCAAACGATGTGGCTGCTGCTGCCCGAGTAGTAGTGACGAATATGTACAAAGCAATGTTCGAACAATATTCAGGGGAAATGAGACAAAGATGGCAAACCAAGTGCGGTCGAGGGTGATGAAAAATCGAGGGAGAGGCGAAGACCAGCGCAAGCCCGGCTGTCTGGCTTCTGTGGATAGGAACAGGATCCGCAGAATTCACCCTCTCTCTTTCAAGGAAAATATGCCAATGCTTCCGTGATATAATTTGTATTAAATATACACCTTGTCCGTGGAATACGACTCGGCTTCTGGTCTTGACGGGATTTTGTGACCTTCATCTGGCCAAGGAGAGTCGGAGTAGAGGCTTGAACTCGCAAAATCTTCCTTGTCGCTGCCAAAGAAGATGACCCATTCTGGTACATGTAAGGGCACACATAAGTCGATAGGCACACTGTTTCAACAATATTTTCTTCCAATACGATACTCACTTTGATATTGTTGAATAAAAATTAAAAAAAAAGTGATTATTGACAACGAAAGATATTAAAATACATTATTAAAATTAAGTGTAGTTTGTGATCATTTTCCCTCCATCGCCGTCTTCGCTCAAACCATCCCAACAAGGCCGTCGGATTAGCCTTCTTCGTTCCGGTGAGCACCATTCAAGATGTCAGTACGAGCAGCAGTACCATCCATGCAAGGAAAAAGAACATGTGCCACGATTTCATCTATTCATTTTATCAGTGAGGGAAGCTGTTGAATGTGACACGGCATCCGCAGCCACGTATCCCCTCTCCACACTTTTCGCCAACAAATTGGTCATACCATACAAGCAATACAACTGAGGGTCTCATTCCGAGCGTCTTTTCACTGCCATAGGCTAGCCTGCTAGACATGGAAGAAAGTCAAGCGACTTCATCTGATGCTATTGCAATTGACGATGCAGCGAATGCGCGAGAGATGGGCAAAGAGGAGCAGGACAAGCGGAATACTCAAGAAGTGCAAAAGTCTTCTGAGCGTCATGATAGGCATGTAGAAATGAAAGATACCAGCAACGATCAGAAAGGTGCGCGTATGGAAGTGTGCTTTTGTCTCATGATGAAGAGCCTTTCGTCCGTGAGCGATTGACTAGACTTCGGGAGACTAATTTCCCTGCTTTTGGGATTTTCACGTCATCGTTACGAATTCCTCCACCACACTTCGGCCGTTATACCGGATCAGGCGTGCTAACGCGAGCCTTTGACGACAGATATCAATCCACGAAGGTCGAAATGGAAGAGAGGAGAGGAGAAAACGGCGACGATTGTGTGGTGAAGGATGGACCAGTGCCCTCCCCCGCTCCATGCTGCGAGCTGGCAGCAGAGAATGCGACCCCTTCCTCACCGTGTGATGTAAACGATGGAGATGCGTACGAGAAAGACATCGAGGAGGAAAGAGAACAGCAAGAGGAAGAAGAAGAAGAAGAGGAGAATGAGGGAGAGGTAAGGGAGGATCCCCTAATGCGGGCAGACCGCATTTTATCAGCCGCAAAGCCCGTGCCAGCCAAGTCGGCGTGGATGCTTTTCACGGCTGAGGCGAGAGAGCTTTTAAAAGAGGTAAGAGTGGCGAGAGAAAGGAGATGCACAAAATCAAGCAGTCGCATTTAATTTCGATGAGTTCACTCCGACGACACATCCATCCGTCATCCAGGAGCAACCTTCTTTGAGGGTGACGGAGCAGGTCAAAATCATGTCTGAACAGTGGAAGACCTTGGACGATGAGGCCCGCCGTCCTTTTTTAGAACGCGCGGCTGCCGATAAAGAGCGTTATCAAGAGGAAAAATTGCGGTGGGAAGGAAATCAGGTCGCGAAGGCCGTGCCAAAGGGTGGGAAGGAATCAAGGAGGGATGTGGAAGCAGGGAGAGGGCTCGCCGACGAAATGCTGTTTCCACTGGCGAGAATTCGCAAAATCATGAAATTGGACCCTGAGGTGAAGACAGTATCCAAGGAGGCAGCCTTGCTTGTGGGAAAGGCCACGGTGAGGAGGCAGGACGAGCCCAAAAAGCACAGAAATGTGGGGGAGATGCTTTGGCCGAACCAGGGAAGGGATGGCGATAGGTAGCCTTGCAGTGCGCTTGCGATCAGACGTTGAAAGACAATCAGAGGATGTTACTTGACCCGTCCCCTCACCCACTCCTGTTTTTTTTCTTAGGAACTCTTTCTTGATATGATCGGAGAAGAGTCTCATAAAGCCTCAGGGCGCCGAAGAACTCTGAAAAGCGAAGATGTGGCTGCCGCCATGCGACGGCAAGGAAAATTTGCTTTCTTACGACCAGATTTTCCAATGGGAGGAAAAAGCAACACAGGAAAGGAAGGAGGATCGGGAATGAGCAAACGAGGGGAAGGAGGGAATTTAGAAGGTAAGGCAGGAAAGATGAATGCTATTGCCAAGCTGGCCGCGGCGGACAAGCGGAGGCAGGAGGAAAGGGAGAAGGAGATATTGCAGGAGGTAGAAGGAAAAGACGATACAGAGGCAGAATCAAGCCAAAAACGAGGACGCAAGGCCAAGAACACACGATTGCTGCCGGCTACTGTTGTTGGACAACAGAAAATCGCGAACTTTCTCGGCCACAAACACGTGCTAACCGATGAATCGAGTTGCACTTGGCGGGAAACTAATTAGAGATGTGCACACACCAATATCCTTAGGACGCTTTGTATCACGCAAGGAAAGATGGAGCTCTTTGAAATAAACGTTATCAAGCGGACTCATGAAGATAGGGAGTGGAGATAGTTTTTGTTAAAAGACTTTGGTGAACGCCAAGGAAGACAATCAAGTCCGCCTCTTGGCGTCAGAGCGAATGCTTCTTTTCATGTCCACATTTATATCCACAGACATGTCGTTCTCGCACGTAGTCAATAATTTTTTATTTCCACTTTTGTTGTCAAGAGAACACGTTCTACACTACACCACTGATTTACCCTAATCCCTATCCCAACCCGAACTCTTCTTTCCCGGTTGGCCACAAATTGTTCCCTCCTATTTTCTTGTGCAGCAGCCACTGTTTATCGCATGTTTTACAGCATGTTTTACAAGACCTACTATTCCATCTTGATGAGAGGAGGACATGCGTGGGAGCGTGGCATTGAAGGGCTTATGATTAAAAAATATCGGCCGTAGCTGCTGTGTGTCCTTCAAGACAGAAGTGAAAGGATTGGAGGCGGTCGGTTTCTTGGGTCCCAATCCCCCCCGTCCTCTCATTTTATGGTGGGAAGCCCCGCATTGTCATGTGCCTCGCAACCGATGACACCAGTGAGTTGCATGGAGAATCATATTTCCTTACGTTCGATAGCCGTTTTTTTTGTGGGCTGATGGAAACTGTCACGGATACTCGGGCCCCATATGTTCTGTCTCGCTCGGGCATTAGGGCATAGGTTTCCAGTTAGGCTTTGTGCATATCTCAAGAATGCCTACAACGTAACTCATGCCTCACTCCGTATGAGGGTGCTAACTAGCTCCCTTGTGGCATGGTAAAATACTTCATTGACTTTGTGCCTTCTCCTTCTATTTGTATGCTGTTCCAAGCCCTCTCGACACCCAAATACTCGGGTCGAGGGGTCGGACGGGTTTACCAGACCTGAGACGACACTAAAACAAGAAGGATGGTCTTCCAGTAAAGTTGTAAAGTAGCTAGAGCCTTTGATGAGAATAGGGCATTTGACACACGTCCGCATTGTAGACGAGACAGATATCAGTCTCCTTACCTGTGAAGACCGCGTCGCATGACATACTTTTCCCCGATGTGGTGGTTTTGAAATGCCTGCGTGCAAGTACAGCGTGGTTGAAGTGCGATTTCCTCGCCAATATTTTGCACGCCTTCCTGCTTCTCACAAGTTACCGGATACCTGTGTCATTGTCATTATTATGTTGTAAATCAAACGCCTTGGTGAATGTGTTTTTGGGGGTCTTGGTGGAATTTTATCTCCGGCCGTGCGTTGCCGTGTCTATTAGTTGGCTTCCTATTCCTTTTATTTTAACATCGGAGTTGTAGCGCATAGCCCTACAAAGTAAGAAAAAATCCAAAGAAACGTAAACGTAAACAAAAAATCTCGAACGTAATGTACATTCTCTCTCAAAAAACAGGTAACTGTCAAAGTTCTGGCGCTCTTGAGACTCTCTTTGGAGTGACTTGCGGTGAAGATTTCAAGGGAGGCTTATGTATGATAAAGGTGGGAAGGAGACCATCGCATATCCGGAGAGCGGCAGCGAGGACAAGATACAGTCAGGCTGGATGTTTTCATTATTTGAATGCACAGAAACGTCTTTTGCGGGACTATGCTAGAACGACGTTGGGTTTGGGAGTCCGATGGAGGTCAAGCTTGCAAGGACTCAAAAGTGCTCGTGGCATTCGACTCGCTACCACACCGTCCAGTCAATGGACACAGGATGAACTCGATTGTCTTTACAGAAAATGGGATTTAGATCGTCCGAATTCTGAAGAGCTGCGCGTGATCGCTTGCATTCGAAGATTGACTCAACATGATAAAGTGAAACAGGAAAGTAGCCTTGACACGCGGCCCGGATTCCCGTGGAACTCGAGGTCTCAGATTCCGAGCTTGGCTTCTCCATCTCTTCGTAGCATCAACTTGGACGAAAAGAAGAATTCATGCTCTCTACTTGACATGGAAAGGGACCAGTATGAATCGGCAGGTCCCGTGCAGCGTGTTTTCTCCCCCATCGCCTGCTCCGAGCCTCTGCACGGAAAATCAGAGCCGTCAAAACGTCGACCTCATCTAGTCTCTCGCTCAACCTTAGACGAAGAGCCCATGTGTAAGCATCGCCGCGGTAACATGCCCGTTTTCGCAGTTGATACAGACGTAGAATTCACTTCAGAGGATGGCGACGGCCGTGATTACCGTCACGAAGGTACAGAGATGTGTGTGACCGCATGAGAGCCACGTGGTGTTTATTCCATCCCCTTTCCTTAATGGTGTTAGGGATATATCGGATTTTTATTCGCTCTTTCATCTGGCTTACATGATATTCTCCACGATGTGTCATGTCGCGCGCAGGCCGTATGGACGACAATAATTGCGCTTCTGATACACCGACTGATACGCCTATGGGCTCCATTGGCATTCAAGAAAACACATCGACAATGTCAACGCTACTGCCATGCGCTGGTCAAGTCCACAATTTTGACGAGAGTGTGATGCTTTTGGATGAAATTCTGGAGGAGTTTGGGGCGGACCTTCTGCCTTACTTGGAATTTGCCTCGGATGATGAGGAAATTATGACAGAAACTGGAATGAGGTTGCGCCCGCCTGTTTCAACACCAAGACAGGGTCATCCACCTTAAAAGAGAGGTGGAGCAATGAGAGGGGACACATCCACCGTAAAAGAGAGGTGGAGCAATGAGATGGGACGTACCGGGCGAGACAGTTGATGTCCCTGAAAGCTAGCGAGTCTTAATTGCTTTTCAGAGAAAGTTTCAGTGCAATTACGTCGAGGAGATTGATAAATGGAAAGATACGGTTGATAGCGATTATATCGAAAGTAACCACTTCTTGCTTTCATTTGTGGCATGTCCCATCGAGGATTACGATCTGACCTTGTTAGCACCTATTTCCCATTCAGAGTGTTCTCTTTAACCCTTTTTCAATCCCTGTCAAGCTGAAGAAAGTAAATTCTTTTACGAATAGGCACAAATTGCTTGCTCCTCTCTTTTTATTTTTAAAATTTAAAAACATACCCGAGCTTGCTCGGGGCGGTCTGACCTCAGATAGAGCCAACGCGTTGAGGAATATGAAATCCAAGGAGAAGGCCAGACCGTCCTAGCCGCGGTCATGTGCACATGGCACGAGTCGCGGGCGAGATCATGAGCCCAAGACTGTGGCTCCTTGAATATCATTGAAGTCACCGTTATTGGACAATCTGGGGGATCGCTGTCGATGGTTGCCGCGTGTATCTCGCACCGCCCTCTGTCGGCACGCTCCCACACCGTCCCTGTCATTCGACGACTTTTAGCGGCTCGCTTCTTCCTTTTCGGGAAATTGAATGGACCCCACACGCATTGGATGGTCTGTGTGTGTGTCGTGAGGTGGGTAGCAATACATATTGCTGCTGTTTTGCTGGATGAAAAGCTTGCGGCTTGCGTTGTCATCATGACACACGCCACGAATCGTTGAGGAAACTAAACTATAATCCACCACCTTCTTACGCCCGACACCGCACAAATGGAGAAGCCAATCGATCTTCTTAATCGGGAAGGAGAGAAAATAGACGATGAATCATCTTTACTATGTTGGGGGTGCTTCATATTCACGGCAAGATCCCTCTGTTGAGGGACACTGATCAGCAGCCAGATCGCCCCCTCATTTCTGCACGCTTTTCCACATTCCTATACGCGTTCACAAACAGACGTTCTATCTAGCCATACGCCAAAGAAAAGACCTTCGCTACCCGCTTCTGAGATGGTGCCGGGCTGTGTGCCAACAGATACCAGTGGAGCGTTGCGTCTGTCTGGCACCACCCCAGCATATTCCTTTCATTACCTGAACGCCCAAAAACGTATCATTAGGGAATACGCCAAGACGATACTTGGACTGGGTGGTCGGTGGCGGCTGACGCTGCGAGGTGTCACGAGCCTTCGAGGCGTGCACTTGGATAAGACACCCTCGAGCCAATGGGCGCAAGAGGAATTGGACTGTCTCTACGCGTTGTGGAACTTGAAAAGACCGTCACCAGAAGAGCTTCGCTCCAAAATGTGCGTCTCGCTATTGATGCACGGAGGGCAGCATTCAAAAAGAGTACTTCCCCGCTCTCCTATAGGGAAGCCCCCAGCCTCGGAGGCTTCTCTCAATCCCACGGTCCTGTCGAGCGCCGGGGCCGTGTGGCTAGGCGTGGACGGAGAGGAAGGTTTTCCTTGTGCCCTCGATGCCTCCATTCGTCCACCTGCATCCTCTCCTGCAAGTGCCTTGCAAGCCTGGGGCCCGTTGCCGCTATCCAGTTCTCCACCACCGAACGAGGAGGGAGGACAGGGGGCAAGAGCTGCTGCGTCGCGTCTTGGGACAAAAAACGAGCAAGAAACCAACAAGCATGCGTGTAAGAGGCTGTTGGTTCAGTGCTCGTGCGAAGGTGGGTGCAGGGAAGATGTATACATGGGGCAGGGCGTGCGTTTCCTACCTCCACTGTGCCTGTCAAGCCAACTTTTTCTCTTTCTTTTGTGGTGATGGGCTCAGGGCATGATTCTGTCTTTTTCTTGAGTCCAAATAACTTTGGCGCATACCCCCTCCTACACGGCCCCCCGAAGCGATTGTTGGTCCCTGCACTGTCAAAAACAGTGGCTTCAGATACTCACCTCCCGTTTCGACCAGGCTGCCTGACGAATGCCCCTGCCGGCCCCGGGTCTGAACCCCTCTCCGTCTCCTCCCTCGACTCTGCCCAGGCCCTCAAGCGGCCAAGAAAAGTTGCGGGCACCACTCCTCCAGTGTGCGCGGCGAAGCAAGAGGGGGACGGGCTGGGGGCTTTGCCCACCACTGGGAAATTGCCAGGGGGATACCCGGATTCACCGTCTCCCTTTTTCGATTTCGATTCGGACCTGTACGGAGAAGGATTGGGGGAATGGGAGGGGATGCTACCCTCGCCTTTTAGGTCGAGAGACCCGGAGGGAAGCGACGAAAATAAGGAAAAAGAGGCTGTGGCGTGGCAACAAGGTAGTTAGTCACGAGACGGCTACGGATATTGTAAACCTGAGGGAGGGACGCCTTGCAAACACCTACGGCGCTGGAACCTGTTGACGAGCTTTTGATATTGTAATGAGTCGCTTGGGTTTGGGGCATTTCGTCGTGAATTGTTGTGGGAAGAAGGAGACGCAAGAACAAGACACGGGTTCTGCAAACGGGAAGTGGAAATGAAGAAAAGTCCATCGAGGGCAAAATCTGTTTCAATTAAAATAGTTTTGAAAACAAGGTAAAGCTCACGGAAAACAACGCCTGTTAAAAGAAGTGAGCCGATTACCTGCTTTGCGGCCTCCAACAGGGCCGCTACCGAGAGGCTAATGCCTTCTTCATTAAAAACGGTTGCCCTGTTGTTTTTTTTTCTTGCACGTGTTAACTCTGCTTAACAAAGTCAGTACATCAATCAAGTCATATTTTTTCAATTTTTGCGCGAAAGAACTCGCGGTTCGGCCTGCTTCAATGCTCCTGACTGAAGGACTCGATTCCCCAGAGCTTCCAGACCCGGCCCTCGCTTGCTCTATCACAGCGGAATTTCAATGTCCTCCCCCTCGCGTTCCACAAATCGGGCAAAGAAAGGGGTGGTAAACCGTTTGTTTGGGGCCTCTTTCAATGGGACTTGCCCGGGGCAGGCCAGATAAGTGTCTCGGTCCATCTCCCGCGTCTGGGTTAGGGCGACACGACCGCCATGCGCCACGGCAAATACATTGCATTCCTTGACGAAAGCCCGCCAATTTGGATCGTTGGGGTTGTTGAAGATCGGATCCAAAGTGAATGACATACCAGCTTTCTCGTACCCTTTACCTTTGCAGGAAAACCACCCGTGGGGCTTGTTTGTCATCCGTTCCATAAAGTACGTGGCACAGGCCCCGGGGCGCCACCCATTGTGCCTCTCCGCAAAGTCCAAAGTAAAAGCGTTGAAAGCTGTGACCACTTCCTCGAACCGTTCGAAGGGGTATTCATACCAAGAAAAATCGAGTCGGTTGTCCCTCGGGCCGGGCTCACCGTAATGGTTGACTTGCGTGCGACGGTAGAGGCAAGCACGGTAGGGGAGGAACTTCAGTAAGGGAAAGGGGAACAACACAAGGCCATGTTGAAAATTGGGAAGCTTGAAAGCGGCTATCAAAGACCACCAGAATTCACTACTGGCTTCGGCACCTTCAGGGGCGGGCTCGCGCGTCTCAATAAAGGAGAGCTCTGGCTGCACAAGAATGAAAGCTGTCCGCGTCTTGGACAAGATATCTGTGCTAATTTTTTTGACCATGTCCTTGGTATTCATGATCTTCAGACTCAATTGCACGAGTGATTCAGGAAATACGCGGAATGTGACCTCTAAAACGATGCCGAGCAGGCCTTCGGAGCATTTGAACAGCCCGAGCTCCGCCGCATGCTCTTTTTTTGATAACCTCACCACGCGGCCCATATGGTCTACGTACTTCACCCCCACGATTGCCTTATACAAAGAACCAGTCTCAGAGGGTGGACCCGGCCCCGCATCTTTCGTGACGCTGCCAACGATAGAGCCCACAGAAGCATCCCCAATCTCAGGAGCAACCAGCATTTCGAGTCCTTTCTTCCCCAACCAGTTGTGAAGCTCCAGCAAGGTAGTCCCCGCCTGCGCAGTCACCGTTTGTCCTTCATCGTCGTTGCCCACTGCAATGATTTGATTGAGTTTGCGCATGAGCAAAACAGTGCCTCCTTCATTTACCACGGCCTCAGTTACAGTATGAATATTGCCCAGTGCTCGCACAGGGGTGGGATACTTTTCTGTATCCTGGACAGCTTCAATCACATCCTCAAATGTGGCGGCCTCCACGACAACGGCAGGAGTAAATTGATAGGAGCGGCCCCAATTTTTTAATGGACGATTACTGGTGACCTTGGAATATTCTGCTTCCGGATCCGGGCCTGGACCTCGGCATGGAATGCAAGCCATCTGGGGTGAGGAAAAAGGGGTGTTTTCAGAAGACTCCTGAAGAAGTTGGTTGGGCAGACGTTCAGCGTACAACACAGTGCTTAATAATAAAATCACACATATCATCAGTGAAAGTGACTACAGTGCAGCATCCATGCCCATCTATGAGAGGCCTTTCACTCTTTGCGCCAATCTCCTCCAACGGCAACGGCAGCAAGCGTCTCGTTAAATTTTCAACGGTTACTCGAATTTCTTTTCCGGACTTGTCGGAACCCAGTCCGCAAACGGTAATACGGAAAAAGCCTCGACGGTGGGCAGTATGCTGCTTTGTCAATCCATTTATTCAAATGAGATGCCCATTGCTCCTGCGATCTTTCTGCGCACTTTCATCAGTCGTCAACGACACCCACCCATCATGTAAGTCACGGCATGGCTAGGTGGTTACTAGCTTCAAATAACTTGCATGAAGCTTCTCATTTTGCCAGCAAACAATTCTTCTTTTTTCTCTGTGCAATTATTGCTGCCTATAATGTTTATACTCATTCGCTCGGACACGATTCTGTCTCTAGTCTTAGCTTTCTTTTACGTTGATCCTCCAAAAGTATGTTGGTTTAAAGTCTCGCAAAGGAAGGGATTTCACGGAGTGAGCGTCTTTTACGGACAAGGCAGCAAGAGATTGCGCTAGAAATGATTCCAGATTTCAATATCTGAGAATAGAAGTCGTCTTCATCTGAGAATAGAAGTCGTCTTGGCTTTTGACCTCTGATTCATTCAGTTTCTTTTTGTCAGCATTTTTCCTGGTAGGTACGTCGATCGTTTCAAATCCGTGGATTAGGAATTATGCACACGGCCGTCCTGGATATTTCTTTCAAATAACTAGCTTTGTAAGCCTCCCACAGAAAGAGCAGCTTTGAAAATGGCAAGACTATCCAAAGGAAGAAAATTAAAATAATATTATTGCAGAGGGATAAAAGCGTACAATTAAAATAATCAAACGGCTCTAACTTCACATCTTTCAGGACCTTCTGCACGATTTTTTTGTCACCCGAAAGAGAGCGTTGAACGTTGTTCAACTCACGCCGTCCTCATCCCTCTCCGAGCGACTCGTCTATTCCTTGTCTTAAGCCGCCAGGTCATGCGTGACCCTCTGCCGTCCTGTCTTTAGTTCGATGCCTGACTCCCAGAAGGTGCCGGGCGCTAGCAGTGGATTTCGATACGGTTATGCTATATTGCTGCGTCAACGGCACTCCATATGGTTTTCAACGCAGCATTCCGGGTGGGTCTGCAAGACTCGTGGAGTATTGTCGATAGAAAAGTCGGCCCCGACACGGTTGTTGCTCCGTGGCCGGGGTCTGGACGGCGATGGAAAGTCTCTTTGTCGCATTTCAGAAACGACACACACTGCTACTGCTGCTGCTCAGCCAAACGACGCACCCTTGCAAATCCCTAATCGCTATTAATGCCTCTGTACAAACAAATCAGACCACCCCTCTCCTCTGCTATCCAACCTCCTCGTCTCCCCGGCTCCATTCCCTCACGCATCACACCTCCCGCCTTCCCCGCCTTTGCTATCTCGTCCCTTCTTTGTCATGCTCCCTGCCGTCGTCGCCTTGATCTCCCTCCTCTTCCCCTTCCTTCTTTCCCTCCTTCGGCCCCCCCGCCCCTCCCTCCTTGCCCTTCACTGGCGGCAGCTCCAGCGTCTCCTGCAGGGGGGACGGCCCCACGTACGTGGCGCTCACAACATCGAAGTCTTCAGGGGCCTCGGTGGGCAGAAGTCTGTACACCTTCCCCACCTTCAAGCCCTCCCTCCCTCCCGCCTTCGTCGCCCCCTTTCCCTCCCTCCGTCGCCGCCTTCCTCTTTCCGGGGCCCCCTCATCAAGGACCTGGTAGTAGTTGCAGGGACGGCCGCGCATGGGGTCGTAGGGGGGAATCAGGACGTCAAGGATGGCGCAACCCTCCTTCCCGGCGTGGAATTCGTGCAGGTTGTTGCGGGTGTCGAAGAGGGAGAGCGTCGTGGGTTCTTCGAGCCAGAGGGAGGAGGTGAGCCGGGCGTACCCCCGGGCGCGGAGGAAGCTCGAGGACGAGGGGGAGGGGCTGGGGGACGGGGAGGAGGACGGGGGGTCGCACCAGTCGAAGTCCTTTACGTTGAGAGAGCCTGAGAGGAGGCGGGAGAGAACGCACATGCCGGGATGGTCGTGGAGAGGGATGCGGGCCTCGGGCGGGAGGACGAAGACCCCGACATGGAAGTCTTCCTCCTCGAGCAAGCACAGGTAGTGAATTTCCGAG
>Ga0102934_1002340_pt1 | contig 13071 bp, 18 predicted proteins | sample SalPonR2_A_D1_MG_FD_78175 | JGI IMG/M metagenome (GOLD analysis project Ga0102934, IMG submission 78175) | Salt pond soil microbial communities from South San Francisco under conditions of wetland restoration - Salt Pond MetaG R2_A_D1_MG | ecosystem: Environmental > Aquatic > Marine > Intertidal...
GGGTTTGGATATTATGCACTTCAAAATAATACAGGAGAGCTTTCAAATGGGTTTGGATATAAAGCACTTCGATATAATGCAGGAAATTACTCAAATGGGTTTGGGCATAATGCACTTCGATATAATGCAGGAAATTACTCAAATGGGTTTGGATATTTTGCACTTCGATATAATGCAGGAAATTACTCAAATGGGTTTGGATATCAAGCACTTCTATATAATAATTTTGAGAATGTGATTGCAATAGGAAATAATTCAGTTTCAGAATTTATAGAAGATAGTGGAAATGCAAAAACAGTAGATAGTGTAAATACAGCTGATAATCAAATAATAATAAATTCTCACGGGTTCGGTTCAGCAGGTGATATATTAAATTTAAAAGCAACTACAACAGATACATTACCGAGTGGAATTTCAGAAATAGAACAATGGGAAATAATAGATAGTGATACTTTAGAATTAGTAAATGATACAATAGATGATACAGGAACAGGAACGCATACAATAACACCTCAAGTTGATATTTCGAATTCAATTGTAATAGGAAATAATATAGAACCTTCCAGTGCTAATGAATTAAATTTAGGGGGTATTTTAATAGGTGATATTTCAACAGGTGATATAACAATTGCAAATGATTTAGATGTAAATGGAGTTTACAAAGCAGGTGGAACATCAGGAGTTAGTGGGACATTTACAGATAATGATGGAAATACAATTACTGTAAAAAATGGTATTATAACAAGTTTGGGGGTATAAATGAAATATATAAAAACAATTCCAGAAAAAGAAGTTGAAATTGAATTTCAAAATTTAACTATTGATAAGATAGGTAATATAAAAACAGTTTATACTGAAAATGGAATAGTTAAATCAATAAAGATTAATGCTGAAATTTTATCTGATGATAGTAAACAAAAATATTTAGATGTAATCTATGATAATATTTTACATCAATTAAATGTGGATATAAAGGAATTTAATTTTGAAGATAAGCAAGAAGCAGTTGAGTAAGGTTCATCCTCTACTTTTTGGATTAAATTATATAACTTTAGATAATGAATCTTATGATATTAAAGATTATCCTTTTTTAGAAGAAATATTTAATAAATTTGTATATGAGGAAACAGAAAAGGAGGTTGTGATTCAGAAAGCTGCGCAAATGGGTTTCTCAGTTTTAGCAATTATTCTATCTTTGTTTGTAGTGAATAACAAAAAATCAGTTTTATATTTACTTGCAACAAGAACTGATAGTTATGATTTTTCTGCATCAAAAGTAAATCCTCTAATTGAAAGTAGTGATTATTTAACAAAATTATTTTCAAATGCAACTTCTGTTCAGCATAAAAGAGCAAAAAACGCTAACTTTTATTTGCGGGGGAGTAATTCAGCAACACAACTAAAATCAATATCAGCTGATATGTTGGTTTTAGATGAATGGGACGAAATAAATAAAAATAATTCTGATTTGGCTTTTGATAGATTAGATGCTTCAAATTTAAAATGGGTTTTGAAATTGTCAACTCCAACTGTTCCAGATGTAGGAATTGATAAATCATATAAAGAAACAGACCAAAGAAAATGGTTTGTTAAATGTAAAAAATGTAATTCAGAGCAAACTCCTACCTGGCCTGATAATGTGGATTTTGAAAATAAAAAATATATTTGTTCTGAGTGTGGTTCTGAAATTAATTTTAATACATCAAAAGGTTATTGGAAAACAACTAATCCTAAATCAGAAAAAATTGGATATTATATAAATCAAATGGTATCACCAACAAAAACTGCAGAACAACTAATTAATACTTTTAAAAAAGCAAAAGGTAATCAAACAAAATTAGCTAATTTTTATAATTCAAAATTAGGTTTACCTTATATGCAAAAAGGCGATAGAATATCAACACAACAGGTATTAAGTTTAATTGATAAAGATTTAATTTATACACAAAAAGAAAGACAAATGGGAGTTGATGTTGGAACTTATATTGATTATGAAATTACAGAATTACAAGGAAATATTAAAAAAGTTATAAAAGCAGGGAGAGCTAAAAAGTTTAAAGAATTGGAAGATTTAATAAAACAATATAATGTAAAAGTTGCAGTAATTGATAAAGATCCAGAAAGACGAGAAGCAGTTAAATTAACTGAAAATGTTAGAAAAAAATGTTTGGTATTTTTGTGTAATTATCAAGATGATATGAAAAAAGAAGAAATGAAATTTGATAAAAAAAGAAATTGGGTATCAGTTGACAGGACTGCAACAATGGATACTTCTTTAGCAAGATTTAAACAAAATACAATAAAATTATCACCAGATATTCCAGAATGTTATGCAACACATATTCATAATACTATAAGAGTGATTGAAGAAAAACAAAGAAATAATGTAAAAACACAAATTGCAAGATACAGGAATACAGGAGATGACCATTTCGCACACGCGAATAATTATAATGAGATAGCAGTTTATTATTATAAAAACCTATATAAAAATAATGAAATAGGTGGAATTTTAATTGAATAGGAGTATATATGGATTTTAAAGATTTTTTATACAGGGATGCAAATTGGAATGATTTTTCTAATTTTACAACTGCAACAAAAAAAGGTTATATGAAATCAATTTATGTTTACAGAAGCATAAAACTAATTGCAGATAGTTTTGTAGATGTAGAATTTAACCTTTATTCAAAAAAGGATAATTCTATAATAGAAGAACATTCAATTTTAGATTTATTAAATAACCCAAATTCAGAAATGACATTTTCTGATTTAAAAGAAATATTTGTAATTCAAAAAATGTTAGCAGGTGAAGCTTTTTGGTATTTAGCAGGAAAGGATATAAAAAATAATCCGGGGAATATTTATCCTATAAGACCAGATTTAATTGAAGAAAAAACAAACAATTCAGGTAAATTATTAGGTTGGGATATAAACAATAATGGTTTTAAAGAAAAAAGTTCAGTTTTACAATGGAAAAATTATAATCCTACTAATAGATATAGGGGGTTATCTCCTTTGCAAGTAGGGAGTGATGCAGTTGATACTTCAAATGAAATAGTGGAATGGAATAAAAAGTTTTTTGAACAAGGTTTAGGAATTCCTCCTGGAGTATTCACAACTACTGATTCAATTAGAGATTTTGAAGAGTCTGGGTTGTGGAGCAAATTAATGAAATTAATTAAAAAGAAATTTACAGGAACTAAAAACGCACATAAACCTTTAATTTTAACAGGTGATTTGAAATGGGTTGAAATGGGTAAATCACACAAAGATTTAGATTTTGAAAAATTAAAGAATATGACTGATCAAGATATATGTAATGTATTAGGTGTTCCTGCATTATTAATAAAAACAGATATAAAGCCGACTTATAATAATTTACAAACTGCAAAACAAATATTCTGGGAACAAACAATGCTTCCATTAATAACTGATTTTTTAGATAAAATAAATAAAAATTTAATAAAAGATAAAGAAATGTATTTGGGTTTTGATAAAGGAAATATAGAAGCATTACAGGAAAGTAAAAATGATAAAGCTAAAAGGTTATCTGAATTAGTTAAAAATAATATAATGACTATTAATGATGCAAGAAAATCTTATGGGTTAGAAGAAATTGAGGGTGCGGATATATTTGTATCAGAATTAAAACAACCTCCTTCTTCTTTAAAAGAAAAAAGTTATTTAGAATATGATTTTGAAGAGAAAAAAAAAACTTTACAGTCAGAGAAATAAAAACTTGGCATAAATTTATTGAATGGACTTTACCTTTAGAACAAAAATTACAAGGAGAATTAGAAGAAATGTTTAAAGAACAAAAAACAATTGCTTTTAATTATTTATCTACTTATTTTAATAAGAAAGCAAAATTACCTGATATAGAATTTGATGATACACAACTAAAAGATATTTTGAAAAATCATTATGACACAGTATTAAAAAAAGGTAATAATATTGTAGCAAATATTTCAGCAGGTGCGTTTCCTTTTAAAAGAACTGAAAGAGTAGAAAAATATATAAATGATATGACTTTAAAAATAAGTGGTTTAGTAAATGATACCACAAAACAAAAAATAAAAGATACTTTAAAAAAAGGGATAAAGTTAGGTAAAACAGAAGCAGGTATTGGTAAAGATTTAGCAAGATATTTTAATAATATTGCACCAAATAGAGCTAAAACAATTGCAAGAACTGAAACTGCAAAAACTGCTAATTTTACACAAAAAGAAGCCTGGAAACAAACAGGCATTGTGAAGAAAAAAAGATGGAGTGCAGCATTAGATGAAAGAACAAGAACCCCACATCGAAATGCGAATGGGCAAATTGTAGGTATAGATGAACAATTTTCAGTTGATGGTGAAGGGTTAGATTATCCAGGAGATTTTGCAGGTTCACCTGGAAATATTATAAATTGTAGGTGCACTATGATACCTATTATGGAGGAGGTTTAAAAATGAATAAACAAACTGTAAAGTTTGATATAAAAAGTTTAAAAGAAGAAAAAGGAATTTTTGAGGGTTATGCAGCAGTATTTAATAATGTTGATTTAGGTAAAGATAAAATACTACCTGGGGCTTTTAAAAAGTCAATACAAGAAAGAGGAAATAAGATTAAAATTTTATGGCAACACGATCACAAAATACCTATTGGAAAAAGTTTAGAAATTAAAGAAGATGATTATGGGTTGTGGGTAAAAGGTAAATTGTCAATGACTGAAAAAGGAAAAGAAGCCTACCAACTTATGAAAGATGGAGTTATAGATGCTTTAAGTATAGGTTATAATGTTATAAAAAGAGAATATAAAAATGGAGTTAGATTATTAAAAGAAGTAAAATTAGGTGAGTTTTCACCTGTTTCATTTCCTATGAATCCAAGTGCAAAAATAACAGATGTTAAAACAGTAATTGATTATTTAAATTTACCTTTAGCTGATAGAGATATGGATTGGAATTCAGATGAAGCTGAAGCAAGATTAAGAGAATGGAGTGGTGGGTTAAAAGATAATATAAATTGGGATAAATATAAAAAAGGATTTTTTTATAGAGAAACTGAAACAAGTAAAAATTTTACTGATTATAAGTTACCTTATACGGATATTATAAACAATAAATTAGTTGCAATTCCGAGAGGGATATTCACAGTTGCAGCAGTTTTACAGGGTGCTATGGGAGGAGTTGCTATTTCAGAAGAAGAACAAGATAAAATAAAAGCACAAGTAGAAAAATATTATGAAAAAATGAGAAAGAAATTCGAAGATGAAAATATAATTGCACCTTGGAACGAAAAGAATTTAAATTTTGATAATTTAGAAACTAAAGTTTTAATTTGGAAATTAGAAAGTAAAATTGGCAGAGTATTAAGTTCACAAAATTATGAACTTATTAGAAAAGTTATTGATGTATTGCAATCACTCTTAAGTCAAGCTGAGCCGTCTTCAGAAGAAGACACTCAAGCTGATGGTAGAGCCGATTCAGAAGAATTATTAACTTTTTTAAATGAAATCTTAGAAAGATAGGAGGTAAAAAATAATGAAGGATATGAAAGTAAAAGAATTAGCTGGAGAAATTAAAGCTAATCAGAAAAAAATGGAAGAAGCAATTACAAAATTAAGAGAAAAAAATGAAAAACTTGAAAAACAGTTTGATGGTTTAACAGAAATTGAAGTAGAACAAATTAATGATAAAATTGATAAGTGGGAAAAAGAATACAACGAAGCAAATGATATGATTAAAAAACTAACAGATGATATGAATACTAAATTTGAAACACAAAAACAAGAAGAAGAACAAGAAAGAAAAGAACAGGTTTTTTCAAAATTTATGACAAAAGGTGTTTCAGACTTATCAAAAGAAGAAAGAAAATATCTTGATGAAAGTAAAGATAGTGGTGCTTATTGGGTTGCTCCTGATTGGAGAAATCAACTTGTTAGTGAATTATTAAATGAATCTAAATTAAGAAGTAGAGTGACGAATTTAAATACTAATAGTTCACAAATATCTTTTCCAAAGGATGGGACAACTATTAATATAACTTGGGGCGGAAGTTCACTACCAAGTTCTGACGAAGTAAATGATGAAGCAATAGTAATACCTGTTCATATTGCAAGAGCTTTAGGTTTAGTTTCAGAAAATATGTTGGAAGATTCTGCAATTGATATCGAAAACTTTATGATGAGAAAACTTGCAGATGCAATTTCAGAAGAAGATGATAGAGTAATATTATCAGGAGCAGGTGATGTTGAACCTAGAGGTTTAGTAAATTCTGAATCTGGTATAACTTCTAACACAACTTCAGCAGCAGGAACTATTTCTTATGATGATATAATTGATACTATATATTCATTGCACGAAAAGTATTCCAGAAATGCAACTGCTATTGCAAGAAGAAAAGTAGTTAGAGAATTTAGAAAATTGAAAGATGGTTCAGGAAGGTATTTGTGGGAAGCTCCACAAGGTGGAGAACCTGCAACTCTTGATACTATTCCTTTAATTCAACCTTATGCAGGATTGGATGAAGATATTTCAACAGGTAATAAAATAATGGTAGTTGGAAACTTGAAAGAATATTATCTTGTTAATAGGTTGAATATGAGTTTAAAAAGGATAGATGAAACATACCTTCCAAATGTAGGACTATACTTTAGATATAGGCAAGGTGGAAAAGTAGTTAAATCTAATGCTTTTAGAATCTTGGAGGTGAGTTAATATGAGATTACCTAAAACTTTTCAAAAAAATATTTTAGTAAAACCTTCCATTGTTATAGGAAGTTATACAGAGGGAAGTTCTGACCCAACACCTGCTGAAGTTGATATTTCAACTGCAAAAAAAGTTATGATTTATGCAGATGTTCAAACTTTGAATTCAGATCCTTTAGTTTTAACTTTAAAAGAATGTGATGAATCAGGTGGAACTTTTACTACTGTTGTAGATGACGATGGAGACGATATTAAAATATCAATAGACGAAACAGGACAATTTAAAGTAAACGCACATAATACAGAACAATATTTAAAAGTTGTTGCAACTCAAGATAGTGGTGTAGCAGATGAATTCACAGCAGTTATTTGTGCTGGAGAATTTGAGGATTATCCTTTAAGTTAAGAGGGTTTTCCTCTTAACTTTTTTTAAAGGAGGTATTAATTATGGGTTATAATACAAAAAATTATAAAGAACAAGGCGGAGAAAAGTGGGTAGTTGGTGGTGAACTTGATATTACTGATGGAAAAATGAAAGGTGAAATAGTAGAAGTTTCAGTTTCAATGTCGGTTGCTGCTGATGTAATTTCCAGAATGTTTTTTATTGCAGATGAAGATTATGAAGTAGTGAAAGTTCAAGAAGTTCACGGAACTGCTGAAAGTTCTGCTGAAACTTTAACTTTACAAGTTGAAAGATTGCAAGGAACTGAATCAAGTGGAAGTGGAGATGACTTATTAAGTTCAGCAATAGATTTAAAAGGAACCGCAGATACAGTTGTTGAAGGTTCAGTAGTTTCGGATGGAAGTCAGAAATTAGATGCAGGAGATAGATTAGGTGTTGTAATTTCTGATTCAGGAACTGAAATTGATAACGTAATAGTTCAAGTTGAGTTAAAAAGAATATAATAATTAAAAATAAGGAGGTATAAGATATGAAGAAAATAAAAATGTTAACAGATGCAGTGAATAAAACTTATGGTTTTATGAAAAAGGGTGAAATATATGAAGTTAGTAATGATGCAGCAAAAGATTTAGTAAAAGGCAGAGTGGCTAAAAATGTTAACAAATAAAACAGATGTTAAAGCTATCCTGGGGATTAGTGATAATTCTCAGGATACTTTAATTGAAAATTTAATTTTAGAAGTTGATGAATTAATTAAATCTTATTGTAATAGAGAATTTGAATATAATACTTATACACACACAGAATTTATTAAAGATGTAGAAAATCCTATTTTTTTAGTTGAAACACCTATTGATAGTATAGAAAAATTTTATATTAATACTGATGAAAAAGATTTAGCTTATACTATAAATAAAGAAAGTGGAGTAATGTATTTAGGTTATACTACTATTTTAAACAACAATTCAAGTTTAACAGAAGATATTTTTAAAATTGAATACAAGGGTGGTTATGAAACAATACCTGCTGGTTTAATTTCAATAGCAAATGATTTTGTGGTTTATAAGTATTATAAATCTGGGAAAGATAATTCAATTGAAAGTGAAAAAATTGATAGTTTAAGTATAAAATATAATAATAAAAATATTGAGGATTCTATTTTTAAAAAATTAAATATGTATAAAAGGATTAAATTATGAGTGTAAAGATAACTGACAAAAATAATTTTAATCAATTAGAAAAATATTTAAAAAAAAATATTCTATATGTAGGAGTTTTTGGAGGTTCAGGTTCTAAATTATATGAAAAAGCACTACATAATGAATATGGAACTGCAACAATTCCTAAAAGAAGTTTCATAAGAACAACTTTTGATGAAAATATTAAAAAAATACAAAGACTATTTAAAAAAAGAATGCAAATATTTTTAGATTCTGGAGGACAGACTAATTTAACAAATGTTTATAATGCTTTAGGTATTTTACTGCAAGGTAAAATTAGAGATAAAATAGATTCAATAAAAACTCCCCCAAATGCAGAATCAACTATAAAAGCAAAAGGTTCTTCAAAACCATTAATTGATACCGGTCAATTAAGACAAAGAATAGATTATAAAGTTAGGGAGAAATGATTTGAAAAATTTAATAAAAAAACATTCTGATATTTTTACTATTACAAGTGAAAATGATGGAACTTTTGATGATGGATTATATACAGAAGGAAGTGAAACTACAAAAGAAGTTAGATTATCAGTTTTTCCTGCTTCACCAAAAAGTGTAAATTATAGGGAAGGAACAAATTGGGTTGTGGGAGATATTAAAGTTTATAGTTATGAAGAATTAAATATTGATGATAAATTTACTTTTAAAAATAGTGATTATAAAATATTTACAAAAAATAATTTTACACAACATAAAAATTTATATACATATATTGCAAGGAGGATTAGGGAAGATGACTAATACAGTTTTACAAGAAATTGCTAAACAATTAAAAAATTATACAGGTGTAAAACAAGTTATTTTAGCAAATCAAAAAATCCCAGAAAGCAAATTAGATAGACCAAGATTAGTTTTAGATTGGAATTCAAGAGGAGGAACAAATTATCCTCATACACATATTGAAAAAGAAAAAAGTTTTTCAGAAGAAGATAACAAAATAACAATTGAAAGAAGCACATATTTTAATTATACCTTAAATATAAGATTAATAGGAAAAGAAATTGATGATTATATATATATTGAAAAAGCAAGAGATTGGTTTGAATTACCTTATTTATCTGATGAAACTTTAAGACAATTTAAAGGTTCAGTAATTGAGATATTAGCAATAGATGATTTAAGTAGTTTTTCACAAACTGAATATCAATTTGAATATAATTTAGATATTGTTATAAATTTCGGTAAATATTATGAATATGATATTGATAATATTGAGGAGGTGAATATAAATGGGGAATAACGATTATAATGTAAAAGGAACAAAAGGTTTAAATGCAAAAGGTAATGTAATACCTACAAATGCACGAGTTGATTATATTACTGACGGAATTATTACAATAGATAATAATGAAGAAGGAATTCATAGAGGATACGCATATACTTTAAATCAAGATTGGGGAAGTGTAGCAAATGGAGCAGTAAATAATATTGCAATTGAAACACCTGAAAATATTTGGATGCATATAAAAGTAATAGAACCTTTAACAACTGTGGATTATATAGAATTACAAGCACAAATTAATGCAACAATTTCTGGAGGTTCAGAAATTCAAGCAATTAATAGAAATATGCATGATGGAATTACAAATCAAGATTCAACAATAACTGAAGGAGTTTCAATAGATACTGCTGGGGATAATATTTATAATCCTTCAAGTTTAAAAATTTATGGTACAAGTGCAAATCAAGGACAACAAAGAGCAGGTTTGAGAAAATCCGATTTAGATATTATAATTCCTCCAGAAACTAATATTGTTTTTACATTAACAAATAGTTCTGGAGGTGAAGCAGATTTTGTAGGTTTAAGTTTAATTTTTTATGAAGCATCTGAAGGTTATACAGGAGATAAAATAAATACTGTGGAGGATTAATTATGAAAAAGAAATTATTTATTTATTTTTTTATGTTTATAGTTTTAATATTTTTAATTTTATTAAATTATTCTTTATTGAATATATTTTTTAATTTTGAAAAAATCACTTATTTAGTGATAACAAATCTATTAGTTCCTATAGAAATATTTTTATTTAGGAATAAAATAGATAAATTTTTAAAGGAGGTTTAGAAAATGATAAAAGATGTAGTAGTTAGTATTCAAGATTCTTTGACAGGAATAGATCAAGCAGGTTTTGGAATACCTTTAATTTTTGATAATACTACTGATTCAGATTATCAAGAAATTACAGAAATTTCAGAAATTGCAGATTTTACTTCTGGGGATATTGCTTATGATATGGCAGAAGCAATTTTTGCACAAAATCCTGTTGTAGAAAAAGTAGCACTTTATGGAGTAGATGTTGCAAGTGCTGGAAGTTCAATTACTGATGAATTAGATGATTTAGTTTTAAATAATAATAGTTGGTATTTTTTACTTTTAGCAAACAGAACAGAGGCAGACCAAGAAGAAGCTGCGAGCTGGGTTGATTCAAATGAAAAATTTGGAGTTTATCAAGCTGATAAAGATACAGATGTGTCAACAATAGTTGCAAGTGCAGCAACTATGGCTTCAGCAAGAAATTTAATAATTGCTCATGATGGTGGTTCAAGTGATACAGAACAATATTCTGATGCAAGATTAGTAGGTGTAGTTGCTCCAAAAGATCCTGGAAGTTTAACTTGGAAATTTAAAACTTTAAGTGGATTAGAAGGAACAAGTTTTACAACTACTGAAATTTCTAATTTACACGATGGTAATGTAATAACTTATATTTCAAAATTAGGTGTTTTACAAACTTCAGAAGCATATACAACTGATGGGACTTATGCGGATATAACAAGAAGTAAAGATTATTTACAAGCAAGAATTGAAGAAGAAGTTTCAAGTTTACTTTATAACAATGATAAAATACCTTATACTTCTGATGGAATTGCTCAAGTTGGACAAGTTTTACAGGGTGTTTTAAAACGAGCAGTTAATACAGGAATTATTGCAGAAGATGAAGATGGCATTGGTTTATGGGAAGTTATTTTACCTGATATAGATGATATATCAGATACTAATAAAACAAATAGAATTTTACCAGATATTGAATTTACTGCAACAATAGCAGGGGCAGTTCATAAAGTAGAAATATCTGGTGTACTGGAGGTGTAAATTATGGAATGGAATCCTAAAGATGTTAAAGTTATTATTAATGGTTTAAAAGCAACAGGTTTTGCAGAAGATAGTATTATTTCAGCTTCACAAAACACCGAGAAATTTACAGTAAAAGTAGGAGCTGGAGGACAAAAAAATATTGAAATTAATCCAGATGATACTGCAACAATTTCTTTAAGTTTAAAACAAAACTCTCCTATGAATCGAGTTTTGTTAGGTTTACATAAAACTGCAACTGCATTTTCAATGTCAGTTATAGATTTAAATTCAGGTGCTTCTCAAATTGTTGCAACTGATTGTTATGTGAATTTAGCAGATAATGAAAAAGGTAGAGAATTAGGAGATAGAGAATGGAGTATAATTGCATTAGGTTATGAAGAACTTTAAATTTTAAATTAAGGAGGTATAAGAATGAAAAAGAAAGAAAATAAAGTTATAACAGTTAGAGGTAAAGAGTATGAATTACAACATCCAGGAGTAAAATGGTGTTGGGAACTATCGGATAGGTGCACAGATAGAAATGGTAATTTAAGTAGAACAAAATATGCAGAAGAATTATTTAAATATGTTGTGGTTTCTCCTGAAAATTTATCACTTGATGATAGTTTCGAAGATATGCAAGAACCTGCTGAACTGGTTGCTGAAATAGAGAAGTATCTTTAACTATACTTATGTATTAGAAAATGGTTTACCAAATAGAAATAGATATAAGAGAAAATTAAAAGGAGATAAATTAATTTTTTGGGCAGTTGCAAAAGAGTTTGGAAATATAAAAGAAGTTAGCAAAATGACACACGATGAATTAATGGAAGCATATTCAGCTTTAATAAAATTAGGTTATTTGGAGGAAAAATAGATGTTTGCAAGATCAGTATTATTTGATATAGGTTTTAATATCAAAGATAAAAAATTAAAAAGAGCTAATAAAGATGTTTCTATATTAAAAAGAAATGTTAAAAGTGGTTCAAGTCATTTTGCAACTTTAGGTGCAACAGGTTATACTGCTGGTGATAAATTAAAAACTGCTTTTGCAAATGTTGGAAGAACAATGAAATCTGGAGTTGCAACTTTAAGAAAATATAGAATGCAAATTTTAGCAACAACTGCTGCTTTTGGGGGTTTTATTGCTTTATCAATAAAAAAAGCTGGGGATGCACAAGAAACTTTAAATAAATTTAATGTGGTTTTTGGTAATACTTCAACAGAAGTTCGAAAATGGGCAACTCAATGGGCTGATTCAGTTGGTAGAAGTAGAAATGCAACTTTAAATTGGTTAAACAGTTTTCAAGATATCTTAGTTCCGATGGGATTATCAAGAAAAGTCGCTGGTGGGTTATCAAAAGATATGGTAAAACTCGCAGGTGATTTGGGTTCGTTTAATAATGTGTCAACTGAATCTGCTGCAAGAGCAATGCAATCGGCATTAATGGGACAACATAGAGCAGTTAGAAAATTAGGTATTTCTTTAAATCAAGCAGGTTTAGATGCACTTGCACTAAGCAAAGGTTATGAAAAAAACTTTAAAGATTTAGATGCTTTAACTAAAATGCAATTAAGATTTGAAGAAATGAAAAGACAAAGTAAAGATGCTGATAATGATTTAATTAGAACAAAAGATTCTTTAAATAATCAACTACAACAATTAAAAGCAAA
>Ga0102934_1002342_pt1 | contig 13067 bp, 20 predicted proteins | sample SalPonR2_A_D1_MG_FD_78175 | JGI IMG/M metagenome (GOLD analysis project Ga0102934, IMG submission 78175) | Salt pond soil microbial communities from South San Francisco under conditions of wetland restoration - Salt Pond MetaG R2_A_D1_MG | ecosystem: Environmental > Aquatic > Marine > Intertidal...
TGTGGTGTGTAGAGATCGTTTCTATTTTACTTTAACGGCAATATTAAACAAGGCAAAGCGAGAAGGTGTTAAAAATACTAGCATTATTGATGCTGATAATGTTAAACGTACAGTTAGCGTTAAAGAGCTGGAAGGTTTGAAAATCGAGATTGAAAACAGAATCGTAGGTATTATAAATGGCTGAAATGTATGTGGATATCCCACGAAATACGCTTATATATGGAGTATACTGGACAGGGTCGAGGTGGAATCAGGCAAACTATATCAGCGAGGCAACACACTTGTTCGAGTGCGGCGAAAAGCCCGTAGCTCCGGGGTTCGCAAGTGGTACGCTGTATGAAAACGGCGATACTTTTACACCGAAAAAAATCAAGGCTGAAGTTGATATATTTTTCAAACCTGATGATGGACTTGTGTATAGTGCTACAATCACACCTGAAAACGACGGAGATAGTTTCTCTGGGACGTGGACGGGTGAGGGATACATTAAGGTAGAGGCTGAAAAAAATGGATTATACGAAAAATTCGCCGGGATTAAGTTAGGTGATAACTTTGACTTAACTTTTTCTGGTGGAAGTATCGAAAAAGATTATACATTCAGGACGTTGATATTAACATTGCTATTCACCGACGGCAGAGCTGATGAGACACAGAGCCCGGGAGATCAGAGGGGGTGGATCGGGGACCCAGAAGGCAATGATTTTAGGAGTTTATTGTGGTTATATATTGAGCAAGGTCGAATCAGAGATGAAGAACTTGCAGAAATAGAGCTTGCAGCGGCTGAAGCATTAAGTTATCTAACCGAAAATTCTGTATGCGATAACGTGGAAGTTAAGGCAGAAAAAGAAAATGATGAAAAAGTTAAGCTATACATAACTTATCGTATTGGTGGAGACACCAAAACGATATACGTTAAGATATGGGAGCAAGGGGTGAAAACATGAAAAGCATTGAAAACATTACCAATATAATGAAGGCGGCGGCTCAGAAAGTGTGGAGTTTCAGGATAGATTTCACGGTTGCGTTATGGGTTAAGTCATTTATCAGAGGTATGGCAGAGGCTGTTTTTTCGGTACAAGAGGTTGTATATCTTATCAGAGATCAATTGTTTCCACAGACTGCAACCGGCGAATTCCTAGAGTTATGGGGTAGTTGGGAAGGTGTTACACGAAAAGACGGGAAAGTTGCTACGGGAAAAGTTAATTTCGTAGGTGATACTTCTCAGTTAGGAAACAATATCCCATACGGTACACTTTTTCAGTCAAGCAATGGGAATGTATATGAAACGATAGAAAGCAAGAATATTCAAGAAGTTACAATAGACGTACACAACTTTGATGCAATTGCCGGCACAGCAACTGTAACAACAGATATCCCTCATAATTATGCAAGCGGAATGTCCGTAAGTCTTGACATTACTGGACTAGGCGTAGTTGAGGCCGAAAATATAAGTGTGACTGGCGAAAAAGAATTTATTTTTTCTATAGATTTATCAAGTGTTACGGGTGCGACCGGAACTACAACGGCAATATATGCTAATGTAGAGGCCCAAAGTCAGGAGTTCGGCACGGTGCAGAACCTTGATGCAGGCACGGAATTGACGTTAATTGATAGTATAGATGTAGGGGATACAATCTATACAGAAGAGGCGTTTAACGGCGGTGCAGATGAAGAGACAGCCGAAGATTATAGAGACAGAATATTACTTGCAAGAAGGCAGATCAGAGGTGTTTTTTCTGAAGATCAAGTTAAATCTGCGGGCTTGACTGTAGCGGGAAATGACAGAATTATAACTGACCCTCCGGTTCCGGGGACATATGATACTCCAAAGGTTGCGGGCTTTCAACCTAGGCCGGGTGAAGTGGTGGTATATGTAGTCAGAAGAGATACAGATGGGAAAGTCGTAGATTCAGGCAGCGTTCCGGCGGAGGTGTTGAATGATACGAAAACTGCAATATTGGAGCAGGGAAAACTCCCGGCGAACACCCCGGCAAGCTGGGTGTATGTGTTCGCAGTGCTGAAAAATGAGATTAATCTTAACTTAACTATAAGCCCGGACACGGCAACAATGAGGGAGGCTGTCGAGAATGCGGCGAGAGCTTTTTTTATCGATAATGTGGTATTTGATGCGGGGGGAAACATAAACAAGTTAAAAAGTTATCTGTCAGATGCGTACGATTATACAACTGGGACACCGGTTGACTCTGTTATCGTAAACAGCTATGATGATATGAGTGGAGAAAATAAGAAACTTATGGTGTTAGGAGATATCACATATTCATGAGAAAGCTAAGAATATCAGACATTAAGCCGTTATCTGAGCGAGATTCTGCTCGGTATCTTGCTAATCATCTGCCGTCAGGGCGGGCATGGAATAAACAGGATAGAGAAAGTAATATATGGCGGCTAATCTTTAGTGTTTCTGCTGGGTTAAGGCTCCTAATGACTCAGGCGTGGAAAATGTTTTATAATTGGCGTGTTGAAACCTGTGATTCTGAACATCTGAAACGATGGGAGGAAAGTTTTAGTATTCCTGTGGACTTAACAAGAGACACAGATGATAGACGGGCTAGAGTAGAGTCGTATATAAAAAGAAAAGAAGTCATAACCGTCGAGGACTGGGAAAGCATTCTTATAACTGCTACAGGCAACACAGATATTGAGGTTTATCCGGCGTTAAACTCGAGTGATTCTGCATGGATATTGCCGAATCCAGTACCAACACCACTATATGCAATCAGTGACGAAAATCAGAAGCCTTTTGTTGTTTATGTCGATAATGTGGCTGATGAAGATGAAAAGCAAGTAATATTAGACACTTGCCGAAAATTTCAGCCGGCAAATGTTTTTGTGATATGTATAATTACGGGATAAAAAAAAGGGGTGAATAATGTCTCAGAAAAAACCGAATGAACTTAACTTTAATCCACCCGACAGCAACGTCGATGCTCCGAATTCAACAATAAAATCAGGGGGCTGGCGTGATGGGATAGATACGATTCATGACGGCGAATATAACTGGTTATGGAGGCATGTATCAGGATTAAGAGATTTTGTCACAGAGCGTGAAAAATATTTTTATGTTAATTCTGATATCGGCAATGACAGCAATAGCGGTGATGTCGAAAACCCACTAGAAACACTAGGAAAAGCTATAGAAGTAGCTGGTGGTTATGGTTATGCAATTATCATAATTCAAGATGATGGGGATCAGTATATATCCGAAAATATTGACTTATTTAGATGTAATCTTGTGATTCAATGTTCTTGTGGTAGCCCGGGAAAGATAATCCACAAGACCGACACGACAGAATCAGATCGGGGGATATACTCAATAAGGCTATTCAATTCAGGGGTTTACATTTTTGATAATCCAGTTCAGATTGGTGATCTAACCAGTAGCGGAAGTTATAAGGACAACTACAGAGATACGGCGGCTTATGTTAGTGCGAACGGAAAAAATGAACTTGGAGTGGGACAAGGCTTAACTTTTTCTGATAGTAGCGCTGGTGGTGCTCCGTGTTGTCTTCTCGGTGTAAGTGATGGATATTGTTCCTTTTATGCGTATACGTATGAAACGTATGAAACTGATGGTGGGGCTAGCGGTGTAATTGTTGGAGATGATTCGGATAAAATGGGTATAGTAGATTGTTATCTATTGTTTTCGGAATATCCCGTTGATTTTCAGGCGGCATGGAGTAATATCAATAATGATTTAAGCTCCGGTGGAGCTGTTCAGGTTAGTCAGAAATTTCGGTATCCCGGAAAAATAACAGAGGGCAATGGTCTGCCTGATACAATGAGTATTAATCTAAGTGAGGCATTGAAAATTAATGATTTTTCATCCTTTGGTGATTTTACTGATTCGACAATTGCTAATTATATCGCAGGTTTATTAAGTTCTGATATTGATGCTCCGTTCCGTGATAATGACGGTGAAAGTTATGTGAAATGGGAGGTTGACGTTGAAACAACAAGGTATTTAACAGCTCCGGAAGGTCGCATTCAAACGATAGAGATAACCTTTACTCTTACGGATACTTCAGGGGGTTTGTTTTTCGATAAGTTCAATCCTGATATGCCGTTTCAACCGATATATATCACGGCAACTCCAGACGGGACAGAAAGGCGTTATGGACTTATAGAGGTTCAGAAACCTAAGCCACGTGGACATAATATAAGAACTTTCAGAGATATGGTTGGAACATGATTGAAAATCTTCCCGACATAATAGCGGCTGGAACGGGAGCACTTGCGGCGGTTACAGGCTCCGTGTATATGGTTGTAAAGGTAGTGATTAAGAACAGTTACAGCGAAGAGATACGGAAGATAAAGATCAATATGGTAGAGAGGAGCGAGCTAATCGGTGTTGAACGAAAGATATCAGAAATATCCGTTTTTCTGAAAAGCAAGCTAACCGGAATTGAAAAAAATGTTTCAGAACTGTCTGATAATATTAAGGAAAAAGAGTTAAAGGAAAATAACTTAAAAGACTTTCGGGAACAGTTAGAAAATATACTTAAAGAAAACCTTAAAGTATATGGAAATTCGGAAGTTGACAAGAAAATTCAGAATTTTGCAGCGTATAAAGCTAATAGTTTCATGGAGTTCTGTAAAAAGATGCGTTGTGAAATTACCCGTGTCGGTGGAAACAGACAAGAGCAAGAAGAGCTTAAAAAGTTTTTGAAAGTGCAAGTTGCAATGTATCAAGTAAGTGTATATAACCACGGGCGAAAACTGCTCGGAAAAGATGTTGTTGAGGGGTTCTATACAGAGAAACATGACCGGCTTATACATAGACATATTGAGAACTTATGTGAGATTGTAGAAGGGCCGGGAAACCACAAATTATTGTACTTCGAGAATGAAGCTAAATCTTTTCTAAGGAAATTTCTGTTAGAACTGTATATATGGAGCCGGAAAAATAAAGAAAAGATACGTGAAGCCGGCAGTTGTAAAGAAAAACTTTATAACTGATTTTATGAGTAATTTTAAGTATTTAAGTTAAAAAAGTTAAGTCAGGAGGCAGAGGTATGAAAAAAAAGCTGATGAACGTATTGAAAGTTATGAGGCTGAAAAGATTCTGGTTGATGGTTGCGGTGTTGATATCACTTATAACATATGTGCTAGGATATACAGACTCGATTGATATTCCGGGGGAGGGGAGTGTTACTGTTAATAGAGCCACAAAAACAGCAGGAATACTTGTGAGTATAGCGGTGGCATACTTAACAGGGAGAAAGACAGAAAAAGAGAAAAAGCAGGAAAAAGATAAATGAAGGAAATTGCAACGATTGTACATATCGCAGAAAAAATAATTTTCGGAATTATTGAGTATGCTAATAATAATAGCACAGATATGGAGTTAATGCATAGACTGGCAGTTCTGGAAGAACAGCTATGTCAGATTCGAAAAATAACAGAAAAGGAGGAGAAAAAATGAAAAGATTTCAAGGAGTTACGAGGATTTTGATTTTAACGGCCGTTTTGGCGGTGGTTAGTGTTATGAGTTGCAGTGATGCGTTTTTTCAGAGCAGAATGAAAATACGCAAGTCGGGGAAGCAAGCAACTGTAATCGTTACGAAAAAGGGCAATGATGTAAAAATGACGGTGGTGAGTGACGGAAAAAAGTATGTTTGCAGAGTAGATAAAGAACTGCCGGAAAAAGTTACCGAAAAAGAAGTCAAAAAGTCTTTATCGGTCACGGAGATAAACAGCGAATATATAACATTATTGCTTAATGGAGTGAAAATAACCTGCAAAGTTTCAGATAATAATAAAAAAAGTAAAAAAACAGCAGGTTTATTTCTCAATAATAATAGACACTTAAAAAAAACACCGAGAAAAACTCAAAAAAAAGTAAAAAAACAGTTGACATATATTTTCAGCATGGTAAGCTGTGTTTAGTTCTTTGAGAGAAAAGAGGTTTTTATTTTATTTTATTTTTTATGTATGGAGGCAATCATGACAGCAAGACACAAGAACTTTACAAGCTCATTGAAACTCTTCGGCGATAAAATATCGTCGGCTGGCACCGCTATGGAAACAAAAGCTATGGCGGCAGTCAGAGCGTCGAGAGAAAGTGCGTTCTGGCACTTTGACGACACCGGGGAGGTTATCCCCGGCATGGCGTTCCACGGTCTGAAAATTCAGCTGTCAGAGGGATTTACTATCCCGGAATTTGACAGTGAAAATGGACGGAAGGCAACCGATAAGTATCTGCTGATTCTTATGGTTAACCGTGAAGGGCTTGACCGTCTTCTTGAAAAAATGGGGCTTGAGGACGAACAGGCCCTAGTTTTAGAGTCCACTAATGACCCTGAAACGTCAGGGTTTTATGAAAGACTCTGGCGGTCGGTTGAATCTGTTCTTTCTGACGCATACAGAGAGCTCCAGCATGAGCAGGTGGATCTTATGAATCGTGTAAATGCGATTCACAAACAAAAAAAGAACATAAAGAAGGCGGCAAAAATTGCTTTCACAGGGAAGTCAGCCTTTTAAGCAAAAAAAAATATCCTAAGAACAGGCCGGGTTAATCCCCGGCCTTTTTTTTCGTTAAAAAAATAATCAAAAAAAAGTTGACTTGTTCGGGAAAATCTGATAAAGTCAATAAGGCCCGTTCTGACGGGGTTTTTTTAATTAAATAATGGAGGCAAGCATGCTCGAAAAAATCAAACTTAACAATTTCAAAGGTGGCACCGAAAACTTCAAACTGTCTGAAAAGACTGAAATTTTCGGGTTCCACGAATCTGGAAAATCAAGGATAAAAGACGCCGTTGTGTGGTGTCTTACCGGAAAAGATTCTGCTGGTAGAGGCACACGAGCGGCAGAAGTTATCGACAGGAAAACTCCGGAACTTCCAACCACTGTTGAGCTTCACTTTTCCGACATGGAGCTTGCAAGAACAGTCGAGTTGACGGAAAAACGGCGTATTAAAACACGGCTCGAGATTGATGGAGAACTCGTTGAGTCGAAAAGAAAATTCAATTCTAATGTTGAAGAAAAATTCGGAAACGAAAAACTGATCTTTTCGTCAATGATTCCGGGGTGGTTTCCGGAAAAAATCAACTGGGATAAGCGAAGAAAAGTTATCCTGAAAATCGTCGGTGAACCTGAAAAACAGGTGATTCTTGATAATATCGACGGCAGTGAGATTATCGCTGATCTTGTTGATAATTCAACAGGAAACAAGAAAAAGCTGAAGCTGAAAAAGAAAAAAGGAAAAGACAAGATTAAGGAGCTAAAAGCCCGAATCGACGAAAGAAAAAGCAACAATAATTTCAGCAACATGCAGAAAAAAGAAGCTGAAGCTGAAAAAGAACAGGCAGAGAAAGCAATAAAGAAATTGCGTGAAAAACTTTCCGGGCTTGACTTGCCGGAAAAACATAAAAATGAAAAAGAACTTGTCGGAGATGAGATAGAACAAGACAAGTTAAGAATAGAGAGGATAGAGAGAAACTTCAAGACAATTCAGGCAGATAGAGAAAAACGGCTCAAAAAGCTAATAAAAGACTGGGAAGCAGAAAGTGAAAGAAAGAAAGAAACTATTGGAGAATTGAGAAAGGATATAGAGGAGTTAAGAGAAAGTCGCTGGACACCCAGCGGTGATGATGTTAAGTGTCCTGTGTGCGGGCAAGAGTTGCCGGCAGAACAGGTGGAAAAGAAGAGGAAAGAATGGAATCGGAAAAGAGCGGTTAAGATAAAGAACTTAACCGCGAACAAGGAAAAGTTAAATAAAGAGCTGAAAACACTGAAAAAAGAAAAGCCTAAAGTTGAAAAAGTTAAAAAAGATACTGTAGAAATTGAAAAAATAAAAAGCAGAATTGAGAAAAACAAGAAAAAACTGCCTGAAATAGAAAAAGCATTAAAAAACAGCAGGGAAGCAGGGAAGCAGAAGAAAAAAATTGAAGCTGAAATAACAGAATTAGAACAGAAAAGAAACGAAAAAGTTGACCTACTAGCAGATATAAAAAAAGCAGAAAAAGATAAAAACAGAGTTATGGAGCTCAAATCAGAACTTCAGCAGATCAGAGACAACAACGCTAAATACACGAAGAAAATCAAGCTGTTAGATATTTATGATACGGTAAAAGCAGATATGATGGAGGCCGATATTGAAGAGACACTCGGTGTGAGAGTAAAGATGTATGAAAAAAATGTTTCCGGTGACGGCATGCAAGACTGTTGTGAAATACAAGTTCTTGATGATGCAGGGGTTTATATTCCGTATATTACGGCTAATACTGCTAACAAGATGATGGTTGGAGCTCAACTGTGTCGGGCGTTACAAAACGAATATAACGTAGAACTGCCGTGTTTTCTGGATAACGGTGAATCCATGCGTAATGAATACTATCCACTTTCTGCGTACACCGGGCAGATTGTTAAGCTTACGGTTGCAGATAACAAGATTCTGAGGGTAGAGAAAAAAGAATAAAACCAAAAAAAAAGATAAAATGACTATTCAGGGAGGCCGGTCGCCTCCCTTTTTTTATGGTAAAACAACAAATGTATTCAACAGGTTATGAAAAAGTTGCTAAAAACTCAAAAAAAAGTGAAAAAACAGTTGACATATAGTTTCAGCGTGTTATTATGTGTTTAGTTCTTTGAGAGAAAGAGATTTTTTTAATGAATGTTTTTTTAATGAATGGAGGAAAACAATGAATGTTTATCTTGTGTATGGATACAGAAAAGATGATGAAGAAGGTTTTGCAGAGCATTTTTCTGCAAGAAGTTGGCAAAAAGCGGAAGCCCTTGCTAAAAAGGGCGGAAGAGTAGTAACTGGTGGGTGGAAATTGTCGAAAAAGGAGAAAAAAGGGAGGCTGTCATGAGAAGAACAAATCAGAAAATGAACTCAAGAACACAAGAAATACCGTACACAGTAGCAATTCTGGGAATACGGGACTTTATCCCGGAAACAGAAGAAATTGTCATTTCTGAAATTGAAAGGACTGCGGCGACCAAAGTAATCACAGCCGGTGATGAACCGGGAGTCTGTTCTCAGGCAATTGCAACGGCCGGGGAACATGGGTACCCGGTCGAGCTTCATTTTGAGAATAGGCGGTTTCTAAGCGGGGCTTATACCCGCAAGATAGAAGATATATTGGACGAGGCTTGCCACGTTGTCTTTATCGGAGATTGGGTGGAATGTCCTGAGATCGCTAAAGAAATATCGATACGGGTTAGCCGGAACGGGTTAACCTATAAACATATCGAAAAAAAATGGCGAAAAAATAACAACAAGGAGGCAGTCTGATGATAGAACTCGAAAAACGAAAAGAAGAACAGCAAGAAGAAAAAAGCACGGTGAAGGTTCAGGCCGTGCTGGCAAAAAAATTTCAGCGGGACATGATATCCGCTGAAGATCAGATATTGCAGAACTGCGAGCGGGTCTCGTTCGCTAAGACTGCATTATATAACTATAAGAGAGCAGGAGAGCTTGTCGAGGGGGCAAGCATACGGCTTATAGAGTCAATTGCTCAGATCTGGGGCAATATCCGATACTTAACACAGGAGCTTGATCGTGACAGAGAGAAGAGACAGAGCACGGTTGAAGCTGTAGCGTGGGACGTAGAAACCAATGCTGTAGCTAGCCGGAGGGTCATTGTAGATCATTTCCGGCAGACTCGAAAGGGCCGTTTTCCGTTAGAAAAAGAACGGGATATTCGAGAGAAAATCCAAAACATTGCTAACAGGGAACTCCGGGAGTGCCTGAAAGCAATTATTCCGTCAGATATAATAGAGACGGCGGAGAAAAGAGTCAGAACAACTTTGAAGGAAAAGTATAATATATCGGAGAAAGATAAACTCAGATTGCTCGAAAAATTCGAGCAGAAAAATATCAAGAAAAACCAGATTGAAAAATATCTAGGGAGAAAATACAAGTCGGTCGGTATGTTAACCTATATCAGACTAGCAGATATTCTAGAAAACATAGAAAAGGGTATTTCGGAAAAGTCTGAATATTTTCCGGAAGAAAAAAAAGAAAACAAAAAACCAACTAAAAAGAAGGAGTTGTAAATGAGAATAACAAATCTAGGAAGCGGGAGCAGTGGTAATAGCTATATTGTAGAACTGACTAAAACAAGTCTTCTGATAGAAGCCGGCCTGCCGTACAACAAGATGATAGAGCGGCTTGAAGCAGATAGAGCGGGGGTACTTCCGCAAGAAGTCTTTATCACGCATGAGCATGGAGATCATGCTAAGAGTGCTAGAAAGTTAGTGGAGCTCGGGCATAATATTAATGCAAGCCCGGGAACTTTGGAAGCCCTTGATATCCCTGAAGATGTTCCGGGGGATATTAAACCTATGAGTACTGATTATTTATACACGCTCGAGGAACTTCTTGTTTTTGCCTTTCCGGTCGAGCATGCAGCAGAAGACCCGAGAGGGTTCAGTATAAGAGATAATATAACCGGCGAACTCCTTGTTTTCGCTGTGGATATCTCACGTATTGACTATGAGTTTTCGGCGTGCACTCATCTGATGATTGAGTGTAATCATGATCTTACCACAATATCAGAAAAGATACATGATATACATGCTGAACGGTCGGTAGGTACACACTACAGTATACAGGATTTACGGCTGTATCTGGAACAAGTTAATATGCCGAAATTGCAGGAGATATATCTTCTGCATGTATCCGAGAGCAATATGAAAAAAGATAATCTAGAAGAGTTCAGAAATGAACTCATAGAAAATTATGGTATCCCAGTGAAAATCGCAAACAAATCAGGAGGTTGGAGATGAGAAAGTTAAAAAAGATAACCTATAAAATTCCGTATACGCACCGGGAAGCTATTAAGGACACGGCAACTGTTGTTGTTTTCGGATTGTTAACTGTGGCGATAGTTACTCTAGCGATTATGAGCGGAGTTGACAGAACAGTTAAACAAGAATGCGGCGAGAATGGCAATAAAAACAATGAATTGCCATGGTGTAAGAGTTATAAAATTGAACAGAATAAAGGAGGAGAAAAATGAAGAAAAAATCTGAGAAAAAGCTGAAGCAGGCAGAAAACCGGCTTGTTAAAAGTAATCTTGCCGGGAGCTATGTAAGTGCAGAGGACGTATGCAGGGTGCTCAAAATCAGCAGGGCAACCTTGTATAACTGGCGGAGCAAGGGAGCTCCGGCGAAGATGTTGAACGATAGAGCATACTACAGGATTGATAGTGTGCTGAATTGGAGAAAAAATAATTTTCGAGACGGTCGAGGGCGACCGGCTAAAATAATTAATAACAGTAACGGAGGTGAAAAATGAACAAGGCAATTATCGTGGGAAATATAGGCAATATAGAAGAGCTCGGCGATGGTGTCGGGCTAAAAATATCTGTCGTCACAGATGATGGATATATGCGTGATGATGGTTATGTTAAAAAAGACAACTGGCATTCTGTCGTTATTTTCGGGAAAAGAGCTGATAGTATCAGGAAAGTTATAGCTGATGCTAAGACTGTAGTGGCTGAAGGCAGTATTGATTATCGGAAACATGAAGGCCGGAAATATACAAGTATTAAGGCTTTCCGGATTGATATCGTGGCGTGGAAAAAGCCCGGAAAAAATGATGATGGACGGTCGTATTCAGAAAAAAAACAGACCGAAAAAAGAATAGTTGACGGCGAAGGTGATGACTTACCGTTCTAAAAGCTAAAAGGAGAATATATGAAAAAAATAGGTGAAATTAATAACTTGCCGACGGAAATAAAGTATAAATATTCAGGGGTTATGCATACTGTTAAGTTAAGTCTTAATAAGAGGTTATATCCGAAACATAAGGCTGCGGCGAAAAGAGCATATTCACGCCGGATTCAGCCTCAAGTGTGGGAGCTAGCAATTAAGGAGCAAAGGTATAGCAGTAATATTATCCTGATATATACGCTTATTCAGCGGGATAAAAAACGGCGTGACCGCAGTAATATATTAACAGAAGTTGAGAAAATTGTTAATGATTGTTTAGTAAAAGCCGGCGTGATGGTGGACGATTCTGATTCCGTAATAATTGAGAGCAGATATAGAACAGAAAGAGAAGAAAAAAATAAAAATAAACCAAAAACAGAAGTTAAGTTGGAAATTTTTCAAGAAAAAAAAGGAGAAAACCATGAGCAAGATTGAAAGAGTAAGAAAACAGAGTAAAATCAAGGAGTTAATCATTCACTGCTCAGATTCGACGTGGGGAAGTGCTATAGACATTGACCGGTGGCACCGGCGTCGTGGTTGGAGTGGTATCGGGTATCATTACATTGTCGGGAATGGTTATAATAATGGAAAAAGGCAGTATAATCCTGTACTTGATGGGAACATTGAAACTGGGAGGCATGAAAATGTCGTGGGAGCTCATGTTAAGGGACATAACTCAGAATCATTGGGTATATGCCTAATTGGTAAGGGTTATTATACAGAATCACAGATGGTATCCGTGGCAATATTGGTGCATGAATTATTAGACAGATACAATCTGCCAACCGAGGCAGTTAAAGGACATTATGAATTTAATAAAAATAAAACGTGTCCGATGATAGATATGAAAAACTTCAGAGAGGCACTGGATATGTATTACATTGTTGAGACTGTTGACTTTCTTAACTATTTTGAGGATAACCTGAAAGAAAATGATGAGGAGGTGTAAGATGACGTGTAAGCATTTAATTCATGATCCAGAACGTTTCCCGATCTGTTCACTGGAGAGATTGGCCGGTGGTGAGCTTTTCTGGGTTAGGCCCGCACCGTATGAGGGGGCTCCAACAATGGTGCAATTTTGCGAAAAACGGGGACGCATTAACTCCCCGGAAGGTTGCACTAAGCCAAAATATGCAATGTGCGACTTGTACGAAGAGAAATAGAAAAAAGGCCCGGTGGGAGCCGGGCCGTGGTATGAATGGAGACAAACCAGTATCAAGTATATCAAACTATTCATAATAATCAAGAAAAAATTTTGAAAAAAATTGATATATTGAAAAAAATGGGATATAATGGAAGTGATGAAGAACGGAGGCAACACTGAAACCTGAAACAATTCTGAAAAATTTTCTGAAAAACAAACAGAAAATTACTACTACGAAAAAAAA
>Ga0102934_1002345_pt1 | contig 13063 bp, 14 predicted proteins | sample SalPonR2_A_D1_MG_FD_78175 | JGI IMG/M metagenome (GOLD analysis project Ga0102934, IMG submission 78175) | Salt pond soil microbial communities from South San Francisco under conditions of wetland restoration - Salt Pond MetaG R2_A_D1_MG | ecosystem: Environmental > Aquatic > Marine > Intertidal...
CCCCGAGGAATTTGCCGATGCTTTTGCACGGGCATGGTTCAAGCTTGTACACCGCGACATGGGTCCAAAATCCCGTTATCTCGGACCGGAAGTGCCTGAGGAAGACCTGATCTGGCAAGACCCGATTCCTGCAGCGGATCACACTTTAATAGATGATAAAGACATCGCTGACTTAAAAGATAAAGTGTTGGATTCCGGTTTAACTGTTTCTCAAATGGTATCTACCGCATGGGCTTCTGCTTCGACTTTCCGGGGATCCGACAAACGGGGAGGAGCCAACGGGGCACGCATTCGCCTTGCTCCGCAGAAAGACTGGGAAGTGAATAATCCGAAACAACTCAGCAAAGTATTGAAAAAACTCAGAGGTATACAGGAAAAATTCAACAAAGCACAATCCGGTGACAAGAAAGTATCGCTGGCGGATATGATCGTACTGGCAGGATGTGCAGGCGTTGAAAAAGCTGCAAAGGATGCCGGTTACGATTTAACCGTTCCATTCACTCCCGGACGAATGGATGCATCAGAAGAACAGACGGATGGAGAAGCATTTAAAGTGCTGGAGCCTGAAACCGATGGCTTCCGTAACTACCATAAAAAACAATATGCCAGATGTGCAGAAGAGATGCTGGTTGATAAAGCACAGCTGTTAACATTAACTGCTCCTGAAATGACAGTTCTTGTAGGTGGCATGCGTGTATTAAACACCAACTTCGATCACTCTGAGCATGGCGTTTTTACGAAACGTCCGGAAGTACTTACCAACGATTTCTTTGTGAACCTGCTCGATATGAATACAGAGTGGAAACCCACCTCTGATTCAGGAGAAAATTTTGAAGCGTATGACAGGGAATCAGGTAAGCAAAAATGGAAAGGAACCCGCGTAGATCTGATCTTTGGTTCACACTCTGAGTTACGGGCTCTGGCTGAAGTATACGGAAGTGATGATGGCAAAGAAAAGTTTGTGAAAGACTTTGTTGCTGCATGGGATAAAGTCATGAACCTTGACCGTTTTGATATCGAATAGCTTTATGCGCCGTGCCGCGTCCGACTGGAGTCGTCCGGGCGGGCAGGGATTTCCGAAGACGCTCTTCAGTCCGCCCGATAAATACCTGGCTTGAGCCGACAAACCCAGCGGTCAAACGACCGCCCGCATGGCGTATACAGCCTGGTGTGTTTTTTATTCTTAAGTCTCCTCGATACGCTTGTGTCTAATCCGTTTAAAGAGATCTCCATGGCGGTATCTTTCTTCTTCCAAATCATAATCATCCTGCAATCCAAGCCAAAATTTAGGTGTGTTGCCAAAAAAAGCACTCAATCTTAATGCGGTATCGGCTGTAATTCGACGTTTTCCTTTTATTATCTGAGAAATCCGTGTCTGCGGTATACCAATCTCTTTCGATAAGCGATATGCACTTATCTCCATTGGTTCCAGGAATTCTTCTTTTAAAATCTCACCGGGATGTATATTAGGTAATTTATCCATTTTTAATCCTCCTATTTATGATAATCTACAATCTCAACTTCATGAGCATGATCATTTTGCCATTTGAATACTATTCTCCATTGATCATTAATCCGAATACTATGAAAATCTTTTGCCTTTCCCTTTAATTTCTCCAATCTATTGGAAGGTGGAATTCTCAAATCGGCTATATTCTGAGAGTTATTCAACATTCTCAATTTCCGTCGTTCAATTTTTTGAATTTCTATTGGAATCTTTTTAACTCGATTCCCTTGCCATATATTTTCTGTATCCTTTGATGCAAATGAAACAATCATGCTTTCATATTACGTTACTAACGTCAAAAATAAGTATTTTATTTTAGCTTTGCAAATGGCAATTATTGTCTCCAAAAATACACCAGAACAAATAAATTTACCTGAGTTGAGCGGTACAGCCTGCCCCGGTTTTTTAGATTACATTTCACCTGTTGAATAAAGTGAAATGTTTATTCTGATATTGAGATTTCAGGATCCCGCCGGATTGTTGCACGGAGGCAAGAACGAAATTTCCGCGTCAGCGGGAGTTTCTTATATCGTTGATACGATGGGTTATTATGATCTTTATTGGCTTAATACACAAAAATCATTATATTTCGGCTTAAAAAACAAAGCTTATGGATTTGCAGAGCATGGATAAAATTCTCAGTATTGTGGCTAACTTTTTAACGGCAGGTGGAATACTGGGTTTTATATACTGGTGGACAAACAAACGTTATGTTCGGTTATATCTCAGGGTACCCCAATATGCTGGTGTTAAATGGAAAATGCTGTATATACGTGATGGGGGTGAAGTGTCCAACATTGAGAACAAGGAGTTGAAATTTAAAAAATACAAAAGTAAGAATCCTGGTGAAACAATCATTGGCATTAAAGTAAAAATCAATCCACGTCTTGGATTTCAATTTAAGTGTTTTGCAGAATTGACAGGAACAGACAGGCAGAACAAGGCCATCTATCCTGAATTGAAGTCTAAAATGATGCAGATGGGCTTTAATCACGTTGAAGGGATGGCTTACGATGGGAAAGTATGGTTTCTGGTTCCGGAGGAATACAAAATCGGGACAATAAAAGCTTCACCTGTAGAAAATATAATCAACAACATATGGTATCCCACACTCAGTAAAGTAATATATCCATATGTGAGTATCAGTACCCGTGTTCCATTGATGGCAGGGGAGACTGATTTGTTTACCAATATGGAATATTACATTGAATCTTACAATAATAAAGCTGAAAAGCAACGTTATTATTTTGATGTTGTGAAACGGAAAGAAATGGAGAACTGTGCTTTGATAAAGGCTTCCATTAAAATTACTTCTGAATTTAAGCCTTTGCAATTTAAGGTTTTTATGCATCCCAGGAGTTCTGTAGACAGTAAATGGATATTTGATCAACTTCAATTTATTACGGATAATAAGAAGGAAGATTTGAAAGGAAAACTGAGTCAGGAACTGCAGGAGTTTAGTTTAGGCTTGAAAAACAATAAGAAAAAGCGCACTATAAGCAAAGATGAGGAAGATCTGGTTTCTGAAATTAAAACCCTCCGGCATCAGCTTCATGAAAGAAAACAGATGGGTTTTATAGAAGATGAAGCCATCAGATTTGCAGACATTGAAATGAAAAATTACCTTGAAGTTAATAGTAAGAAAAGCCTGATTGAACAAGCCAGAATAATACAGGAAATCATGCAGGCCTTGGATTTTGAATATAATATTGAGCCAGAGAATATAGACAATGAGGGAAGGATTGAGATAAGCTTCGTTGAAAATTTTTGCTTTCGTAGAGAAAAGGGGTATTATTACTGGGAACCCGGGATTAAAAAAGGAGGTTTATTAAATAAACTAAAGCCGGCATAAAAAAATCTTATTTTGACTTTCAGAGTTAAATAATCTAACAACAAGGCATATTATTCTAAAGATCTTAAAAATGAAAAAAGGTTTTTTCATATTTTATTTGGTACTTCTGGGGAGTGCAGCAAACGGTCAGATTCACCCCAATCCCGGTGCAGACACCTCATCCCATCAGGTGAAAGAGGCAATCTTCTTTATGGAAAAATATATTAAAGATTTTCAGGAGGACAGAGCGGTCGATTTTTCTCAATATTACACAGATGAAGCATGTGAAAAATACAACAGGCCTGACAAAATCGCTTTCTCTTTAATTGGGGACAATCCGGTTTACATCATGGGGCAACCAACCTTGCTTTCAGCCGGGGAAAAAGGTGATACTGTCCGTCTGAAGCTGCAATTTTCTGACTCAGACACAACCGGAAATATCAACACCTACTTTATAAGCAATCATATTATTTCGTTTGAAAACAGCGAGCCGGTATTTTTAGTAAATCTCGATATAAACACTTCCCCCTGGAAAAAGAAACAAATCAGAAATATCACTTTTCACTATCCGGAATATCACCATTTTAAATCAAACCAGGCAAATAAGCTGATAAAAAAAATTGATCAGCTTGAAAATAACTGGGATCTTTCACCGGAAAAAATTGACTACTACTTCACAAAGACAAGGAAAGAAATCCAGCATATCAGGGGATTCGACTTCAACTTTTACATGGGAGGCAATGAAGTTCCAACAGGATTAGCCGATGTAAAGGACAATCTGGTCTTTACTTCGGGGTTGGACGAAAGTCACTTTCATGAAATCGTGCACATATATCTGAATAAAAAATATCCTGACTCACCGCTCAAAGAAGGGATTGCAGTATACCTGGGTGGCAGTCTCGGACATGAGCTGAAATGGCATCTTGAAAAACTGAATACCTTTATAAAAAATAATCCGGAAACAAATATTCATAATCCCAGGTCTTTTTACTATCTTGACGAAACAACCAATCCACAGTATGCCATTCAGGGTCTGCTCTGTTATTTGGCTTATCAAAGCGGAGGAACTGATGAGCTGAAAAAATTGATGGAATATAATACCATGAAAAAAATTTACACTGACTATTTCAATGTAACCAAAGGAAAAGAGAACGAATTCCTCAGAAAACAGATTAAAAAATTACCTGTCCAGTAAACCCGGATGGAATGAAAAGGAATCCGGGAATATTGAGCAGGCATCTTCTCCGAATCTCATCAGGGATGGAATCTTGATCGCAAATACCTGCCAGGTTTGATAGAACCCGGATAAAACCATTCAGCACAGGAAAACCCTTCGAAGAACGGGTAATATTATTCTCTGCTTAAATTTCTAAATTAGATTCGCTTTCAGTACATTCCTTTCCGGTATTTTATTTTGATTAAATTTGTATGTTTACAAAGTAATTTCCAAAAAAAATTATTTCACCATGAAAACAAATATAAAGTTCCTAATCCTGTTTTCTTTTCTTTTTACTTTGATGCTAAATGACGTTTATTCCTGTACAGTAATCATTGCAGGAAAAAACACCACCAGGGATGGTGCAATTTTATTTGGTAAAACAGAGGATGACGGGGGTATGGAAGTTGATTACCTCTGGCGTTTCCCCAGGCAGGAATATTCGCAGGGTTCCTTTTTAATAGCTAACCTGGAGGGACTGGAGATTCCCCAGCGCCCAATAACCTATTCATATCTTCTGGATGAATGTCCGCCTACCCATTATTCTAATATGGTAGTTAATGAGTGGGGTGTGGCTTTTGGCAGCAATGGCTGTAAATCAAAAGAAGATCCGGTGAAAACCCTTGAAAAGCGCGACCAGATTACCGGGGGAGGTATAGGTTTTATGTTGCGGATTATTCTTGCTCAGAGAGCGAAAACAGCCCGCCAAGCCGTTCTTATTGCTTCAGAGCTGATTGATAAATATGGCTACCGGGCTTCCGGGAGAAATCTGAACATTGTGGGACCTGATGAAGCATGGCAGCTTCAGATGGTTCGTGGTAAACACTATGTGGCAAGAAGAGTAAAGGATGATGAGGTAGCGATAATATCGAACACTTTCAGCATACGGGAGGTGGATTTGAAAGACAGGGATAATTATATTGCTTCACCTGATCTGATTGATTATGCCATAAAACGGGGATGGTATGATCCGGAAAAAGAGGGTGATTTTGATTTTGCAAAAGCATATGCCGATCCCGAATACCACACGGCAAATTCCAATAATCACAGGCAATGGATCATGGCTAAGGCATTGAATCCTTCATTTCCCATTTCGCTTGAAGAAGCAGAAACAGGGGAAATGCCTGTTGCTTTCAAACCAGCTAAAAAAATTGCTGTGGAGGATATGATGGATGTATTGCGCAATCATTACGAAGGTACCTCACTGGACAGATCAGAGAGCCATCTTCACAATCCGCATCACACTCCTTATACAATCTGCCGGTATTCCACCCACAAGGCCACCATTGTTCAGCAAAGGAGTGAAATGCCTGTAGAGATGGGTACTGTTATCTGGCGGGCCCTTGGTCAGCCATGCCAGAGTGTATTCGTGCCCTGGTATCTGGGAGTGCAGGAAATACCTGAGCGCTATAAGAAAAAACCTTACCACAGTACCATGAAATCACAAACCGAATTGGTGAAAGACAAAGCTGCCAATTCATCATTTATTTACTATCATTTCAATTTCCCCTTCTGGAAACATAAGGAAACCGATGTGAAAACAGCCTCCGGGGTTTTTAAGATGCTGGGTAACCTGGTAAATGCTGATTATAGTAACCACCATCCGGTTGTTCGAAAATCTTTTCAAAGTATGGAAGCGCATATGCTTCAAATGCAGTCTTTTGTTGAAGATACAGCCATGACTTTATACCGGGAAGACAAACAAAAAGCCCTGAATTATATATCAGATTATACCCGTTACCAGGCGAATGAAGCCTATGAAAAGGCAAGGGCTTTAAGCATTAGAATGATGCAGAGCGACTGAAGAAAATAAAATCAAAGTTTCAGTGGGGGAAAACATATAGGGATAGATGCGAAGGGTGCGCCAGTGAAATTTGCCGTTTTGTATCAGCAGCTATGCTTGCAAGGCTTGCAACTCAAGGTATTCTTATGCCAGAGACAGTATAATCAGCTCTTGGTTTATTTCTAATTTACTCCAGCGAAATGCGTTTTTAATATACTCAAAAGTTTCTTCCTGGTAAAAGAACACATGGGTCTGGTCATCTTTATAATTCCATTTTCTAAAATCAATCCCGTCATGATACAACTTTGTCTTCAAATACAATTTGCTCCCTTTTTTAAGCAATGATCTCAGCAATTCAAATTCTCTTGCCGGATCGTGAAAATGTTCAACCACTTCACAGGAAACAATAAAATCGTATTTTAATCTGAGTAATTCCGGATGAGGATAAAAAAAAGGATCGTAGGGCGTAATTTGGAATCCATGATCTTTAAGCATTTTGGTTATTACCGGGCCGGTTCCTGCTCCAAAATCAAGTCCTTTGTGGACTGTTGAGAAGTCATTCAGTACGGCATTAACGACAGGACTTACAAAATTCCGGTACCTGATATCATATACATCATTGTGATGCTCATGGTATCTTGTTACTTCAGAAATTTCATCGGGCAAATGGTGTTTCCCGAGAAAAAGTCCCCTGCAATTTGGGCACAAATAATAGGGATGGTTTCTATGACAGAATAATTTTTCTGATTCAGCATGACAAAGCGGACATAATTCCATTTTATGCGCAAGTTAAGCGGTAAACTACTCTTTCAGCAGCATCTGACTCACGGATTCTTTTTTGCCGTTCAATATAAGCCGGGCGATGTAAACACCAGCGGGCAAATTTTCAGCATTCCAGACTGTGGAAGATTGGCCTGCAGAAAGAGATATGGACTGCACTTTCCTGCCTTCCATGGTAAAGATTTCGATCTGCCCCTTTTCATTTAATTCACTAAAATGAAGTGTGGTGGAATTTTTGAATGGATTGGGATAATTTGACAACAAGATATCTGATGAATTTATTTTATCAATAGGAGTCGGAGTGGACTGATACGACAATTTCAAAGCAACCGGGCGGTGATCTGAGACTTTTGATTCATATTCATTCCACCCGTTGGTAAAATAATCATCAAGCTTAATGCATTGAATATCAGAAATATCTTTCTCAAATTCATTAAACAATTCATTGGTAATTAAAATATGGTCCAGATGCGAGGGCCAGGTAGGATAGGACCACTCTGAACTGCTGGCATTGGCGATTTCCATATCAGCAAATGAGTAATTATCTGGATCATCCAGTATTTGCTGAAAAACATTGTTTTGTGTTTCATCTGTTAACTCATCATTAAGATCTCCCAGCATGATTACATTTTCTTCGGGAAAATTATTATCAATATAATCTTTCAGGTAATTGGATGCATGATACCTTTTTGTTTCTTCGTCATTATAATCATCAAGGTCTAAAATTCCGTCGCCACAACATTTAAAATGATTGTTAATGGCAATATACTCCCTGTTTTTAAATGTAAATTCCATAACCAGTGGAGATCTTGGAAAAATACCGGAATACGATTGAGCAGTGTAAATTTCATAAATGTCATCAATTTGGATCTCATCTGTTTTATAGATATAAGCTAAATTTGCCATGTAACTGGGACGAAAATCCGCTTCATAGCCGCTGAGATCATTCACCATTTGTTTAAATACATTGGTATCTTCAATTTCCTGCAAAGCCAGCAAATCCACGTCAAGGTTTATAATGATTTGCGATACATTGTTGGTGGTTGTTTCACCGTTCTTAGGAAAATTCTGTATATTCCAGGTCATTACTTCCAACGTGGTGTCTGTGCCAAAAGATAAATCCTGAATACTTTGGGCAGGTAAAGTTATGGCATTTAGCAGGAAAAGAAATACAGGGAGATAACTTTTCAGGTTTCTTTTTATAAAGTGTTGTATAGAATTATTAACACTCACCTTATTAATATTTTGCACCTTATTTGTTTTATGATCGTTCATTGTGTTTATATTTAAAAATAGGGTACGAATGTATTAAAAAATTAAATAGTTGATTTAAAAAATAATATTGTTTCCTTTTTGAAATTAAGCTAAAAGCTAAGGACTAGATGTTTACGCAAAATAAAATAAGCCCGTTTTTTCAGGACTCATTTTATTTTAAGACAAAGATGCTTCTGTTTATTATTAAAAAAATTTTGATTTTAGTTTTGACCTTATAATTTCTTCTATTTTTTCTTTATCAGGGAGATGACAAAACCAATCAATGCCCCGCCAGCACCAGAAATAAGAATATTTTGCTTCATCTGTTTCAAGCCTGCAATTCTTCTCCCTAATGATTCAATGACATTCTCTGAGTCGGTAAAAATCAAGTCAATATCAACATATTCACCCGATATTCTGCCAAAGACAAGATAACCAAATACCAAACCCAGGATAGCAAATACAATTATTAAAAAAATGGTTTTTTTCATAAAGATTAGATTTTCAATTTGAATCCAAAAGATAGGAATTATTATCATGCTTTCAAAAAATGAATCTTATTTATTCTAAGAATTAGACTTTTTTTCTGTTGTTTCAATAAAGCAGGAAACTTATTTTTATCTTTGACATAGTTCAAAAAAAATCCCAAATGGCACAAATTTCAATAATCACTAAAAACACCAGGATGGCAGATGTAATCCATGTAAATTATCTTCTGCTGCCAGTTATTAACCGGTTTGGAATGAGCCTGGGCTTTGGTGATAAAACAGTTGAACAAGTTTGCAGTGATTACAACATCAACGTTTCATTTTTCCTTGATATCATTAATACTTATCATGACAGTGCTTATTTACCTAAAGAGAAAATGCAGGAATACCCGGTGAAATACATTGTAGATTATCTAAAAGAGACACACAGGTATTACAGAGAAAAAATCATTCCGGAAATAGAACAATTGTTAAGTCAGCTCATAAAAAGCTGTAAAACGAATTGTGACAATTTAAACCTCATCGACCAATTCTATGGGAAATACAAGGAAGATTTGCTGGAACACCTTGCAAATGAAGAACAAAAGTTTTTTCCTTATGTATTAGAATTAAGTAAAAAAAATAACGACGATACAAATATATCTCAAATTCGTGACAAGTATAATTTCTCTTACGACTTTCACAGCCATGAACACGAAGGTGTTTTAGACAAATTATTTGATTTGAAAAACATAATTATTAAATATTTACCCCCGGATTATGACCGGGATATAGGGAATAATCTGCTTTCTCTGCTTTTTGTTTTCGAGAGGGATATTATTGACCATGAAAGACTGGAAGAAGTAATACTAATCCCTGCTTTGCGCAAAATAGAAAGTCAACTTAATCAATAGGTTATGAGTAAACTGGTTGTAATATCGACACCTTCCTATATTATTAAAAAGGGCTTAAATGCTGTTATTGAGGAAATTGAAGATGTAGAACTGATCTTTCTCGATAATCTGTCCAGTGTTAATCATCACCTGGAAACACTGGAACTAAAATGTGTTATCATTGACCAAACTTTGATTGAAGACAACCACGAAAGAAACCTGTTTTTTCAGTTAAAAAAAGAGACAGTTTGTATTGCACTTACTAATGACCAGAAATGTTTGCCCGGACAAAAACGCTTTGATTACAAGATTAACTATGATGCTGATAAAGAAAAAGTTGTTCCCATTCTGGAACAAATACTCCAGAAAAAAGAGTCTCCCGATAAAACAACCCTTCTTAGTGAGCGGGAAACTGACGTATTAAAACTTGTAGCCCTCGGTTTTACCAATCAGCAAATTGCCGAAAAACTTTTTATCAGTAAGCACACTGTTATTTCACACCGGAAGAATATTACTTCAAAGTTAGGTATCAAAACGGTTTCCGGCCTCACCGTTTATGCCGTTCTAAACAATCTTATCCCCAAAGACCAAATTCAATAATTTTTTAGCCCACCACTCTTTATTAATCAGAAACCTTGTTGAAATACCAACATGTTGGGATTGTTTCTTTATTTACACACTTATACTTTTGTTGCTATAATTAATCTGAATAAAAATAGCAGCCATGGGAAAAATAATAAAAAGCAACCGTATTTTAATCTTGTCTTTATTAATGATATTGGGTACTAAAAATGTTGAATCACAGAGTCATCTAAATACAATAGAAGCCTCTGTCACCCAGGATATGGCCAGCAATTTTTACGGAGGAATAAAATCAGGATATGCTTATCTCGGACTTATAAACCTTGATTTTACTTTGAGTTCAGAAAGTATGAACCTATGGGAAAACGGAACGCTGCGGATTCATATTCAGAACACCTATGGTCAGACCCCCACGGAAAACCTGGTAGGGGACATACAGGTTTTCTCAAACATTGAGAATGGAACCTATACTTATTTGTATCAATTTTGGTACCAACACCAAATCGGGGATTTTTCTTTTCTTATTGGGAAACATGACCTGAACGAAGCGTTTTTTACGAGTGACTATGCCGGAGAATATATCAACAGTTCATTCGGAATTATGCCGGTAGCCTCTTTAAATGTTCCGGTTTCAATATTTCCCATGACTACCCTCGGATTTGTTGGTAGTTACGATTTTAATAAGTCCCTTTCTCTTAAAGGAGGCGTTTATAATGGCAGACCGGGAGAAATTACGCACAACAATTTTGGAACGAACCTTAATCTGAATAAAAACAATGGCTTGTTTTATGTTGGGGAGTTTCATTTTAAAGATATTATACGGAACAAACCCGGCATCTATAAGATTGGATACTTTCACCATAGCGGAGAATTTCAAAAACTTACCACATCCGAATCTTATCAAAAAGGAGTCAGTGGAATATATTTTATAGCAGATCAGTCAGTATTATTGGAAGGAAATGACAAGCAGCAGGGATTGGGGACCATGTTTCAGGCAGGATATTCACCCGCCGGCAGCAGTTTGAATGATTTTTATATGGCATACGGTCTGAATTACACAGGTCTCTTTCCCGGCAGAGATTCAGATAAGCTGGGTTTTGCCATCGCACATGCATCCATTAATAACGCATACTTCAAGCAGTGCAGGGAAAATTATCAAACATGTGAAACAGCCCTGGAATTAACTTACAAATACCATTTGTTTGATAACCTGGTGGTTCAGCCAAATATGCAGTATATCATTCATCCGGGTATGCAGAAATGCTATAAAAACGCATTCGTTGGTATGATCAGGATTAACTGGCGTTATAATTAAAAATAAAACAGGTAATCCAAACCTACCCGGTATTTATTCTTCAGATTGATCAAACACAGGTTGCAATGGATGAGGAACTGGCTGAAGAGATTTTGATACGAAAAATAGGTTAGAGGGCTTCATGTGTATTTAATAATTTTTTCATGACTGAACATTTCTTTATATTTATTTGTTAATGAGGCGAATCTGATGCGCTAATAATGAGATCATGAAAGATTTAATACATATCGTTTATGCAAGTTTTTCAGTGAAAGAATTGTCTGAAAAGGATTTAAAAGAATTGCTCAAAGACATACGAATAAAAAATAAAAAACAACATGTGACCGGATTGCTGCTATATAACGCCGGAGCTTTTATTCAGGTTATTGAGGGGGATTCAAATATAATTCACAATCTTTATAACATCATAAAAGAAGATTCACGCCATAGCAATATTGTTAAATTACTGGATGAACCAATTTCAGATCGGGCTTTCCCTGACTGGTCTATGGGTTATCGGAAGATAAATAAAAAACAATCTTCGGGAATCCCTGGATTTTCAGATTTTATGTATACTGAAGAACCTGAAAAAACATTGCAAAACAGCACAAAAGAGGTGTTGCATCTATTAAACAGCTTCCGAAAGTATTCTTAGCCAGAATATCTAAACTGAATTATAATGACTGAGTTGTACTCAAATTAGTTAGATAATATCTCCTTTATTTTATTGAAAAAGGTTTTAGTTTTTCAGGAAAAGTATAATGGATAAGAGATCTGCCAAGAATTTGTGTTGCATTCACCAGGGGAATATTTTCCAGGATTTTATAGGGTAGAGTATAAGCAATTTCGGTACATCCTAATATAATACCTTCAGCGCCATGATCTTTAAATCTTCTTATCCCATTAACCAAAATATTTTTTGCCCTTTTGGAAGGAGTTTTTGACTGTGCCTTGATTCCAAAATTTGAATCATATACCGCCTGGTGTATTTCGTATTGTAATTCTACTGCATGCTTAATGGGTTTAAAACCGGAAGCTTCTAAAGCATTATGGTAAACACCCGATTTGTAAGATCCCGTGGTTGAAAGCACTCCTATCGTGTTAATTTCCGGGTAGAAATGATTTATGAATTGAATGACCTCATCAATTATATTAATTAACCGGACCTGACTGCCGGCTTTTTTTAATTTTTCCTTGATGACATTAAAAATTTCAGGTGAATGCATCGTGTTGCATGGAATACCAATGGTTGTACAACCAGCACCTTCTAATTGTAAAATAATTTCTGATACCGCGTAAGCCGGATTCGTTTCTGTTTTTCCCAGGAGATATTCAGACCGGTCTTTAATTTTTTCAGGAACAGACATCATGGTTACAGGCAGATGTTCCTGGTCTTTACCGGCAATCGTTTCATCAAATATGTACCGGGTTAGGTCCAATCCGGCATACGGACCTA
>Ga0102934_1002347_pt1 | contig 13058 bp, 12 predicted proteins | sample SalPonR2_A_D1_MG_FD_78175 | JGI IMG/M metagenome (GOLD analysis project Ga0102934, IMG submission 78175) | Salt pond soil microbial communities from South San Francisco under conditions of wetland restoration - Salt Pond MetaG R2_A_D1_MG | ecosystem: Environmental > Aquatic > Marine > Intertidal...
GACCGACAGCCCCTGGTTTTTGCATCTCCACCACGCCCCCGGTACGAAGGAATGGAGGAGCATGACTTCGCACCGCTCGCGGATGGAGGAAAGAACATGGAAACTGGCAAGGTAAAGCTTTTCCCCCGCCCCTTATCTGGTGTCGCTTCCCGTCCATGGCCCCCGCCTTCAGGTTTCAGGAAAAGGATGATTGTGTTCGCAAGGCCTCGCTCGGCTCTAATCTTTGTCCTACCTATGGCTACCTCTGGTAATCCCTACCTATAGGAGCACCCCTGGCAAGGGATGGACCGCCCGCAGGAGAAGCTCGAAGGACCTGCTGCCCGTCTTCCCTCCACCCTCCCACCTTTCTCCCCTCCCTCCACCTCTTCCTCCCCGTCCACCCGCCTGCGAGCGCGAAGCGATCGAGAACTCTCGCCTTCCATCTCTGCCCCGCAACAACAGCGGCGACGGCCACAGAACAGGCAAGGGATGGACCTGCCCACAGATGGAAAGAGCGAGAGGAGCAAGGAGACGTATTCTAGTGGGGCAGGAAGAGGGGAAAGGGAGGCAGAGGGGCCAGGGGAGCTGCCAACGGAGGAGGAGAAGAAGGGTGGTGGGCTGCAATACCAGGGAAAGAAGGGGGAAAGGCGGGGTGAGAGACATATAGAGTCGATGTCAGGGGACGAGGAGGGTGGAAGGAGGGGTGCGGTCGAAGAGAGGGAAGATGGACAGAGAGGAGATGAAGGGCAAGAAGAAGGAGAAGGTGCACAGCTCCCTTTCCCCCTGAAGCAACAACAGCTGACGACGGGTATCCCGGAGAAAGCGCCGGCGAATTCAGGGGCTGTGGGACACGTGGAAGGGTAAGTAGGGAGAGGATCCTGAAAGAGGACTTTTAAGGGGACCGGAGGCGGGGAGATGCAGGCAACCGGAGGGATGCTGTGTTTCTGGGGAGCGGGGACATTTGCCCTGGCACATAACTTCGGCCTATTATCCACTAATTCTTTCCCTTCTTTTTCTTGTTCAATTGTCACGTCACTTCCTCTCTCCTCACCAGCGCCTATGACCCTCAGGAGTATGCCTACATGCTGCCCTCTTTACCCTTAGAAGTACGAGAGGTTCTGGCATTCGTGACACGGTAAGCGATGTGTGTATCAAGCAGGCCACCTCTTTCTCTCCCTCTCACTTTCTTCATAAGATCGAGGACTACGAGTGAGGGTTGAACCATTCGACTCAGATCTTTTGCTCTCTTTTCTTTCGCCGCTTACGCTTCTGTCAGCTATCAACCTCACGATTGCGAACTAGAAACCCCCTTGAAATGTTTTATCCCGGACTACCTCCCGGCCGTGGGAGAGATGGATGCCTTCCTGAAGGTATGTAGGGTGAAAAGAGGGTGGGAGGGGGGAAGGGAGGGAGGGAGGGAGGAAGGGAGGGAAAGCAGGTCTTGCTGAGATACCTCGAGCGAAAGAAGGATCTGGACGTCGAATTCTGGCGTTATGATCAAGTAAAAGGGAGAGGCACCTGAGAGGAAATTTGGAGGATTAAATGGTAGACAACCGGGGAGCATGGGGAGAGAGGAAAAAGGGCAGATGCGGGAGCAAGGAGGGAAGGTGAGAAGGGAAAATGTGAGGATACAAGTCTTAGAAGCACCTCTCTTCGTCCCTTCCTTCACCCAGATGCCAAGGCCAGACGGCGTTCCCGATGACTTGGGGCGCAAGGTAAAGGGACTGCTTCCTTCTCCACCTCATGTACTCCTTCCCCTTTCTTTTATTGCGCCAACTTTCTCTCTTTGTGTCTTTTAACCATTCTTCTCTAAATCTCACGCTTTTTACTATCTTTTTTCTCTTTTTCGCCGATTTACCGCCCCCATATAGGTTATTGACGAGCCTGCTCCTCGACAGTCCCACCCCTCCATTATAGGTAATGTAATACATTGCCCTCCTCTCTTTTTTCTCATTTCCTTTGTGTTCCGTGTACTAGACATCCCTTAAAACGCCATTTTTTCCTCCGAAGGCATTCTCACTTGACCAGTCACCTTCCCTATTGCATCGTTTCTTCCAGAGCTTCGTCAGGCGGCCTTGGCCAAGGTCAGCACTCGGAGGGCAGAAAGCCTTGTTCAGGTGAGCAGAATGGGTTGGAGGGATGGTCGAAAGGAAATACGAGAGAGAGGGAACGACCTCGGTGTAAATTTGGTTAAAGTGGAAATGGAAAAGATAATTTTCGTTCGTTCCCCTGTCATTGTATACTCCAATAGGCCATAAGACCTTGTACGTTTCTCTATGCAACTTCTTATCCATCTTCTCATCCTTTCATCTCTCCATCACTTCTTTACTCTTTCGTCCTCAATTTCTAGGTCCGTGGTATTCCTGACGCCGCAAAGAGACCTCAAGAAATTGAAAGGTGGATAAATGAGGTTGCAACCCTCCACGCAAGCTTGCCATCTTCGCAGGTACAGGAACCGCAGGATTAAAAGCCAAAATAAAAAGAGCGAGAGAAAGGGGAGTGAAAGGGAGATGACAATGTGTGGAGCAAAACTCTGGCGGCACAGACGCGCATTGACGAAGAAATATAAATGCTACGTCTTCGCGAACAAATGATGCGAAATGGGAAAGATACTTTCGTCTCCCGATTTTTTCTCACACTTTCCCTTTCCCCACATCCTCACCTATCCCCCTCGTCTGCTATGAAATATTCCGTCAGGTCCAATACTCTAAGCCCATGCCTGAGCTCGAGCAGTTGATGGAGAAATGGCCGCCTGCCGTAGAGGTGGCCACAAGACGGAAATTAAAGGTAGGTGACTGAGGGGGAAGGGAATAGTATCAGGTGACAACAACAAATCTGTTTCGTTTTGTAGTCTTCTATGTCTCGTATGGAATGCCACCTGTCTGCGCTTGTACGCATGAAGGGTACATCGTATAAATTATAATTGCATAAAACGCCCATGACGTGTCTTGCCCACCTACGGCCCTTTCCATCACAAATCGTCCATACTCTGGTTCCTCTTTTAGCTTCTCCCTCCCTCGCTTGACCTATCGCTGGAGGAGTATGCCGAGACGGCTTGTGCCCTATTTGACATTCCAGTACATACAGGATGGTGAGTCTTTGCTCTTGCAATCCTTCTCCGTTTCTCTCTTTCGCACTCCATCTTTCAGTCATGGCTTCTCGCAGACAATTTTTCTGTGGCCATCAGTGTCTTGATTTGACTTATCATGATTTTTTTACCTCAACCTCCATGATTTGTTTGGTATCCAAAGTGAAATTTGATTTTTTTAAATGTGACACGAACTCACACCAGTTCATTTTCTATTCCATAGTGTCCTGGAATCTGTGCATGCATTATTTTCGCTCTTCCTCTCTTTCAGAGAGGAAAGCTCGGAAAACCAACAGGATGTTCACGCAGGAAATGGAACAAAAAGAGACACCTAGGCTCTGCAGCCGGGATCAGATTTCCCGAGTGAAACTTCTTTATGAAGAATGATACCAAGCTTTGTTGTTTCAGAGCAAGCATGCCTTTTTTGAGTCAGGCCTGAATTGTGGCGAAAGTGTCGAGGGCTGATGAGAGAAATCCACTCCACTTCCATGGTCATTTGCAGTGTGATACTCAATGAATCAATTCGTCTTTCGAGCGCTTTTCTATATTGGCGTGTGATAATTGCAAGTAGAAGTAAGTGTCATGTAAGATATGTACCGATGCCTCCGGGAAATAAACCTATTTTTTCGCTCATTGCGTTGAGTGTAAACTTTTTACCCAATAAAGCATCGAAGACAAGAAATAGTATTTCTGTAAAGGGCGGAGCACAGCAGGCCCTGAGTGCCCTTTTCCTCGTCTGCTAGACCCTGAGAATCATCAGTTGCATGTCTTCGAAATGCAAAACCCCAGAGGGGTCTCCCGATGACGCCTTGGACGAATATGTTCTGGTTCAAGCCCGTTACGATCACGTTTCTTTGGTAACGGCAAGCTGCAACGGAACTATGTTGATAGTTAGACAAGCTAGATAACGCAGTCGTTTCCAACAATCAAAACATGAGCTGATTAGACAGGACACTCGACTCATTGCTTGAGCTTGTCTTTCCTTGGAATAGAGGATTTAGCGCTCGACCCAGTGCCACGCTACTTACTCACCGTTCGACGTCCGGCCTCCCTGCTTTCAATATTTGTCAGACCCCCTGCTCGTGATATTCTTACTTCTTCGAGAACACACAAGCCGCTTATAACGCATAAATATACATTTTGACTTATAGCTCACGTTGTGTGTGTACTACAAATAAATAACTTTGTAGTAATCGATACGCCTCTTACCCGCCCTGGTAAAACGTTACTGCACGCACACACTTCTCAACCCATAGAGCACGTACAAGTTTTGAGAGAGTTAAATAGAGCATGGGAGGCAGGGTATCTACGTGCGCAATGGCTTCCACATGCGACGGACTGCCCGGAAATGCCTCGTTCCAGGGTTCCTACGCTGATTGCTCGGCCTCATGCACCCTAGAGTACTTTACATTCGATTCGACATTAAATACGGGTAATAACTGTTTATGTTTTGAACAAAATCAGTGCACTACTGCTGTTTTCCTCGGTGATCAAGGAAATAATTCCGTCCTCTACACTTTGAACGACTTGGTGAGTTGCAAAATTATAGTCCGGTATGTCGTTGGAGCTTTCCATGCGCGAGAAGCCTCTCTATGCATTATATCAGTCATTTTGAATGCCTTAGCTGAATTATTCTCATTAAACATGTACTGATAGAAACTTTTATTATTTCTTCATGCAGGACCAGCCTTGTCCGGCCATCCCGTTCTCAGCGTGCGACTTGACAAATTTCACATGTAACTTCGATGCGGCAACATTCTTCCTGGGAACACCGGCTTCTATGCAGGAGTGTGTCGACGAGGCCACGTCTGCAAATATTGATATCCTGTACACCTTTCTGAATGTCACCGATGGTCGGTGTTACGGTTTTACCGCCGCAGATTGCGCCGCAGGCCTAGAGCCAAGTGCGGGGTTTGAGAGTGCGGTAATTCAATATGCAAACCCGAACGCGACATGTCTGTCAAAATGCTCCGATTTCTTGCCTGCCGCTTACTTTCATAAAATAACCGCAACGGTCAATCGCGCGAAAGCTGGCACGCGCCCGGGAAGGCGACTAAAATACAAGCTAACGCTTGTTCCTCGGAAAGTGCAGCCCTCTCCAGCTCTGCTACCGTCGCTGGATCTCAGCCTTCGGATCTCTCCTTATCTGGAGGTGAAAAAGGCCACCCTGAAGACCACTGACCCAGCTCTGAAACATGCTGAGATCGACCGTGATGCAGACCTTGTGACATGGCAAAATATTGGTGGCCCATTGTTCGGCGTTGGAACGAAGAAAGGGGTGCCGCAGTCGCTGACTTTTACCCTGGTCGCCGTTCTCGCGAAAAATGCGCAGACCGCTGCGGATATTGGCATCCAGGCATATTTGAGTGACCTCAATAATGGGATCTGTGGAGTTCTTGTTGCCGAGACGGATGTCCTGGTGAAGACTTCCAGATAAAATGCTTCAAGATGCCTGAAGCTCTTATAAATGGAGGAACAACGCATATCAAAGTAATAAATGTAACCCTAACCCTAACCCCAACCCTTAATGCATGTCCAATATACACGAGAGGAGATAAATATAACACATATACACATATATCCAATGTATACGAGAGATACGTATAACACTAATAAGAAAGCTTCTTGCAGCCTCAAGTTACTCGTCGGTGTGCCTGTCTTAGAGACCATTTGTGCGTCGCGGATAAGTATCTCTACTCGTCAATTCATATTGACCACACGGATGGAAAGATTGGGCTTAATGTTTTAAATTGCATAGCAAAGCACGAGGGAAACTGGAAGAGAGCAATGATCAATTGTTTGCCCTAGCTTCAAGCATGAAAGGGGTTTATGGAGCGTAGCATACGAGCATCCTTAAAGCATGTATTGCTTCTTGAAGAATATAATACATATTTTTTACAAGTCGATATATAATAATAAAGTCGGAAATTGTTATCTTTTAATCACCAAGACTAGTTTGTTCACCAAAAAAAGTGAATCTGTTTGCTTACTTGATACGCACAAAACTATTATTTCCAAATTTCTGCATTTTTCCTTCTAGAAAAAAGTATTTTGTAAGCCATTCCTTAAAATCCGACAGTGTCTCGATTCCGGCATCTCAATCCTCAATTTTCTCCGATACTCTCTTGACTACCCGATATCCCAGTTCTCCCCATCGAACAGCTCACCCATCGCCGCGTCGACTGCTCGCTGTTTCTTTTGCATGAGTACGAGATATTTTCCCACCCGCTTCATAGACGTGACCTCCCTTCCTCCATCTCTCCCCCTTCCCGGTCGGCCTGGACTCATCTCATTGCTATTGTAACTGCCGGAATTTTCACGTTGGTACAACGTACTTCCGATAAAAATATCGTAAGGAGTCCTACCGTGCACATCTTTAATAATCATGTCAGCCTTACCTTCCTCGATCAACCATCTGATTATTTTTAAAGCTTTTTTCTCCTTATCCTCACTTTCCTCCCTGTCGTTCTCTCGTCTCTGCGACGGCGTTCTGGCAGGCGATGAGAATGAAGAAGGAGATGCTGGAGAAGAAAAAGAAAAGGAGGCACGAAGAGAGGGCGATTGAAGGAGATGACCAGCCGGAGATAACGTTGCCGTAGGTGTCAAGGTCTTGAATGGCGGGGAGGAGAATAATCCACCTCCCCTATTCCCAGGTCCTCTATCTCTTCCTCCTAATGGCCCAGCTCTTCCAGCTTCTTCCCGGATTATCGCCGCTTCTTTCTTTGCTTCCAAGAAAGCGTGTATCGCACAATGTAATGGAGTCCATTTCTTGTGCCCTTCCTCAAAAGCACTGCCCTTGGTCGGCACGTTCACATTTGCACCTTTTTGTACTAGCCATTTGATAGTACGGTAGTGATTGCCTAAAGGTAAGGAAAGATGTGTAGGGAGGAAGAGCAAAGGATTAAGAAAGGCGTAGATCGCTTGCTGATAAAAAGCGATGCCCATTTGTGGAGAAAAAGCGGCACAAAAGAAGGATTGGAATGGTCAAAATAGGGCTTGCGTATTGACCAAGATAGGATACCATTCACTTATACTGTACACTTTTTTATAGCCTTACATGCGGAGGTTGCAAAAGGAGGAAAAGAATGCGAAGGTAGCAATAAGAATCTTGAAAGACGGGAGCGGCAGAGCCAGAGCCCGTATCGCACGAGAAGATAAGCACAAGGGATTCAATACGGCACAGCAGAAGAACAGAGTTTGATAGAATGATGGGGGAAAGAAAGTATACCTTGTACAGCATGATGCAGCAAGGCATGACCGCAAGGCGCAGACTGAGATTGAATGCAGGTGACAAAGTTCGAAGAGCTGTCTCCGCCGCTCATGTGCGTGAGCAAAAATTCCAAAATATCGATGTGACCGTTGAGCGCCGCGTAGCATGTTGCTCGATGTCCTTGGATGGAGACCGCCCGTAGGTCCAGAGGTGTGAGGCTCCGGCGGCGCTGACGGGTGCGGGAAAGGAGGCAGAGGGAGGAGCGGGGAGCAGATGCGGAGGAGGAAGATAGGTTGGACGAGGATGGACTCGAGGAGGCAGTCGCTAATGTGGATGGGGGTAACATCAGTGCCTTGACGACCCCAAGAAGATTGTAGATGACGGCCAGCATGAGACTGGTCCTCCCTTGTGGATCCTTGGCATCAATCATGGGGGAGGACGAACCTTCATGCTGCAATAGAGAGAGTGCTACCCCTTCTTGACGAAGCGTCAGAGCGTAGTGGAAAAAATTAGGAATGGGACGACGGTCTGGACTGTTGTTGGTCGTAGAAGGCGTAGGTAGACGGCGGTATTGTCCAAGAAGGTGAATAACACGATCGATATTTCCTTCTTCAATTGCAGATGTCATGCGGGAGACGGAAAATTCTTCAGGCTTAGGACAAAGTGAAGAAAGGCAAGAGGACGAGGTGGAGGAGCGCCGGGAGGAGGAAGGGTCGGAGGGAAAAGACTTGGTGACACCTTCACTACTGCTGCGGCCTCTATCTTCTGTCAGAAAAGTTTCTATATTTGAGACTCGCTCGCTCGTACTGCGTTTCATTGGCAAGCCACTACCACCCTTTGTAGTGATGGTGAGGGTACTGTTCGATAAGTCCTGCCGATCATCGATATCCGAAAAGATAGTGCTTCCTGTCCCTTTAAAATTTTCTAACGGCGAGCCAATGCTTTCTCTGCCACCATTAGTATTTAGACTGCTTCCATTCATCTTTTGACATATTCTGAGCACATCGTTAGCATATTCAGATTTGCAAAGTCGCTCTATTGTCTCCTCCGTCAGCCCACCTAGGTTATGGTCCCCTTCCTCTTCTTCTATGCCTTCATTGTCCTCCTTGCTCACACTGTAGTTGCTATTGCATTCTAATTTGGCTTGTAGGACTAGCTCTGCTAGCATACATTTCAATCGTTGAGAGGTACGTGGATTTTTGGGGGAACTGTTGGGCTGGGACAGCCGAAAAGAAGGTATCTCTTCTTCCCGCGTTGGGGATGGATTTATACAATTTCCAGCGCCATTCATATTTGCATTCCCTTTGAAATATCAGACCCTTTAAAAAGGAAAAGGAGAGCAGAAGGGTCAAATTTTAGTTTGTTCGCCACTACTTAAAGCCATTTCATTATTCATATCCTGAATGGAAGCCATAGTCGTCTCAAACATGAATTTTCCCCCTCACAAGGATATAGGAAAAGGGACATGAATGGCCGTCACTTGTATATTGATGCAGATTTGTGCGTATGGTGATATGCATTTCTCATTTTGGCGCGCACATTAGAAAGGGATCTGAGCAGTTTTAGCAACGGTTTTTTAAATTTCAACGGTAAGAAACGGCTTAGATTCCATGCGACTTCCTGAATGGCTCAAACTAAAAATTTACGGGTGTCTGGATCCTATAAATCATAATAAATCATCAAAAATGATAATCACTAATATTGAGAGGGACTGATGAGGAAGGAGTGACATCATAGGATCCCGACGATCCTTTCAGCTCGTGGTGAGCACAGAACCTCCTCTGTCCTCTAAAGGGCCCCGTTTTCTTGCACAATAAAGCGCCGATCGCCTTTACGGAGCATGACGACTTCGATAAACCTGTTTACCGCATGCTTTTATTCCGTGGTTATACACACTCAAAGCAATTGCGAGCATAGTCCTTCGCATGTGGCACTATGGGTGGCTTCTTTTTCCACACAATTCGTCCAACCTTGCCTATTGCAAAATCGCAAAGTTGTGGACTTCGCACGCCTACTAATTTTCAATGCTATTCACGCACGATGTATTCTCATGGAATAGATCATCCTAGGGACGTCTGACTCCTATCCACAGCTATTCACACATTATGTCGAAAATGGCGGGTTTGGCCGCTTCTCTTGCTGTTCGTACCATCACACCATACTATACGCAAACATCTATCTCGAGAAGTTACCTTTGATAAAAAGCCAAGATAAAATCCATTCTTTGATTGCTCCTCACCATTGCTTCTCACATTTTGAAGCTTGTCCTCCCATAATTACTTTTTTCTGTCGATTCAAAGCTCGTATGTGTCCCCTTCCCTCATTCTAAGTGAAGATCCCACGCCGACACCTCCCTATCATTCTGCTTGCCTCTGTAACTATGACTCCAAATCTCCATGCACCATATAGGTGACATCTAAAACAATGGTCGCCATGAAAGCAATGACCACAAAGCTGATAAAACATATTCCACCCCACACGATGTTCCTGTCGAATGACTGCAGCATTTCTTGGTGTTTGGCATTCCGGGGAAGGAGTTTTACAAAGCAAACTCCAACAAGCTGGCACAATCCACAAAGAAGCGTAAGCCTCCAGACGCCTTCAAAATTACCTAGAGAAATTTTGAACAGAAAATGCAGGGATAAGGAGATGTAAAGTGAATGCCTGATACACCGACGAAAGGCCTTATAAAATGTAAAGGGAAGAAAGAACTACGTAGACAGATCGACCAGGAAAAGTAACAATAATAGTCAACACGTACCTGCTGCAATAGTTTCTGCCCCCACGTCCCAAATCTTGAGAAAGAGTAAGCCTACGCGTACGATGTAAGAGAAATGAAAGTTACAAATCTCCTGGCAAAGAGCTCTTTCCGTCCTTCCTCTTACTGTCCGTCCTCTTCTCCCAGACACTCACCGATATTAGTGCTCGTCATGACGGCCAATGAGGCGAAGGTTTGAATTGCTGCCAGTGCCGTTCCCTCGGCGCCACCAGGGCATAGGCCCATGTACATGATGCCTTGGAGAAGGAAAGAAGGAATAGGAAAGAGGACGAAAGGGACCGGAGGGGGAATGGCGAGTTCAGCATGAGCATGATGATTCGGTTCAGATACCAAGGGAAGGTTACGAAGAAGAAGATGTTGACCTCGCAATTTGCTCTGCGATCAATTCTGTATCTGATGAAGGGGAGTGTCTGTGACTCCAATAATGTCCCCCCTCCCTTCTTCCTCTTCTCGCTTTCGCCCATTTCCCCTCTCTCCTTACTTATCGGCATGATATGGAAACCATCAACCATCGACTCGATTAAATTGTCGCCCATCGCAAAAAAGTAGTCGGAAATGCCCCACTTTGTGTGGAAAAAGAACGGAAGGAGGAAGAAAAGGCGAGAAGAGAAAAAAGGAGGGGACGGCCGTAAAAATGAAATCCGAGCCCAGAGAGAGCGAAGAAGAATAGATGGCTGGACAAGGATTCAGAGGGAAAAGAGAGGCGACCAAGGAGTGGATGTGACGAGAGGGAGACAAAGAAAGCGAGGGAGGAATCGAGGGAGAGATGATGGCGGTACCCGTAAATTGACACGAAATACGAGGAGGAGCGTGAGGCTATTCATTCCGGCCATGATAAAAGAGGTGAAGACGAAGATCTTGCGCCAATTCGTCTTCATAAGACAAAGGCGGTAGAGAGCCGCCCCGCATGCACCTACACCACGTAAAGCGACAGGGAGATGGGGGGAGGAAAGGGAAGCCACCGAGGAATGGCTATATGAACGACAAGTCTTAAAAGTGGTCTGGTAAACCCGAGCAGAGTCTGAAAAACTTCCCCCTTTGGTTCTACACTCCCTCCATTCCTGCCTCCCTCCCGTACCCAGGACACTTCCGAGGAGACCCATCAGGCCGATATGCCACTCCGAGAAGTTCAGTCCTTCGATCAAAAAGACAGACCAGGCACTGTTCGGAACCCAAAAGATTTGGAAAATCTGGAGGTGGTCAAAGGGAAGGGAGGAAAAGGTCAGCAACCGAACGTGGGACGGAATTGGGACGGAGGGAGATCGACGTGTGTCGATGCCTGGAGCATGCTAGTTTGCGGCTCAATTGACTACAGCAGCAGTCGACTCCAAGAAATGGGGGAATCTTTCTTCCCTCCCTCCCTCTCTGTGTTCCACCCCTTTCCTTCTTCTATCTCCCCCTTGCCATTGCTCCTTCCCCTTTCTCTGTTCCCTCCCTGGGGGCCCCTTCTTCGTGTTTCTCGTGCCCTGCCTGCTCACCCCGACGAAAAGCATAGGCATGAGGACGCTCTTCCGCTGCACCATCGACCATACGTCCGCCATTTCCTCCCGAATGGGCCGCGTTTTGGTGATCTGGAGACAGATGCGAGACAAAGAGAGAAGGAGGGGATGGAAGAGGGAGGGAGGGAGGGACGAAAGGAGGGAGGAGAAAAGGAATGAGAAATGTCAGGAGATACGTCAGCCTTGGCGTGATCGCCGCCTTGTTTCCTTCCTTTCCCTCGTCCTCCATCGCCTCCTTGGTCCCACCCATACCCTGTCCCTTCCTTCCCCTCACCGAGTTGATCTTGGGGTCGTAGAGTGTATACAGGAATGGCAAGAAAGCCACGCCTACCGCGGCGTTGAAAGTCGCGATATTGGCTTTGGGAGGAATGGGAGAGGATGAGGGAAAGGGAGGAACGGGGTGTGAGAGAGAAAAAAGGATCGCGGAGAGCTAAGTTCCCTTCAAACCCTCCCTTGATGCCTGCCATCTCCATTTCTGCTTCCTTGTTCCCTCCTTTCCGACCTAGACTCATTCCGCCCCCGTTTTGAAAGTTGCTCTCGTAGCAAAAGGTGCCGAGCACAAAGCCTGAGAGAGGGGACAGGAGGGATGGAAATCAATAAACATAATAGAGAAATGCAAGAGGGCGCAAAAAGTGCTTGCCATCCACGAAGCCCCTCCAAATCCATGCCAGTACCCTCGCCCGTCCCGTCTGGAAGAGCTCGCCCCTCCCAGGAACCTCGACCAGAAAGGACTGGATTTTATATGCACCCTGACCCTCCCTACCCAGCATGTTGCCCCACGTCCATGCCAGGTTCACGGTCACCATCAACACCCCCTTTCGCTCCAGGCTTTCGTGTCGAGAACGCTGGACGATCAGGGCCCGTTGGGACAGGTCCATAATTTGTCCGCCTAGGAAGGATAGAAAGATCTGTCGGGGGTGGAGGGGAGGGGGGAAGGCATGCGCCGGGACGAAATGGTAGTGTTGTGTGAGTTGAGACCAAGAGGGAGCACACAGCACGGAAAAAAAGGAAAAAGGAGGGGATAAGAGAGGGGGAACCGATTGGAGGGAGGGAAGGAGGGAGGGAAAACTCACAAGTCCAACGAGGGAGGAGATATCTGGTTCGCCGACTATGGCTAGCGCAGTCATGGAAGCAATATGGAGGAGCCAGCCGAGTAGAACATAGTACTGAGAAATGGAAGACGGTGAAAGAGGGAGAAGGGGCGGGGGGGAAGGGGCAATGGGCATGAGAGGAAGCTTCGTCCCGCTCAAGCTCGCTCCACCTCTTCTTTCCTCCCCTCTTTCCCTTCCTCTCCGCCTCCTCCCTCCCTTCCTTCTATGTTACCTTGCGCCGTCGCTTTTTGATGGGCACGCAATCCGTGAGAAGGCCGATGGGTATTTGTAGGGCTTGAGGGAGTTGCTGAACGAGGCCAACGGGAAAAGAGGGAGGGAGGGAGGGAGGGACGGAGATCACCAGCGTGTGAGCAATGAGGAAGGACATTAGGATGGCAGGGTGAGAGGGGCA
>Ga0102934_1002350_pt1 | contig 13048 bp, 10 predicted proteins | sample SalPonR2_A_D1_MG_FD_78175 | JGI IMG/M metagenome (GOLD analysis project Ga0102934, IMG submission 78175) | Salt pond soil microbial communities from South San Francisco under conditions of wetland restoration - Salt Pond MetaG R2_A_D1_MG | ecosystem: Environmental > Aquatic > Marine > Intertidal...
ATGCAATTAATCACCACTCACCGAAGCACGGACTTTGACGCGTTTGCCTCGCTGGTGGCGGGCACGCTGCTTTATCGCGGGGCGATCCCGCTGCTGCCGAAATTTATCAACCCGAATGTAAAGGCGTTTTCATCCATTCATAAGGATCTCTTTGAGATGTATAGCGTCGATGATGTCGATTTTCACGCTGTTGAAAAGCTGATCGTTGTGGATGCCAATCGGTGGGGCCGGCTTGAAAAAATGGACGGCTTAAAGGAGCGGCCGGATCTTGAAGTAGATGTATGGGATCATCATGAGGATGCGTCTGACCTGAATCCGCAATGGATATGCCAGGAACTTACCGGCGCCACGATTACGCTGATGATACGGGAAATCAAAAAACGAAAAATCAAACTAACCCCCATGCAGGCAACGCTTTTTTTAATCGGCCTTTATGAGGATACCGGGCATTTAACGTTTACCTCAACAACGGCCGAGGATGTCCATGCGGCCGCCTATCTGATGGATAACAATGCGGACTTAACAGTTTTAAATACATTTCTGCAGCCCGGGTACGGCATCAAACAGAAGGACACCCTGTTTGAGATGCTAAAATCCCCGCCACGGGAAAAAATCGGCAACTACAGCGTAAGCATTAATACGATCCATATATCTGGGCATATCAGCAATCTCTCCCTGGTCGTGCATATGTACCGGGAGATACTTAACCTGGATGCCGCGTTCGGTATATTCGTGCACGACGACAATAACAAGTGCATCATCATCGGCAGAAGTGCGGTGGATGCCATTGATATCGGCTCTATTATGCGCAGCATGGGGGGCGGCGGCCATCCGGGAGCGGGTTCGGCCATGCTGAAATCCGTCAATCCGGATGCCCTGTATGAGTGGATCATCGAGCTGCTGCAGGGCAATCAGCAGGCCAGCGTCCAGGTCAGCGATTTAATGTCCTATCCCGTGATCACCGTGACTTCGGATACCCCAATGGAAAAGGTCGCGGAAATCCTCAGGACAGAGGGCTGCACCGGCGTGCCGGTGGTGGATAATGATCAACTGGTTGGCGTCATTTCCCGTCGGGATTTTCGGAAGGTAAAAGGATCGGCGAGAATGAAAAATCCGGTCAAGGCCTTTATGAGCACCAAAAACATCACCATCACGCCTGAAGCCAGTCCAATAGAGGCATCGCGGTTGATGGTCAAGCATGACATCGGACGGCTTCCCGTTGTAAAAAACGATCGGATTATCGGGATCATATCAAGATCTGATGCCATGCTGTATTTCTACGACCTGTTTCCCCATTAAACCGGATTAGAAGATTAGACGCCGGAAATAAGGGCTAAGCAAGTTCCAGCACGGCATCAACGAGTTTTTCGATACCCTCTGCGACCTCCTTTATACCCGGGCCAAGCATGTACGCCGGGGTGGTCACGATTTTATTTTTTTTATCAACGTGAATCTGATCCACTGGGCAGGCCTTGTGAACACCGCCCATGGCTTCGATCGCATCGGCTGTGCCCAAATCATTACCGATGGTGACCTCCGGGCGTTTCTGTGACAATACGCTAACCACCACCGCCGGTGAGATACATATGGCGCCAATCGGTTTACCGGCATCCGCCATTTCAATAATAATCCGCGACACCTCGGGCAGGGCTTTGGCATCCTTGCCTTTATTCGCAAAATCGCTCAGGTTCTTGGCAGCGCCAAATCCACCCGGTATAATCAGCGCATCCAGTTCTGATGTCTGAACGGACTGCAGGTGGCGGATCTCCCCCCTGGTGATCCGGGCGGATTCAATCAGCACGCTCCGTTTTTCCTTTGTTGCTTCACCGGTTAAGTGATTGACCACATGATACTGATCAGCATCCGGCGCCATGGCAACAATCTTAGTGCCTTTCCGATCCAGTGCCAGAAGGGTGAGCACCGCTTCATGAATTTCAACGCCGTCATAAACGCCGCATCCGGACAATAAGATCCCAATCGTTTTCATGGTCTGCTCCTGTGGAAAATGAGGGTTACGGGTTATCCGACCCGATTAGAAAATATATTAAGCAATGACTCACCGTCTTTGTATCGAAAATAATCCATCAGTATGGTTCTATGATCAAACACAATGGCCTCAGGAAGCGCCTCACGCGTGAATAAGCCAAGATTTTTTGCATCATCACGCGCCTTGGGGTGCCCCTCGGCTCTGGCCAGAAAAACGGTGGAAACCGTATGCTGGCGGGGATCGCGGTCAGGGGCCGAATAGGTGTGGAATTGTTGAATCAGTTCCACGTCAAGGGATGTCTCCTCTTTGGCTTCTCGTTCGGCCGCTGTTTCAAGCGGCTCCCCGTAATCGACAAAGCCCCCGGGCAGCGCCCATCCATAGGGGGGATTTTTTCGCTCGATCATGACGAAACGGCCATTCATATCAATAATGATGTCTACTGTCAGCAATGGGATTTTCATTTGCATGGTTATTTTACGGTAAGCGAATCTGTTTACAAGTGTGAGTATTTTTTATTATCAATGATAGGTATCCGGGTCAAACGGATTCGGCGATCATGAAGGGTGTCATTAAAACGCCCCCCCGAAGCCTACTGAGAATCCCCCTGAATTTCGGCCGGATCAATTTTATTCAGGATCTTACCCTCCTTATCCAAAATAAAGATCAAAAACCCATTGGCTGCCGCATCGCGAACGAGGTCTTCGAAAATAACTGCCTGGATTTCATATTTTTTACCGGGCTCTCGGGGCATATTGATAAAACACGCCTGGGCCTCATCCTTGCTCAAGAAAGCTGGGATATAGGCAATGCCGGATTGATCATCCGCCAATCCGACAAAATTTTCGTTTCCGCCGGGATTCTCCACCGCCACATAAACCCATGACTCTTTTTCCGGTTGATTTGCCATTAAATGCGTCCTCCATGCGATATATATTGATGGTTTCATTACCGACCGATAAAGCCAAATATCAAGCATCTCCCATTGCTTGTCAAGCGGCTTCGCCTTTTTTACAATTTTGCAGGAATTCGCGGGCACTTAATTGACAGCGTTTTCTAGTTCGGTTAAATTATTTTTTTGATTAAATCATACAATGCCACCGAATCTATATGAAAGTGTTTGGTATCAGCTATGAATACGGACTTGTCAAGCATTGAACCCTTTGAAATCGCTTTCATCCGGCCGCCAACCGAAAATCAGAGCCTGGCATTCCGGCTAACAAGGAATTGTTATTGGAACCACTGCGCGTTCTGTCCGGTTTATAAATTCGGCCCCCGGTTCTCAAAACGATCCTTCGAAGCCATCCAAAATGATATTCAGCACACCGCCGCGTTGGACCGGTTGATAGATGCGCAAATGGACTGGGATGCGGATCTGTTCCCGCCATCGGACAGGGATTTATATCAAAAGAGCGCTCAGTTGATCCAACAGATCAATGCGGCCCGCCAGCAGGCCGGCCGTGAGCCGTCGCCTGCTGAGCAGCCGGACAAATCCGTTACTGATGATCCCATCCTCTCCTGGTTTTTGCAATGGGTGAAAGATACGCCCACCATAGAAGACGCTGTCAATCATCTCCTGTTCTGGCGCATGGCCGGAAAGAAGCATTGTTTTTTGGGGGATGCGGACGCCCTGATTTTAAAACCGTCGTTTATTGATCAGGTCATATCCGAGATCAAAAAAAAATTCCCGTCCATTGATCGATTTACGGTTTACGGCCGGACCGCTTCGGCCGCCCGGTCAAGAAGTCTTGATGATTTGAAGGCGTATCGGAGTTCGGGTCTGGACCGTGTGCATTTCGGGATCGAGAGCGGTGCCGACCGGGTCCTGAAATTCATGAAAAAGGGCGAAACCCGAACCGATCACATCGAGGGCTGTCAGAAAACAAAATCCGCCGGCCTTTCCTGCTCGGTTTATGTCATGCCGGGCTTGGGCGGGGTGGAGTGGTCTACGGAACACGCAACGGAAACTGCGTCTGTGCTGACTGAAATTGAGCCCGATTATATCCGTTTGCGTTCCCTGGAGATTTTTCCGCAAACCCCGCTGGCCCAGGCCCGGGACAACGGCAATTTTAGTGAAGCCGACGAAGATCGGGTGGTTGAAGAAATCCGAACGATGGTCTCAGAGATTCAAGGCAATACCATTCTTTTAAGCGACAGCGCCTCAAACCTGCTGGATATAAATGGGCGGCTGCCGGCGGACAGAGAAACGATGCTGGATCGCATAGATGCGTATTTGAATATGCCCGAGCGGGAACGCCGCCTGTATAGCCTTAAATCAAGGCTTAATGCATTTGAAGGACAATACGGCGGGCTGTCTCAAGACCTCTATGAAGCCTTGAGACCCTATATCCACGGCGGCCGGCTGGATCTCGATAAAATCAGCAGCGATGAGGCCCAACGCATTACGAGACAAATCCGGGCCAAATTAATGCCCTAACGGAGGATGATGACACTTTCCGGTAAAATAGGTCTGCTGGCCGATTCCCACGGCAATCTGCCGGCAACCATGGCCGCCATTAAATGCCTGCAGGAAAACGGAGCTGAGCAGCTCTACCATTTGGGGGATTTGTTTGATTCCGTCCTTGATAACGATTTTGTGGGCATCTTGGACGCACTCTGCGATAATCATGTGATTACCATAAAGGGCAATAATGATCATCAGGTTGAGCAGGCGCTTATCAAGGAGACAAACAATAGCCTGTCTTTTGAAAACCGGGATTTTGTCATGCAGTATTTAAAGAATATGCCCATGAAACAGGTAATACATCATATTTGCCTGGCGCATTCATTGCCGTATAATAATATCCGCGCTTTCTATGAACCAATGGATGACGGTACCACATCCCGCGCGGAACAGGTTTTCCGGAATACGGATTACTTTTTAACCTGCTGCGGGCATTCCCATCAACCGGTGCTGTTCCGCTGGCAGTCCGGTAAAGTCCATCGCGAAACCTTATCCGAAAAATATCTCTTTCCATTTTCCGCTTCAGAGCGCTATATTTTGATTGTGGGGGCGGTTGATAACGGGGAGTGCGGTTTGCTGGATCTTGATCGATGGATCTACCAGCGGCTTCGAATTGATGAAAATGATAACAGGCGAGCATATAGCGCAGGTAAGTCAAATAATGGGAAATAGCTCTGGCACGACCATTCATGTATTAGGCATCTGTCTTGGGGCATCAACCGTATCCCTGGCACACATTAAAGGACCTGAAACCAGTCCATCACTAAGGGAACTTGCCGATGAGAGCACAATTGAAATCATCGATTACGCCTCGCATCCCCATGGCGGCAACCCAAGGGATACCCTGTATAATGCGCTGAAGCAGATTGATCTACCCCGTTTTGACCGAATCGTGGCCACCGGCCGGCGCTTCCGTCATTTTGTGGACCTAACTTCCATCTCCGAGCCGGAGGCGGTGGAGTATGCCTATCAATTCGTCAAGCAGCCGGATGTTGATTCCCCGGCCATTGTTTCCGCCGGGGGGGAAACATTCATGGTCTATGTTTTAAACCGGCACGGCCGAATTTCCAATGTCATGACCGGTAATAAATGCGCCTCCGGCACGGGCGAGTTTTTTATGCAGCAGCTCCGGCGGATGGATGTGACTCTGGAAGACGCTGCACGGTGGTCGGCTACCACGGAACCCTACGCCGTTTCCGGCCGCTGTTCGGTCTTTTGCAAATCAGACTGCACGCATGCCATCAATAAGGGCATCCCCAAGGCCCGGGTGACTGCGGGCCTTTGCCGAATGATGGGCAATAAAATCCTTGAGCTCCTCAAGAAAGTAGAGCGCAAAAACATTATGATTGTCGGGGGCACCAGCCGGAACCAGATGATGATCGAGTATATCAAAAAAGAGATTCCCGACCTGATTGTTCCGGATGAAGCCCCTTGTTTCGAAGCCCTGGGCACCGCCCTATGGGGACTGAGCCATGAAACCCGATCATGTTCGGAGCTTGACCATCTTTTCCATACCCATGCCGCATCTTTTGACACACTGCCCCCGCTTTCGGATTTTAAAAATCAGGTGATCTTTAAATCCATGAAAAAGGAGACCGTAAGGGCCGGGGACGTCTGCATCCTTGGCCTGGACGTGGGGTCCACCACCACCAAAGCCGTGCTTTTAAGAAAATCCGACAACGCCATGCTGGCCTCCATTTATCGGCTCACCGAAGGCGATCCCGTGGGCGCCTCCAGAAAATGCTATGCCAGCATCCTGTCGGAGATTAAGCCGATTGTCGATGCATCGAAAATTTTCATTATCGGTCTGGGAATATGCGGCTCCGGGCGTCAGATTGCGGGGCTGCATGCCTTAACCAACGGCATTATCAATGAAATTATTGCCCATGCCGCGGCGGCTGTCCACTTTGATCCGGAGGTGGACACCCTTTTTGAAATCGGCGGCCAGGATGCCAAATATACCTATATCACTGCCGGCGTACCATCTGATTACGCCATGAATGAGGCCTGCTCCGCAGGTACCGGCTCGTTTCTCGAGGAATCGGCATATGAGACGCTTGGGGTAAAAGTTAATGAAATTGCCGATGTCGCCATAAAGGGCGAAAAGCCGCCGAATTTTAATGATCAGTGCGCGGCCTTTATCGCCTCGGATATAAAAACCGCCATTCATGAAGGCATTGATCACAATGACATTGTGGCGGGCCTGGTCTACTCCATCTGCATGAATTACACCAACCGGGTGAAGGGAAACCGGCCGGTGGGCGAGAAGGTCTTTATGCAGGGCGGGGTCTGCTACAATTATGCCGTGCCGCTGGCCATGGCCTCGCTTTCCGGAAAACCGATCATTGTGCCGCCGGAACCCGGTCTCATGGGGGCATATGGGGTGGCCCTGGAAATTAAAAAACGGATTGACATGGGATTGATGGACGCCGGTGCCTACGACCTCAAAACGCTGGCAGACCGGGAGGTGAAATACCGTCAATCCTTTACCTGCAAAGGCGGCAAGGAAAAATGCGACCGCGGATGTGAAATCAACGTGATTGAGATCGACGGCAAAAAATATCCGTTCGGCGGCGCCTGCAACCGGTATTACAATTTGCGGTTCAACCTGTCCTACAATGTGACAAAACTGGATCTCATCCGAACCCGCGAACACTTGATATTTGAAAAATACGCCGGCACCGGCATGCCGGCAGAGGCGGTGCCCTTCAGGGGACGGGTGGGGATCAACAAGAGTTTCCTGGTGAACACCTATTATCCGCTGTATGCCACTTTTTTTGAAAATATCGGGTTTCAGCCGGTACTTTCCCCGGATGTCACCAATGAAGGGATTGACCAGCGAAATGCGGCCTTCTGCCATCCGGCCGAGCTGGCGCACGGGTTCTTCGATGCCCTCCTGAACGTCGATCCGCCCGTGGACTTTCTATTTCTGCCCCATATCAAAGGCATTCCGGTTGAAAATGGCTATCCCATATCCCAGGTCTGCCCGTTTGTTCAGGGCGAGCCCTTTTACCTCCAGACGACATTTAAAAGCCGGCTATACCCGTTGAAGAAAAAGGGCATGAAGCTCCTGAATCCCTATATTGATATGACTGAAGGGCTGGACAAGGCCAAGGGAGCGCTCATGGATACGGCCAATCAAATGGGGGTGGACCGGCCAACCGCGGAAGCCGCCTTCGTTAAAGCAATTAAGGTGCAGCAATGCTGCTTTTCCGAAATGAAAGAAATCGGAAAAGACGCTCTCTCTAAGCTTGATGCAGATCCGGACCGTATCGGCGTGGTTATCTTCAGCCGTCCCTATAACGGCATGGTGGAAGAGGCTCACATGGGGATTCCCCACAAGCTGGCCTCCCGGGGTGTTCAGGTCATCCCCATGGATTTTCTGCCCATCGATGATCAGCCGGTCAAGGATCATATGTACTGGGGCATGGGCCAGCTGATTTTAAAGGCCGCCAATTATGTGAAGAACCACCCCCAGCTGTTCGGCACCTATATCACCAATTTCTCCTGCGGTCCGGATTCTTTTATCATCGGCTATTTCCGAAGCATCATGGGGCGGAAACCCTCTTTAACGCTTGAGCTTGACAGCCATACCGCGGATGCGGGCATTGAAACCCGGATTGAGGCGTTTCTGGATATCGTCGCTCAATACCGCCAGCTGATCAGCCGAAAGCAATTGCCAAACACTTCGGAATCCTTCACTCCGGCGCAAACCTTTATGCACAACGGCACGCCAAAGGTGAAGTCGTCAAATGGGGAGGTGCTTCCCATGACGGATCCGCGCGTTACATTGCTTATTCCCTCCATGGGCCGGATCTCGACCGAGGCCATTTCAGCGGTATTCCGGGAGGCCGGGTATCATGTGGCCTCCCATCCGCCGGCCGATGAGGCGGTGTTAAAGCTTGGCCGGGCCAACACGTCCTGCAAGGAATGCCTGCCCCTGATACTCACCACCGGGACGCTACTCAATTATATCCAGACGCAAAAACACCCGGATGAGGTCCTCGTGTATTTCATGCCCTCAGCCTCCGGGCCGTGCCGTTTCGGTCAGTATAATGTGTTCATGCGCGATCTGATCGAGCGGCTGGGCATTCCAAACGTGGCCATATTTACCCTGACTTCGGATAACACCTATTTCGGCATGGGAAACGGATTCAACTATTACAAGGCCTGGTGGGCGATTCTGATTTCGGATCTGATGGAGGATGTGCGCGCCATGACCCTGGCCAATGCCAGAGATGCGACCGGGGCGATGGAGATTTTTAACGAGGAGTGGCGCTCCATACTTAATGCCCTGGAAAAGGGTAATTTTGATGATCTCACCCGGCAGCTGGACCGGAGCATGCACCGCTTTTCAGGCATTTCCCTGATCCGACCCGCCGAAGAGGTGCCGGTGATTCTTTTGACCGGCGAGATCTTTGTCCGGAGGGATGCCCTGTCCAGGCAGTACCTGACCGAGCGGCTGGCAGAAAGCGGATTTGCCGTCATCTGCTCGCCGGTATCAGAATGGATTCGGTATTCGGATTATATGATTAAGGAAAATGGTGACTGGCAGGCCATGTCGGTGTTAGAAAAACTGCGCTTTTATCTGCGCGAAAAATTTATGAACCGATATGAAAAACGGCTGCTTTCGATTATTGCCAAATCCGGCTTGCTGTCTGCCAGGCCGTCCCATCTGGAAGCCGTCATCGAAAACGCCCAGCCCTTTATATCCAAAAAATTAGGGGGGGAAGCCATCCTGACGGTGGGCAGCGCAATCACCGAAATCGCCAGCGAGGTCTGCGGGGTCATTGCCATTGGCCCCTTCGGCTGCATGCCCAACCGCCTATCCGAATCCATATTAAACGAAGTTATGCACCGGGATATAAAAATTGACGCGGCCGCAGGAAACGGGCGCATGCGGACCGTGCTCTCTGATTTTGAAGATCTCCCGTTTCTGGCGATTGAAAGCGATGGTTCCCCGTTTCCACAATTAATCAACGCCAAAATTGAGGCGTTCTGTCAGCAGGCGGAGCGCCTGCACCGGCGCATGAAGGCTTCGTAACGCCTTAATTGAACGATTTTCAAAAGTGACGCAGATGATGCAGTGAAACTGGAAATCGCGCTATCGGGCTTTGATTTCGCCTTTTAAGATCTGCTTCAAGCCTTTGAGCGTGCCCTTCCAGACCGCATCTTCGCCGGCCATGAGGGCGACGATCACGTCATTTTCCACGCTGACTTCAAGCACAATCTCTTCCTCGCCGATTTTAAAAACCGCCTCGCCCCAGCGCTCAGCCGGCAGATTGGTGGCTTCGCAGTCATAGTCGGTGCGGATTTCGCCTGTCATGCGGATTTCACTCATTGCTGGACTCCTTGCGAGGTTTATTATTAAAAAGTGGGACCTGTGTTCAGCCGTTGGTTTGAATATGCTATATATTAACCAAACGTCCGGTTTTCAATAATAAATTGCGGAGGCAGACAATGGCGGATGATATAGAAATCCTGGCCAACCGGATCCAGCGCAGCCAAAAACTTGTGGCCTTCACCGGCGCCGGGATTTCAACGGAAAGCGGCATATCCGACTATCGCAGCAAAGGCGGGCTGTGGGATCGCTTCCAACCGATTACCATCGATGAATTTATGGCTTCAAAAAAGGCGCGCATCGAATATTGGCGGCGCAAACTGGAGCTCTACGACCAGCTCGACCGGGCCCGGCCCAATCCGGCGCATACGGCATTGGCGGACTTTTATCAAAAAGGGCTTTTAAAATCGGTGATCACCCAGAATGTGGATGGCCTCCATCAGGCGGCCGGCCTTCCGGATGAGGCGGTGATTGAACTGCATGGCAACACGCTCAGGGTCAGATGCATGCATTGCGGCGGTTTTGTGCCGCTTGAAGATGCGTTGGATCGCATCAAAAAGGACGATTTGGCGCCGGACTGCGAGTGCGGCGGATTTTTAAAACCGGATACCATATCCTTCGGTCAATCGCTTCCGCAGAAAGCCCTGCAACAAGCCATTTCGCTTTCCCAAGCATGCGATATGTTTCTGGCCATCGGCTCCACCCTGATCGTACAGCCGGCTTCATTGATGCCGGGATATGCCAAGCGGGCCGGCGCTTTTCTGGCCATCGTCAATATGTCGGAAACCCCCTATGATACGGACTGCGATTTACTGATCCGGGATCAGGCGGGTCGGGTGATGGCTGAGGTGAAAGAGATCATCGATCAAAAAACGGGGGCATCATTTCGGTCGACCCACCGGCAGGATGTATAGCGGGGTTTCCGATTCGGACAAGTGCATCAACCGGATGACCGCTTGGTTGTCAAATGCGCCGATGGGAACCGCCCCGAGCTTAAGGGAGGCCGCCTGCAAGAGCAAGTTCTGGGCGGCGTGCCCGGCTTCCATGAACACATATTGAACGCCGCGCTTGCCATACTTCCCCGTAGTCCGCTCAAACACCCCGGTTATCACAATGGATACCGGCGCATTGCGAATGGCGGATTGGGAGAGGCCGGCGCTGAAAAGGGCCTTTCGGTGATCCCCGGCTTTGACTTGATTGAATTGATGGGACTTTGGCTGATAATGATAGATGCCGGCATCCAGCTGTTCAGCATTACCCACGACCGCATAGATTTCCAGGGGATAAAGGGCGCCTGCAGAGGGGGATGTCCGAAATCCGCGGCCATGGGTAATCCCTTGTGCGGCCCACATGAGCTGACTGATATGAGATAGGGTTAATGGCGCGTCATTGTAATGCCGGATCGAACGGCGCGCATATAGGGCTTCTTCCAGCGCTGTGGCACTGTCTTTTTTCGGCTCAGGCAATTGAATAAATTTTTTCTCTTCTGATTCCATCGCACATCCGCCTTTTTCAACAAATGGGGTGTGCCAAAAGATAGTGGAAATTAGAATAAGGGTTATAAAAATCGGCCACCGCCAGCTGAGTCGCCCATAAAAATTCAAAACCATGACAAGCCTCGAAAAATTGGGGTGAATGCGTTTGCATGAATCATGTCAGAATCAATATATTCAGAAATTAGCTGTACGTCAAAACTGAGGAAACCTGAAGTTATTGAAATGTAGAATTTTTCTTGACATTAAAGCAGATTTATTGAAAAAAATAAAACTTTGCGCCAAAATTTGGACCAGGATCCAATAAGGCCCGGATGGTTATCCATTTCTGATACAATCCCTTGTGAACACGATGAAATTCAAAAGCAGTCGGCTGGAATGCTGGGGTAGGGGCCCGGCGGCCGGGAGTCCGGCCCAGATCTCCCGCCAGCATTCCTTGTGGCAACAGGATATTCATGATTTCGGCCCATGGACGCCGGTATCCGTAGATCATAGAACGATGGTCACGGATAACATCTGGCGGTCCTCAAAATCCGGTGGAGACGAAAAGGTTGTCATCTGGGGGCCATGTGATTCCGTGTTGGACGTGGGTTGGAATTTATCCCGAAACGGCCAACTGGCTGTCTGGGATTCGGTGATCGCCGTTTCCCAGGCAAGCGGAAGAGGGCAACGCCAGCGCAGTTGGACATCACCGCCTGGCAATCTTTATGCAGCATGGCGCTGGCCTGGCACGGAATCCCTTTCAAGTTCGGGATGGACCGGGCTTCTATCTCTTTTGGCCGGATATCTTATAGCTGAAAGCCTGATCGCTAAGGGCCTTTCGGTGCGGATCAAATGGCCCAATGATCTGTTGGTCAAAGATCGAAAAGTCGGCGGGATTCTTCTTGAGCAAAAACACGGGCAGACCCTGGTTGGCATCGGGATCAATATTGTAAGCCATCCGGAAGCCCATGTTTTAAGAGAGGCCTTGGGCCTTCCGGCCACCAGCCTTTGCAATGAGGGGCTAATGACAACCCCTGTTTCCTTATGGACTGAAATGGTGGAAACTGGAAAAACTAAGTTTTATCAAATTGTTGATTCCCTTGCACCGCAAGAGTGGACCGCCGCTTTAAACCATAGACTGGCATGGCTCGGCAAGCGGGTATGGGTAGGTTCGGGCAATAAAAGCCCCTATGAAGCCACCATTAAGGGGCTGGCCAAAGACGGCGGGCTTGAGCTGCAGGCCGAAGGCAAATCCCATACGATTTATTCGGGCAACATTTCACCGATTTAAACTTACGATAACTGAAACAACCGATATTCATTCAAGGATTTGATGACATGTGCCCCAAAACATTTGAGGACATTCGACAGGAAATTGAAGGCAAACCGATTCTAATCGCCAACCGGGGCATCCCGGCCCGCCGCATCAGCCGTTCCATTTCGGAATGCCTGGAAGCAGTGGCCATTATGGCGGCCACGGATGTGGATAAGACATCCCCATCGACTCTCGGCGCCCATGAACTCCTCTTGCTGGGAGAGGATCCCAATGCCTATCTGGATATGGATTTGATTATCCGCAAGGCCAATGAGCGGGGCGTTATCGGGATTCACCCGGGATGGGGATTCATTGCGGAAAACGATCATTTCCCGGCCAAATGTGAGGCGGCCGGCATCACATTTATCGGCCCGCCGGCTGAGGCAATGAAAATCCTGGGCAACAAGGTGTCGGTGCGCAAGCTGGCCCAGCAACTGGATATCCCCGTTGTGCCGGGCTCCGAGACGGC
>Ga0102934_1002351_pt1 | contig 13048 bp, 6 predicted proteins | sample SalPonR2_A_D1_MG_FD_78175 | JGI IMG/M metagenome (GOLD analysis project Ga0102934, IMG submission 78175) | Salt pond soil microbial communities from South San Francisco under conditions of wetland restoration - Salt Pond MetaG R2_A_D1_MG | ecosystem: Environmental > Aquatic > Marine > Intertidal...
AATAGAATTACGACAGGACTATCTTGGATTCGACCTAGTGACTATCTAAGTATAGACTCAACCATGCGCGCATTCTTTGATATACATGAAGTGAATGTTATACCAGGATTCAAACGAGTTGATTTTTCCACCTACAAAACAGTAATGTCACAAGTGAGAGAACAATTTCCGAATGAAGAGTTCTATCAGATATCTCATCGCGCTTACTTGGAAGTGAAAGAACTGTCTAATAAACAGAATGCAGAACAATTAGCTGAAACAGATCGTCAGGTGTGGCTATATGCTCCTGGAGAGCGAGCACGATTATGGGATGAGTTCTATGAAGAGGGCATTATGGCCATTGGTTGGGATCGAATAGGCAAGCTTAGTCAGTATGCATCTCAAGAAGAAATTACTGAAGCACTTCTCGAGGCTTATGAATATAAGGGAACTGCTAAAAACAATACTTTGGCATGTTGGGAGTTTACCAATGTCATTAAAAAAGGTGACATAATTATTCCTAAGCGAGGTCGTACGGAGTATCTTGGCTATGGGATTGTCGAATCAGATTACTATTATGATGAATCGAGATCAGAGTATCGTAACGTTCGAAAAGTAAATTGGATGAAAGCCGGATCTTGGACTGAAACACATCATCCAATTGTGGTCAAAACTTTAACTGAGATATCAAAATACCCTGAATATGTGCAGAGGCTAAAAAACCAGATTATCGCTGCCGAGGAACCGGAACAAGTGTCAAAGGTTCCAAGACATCCGTTAAACTCAATTCTCTATGGACCTCCTGGGACCGGAAAAACATTTCGAACAGTACAACATGCTGTCGCCATCATTGAAAACAAACCGCTGCAACAAGTAATAAAGGAAGACTACCAACTAGTTAAAGAACGGTTTGATATGTACAAGGACTCTGGGAAAATAGCCTTTGTTAGTTTTCATCAATCCTTCTCATATGAAGATTTCATTGAAGGAATAAAACCCGTAGTAGACAATACTACCTCTAACATCTCTTATTCTATTGAGGACGGTATTTTTAAGCAAATTGCAACCGAGGCTTTCTATTCTATCTATAAAAGTAGATTGAGTAAAAAGAATACACGTGAAGATTTTGATTCACTCTATATAGAGTATTTATCTAATCTAAAAAACAGATTAAAGCAGGAAGACGAACTTGTTCTCTATTCAAAGTCGAACATCCCTTTAAGCGTAAAGGAAGTGAATTCAAACGACAATATAAAAATGTCGCATTATGGAAAAACTAAAACTTATATAGTTTCGCGAAATCGTATGGAGAAACTATACAATGTATTTTCGCGTGCTGAGCAGATCAATGATGTTGTCAAAGATATTAGAAGCGTCATCGGGGGCTGTAATGCAACTATTTACTGGGCAATTCTCAATGACCTAAACAAGTTCGAGGAGCAGTTCAATGAAACACTTTCAGATGAGGAAGTGAATGAGGATATAGATTACGATACAAAGCGAAGACTGGTATCAGATTATACTATTGAAACACTGGATTCTTCGGTTGTATCAGATGCCGAAAAATTTGTTCTAATCATTGATGAGATCAACCGCGCAAATATTGCGTCTGTGTTTGGTGAGCTTATTACCTTAATAGAAGAGAATAAACGAGCCGGAAAAAAAGAGTCCGCTTCTACTTTACTACCTTACTCCAAGAACACTTTTAGTGTTCCTCCCAATCTCTATTTAATCGGTACAATGAACACCGCTGACCGTAGTGTTGAGGCCCTCGATACTGCTCTCAGACGTAGATTCTCTTTTCTGCCTTTATATCCAAATACTTCTCTGATCACACAACCTGAGTCTTTAGAAACAGATCTTGCATATATGTTGACTGTAATAAATAGTAGAATCGAAAAGGTATTAGATAAAGACCATACTATAGGACATGCCTATTTTATGCAGATTTCAGAAAGTGCAGATACATTTGAAGCATTAAAAGCAGTATTTGCTAATAAAATAGTTCCATTGTTACAAGAATACTTCTATCATGATCATGAAAAAATAGGAATGATACTTGGAAATAATTTTGTAAGAGAAATTAATCTTGATAATGAAGAGAATTTTAGCTTTGCAGTGGGCTTTGAAGGGGTATCAACAGATTTCGAAGATCAACAGCTATTTGAATTAGTAGATCCTCTACTGTTCACTGATGAGTTTGCGTTTCAGAGTATTTATAATGGCAATGACACAGATAATTCAGATATTTGAGTATGAGACCATTCAGATAGGTCAAAATGGACTTAACAATACTCACTTTCAGAGCTTGGTTCAATTCAACGAACAACATGGCAACAAATATTTTACTGTAGGTTATAATAAAATTACATTCAGTCAGTATGTTGGAGTTCTTCAAGTAGGTAACTTGATAGTAGAAATTTTACCAAAAGCTGATCGACAGAATAATCAAGAGAAGTGGAGGGGTGTGTTGCTTCACATGCTAAGAAAATGCGGATACCTGAAGCTTGAGCATGTATCCCATGCACTTCTGAGATTACACACTCATTCTCTTGTAGATTTATTTTTATACACATTCATCGCTGAAGTAGAATATCTCACGAGAACTGGTTTAGTAAAAAAGTATAGGCGTGTTTCTGGTAGCACTGCTGCATTAAAAGGAAGAATTGTTTTTCCAAAGCAGATTCCGCAGCAACTTATCCATAAGGAACTGTTTTATACTAACTACTCTTACTATTCAGTTGACAACATCTATAACCAAATTCTCAAAAAAGCTATTAAAGTTATTGAGAATACTGCACGTAATCCCAGGTTAATAGGTGAGTCAAAGAAATTACAACTCTATTTCGAAGATGTGAAAACAATTGATGTAAATCGTCGAACTTTTCAGAAATTAACCTATGATAGAAAAACTGAGTCATATCAGAAAGCTATAGAATTAGCGGAACTCATTATACTCAATCAGTCACCAGGAATTCGTAGCGGTACATACTCTGTGCTGAGTTTTCTTTTTGATATGAACAGATTATTTGAAAAATACATTTTATTTGAACTAAAAAAAGCTGAGCATCTATTTGAAAATGTAAGTGTTGAAGGTCAATTAGGGAAACAGTTTTGGAAACATAGACGAATTAAACCGGATATAATAATTACTGATGGAACCAACAAGAACAGGAGTGTCATAGTTGATACCAAATGGAAGCTGCTTGAATCTAATAATCCAAGTGATGAAGATCTGCAGCAGATGTTTACCTACAACATCCATTTCGGAACAACAAAGAGCATCCTACTCTATCCAGGAAGCTATGACTATGTCTGTAATTCTACCAATTATGCACAATCGAAAGCTTGCCCAGAATATATGCATTGTTGTGAACTATATTTCATAAGCTTATTGGATGATGCTGGTAGAATTAAAAAGAATCTTGGGCAGGAATTACTGGCGGGGATAATGAATAAATAAGAATAGAAAAAAGGAGTTATGATATGGAAACTTTCAGTTATACGCGAATCTCTACCTTTACTAAATGTCCAAAGGCTTATGAACTTCGATATATCAAAGGCCTTGAGGAAGAATTTGATACAATTGAACGATTTATGGGTAATATCGTGCATCAGACACTGGAGTGGAGCTTCACCAAAGGGTACAGGACTCTTATGGATCTTGATAAGGTAAGAAGTCAATATCGAAGTATATGGGATAAAAGTATCAGTCCGAGTGTAAGAGTAATCAAGAGAAGAAAAACGCAAAATGAATACTTCGAACTTGGTGACGTTATGTTGCGGGAATACTACCACACACTTCACCAAATGGAACAAGATGAGACCTTGGAGTTGGAATGCAAATTCTCCTACCCAATTAAAAAGGATATCGAATACAACGGCATTATTGACAGGATTACACAGAAGCCTGATGGCACCATATGTCTTACCGATTATAAAACCGGGAGTATGCGTGACTACACCTCGAATGTGTACCAACTCAAGTCTTATGCTTGGTATGCCTTTGATGCGTATGAAACCGATTTAGTGAAGCTCCGCCTGGATTATCTCAAAGAAAACGATTCAAAAGAAATTGGATATACTCGTGAAGAAGCAAAAGATGAAATTATCCCATTTATTTTGAGTAAAGTAAAAGAAATACACAGTACCTCTTTTTATGATAAGCGAAAATCTATCTTGTGTGACTGGTGTGGTTATAAAGATATCTGCAAACAAGATATAGGTGATGAGGGGGAGGTTGAAGATATTTGCCCTCGATGCGGTTCAGATTTAGAGCAAAGAAATGGTAGATTTGGTACCTTTATTGGATGTAGTAACTATCCGCGATGTAGATATACACGGGATGAGTGGTAGTGAAGTAGGGTAGAATTATGGCAGAAAAAGTAGTTGCAGAAGAACTCTTAAAAAAATCTATTGGGAGGGATGATGTTTCTTTTCGTCCCGGACAGTGGGAAGCGATCGATGAACTGGTGAACAACCGTGGGCGAATACTAATGATTCAGCGCACAGGGTGGGGAAAGAGTCTGGTGTATTTTATTAGCACTAGGTTTTTCAGAGATATGGGGGTTGGACCTACACTCATCATTTCACCATTGCTTGCTCTCATGAGGAACCAAATCGATATGGCTCAAAATCTGGGATTGCAGCCGGCGACCATAAACTCTTCGAACCAAAATGAATGGGAACAGATTATGAAGAGCGTTTCTGAGGGTAACATAGACGCTCTTCTTATTTCTCCAGAACGTTTAGCTAACCAGCAATTTGTGGAACAAGTACTACAGCCCATATCGGATACAATTGGGCTTTTGGTTATAGATGAGGCACACTGTATATCTGATTGGGGACACGATTTCCGACCGGACTATCAGAGAATTATAGAAATAGTGAAAAGATTGCCTCCTAAAATGCCGGTTCTCGCTACTACGGCCACAGCCAACAACCGTGTAATAGAGGATGTGGAGAGGCAGCTCGGTAATGTACACACATTGAGAGGAACCTTGGACCGTGAGAGCCTCGTTCTTCAAACTTTAAGATTATCAGATCGTGCCTCCCGACTGGCATGGCTTGCCGAATATATTCCTCAAATAGAAGGAACCGGCGTAGTCTATGTGCTTACAAGGCGTGACGCGGAGCAAGTGACGGAGTGGCTCAAGTTATATGGAATCGTGGCCATGTCGTATTACAGCAACATAAATTGTGAAGCATTTCCTGATACGAATGAATACCGGGAGCATTTAGAAAATCTCTTGCAAAGCAACCAATTGAAGGTTCTAGTTGCAACTGTTGCGTTAGGAATGGGGTACGACAAACCAGATCTCGCTTTTGTCATACACTATCAGTCACCGGGCTCGGTCATCAGTTACTATCAACAGGTGGGACGAGCTGGAAGAGCTCTTTCGCTCGCATACGGTATCCTTATGACTGGTGATGAAGACGAGAATATCCATGACTATTTCAGAAGAAGTGCCTTTCCAACCGAAGAACAAGTGGAAGCTGTTCTCCGTGTGCTCGAACAACATGACGGCTTATCTATATCCTCAATAGAAGCAAGGATTAACATGAGACAAGGAAAGATAAAAGAAGTTCTGAAATTCCTTGATGTACAGAACCCATCACCGGTAACACAGGATGGTTCTAAATGGTACAGGACTACAGTCCAGTTTCACATGGATCACGAGAAAATACGAAGAATATCAAACAAGCGAGAAGAGGAATGGCGAGAAATCCAAGAGTATGTATCGACGGAAGGGTGTCTTATGAAATTCTTGCGCTCATCACTCAATGATCCGGATGCCGACGAATGCGGACGTTGTGCCCGCTGTACTCAAACACCGGCTTTCCCTGTAGAGGCCTCAAGAGATTTAGTAATTGAAGCGAAAAAATTTCTTAAAAATGATATACTAATATTCAAGCCAAAAAAGCAGATTCCTAAAGGAGCACTTACAAAATACGACTTTGGCTACAACATTCCTGAGGATCTCAGAGCTGAACAGGGTAGAATACTTTCTCGCTGGAATGATGCCGGATGGGGTGGGATTGTGGCAGAGGATAAACACAGTGGTTATTTTCGTGATGAACTTGTTTCGGTTTTTGAAGAACTGGTATGTAGTAGATGGCCTGAAGCTGATGGGATCGAATGGATTACTTGTGTCCCTTCGGACACCCACCACTTACTGGTGCCTGATTTTGCAAAGCGCGTAGCTGTTGCTCTTAATCTTCCCTTTTGTCCAATAATAAAGAAAATACGTCGAAACGAGCCGCAGAAAATGCAGGAAAACAGGTATCATCAGTGTAAGAATCTTGATGGGGTTTTTAAAATAACAGATCAAGTTCCGACTGGTCCGGTACTTCTGATAGATGATATAATTGATTCAGGATGGACTATGACAATATTGGCCGCATTATTGCGACACCATGGTAGTGGTCCTGTTTTTCCTGCAGCATTAACATCCACAAGTTTTGAGGTATAAGAGTGATAGATGAGACAACAAAAGCAATACTGCTTCTTACAACATACTTCTCTGGAGAGAAGAACCGACCCTTTAATCCATTAACACCTATTGAATGGGGGCGGTTTGCTGAGCATCTCCATGCTAGAAACTTTTCACCGGACTCCCTTTTTTCGCATGAGCTCGACAAAGTTTTTGAGGGCTTTGCAGATAAAAAAATTAGTAAGGAGCGGGTTTCATACCTACTTGGAAGGGGCGCATCTCTAGCGCTTTCACTCGAGAAGTGGGAGCGAAGCGGTATATGGATTTTAACCCGGGGTTCTGACGAATATCCTGGATTATTGAAAAAACGCCTTGGCGCAAAGTCACCTCCTCTACTGTTCGGATATGGGAATGCAAAGTTGCTGAATACCCCATCGGTAGCGGTTGTCGGATCAAGAGATGTAGATGACAATGATATTAAATTCAGCAGAAGTGTAGCGGTAACAGCAGCATCGCAAGGCTATTCAATAGTGTCCGGAGGCGCCCGTGGGGTAGATGAAGCTGCGATGAGAGGTGCAATTGAAGCAGAAGGTACCGCTGTGGGTATACTGGCAAATTCACTCCTCCGCGCATCCACAAGTGTCGCATACCGGAGACATCTGAACGAAGGTAATCTGGTTCTTGTATCGCCCTTTAATCCTGAAGCAGGCTTCTCGGTTGGGAATGCAATGCAGAGAAACAAATATATCTATTGCATGTCTCGAGCAGCCGTCGTAGTTCATTCGGGTTTGAGCGGCGGAACATGGAACGGGGCTGTAGAAAATCTCAAGCAAGGATGGGTTCCTCTATTCGTGAGAAAGAACGAAGACTTGAAAGCTGGAAATACCAAACTTGTTGAGCAAGGTGGACGATGGATAAAATATAATCCTTCTCTGATCGACTTTACGATATTTGAGCGGGATCCGGAAAAAGAAATAAATAACACAAAATCTGAGAATAAATCCTCCTATGATGAGCACAAGGGAAATGTACAGCTCGATCTGTTTGTGTCCGATAAATAGAAAAAATGAAGGAAAAAGTCGTGAACAGCAGTACTCTCACAAAACTCGCATCCTACTACCTCGAGGTCATATCCCACGACGAAAGCGCGGAGCCGTCTACGTTTGCACGAAGTAAGTATGGCAACCCCGATTACATCGAGCTTCCGTTTTTTCCGGGAATTACACAAGATATAGAAGAGGATGAAAAAATAGCATATGCCCGGAGTGCCCGTACATTCTGGAATGGAAAGAGAAAGTCCGGTTCCCGACAGGTACCGATAATCGGATATCCGCTTTATGCGCAGTACCACGAATCGAAGAAGAGCGGTTGGAGGGGATTTTTTATCAAACCACTTTTTATCTTCGAGGTGGATGAAGACGATGGGAATCAGCTCAGTATAAGAGAGCCGGAGTTTCCTCTCCTAAACCGCGATGTCATAGCTCAGATTACGGGAAGCAGCAAGAGAGAAGTGATGGAAATTTCCCTCGACCTGCTAGCAGACCTGGGGATGAATGACTATAAAAGCCTATCTAATCCCCGCGACTTTCTTTCGAGTCTCCCCAAAATTCGTCCATCCTGGCCATGGCAGGAAGAGATCGATTTGGAAAACATGTGTAGAGAACCCTCTATGCAGCAAGTGCGTACAAGCGGTTTGTATAACAGAGCGGTATTCCTCGTTATGGACAAGTCTCCCTATACCAAAGGATTGGAAGGCGAGCTGCAACAGCTGAGGAACATGAGAGAGGATTCTGTTGCCGAAACAGTCCTCGGTTTGTTTACCAACGGGTATACTCCAAAAGATATGTACAGAGAGGACGAGCCTGAAGCTACGGAATCGAACGACGCGGAGGAAGAACTCAACCCTGTAATAGAAAACATTGTAGAGGTGGTGCCTTTCAACACCGAACAGGAAAACGCGATTCGTTCGGCCATGCGAGAAGACCTTACCGTCATCACAGGACCACCTGGCACAGGTAAGTCCCAGGTGGTAACGGGCATCGTGGTCAATGCATTGTGGAATGGGCAAAAAGTGCTGGTGGCTTCCAAAAATAACAAGGCAGTCGATGTTGTCGAGGAGCGCATCAACAATCTTGCCGCGTATCCGGCACTCTTTCGTCTGGGCTCCAACCAAGTAAACCAGCAGCTCTCAACTTACCTGGACAGGGTTCTCTCTGCAAAAATCAGCAGCGGTGACAAGGCGGTTTTTGAGTCACATCGAAAAGCATATGACGAACTACGTTCAGAGATGGAAACCATGCATTCCAGGCTCAATAGCTTGATAGAGGAACGCAACAGACTCGATGAACTCTCGCAGAGCGTCGAGCCACTGCGTTCCCACTACACTCCTTCCCGGCTGAAGGAACTCATGGAACTCGACCCTCCTTCTGTACAGACGACACTCAGTCAAATCGAGTATCATCTGAACCGAGCTGATAGAAATGCGCAAGGTCTCTTCGGAAAGCTCTTCTGGAAGATGATTTCCCGTACACGTTTCTCCCGGTTGTCGGAATCTCTTCGAACTCACGCGGCGACTCTTGAGATACTCGCGGAGGAAATCCCTTCCACACAAGAGCTACAGGAGGCCGAAATAGGGGTCCTCAGGGGTCTACTCGGAAAGGCGAAGAGTACTGCAAAAGATCTCGAAGTTCTCCACGCCTATTACCTTCAGCTGAAAAAACTATATGAGTTCGACTCTATAGATACGCTCTATAAAAAAGAACGAAAACTCAAGGATAAGGCATATGTATCCTCTTTGAGGCTCTGGGAATCCTGGCTGCAGCTTCTTCCCGAACGGCTCACCACAGATGCCAGAAGAAAACTCGGACAGTTCAATTCAATACTCAAGATGATAGTGGACGGTTCGGCAGATGGACTGTCAAAGTCGCGAATCTACTCCCAGTATTACCAGCTTTCTGAAGAAATAGCTCCGTACCTCTCCGGATGGGCCATAACCTCACTTTCGGCAAAGGGAAGAATCCCGCTGAGCCCCGGCTTTTTCGATATCGTCATTATTGACGAAGCGAGTCAGTGCGACATAGCATCTGCCATTCCCCTGCTGTACCGTGCAAAAAGAGCAGTCATTATAGGGGATCCGAATCAGTTGCGCCATATTAGCGTGGTACCCCGCAATCTCGATCATCAACTCATGGACAAATACGATCTGTTCTCTACTCCCGAATGGGGCTACTCCGTAAACTCTCTCTATGACTTAGCCTCAAGTAATGTCTCACCGGACAATCTCATTCAGTTGCGAGACCATCACCGTTCGCGTGCCGAAATTATCAACTTTTCCAACAATTTCTTCTATGATGGGACCCTTCGCATTGCCACCGACTACAGAAAACTCATACAGCTTCCTGAAGACGGAAACGATGGACGGGCGGTCAAATGGAGTCATATTTCCGGTGACACCATTCGACCTTCGGAGGGCGGGGCGGTAAACCGCAAAGAGGCACAGAAAGTGGCGCAGGAGGTCGAAAGACTTATTATATCCTCTGGAGAGGAATTTGCAGGCAGCATAGGGGTTGTCACGCCGTTTCGTTCCCACGCGAATCTCATTCGACAGCTCATCACTGAGTCGGATATATCCTCCTACAAGCTAAGCAAGATAGATTTTATGTCGGAGACGGTGCATCGTTTTCAGGGAGATGAGAGGGATGTAATCGTCTTTTCACCGGTGGTTTCAGAAGGAGCACCAGATTCGGCTATTCGCTTTCTCGACATGAACAGACATCTCTTCAATGTGGCAATAACGCGAGCGCGGAGTCTTCTGCTCGTGGTTGGTAACCTCGATTACGCCCTCGGACTTCATAATGAAAACATTCTCCGCCAGTTCGCAGAATACGTACAGAGTATAGAAGACTCAGCAACGGTGCAGGAAACTCTACCTGTGCCTCCTGAATCTCCGGAATATCCGACAGTCGCCCGCCCGGAGCTGGTTTCCGAATGGGAAAAAATCTTCTATAAATGCCTCTACCATGCCGGAGTGCGGCCTATTCCGCAATATCAGGTAGACCAGTATCTTCTTGATTTTGCGGTTATAGATGGCGAACGGAAACTCGCCATAGAAGTGGACGGCGAATACTACCATAAAACCTGGAGTGGAGAGCTCCTTATACGGGATCGGCTTCGAAACATGCGTCTGCTCGAGCTTGGCTGGGACGTGATGCGCTTCTGGGTATACCAAATAAGGGATGAGGAAGATGCTTGTGTAAAGAGAGTCTTGGACTGGCTAAATAATCGATAAACTCACTATATATCGTATTTTTCAAACTCTTGTTCGAGTTTTTCATACGCAAGCTTCAGATCGCTTATTGCCTCATGTTCGCTCTCATCTTTCGTTGCAATTACCAAATGGTCCATGGCGCGTGTGCAGGCAACGTAAACCAGATTGTGGTACATTTTGTTCAGGGTAACCTCATCCACATCTTTCATCGGAGGCATATAAGGCAAATAAATCAGAACTACTGGAAAATCTACACCTTTACTCGAGTGCAGGGTGGAAAGTCGAATAATATTCTCCTGAGCAAAATCGAATTCCCTTTCAACAATGATGCCCGATTCATATCCTTTATTTTCTAATTCGGATTGAAATCGTTTTAAGTCTTTTTTTGTTGGAGCAAGTATTGCCAGGTTTTCCGGATCGTAACCGAGGTGTTCTATGAAAATTATAGCCCGCTTAATGAGTGAGTTAAACAATATGCGCTTATCATCGTATAGAACCAGTTCTGGAATTGGTCCTTCCCGGAAGGCTTCACTGTCCTGAGTATCGTCATACTCTATCTCATCTGAAACTGAGCGGTAGTATTCAGAAAACTGATGAATAGCTGCTGTGTTGCGAAAATTCAGTCTGAGTATCTTGGTGTACCCCGGCAGTTCAATACCGGCGCGTGCATAGGGCGAGCTAAAGCCGTAAATACTCTGATCCACATCCCCGGCCATTATAAGTGGTCTATTTGCCAGGGTTTTCAAGGTCATAAGCTCAACCGCCGCCAGATCCTGGGCTTCATCGAGAAAGACAAAGCTAATATCTCGAATATCAGCATCTTCAGGGTGTTGCTGCAGATAGGCGAGTATTTTAAGCCTTGAATAGTTCTTGCTGAATTCTCCGCGGCTCTCCATATCAGCTACTAACTGCTTTGTAATATTCCAGACTACGGTTCTCTGTTTATTATTCAAGGGGAGTTTTAAGCCTTTCCGCGGAATCCTCTTGTCTATGTACTCCTCCTCTGAAATAGCGCCTGCAAAAATAAAGTCCTCAATCTCGGTATAAAGTTCTCGGTTAGAGAAAAAGTCGGTAGAGTTATATTGGGCAATTAGGTCATCCATTACATCATAGTTCACATCATAGGAGGGATCTATTCGTTTTAAGGTTCTCCTGAACAGGCTATCCGATGTCATAATTACACTATTTACATTTGCCTCCTGCATAATGTCAGATAAGTATTGGTTGTACCTCACAAGGGTATTTGTGTAAGTGAGCAGAACAATACGCTGAGCTGCTGATTCCTCGAATCCGAGTTCCTGACTGCCCTGTTCAAAAGCCTTGGCCAGAGCCTTCAGCAGGACCAAGGTTTTCCCCGTACCGGCACTCCCTTTTACCAAGTAATCGTGGTTCAGTTTTATTTTATTCAGCACATCATTCTGCTCGGGAGTCAGCTTGATTATTGAGCGTTCATAATCACGACGGGTGCGGCTGTAGTTACTAAGACGTTCGAGATAGCTGAGGTGTTCACGAACCGGCTCGAGTTCTTGTGCTTTCTTTTGCGATTCCTTTAGCTGGTCTTCTAAATTACGCTTCTTTTGTCTTAACTCATCTATCTTTGAATCCCGCATCTCAGCTAAAGTTGTCTTATCTTCCAGCTGTCGCTTTACTGCATCCAACTCATTTTTTAGTTGGGCATTACCTCGCTCTAGAGCCTTGAGCTCATCAATTTCCTCTTCATATTTCTTATTTTGCCTTTGTGACATCATAAGTTTGAATTGGGCACTTTTTAATTCTTCCCTCTGTTCAATAGGAGCAATCTTCTCATCCCAGGCTTTTTCAATGTTTTCTTTGATTAGGTTCAATTCCTGTAGTTCCTTAAAGCCTGAGATATAGCAAAAATTTAGGAAATTATAGGTCATGGCCATAGCTTCTTCGCCTGATATTCGCTCAAAATTGTGACGAACCCCATTTGTGTTATCACGATCTCTTTTAATGTTGCCAAGTATATGTCTCCAGTTTCTTTGTTGCGGTGGATCCGTGAGTAGATAATCACGGTACATCTCTAATTTGTCTGGAAAATTGTATATATCTTTTGCGCCATCGCAACTTTGGTTGATAATGTTCTCTGCGAGGGAATGAAGGGCGAGGCTGTAGAATCCTTCGTCAACAGACAGCAGGTTGTATAGCCGTTTAATTTTATTACCTAAGTTTTTAACTTCTACTTTTCTATTCTGCATGCTTTTCCTCAGTGAATAATGTTTTTATATCACTAAGAGTGTAACCCGGAAAATAAAAGCCTGGCAAGCGAAACTTCAAAGACAAATAATCTTATACCTAAATAAAAATCCTTATATTGTTACAGATAATTCTGTGCAAACAGCGCGCT
>Ga0102934_1002354_pt1 | contig 13046 bp, 11 predicted proteins | sample SalPonR2_A_D1_MG_FD_78175 | JGI IMG/M metagenome (GOLD analysis project Ga0102934, IMG submission 78175) | Salt pond soil microbial communities from South San Francisco under conditions of wetland restoration - Salt Pond MetaG R2_A_D1_MG | ecosystem: Environmental > Aquatic > Marine > Intertidal...
AAGTATAAAAGCCTATAACTGGGAGCAGTTATCAAAGGAAGTCCTGGCCATGGTTAGACAGGGTAATATAGAAAACCTTGTTATGTTAGCAATTATAATTTTACTGGCCACAGTAGGGGTTATAAACACGGTAATCTTAGCAGCTTTAGAAAGATTAGAAGAAATCGGTATGATGAAGGCCTTAGGATTAAAGGCTCGTGAAATAATATATATCTTTGTTATAGAATCAGCTGGTATTGGAGTTATTGGCTCAACAATTGGAATAATATTCGGAGCAATTGGAGTTTATCTGTTGAAAAATATTGGAATAAGTATTTCTGCAATGACAGGGGGAACTACCTCCTTTGGAATGCCGATAGCCGGTAAAATATACGGCGGCTGGCACCCGGAAGCTTTTTTATTCATTTTTATCTTCGGGATTATAATTTCTACCTTAGCCAGTATCTTACCGGCAAGATGGGGAGCAAAAAAAGATCCAGTCAAGGCAATATACCACAGATAAGGGAGGTTATAATATATGAAATTTTTAATAACCCTGGCCGGTAGAAATCTCTTTAGGAATAAAATGAGAACCATCGTTTCAATTACAGCGATTGCAATTGCAGTAATGGTTGTTATATTTGCGAGAGGTCTCGTAATGGGAGTTTTAAACTCTTCCTTTTCATTATATGTTCAGTATGATTCGGGTCATATTAGGATTATCGATGAAAAGTATGACCAAAAAGAAAAGCTCTTATCTTTGATCCACCCTGTTGATGGATTTAACAGCAAGGGTATCATGCCTATGGTAGAGAAGCTGGAAGCAGAAGAGGGTGTGGAATTAGCAATCCCGCGATTAAGATTTGGTGCGATGGCAAGCCCCGATGAAGAGATTGTCCGAATGTTAGGCTGGGGGGTATTACCAGAGAAAGAAATAGAGTTTACTGAAATAGAAAGCAAATTAGTTGAAGGCAGAATGATAGAAATGGGGCAAAGAGAAGTTGTGATGGGCACAGGACTCATGGATTCTTTAAATAAAAATGTGGGAGACAAGGTTACAATATTATATAAAAATTCCTTTGATGCCTTTAAAGGCTCCACATTTAAAATAGTAGGTAAAGTAGACCATTACTTGCCCCTAATCAATGATAGATTATTTTATTTACCAATAGATCAGGCCCAGAGAATTCTTCTAATGCAGGATATGGCAACTGAAATTCTTTTAAAAACCAAATCGATGTCAGCGGCCCAGTCAATAGAACCCCAGATAGAACAATTAATTCAATCCAATGATGGGAGAGGCAAATACGCAGTTCAGACCTGGGGAGAAGCCAATCCTCTTTTAAAATTATTTGATGTTGCTAAATATATCTACAATGTCATCTATATATTATTATTATTATTAGCTGCAATTGTTGTGATAAACACAATGGTCATGATTGTAAAAGAGCGGACCCAGGAAATTGGTATGATGCAAGCTCTTGGCTTGAAAAGCAGAGAAATTTTAACTATGTTTATGATTGAAGGTACATTTATGGGACTTGTTGGTAGTTTAATAGGTTCTGTATCAGGTGGAGCATTAACAAAATATCTGGCTGTACATGGAATTGATTATACACAGGCTGTTGAAGGTGTTATCGATGAAGTATTTATGAATCCGATGATTTACCCGGTCTATAATTTAGAAAATGTAATCTTTGGATTTATCCTAGGTACAATTGTGACAGCTTTAACCTGTATAATTCCCGCCAGAAGAGCGGCGAATCTAGAACCTAATGATGCTTTAAGAGATATTTAATGGAGGTGTAATATTATGAAATTTAAAAAAGTGACAGCTTTAATTATTTTATCCCTATTTATTTTCAGTTCTTCAGCTCTGGCTATAACGGCTGAAGAAATTATTAACAAAAGGGATGATAACGAATATCTAAAACAGGCGCGGGTAGAATCAACTATGATTATTAATAACGCTGGCCGCGAATTAGAAAAGAAGATGGTTTCCTTAATTGAGGGAGATAAAGCCCTCGTTAGATTCACTAACCCGATGGATAGAGGCACAAAATTTTTAAAAAGAGAAGATAATCTCTGGATGTTTTTCCCAGATGCTGAGGATGTGGTAAAACTATCCGGACACATGTTGGAGAGAGGGATGATGGGTAGTGATTTCTCCTATAAGGATATGATGGAATCCGAAAAACTTACAGAACTGTATAATTTTGAACTGGTAGGAGAAGTAGAATATAATGGCAGACCCTGTTATAAGATTGAAGCAATCAAGGAAGAAGGGGCAGAAGTATCCTACTATAAGAGAATTGGTTGGATAGATAAAGAAAGATTTATTGGATTAAGAGAAGAACTTTATGCAGAAAGCGGCAAGTTACTTAAAGTAGCAGAAGTAACTGAAGTAGAAGAAATTGAGGGTAGATGGTATCCAATTAGAACTATCATGGAAAATAAATTGAGAGAAAACACCAGTACTACCTTTATTATAGATTCTATCGAATTCAATCCCGAAATTCCAGAAGGAACATTCTCATTAGAATCCTTACAATAATGAAAGGGGAGGTTTAGAAATTGTTAACTAAAAAATCACTTATCTTCATATTAACAATCACTTTACTTTTCACCACCACGACAGCTCTGGCCTCTTCTTATCAGTTCGGAGGAGAAGTCTCAACTGGTTTAAATTCTGTATTTTTTGATGAGAAGAACATTAACAGTATTTATGAAACAATTAATCTCAATTTAGACTTTAATAATGCCAACTTTGAGATTACAGGTAGCAATAATAATGGAAAACAAGAATTTAAAATCAACTTAAAAAAAGCTTATGTACGACATAAATTTAAAGGAACGAGGGTAACCCTGGGTAGACAACCTATCTCCTGGTCATTCGGTTCTTTGATTAATCCAATTGATTACAGTCTAGGCGCAGAAGCCCTCGATGAAGAAACTTCTGCCAAGTATGTTGATGCAGTTGAATTTCATTATCCCATCAACTGGTACAGCAATGTTTCTTTTGTGACTGAATTTAATAATAGTTATGATAAATATGGATTTAGGGCTAGGACTTTAATTAAGGATTATGATGTGAGTTTTAATTATGTAGCTCAAGATGCAGTTGAAAGTGATATAAATAGGTGGGGGCTTTCACTGAAAGGTGATATAAAAAATGCTGGTGTATATGGTTCCTATACAAATATAAACTATAAAACTCCTATGGTCTCCGATGTTAATACACAGGCTTTTATGGTTGGGACTGACGAGAGCTACTTTTTAAACCAGGGTTTTGGTAATAGACTTTATATGCAGGGAGAGTATCATTTAGTAGAAAAAAATGAAGGGCTTGCAGTCTTAATTGAATCTCTAGCAGGAGCTGGAATTGGTTTAGATTACAGGAAATTTTTAGGTGGAGATGAATATCTCGATATATTTTTAACCAATGTAAATTATAGTATCAATGATTTCAGCTCGATCGGCTTTTTTACATTAACTTCATTAGAAGACGGCAGTACTGCCTTGATTCCAAATTATAGTAACCAACTCAGTACTAATACTACCTTAAATATAAATGTTTCTTATTTAAGTGGTTCTGAAACCAGCGATTTTGGAGCGGGCAGAGGCTTGCCCAAAGCGGCTTTAAATATAGAACTAAGTTATGTCTTCTAATTTGTCGTCAAGTTCTTCTTTAGAGAACTTCTCTAAATTATCAAGAAGGGAAAGAATCTCGTTAAACTGTTTTTCCGAGATTTTCCCTTCTTTTTTTAATTGCTCATATTTATCTGTAAATTCATAGATAATTTTTAAGTCGAGATCTTTACTCATTTGGTATCATGCCTTCAAAAGATACATTTTCGGGATCAACAAAAGAGATGTAATCCTCTTCAAATAGCAGTTTAACAGAACCGGTTTGACCGGTACGCTGTTTTGCTATAATAATTTCTGTATCCTGTTCTGTACCTTCCGCTTCTGCTTTTTCCCGGGCGGCTGCACTGGTGTGGGCATGTCTGTATAAGAAAATTACTCCATCGGCCACTTCTTCAATATTACCGGAGTCTCTTAAGTCAGAGAGGACCGGTCTTTTATCCTGTCTTGAAGTAAAGCTTCTACTGATCTGTGAGATAAGTACGATGGGAACTTCTAATTCAGATGCTAAATTTCTTAACTGCAGCACTATTTCACCAACAGCGCGGGCTGTATTTTGGGCGTGTTCTTCCGGGAGCTGAATCATCTGGAGGTAATCGATAATAACCAGACTTAATTCATCCAATTGGGCTTTAAACTTTCTTAAACGGGCTCTAATTTGAGCTACATTTAGACCCCTTTCATCTGAGATAGCCAGTGGGAATTCATGTAAATCATCTAGAGCTTTTGAAATTCTTTTATCTTCTTCATCGGTTGTTTCACCCTGATTATACTTCCAGCCGTTAACTTGAGCTTCCTGAATAATCATCCTATCTACAATTTCCGGTGCTTCCATTTCCAGACTTATGATAGCAGTTGGTTCATTTCTCTTCAGGACATTTTTAGCTATATTAATTGCAAAAGCAGTTTTACCCATACTGGTAGAAGCAGCGATCACATTTAGATGACCTTTTTTAAAACCACCGATTAAATTATCGAGGGACATAAAGCCGGTCTGTAATCCCACATCAACCTTTTTTTCTTTTCTATTTAGATAAGCTTCAAAGGACTCTAGTAGGGCTTCCTCCATTGTATAGATATGTTTATCAAGGTCAGAAGATTCATTAGTGGCCGTAAAGATGATTTCCTGGGCCCTTGACTGATATTCTGAGATATCTAATTCAGTCTGTGTTGCTAATTTATCTATTTTTTTAGAGGCCCGGATTAAAAGGTCTTTTTGATGGTTTTTCTTTATAATATCGATAGTGGGTTTCAGTTCTTCCGGGGTATTGAAACCTGAAGTTAAATTTTCGATCATTTCTTCCGGTCTTTTCACGATATTTTCATTTTTAAGTTTTAAAAATAATTTGGTTTTTGAAATTTGGTTGTCCCGTTCAAATTGTTTTAATAATATATCATAGATTAGTTGGGCTTTTGGATTTAAAAAGTGTCTGGTTTCTAAAATATCGGCAACTTCATCAATTTTATCAGGGTACTGAAGTAATATTGAGAGCAGTTGAAATTCCTGTTCAACATTATCTTCTAATTGTTCGGGATAATTTTGTTCTAAAGCCATCTTTTTTCCTCCTGTATAACGTTAATTAAGGTCTTCAATATCCCACTCAAAGGTTTCCCAGCTGGTTTCTGACCCTTTATTTGCTTGATCAGTTTGTTCAGCTTGAAATGAATTATTATTTAAAACTTTTTTTGCCTGATTAATATTTCTTATATTGTTTTCCTTTAAGGGGATGATAAAGTTATCTTCAATATATTTTAAGGAAGGTTGTCCATCACTTTTTCTTTTAAAGGCCTCTTTGATGGCAAACTTGGCAACGGAAAGATTAATTCCATTATTATCATTAAGCCAATCATAAAAGATTTCCATTTGTGATTCGCTCACATTGTACCAGTTTTTAAGGCCGTAACATTTGGCCAGTTCATTGGTTTCCCTGTACATTCTATCAAAATACTTTAACCTATCATAATCAAAGATCTCTTTATTGTACCAGTCATCGATGATCCCGTGGAGATAATAAAAGCCTTCTTTACTACTTTTATTATTATTATTTATCCATTTATCGACCCGCCTGATGAGTTCTCTTATCATATCTTTATCAAAATCATTTAACCAGTGTTCGATTTCTTCTTCTATTAAAGAATGTTCCACTCCTTTTGGTAAAAAACTGATCAGGGCTTTTTTATATGCTTCTTCTTTTAAGTTATTATGATTTATTACTTCTTGTCTGTATTCTTTTAAGTCTTCATCTTGACTTTCATCACTTTCGCAGTAACAGGAACCAACAATTTTATCTAAATTCAACTTTATTTTATATGTATAGTTACCTTCTTTTTTTTCTTTTAAAGTTATATAGTCTTTATTTTCCAATATCTTTAAGCCTTCTTTTATCTGTTCACGGTCCAGGGCTAAAAATCCTGCCATAAGTGCAGGATTAGTTTTTATAGAATTATTATTATCAAGATGGGTTATAAGATATAAAAAGACCGGTAGTGAAGGGCCCGGCAGGGTTTTTAAAAAACCATGATTTATACTTTCTCTTCCCAACTCTATACTCTGTTGTTCATGGTCACAGCATATTCTAATTTTTTTGTGGTCGATTAATTTAATATTTTCCAATTTTTACTCACCCTCGTAAAAAATTATACATCTTTTGGGCTGAAAATACAATGCAAAATTTTGGTTAACTGCTATTCATTGATGCATATTTACTAACTTGACACCCATAACCATATTTGCTAATATTAAGTCGGATAAGATAAATACAGAAAGGAAGATTAGCTTGCTTGATAGATACTCGCGCGCGGAGATGAAAAATATATTTAGTGAAGAAAACAAGTTCCAAAAGTGGCTGGATGTCGAACTGGCTGTGGTAAAAGCCCGCCAAAAATTGGGGGAAGTACCTGAAGAAGCCTACCAAAAAATAGCAGACAATGCCAGCTTTGAAGTTGCAAGGATAAAAGAAATTGAAAAAGAGACTCGACATGACATGTTAGCCTTTATCGAAACGGTTAATGAGAACTTGGGAAATGAAGCAAAGTATATTCATGAAGGGATTACTTCCAATGATATAAAGGATACCGGCTTAGCATTACAGTTAAGTGAAGCCTTAGATTTAATTTTAAAAGATCTAAGAAAATTAAAAAGATCGATAAAAGAAAAAGCATTATTACATAAAAAAACGGTAATGATCGGGAGAACCCATGGAATTCACGCTGAACCGATTACTTTCGGCTTAAAATTAGCGGTTTGGTTTAAAGAGATAGAACGTCATGAGAAAAGATTCAATCAGCTGGCAGAAGTTATTAAAGTGGGACAGATTTCGGGTGCGGTTGGTACCTATGCCACAATAAATCCCGAAGTAGAAAAGCTGGTCATGCAAGAGTTAAATTTAGATACGGCTATGATTACCAATCAGATCCTACAGAGAGACCGGCACGCCGATCTAATGAGTAAGTTGAGTTTGGCGGCTGCTTCTTTAGAAAAGTTTGCCACCGAGATTAGAAATCTACAGAGGACCGATATTTTAGAAGTTGAAGAGAATTTCTCAAAGGGTCAAAAGGGTTCTTCTGCTATGCCCCACAAGAAAAATCCGATCGTGACTGAAAGGATCAGCGGTCTGGCTAGAGTAATTAGGGGCAATTTAATCCCGGCCTTTGAAAATGTCAACCTCTGGCATGAAAGAGATTTAACCCATTCTTCAGTGGAAAGAATTATCCTGCCCGACAGTTTCATCCTATTAGATTATATGATTAATAAATTCAAAGATGTGTTAGATAATCTGAAAGTTAATGAAGAAACCATGCAAATCAATATGAATAAAACCAATGGCTTAATTTATTCGCAGAAGGTCATGCTGGCTTTAATCGATAAAGGTTTAAAAAGAGAGAGGGCTTATGAGTTAGTTCAGAGAAATGCCCTAAAAGCTTGGGAAAATAATGAAAGTTTCCAAAAAAAGATTGAAAATGATGGGGAAGTTATGACATACTTAAATAAAGAAGAGTTAAATAAAATATTTGATTATGAGAATTTCATAAAAGAAGTTGATTACATATTTGAAAGGGGGAAGCTTAAGTAAATATACTTAAGCATAGATATGGCAGTTAAAGTAGTAATAGGTGCACAATGGGGAGATGAAGGAAAAGGAAAAGTAACAGATAAACTAGCTGAAACAGCCGACTATGTAGTAAGATTCAGCGGAGGTAATAATGCAGGCCACACCGTAATAGTAGGAGATGAAAAATATGAACTACATTTAATTCCTTCTGGAATTCTTTATCCTGAGAAAAAAAGTGTGATCGGTAATGGTGTTGTAATAGATCCAGTTGCTCTTAATGAAGAAATAGCTGGATTAAAGGAAAGAGGTATTACCTTTGATAATTTTCATATCAGTGAACAGGCCCATGTAGTTATGCCCTATCATAAAACATTCGACGGCTTAGAAGAAGAACGCAAAGGAGATAATAAGATAGGGACAACCAAAAAAGGGATAGGGCCTACCTATACTGACAAGGCCGCCCGCCGGGGCATTAGAATCTGTGACTTAACTGATGAAGAAGTTTTTAAGGAAAAACTTAAAAACATCTTAGAATACAAGAATTTGATAATTAGTAAAGTATATGACAAACCAAAATTTAATTATGAGGAGATCTTAGAACAGTATCTTGAAGCTGCTAAAAAGATCAAGCCTTATGTAACCGATACATCCTTGCTTTTAGATGAGGCTTATAAAAAAGATAAGAATATCTTTTTCGAGGGAGCCCAGGGTACCCTCTTAGATATAGATTATGGTACTTACCCCTATGTTACTTCTTCAAATCCTACTTCCGGTGGAGTTTGTACCGGAGCTGGTTTTGGTCCTACCAAAATTGATGATATAATAGGGGTAGCAAAGGCATATTTAACCCGGGTAGGGGCAGGACCATTCCCTACCGAACTGTTTAATGAGAACGGAACATTTTTACTGGAAAAAGGCCATGAATATGGGGTAACAACCGGCCGACCCAGAAGATGCGGCTGGTTAGACTTACCGCTGTTAAAGTATGCGGTTAGAGTTAACGGTTTAACTGAATTAGTATTAACTAAAGTAGATGTTTTAAGCGGTTTAGAGCAAATTAAAGTGTGTACTTCCTATAAAGAAGGTGACTGCACTATTTCCCAGGCTGGTTTAAAGGGAGAAAGAGCTCCCCAATATGAAAGTTTTGCGGGTTGGGAAAAAGATATATCTGGTTTAACTGATTTTGATAAACTACCTAAAGAAGCTAAAGATTATATAAATATGATTGAAAAGGAGATTGAAATACCGATAACAGTCATTGGAACCGGACCTGAACGAGATGATGCTATTATAAGAAAATGAGATTAGTTTTAATCTAAACAAGGGAGAGACTATTCTCCAATTATTAATATAAGGAGTGTAAACCATGAAAGTATTAGTTGTTGGAAACGGTGGACGTGAACATGCTTTGATATGGAAGATCTATCAAAGTGAAAAAGTAGATAAAATCTATGTTGCCCCAGGTAATGACGGGATGACTGACCTGGCAGAGAGAGTTGATATTGCCGCCAGTGATATTACTGCGCTTGCCGATTGGGCTTATGAGCATAAGATTGATTTAACTGTAGTAGGGCCAGAGAAACCACTGGTCAAAGGTATTGTTAATGAGTTCGAAAAAAGAGGTTTAAGAATCTTTGGGCCCAATAAACTTGCTGCAAGAGTTGAGGGCAGCAAGGTATTTGCCAAAAATATTTTAGAAAAACATAATATTCCAACAGCTGAATTTGAAGTATTTACAGAACCAGCCGAGGCCATGGAATTTTTAAAAGAGGCAGATTATCCGCTCGTAATAAAAGCAGAAGGACTTGCTTTTGGAAAAGGAGTAGTTATTGCCACCAATAAATCTCAGGCTGAAGAAGCAATTACCAGGATTATGGAAGATAAGGTTTTTGGTGATGCTGGCAGCCGGATTGTCATTGAAAACTTTCTGGAAGGTGAAGAAATTTCGGTAATGGTCTTTACCGACGGAAAAAACTGTGTTCCCTTAGAGTTTGCCCAGGACCACAAAGCTGTATTTGATGGTGATGAAGGTCCAAATACCGGTGGTATGGGTTCTTATTCACCTTTACCTTTTGTCAATGAAAAGCTTAAAAAGCGTATTCATAATGAAATATTAAAACCTGCTTTAGAAGCATTTAATGAAGAAGGTTTAAACTATAAAGGTATCTTGTATATAAACATGATATTAACGGATATGGGGCCGGAAGTATTAGACTTTAATGCCCGTTTTGGAGATCCCGAGTCACAAGTTATCTTACCAAGGATGAACAATGACATAATTGACATCTTTAATAAGACAATTGATGAGGAGTTGGAAGATGTTGAAATAGAATGGGATACCAGAGCAGCTGTCTGTGTAATTTTAACTTCAGCCGGATATCCTCTCACTTTTGATACCGGTAAAGAGATTAAAGGTTTAGATCAGATTAACCGTTATGATAATTTATTGGTCTTTCATGCCGGTACAACTAAAATTGGCGATAGATACTACACGGCCGGTGGTAGAGTCTTGGGATTAACTGTATTAGGTGATAACTTAGATGATGCTATTAGCCTAATTTACGAATATATTGACGAAGTTTACTTTGAAGATATGCACTATAGGACAGATATTGGAGTTTCCAGGAGAGAATCCATAAATTACTAAAAAGGGTGAGTTTTATGATTGATATTCATAATCACCTTCTGCCTGAGGTTGATGATGGTGCTAAATCCCAGTCAGAAACTTTAGAAATTATTAAGACCGCAGAGGAATATGAAATCCATAAAATAGTGGCAACCCCTCATTATATGGAAGAAAGTTATCAGATTGAGGGTGAGACCATAAAAAAGAAAGTAAGAGAATTAAATGAACTGTTAAATAAAAAAGACATTAATGTGGAAATTTTAGCAGGACATGAAATTTATATAACTCCCGATTTGATAAAGAAGTTTAAAAACAAAGATATTTTAAGCATCAATAACAGCAAATATCTACTATTGGAGATGCCTATGAATTATATCCCCGAATATTTAGATCAAGTATTTTATGATTTGAGTGTTTTAGGTTATAAGCCGGTTATTGCCCATCCGGAAAGAAATGAGGAAGTGATTAAAAATCCTGATATTTTATATGAATGGGTTAAAGACGGCATCATTTTTCAGTTAAATGCCGGCAGTCTATTTGGAGTTTATGGTAATAATGTAAAAAAGACCGCTTTTGAACTGGTAGATAATTATTTAGTACAGGTTATTGCCTCAGACTGTCACGGCAGTTCGAAAGTTAACCTGGAATGGTTGGCGAGGGCAAAAAGAAAACTGGAAGATATATGTGGAAGCTATACCGTCCAGTTCTTTACTAATGCTGAATATATAATTAATGATGAAGAAATTATCTATGAAGAGCCTACCCATTTTAAATCAAAATCTATTTGGGATATCTTCAATAAAATAAATGTTTTCAGTGGTAATGAGAAATAATCATCAAGAATAAGGTTGGATATTAATTACTTCCACATTTGCCACAGCCTCTTCAATGAGGTCCTCGACATGAAGGTCGGCTTCCCCTTCTTTTATTTGTTGCAGGGTTGGTCTGGTTTCGGGACTATCTGGCACAAAAACAGTACAACAGTCTTCATAGGGTTGAATCGAAATATCATAGGTGCCAATTTCTTTAGCCAGTTTGATAATCTGGACCTTGTTAAGTCCCAATAAAGGTCTTAGTATCGGCAGATCCGGCCCATGATTAGTAACTTTTATGGCTTCTAAAGTTTGACTGGCCACCTGACCTATGCTTTCTCCGGTTATTATCGCCTTTCCATTTTGCTTCTCTATTATTTTTTCGGTAATTTTAATCATCAATCTCCTCATTATGATTGTGATTAATTTTTCTGGACACTTCTCATTTATTTCTTTTAAAATTTCTGTAAAGTTAACCACATGTAAATCTATATCATTTTGATATTGGCCTAATACTTCTGCTAGATCAATTACTTTTTCTTTGGCCCGATCACTTGTAAAGGGAAAGCTGTGAAAATAGACGGGTATAAGTCTTACTCCTCTTTTAAGGCCCATATAGCCCGCTACAGGGCTGTCTATACCGCCGGAAAGCATCAGCCCAACATTACCGGTGGTGCCAACCGGGAGTCCGCCCATACCTTCAAAGGTTTCTGAATAAACATAAGCGTGTTTTTTCCTAATTTCAACATTTATATCTAAATCCGGTTCGTGTAAGTCCACTTCGATCTTATCTTCCCCAATATTTTCTAAAACATATTCCCCCAAATCATATTGAAGCTCCATGGAATTATATTCAAATTCCTTATTACTTCTTCGCGCACTAATTCTAAAAGTTATTCTATCCTTATCAGCAATAAATTTTTCTGCTGCAGCCAGCCCTTCTTTTTTGATTTGTGCATAATCCAAAGGCAGTTTTTTCACAGGCGAAAAAGAGACCAAACCGGCGATTTTTAAAAGTCTTTCTTTGACGATCTTTTTGTCAGCAGAAGTTTCTAAGAAAATACGGCCGGGTGTTTTGTAAATATTAAGGTCTTCATCTTCCCATTCAACTGCTTTTTTTATATTGGACATTAATTTATCTTCAAATATATTTCGGTTGGCTCCTTTTAAACCTATCTCTCCATAACGTATTAAATATAAATTACTCATTTTTTCACCCCATGATCTTTCTTAAGTTGGCTACATTTTCTTTTATTGATTTAAAAGTATATTCTACTTCCTGCTTGGTATTATATTGGCTAAAACTAAATCTAATTGAACCATCCCGATATCCTTCCGGGAGATTTAAGGCTTGAATAACGTGGCTGATCGAATCCTTGCGGGAGGTGCAGGCAGAACCGGTTGAGACAAAGATTCCATCTTTTTCTAGACTATGTACCAGAACTTCTCCTTTAATATTTTTAAAAGAAACATTTAGTATATGAGGGGCAGCGTTTTCTCCTGAGGGTGTATTTATTATGATATCAGGGATCTCTGCTTTTATTTCATCTTTCAACATATTACGTAAAGATTTTATCTGTTTAATTTCTGGTTGAGTCGGTAGGTGTTCTACTGCTTTGCCAAAGCCTGCTATACCCGCCGTATTTTCCGTGCCCGGGTAGAAACCTTTTTCCTGACTACTGCCAAAAAGTATCTTATCAATGATAATGTCATTATTGAGATAGAGAGCCCCTACCCCTTTTGGCCCGTGAACTTTATGGCTGCTGACAGTGAAAAGATCTATATTTAAGCCCTTAAGGTCAAGAGAAACTTTTCCCAGGGCCTGGACACCGTCAACATGAAAATAGAGGTTATCATATTTATTGATAATATTTGAGATCTCTTTTAAGGGTTGGTATGACCCTAATTCGTTATTAACTGCCATTATACTGA